>Ga0114931_10000244_pt1 | contig 63440 bp, 49 predicted proteins | sample 2SBtaG_FD_89579 | JGI IMG/M metagenome (GOLD analysis project Ga0114931, IMG submission 89579) | Deep subsurface microbial communities from Kolumbo volcano to uncover new lineages of life (NeLLi) - 2SBTROV14_V59a metaG | ecosystem: Environmental > Aquatic > Marine > Volcanic | place: Kolumbo... | reverse complement strand
ATTGTACTTTTGTTAATTCAATCATCTCTTTTTATTTAATTTATAAGTTTTTGTGAACTTCAAATTTAATTGTTGAGATGATTGTCTTTGTAATTCAGACACACTTTTTGGGACGGTATCAACTTCCAAATTCAATTTATCAACCAAAGTATAATTAAGGCAAGAGCCTTTCATAATGAAGTGCTATTATTTTTCCCAACAGATATTACATTTTCAGGTAATAATCCAATAGACTCTGGAAGGTATAGTTTTAATAATGCACGAATTAGCTACAACTCAAGCAGTTTCAAAATTTTTAATTACCGTGCAAGTATTGATTATGGTGATTATTATGTTGGTCAAAAATTAACTACCTCAGCTAACATTAATTATCGAATTCAACCGTGGGGTATTTTTGGATTAAGCGTTAATCAAAATAAAATATTTATGCCTACAGATTTTGATGATGTTTCTTTGTGGTTAGTTGGTCCTAAACTAGAATTTTCCTTTACTAAAAAAGTATTCTTTACCACTTTTATACAGTACAATACACAGATAGAAAATGTAAACATTAACGCTCGTTTTCAATATCGATTTAAACCCATGTCTGATTTATTTATAGTTTATACCGACAATTATAACTCTCCAAACCTAGCTATTAAAAACAGAGCTCTAGTGATTAAATTAGTGTATTGGATTAATGCGTAGTAAGAACTATTTCATTCTTGGAGCACTTACATTCGCATTCGGTGTAAATACTAGCGAGAACTCTAACGCTCCTGTTGAACCTCCATATTTATTCAACCCTGAAGTTGTAAAATCAAAACTCATCACATAAATAAGTCCCTGATGATCAACACCTGCCGAAACAATAAAAGCATCTTTATTTCTGTAATACAATCCTAACTGAACAATCATATTCTCATTTTCTTTAATATCATAAAATGAGCTGACACCAAACATCATTTCAGATGCCTGTCCTTGAAACATTGCTAAAAATTTTCCATCAAAACTGAACTTGTCATTTAACTCATATTCCGTACCTCCATTAAAAGTAAATTTTCTAGGTAACCGAGGAGCTTCATCTCCTGTTTCAAAAAATGAATTTTTAGGAGATAAAAGGTGTCCAGCAGCAATGCCGACATAAGGGTGATAATCTCTTTCAGGGTCTGTCCATTTGTAGGCGATTCCCCAGTTTACCTCAGGCATAGTTTTACTTCCTCTTTGAAACGTCTCTAAACTTGGCAAGTTTCCATTAAAATCTCCTTCTCCATACTGATTATCAAAAGTTAAATCTGATTGATTAATAGTGTTGTAAATAATACCTAATTGTAAACCAGTCGTCAACCTATGTTTACGTTGAGTAGGAGCGGTAATTTCATACGACCCTGATGCAATAAACATCAATGAATTAAAAGCCCTAGCTCTGTCATTATTTACAATATGAACACCAGCTCCCCAACGATCATGCACTTTCATATCATAAGATAAACCAAAAGTAGAAAATGCTCTAGATGACAATTGTTTCCACTGACTTCTATAAACTGTAGCTGCTCGATATAATTTACCTGGATTCACACCTGTATAAGCAGGGTTCATTGCCATAGGAATAACATCATATTGAGACAAATGATAATCTTGAGCACTTACTGATGCTGTTAAAAAACACCCGAATAGTATTATAATAATTTTCTTCATAACATTCTTAGTATTAAATTCTACTTTCTTATCTTATCAATGAGATACTGTTAGATTCATTGTATTCCAATCCATCTACCGTTGTTGCTTTTATCACCACAACATAATCTGTATTTGGCTGAATTTTTCCTTTCCATTTACCATCCCAACCATCTTGATCAGTAAAACCTTCATAAATTAGGTTGCCCCATTGGTTATACACTGCCCAATACAGTTCTAAGAATGGACCTCCTCTGATGTACAACACATCATTTTCTCCATCTCCATTAGGAGAAAAAGCTGTAGGTGTAACAGGTTTATAGATAATCTCATCAGTAATCTCAAGTGATTTAATAATTGTATCACTACATCCATATTGGTTCGTAACTATTAATTCTACATCATAATTGTCATCTGTAGTAAACGTATGTGATGGGTTTTCGTCAACAGAAGTGCTTCCATCATTAAAATCCCAACCCCAATTTACAACATCAACCGATGAGGCATCTGTAAATTGAACTGGATCATTTGCATTCAACGTGCCATCAAAAGTGAAATCTGCTACCGGTGGTGTATTCACTAATATTGATTGAATCACTGAATCTTTACATCCTAAACTGGAGGTTACAACTAATTTCACATCATATGGTCCAACTGTTGTGAATGTGTTCAACGGATTTTGAGATGTTGATGTATTTCCATCATCGAAGTCCCATTCCCAACTCAAAATTGTTCCTTGATTAACAATTGTTGAGTCCATGAAACTCATTGACTTACCAATACATGATTCTGTGTAGGTAAATGCAGCATCTAATGCATCAACAACACTTACTTCTAATGTGTCCGTACTTGCATTACATATTGTACTTCCTGTTGAGGTTAATATCAGATTCCATGTACCTACTGCAATATCTGATAGACTAGGCACATAAATAGCACTTAATGTTGTGTCATTTGGCACAAAAGATCCCGAACCAGTTGTTGTCCATTGACCTTGTGAGGTAGAAACTGTACCCAATAAGTTGAGTGAATCAACACTAGCACAAATAGCTATATCAGTACCCGCATTAACAGTTGGATTAGCTTCTATTGTTACCACCATAGTATCACTGCCTTGAGCACATCCCCCATTATTAGTGGATAAAAGCCTCAACTCCACTGAACCATTAATAGAATCTGTAGAACTTGGTTGATAAGTAACATTCAATGTGGTATCATTCGGTAAGAATGTTCCTGATCCATTTGTAAACCATTGTCCAGTTATTGAGCCACCAGAAACAAGTCCATTCAGAGTAACATCCATATTACTTTCACACACAATTTGATCAGCTCCTGCATCTGTATATACAGTGGATCCAAAAACTATTTCCATTGTATCTGTTTCAGCAATACAAGTTCCATTGTTTGTAGAGGTAAGCACTAAACGAACTGAACCAGCTGTTATATCTCCAGCACTAAAATGGTATTCGGCTCCTAAATTAGCACTATCAGGAGCAAACGTACCTGTACCCATTGTAGTCCAAACACCTGTTGTTGAACCACTTGAGACATTCCCTTGGAGGATTGTAAACAACGAAGTAGAACAAACCAATTGGTTTTGACCAGCATCAACTGCAACTCCTGGAGAATAAGATAGCTCAATAGAGTCTGAAACAGCATTACAGCTTCCATTTCCAGTAGTTGTTAATTTTATGAAAACACTTCCGGAAGAAATATCAGCTGCAGAAGGGATATAAGTTGCATTTAAGTTTAAACTATCAGGCGAAAATGTTCCCGTTCCTGATGTAGACCAAGTAGCTCCAAGTGAACCAACAAATGAACCATTTAGAGTATAATTAGGATTAGTAATACAAACCACATCGTCATTACCAGCCCTAGCTATTGGTGCTGGTGTATATGTAATAATCACGAAATCTGCAGCTACATTACAACTATTCGTTGCTGTTAATATTAAGTTCACAATGCCATTAGCTGTATCTGATGGACCAGGGACATAAGTTGCATTTAATGTAGTATCGTTAGGAGTAAATATCCCAGATCCAGAAGTTGTCCATTTCCCAGCAGTTGCTCCTCCTGTTATCACACCATTTAAGCTAACATCACCATTATTTCCACATAGTGTTTGATCGTTTCCAGCATCAACTACACCTGTTGGATAAATGTTAATGTGTACAGTATCTGAAACAGCAGCACAATTTCCAATATTAGTAGCAGTCAATATTAAATCAACACCTTGTAATAAAGAATCTCCTGGGCTTGCCGTATAAACTGGTGTCATACTTTCATCATCGTCAAATGTACCACTACCTAGAGTAGTCCATTTTCCAGTAATTGATGCTCCTGTAACCGAGCCAACTAATGGAATAGCCAAGTTAGTAGCACAAATAGTTTGGTCTAACCCTGCATATACTAAAGGCTCTGGTGTTATAGTAATATCTATTTGACTAGTTGCTACATTACAGCTATTTGCTGTTAAAATTAAAGTAACTGACCCATTAGATTTATCAAATGCACTAGGTAAATATGTTGCATTTAACGTGGTATCATTAGGAGTAAATGCTCCTGTACCAGTAGTAGTCCAAGTACCCTTAGTAGCTCCTCCAGAAATCACTCCACTTAAGGCTATATTAGCATTATTGGCACATACTGTTTGATCCAATCCAGCGTTAGCTATACCTGCAGGCAAAATAGTGATCACCATATCTTCTGATACAGGTAAACAGTAAAGACTGTTTGTTGATGATAGTGTTAAAGTAACATTTCCTACAATGGAATCGGCACTACTTACCATGTAGGTGGCATTTAATGTAGTATCATTTGGGACAAAAAATCCCGAACCAGTCGTAGTCCATTTACCTGTATTCGTATTACCTGCAACAGACCCGGCTAAATTAACTGTTAAATTATCAACACATATTGTTTGATCCAGTCCAGCATTCACTGTAGGAATTGCTTGAATATCAATCATAACACTATCTGTTACTGCAGCACAATTCAAGTAAGGATCTGATGTTAAGGTTAACGTTACTGTTCCTGCTGTAATTTCTGCTGCACTTGGTGTGTAATCCGCTGTCAATGTAACTGCATCTGGTGCATATGTTCCTGCTCCTCCACTCCAGGTTCCACCTGAAGCCAAGGTTATCGAACCAGCCAAAGTAACATCTGGGTTATTCGCACAAGATGTTAATGCCGCTCCTGCATCTACAACTGGAGCAGGTGTAATTGTCATTGTAACACTATCCATAACAGCAATACAATTTCCTAAACCCGTTGTTGTTGTTAAATACAATTTAACCGTTCCTGCTGAAATTTCTGCAGCGCTTGGAGTGTAGACTCCATTTAAAGCGTTTGCATTAGGAGCATAAGTTCCTGCTCCACCACTCCATACACCTCCTGTTGCGATGGTCATCGTTCCATTCAATGTAACATCTGCATTGTTTGCACATACACTCTGTGGCAAGCCTGCATCTACTGTTGGAGCTGGGGTAAAGGTAATCGTTACATTATCCGATTCTGATGTACATACACCTGGCCCCGCTGTAGGATCCGTTGTTAACGTTAACGTTAAACTTCCTGATACGATCTCTGCTGCTGTTGGGGTATATACCGCATTTAAGGCATTCCCATTCGGACTGTATGTACCTGCTCCACCACTCCAAGTAGCTGAAGTAGCTACCGTCATTATTCCTGCCAAAGTAACATCTGGGTTGTTAGAACAAATACTTTGCGGCAACCCAGCATCTACTGTTGGCTTTGGAGTAATTGTTATTGCAACACTATCTGTTACAGCCAAACAATTACTATAAGGGTCAGATGTTAATGTTAAAGTTACTAAACCTGCTGTAATCTCTCCTGCACTTGGTGTATAGTCTGCTGTTAATGTCGCTGCATCTGGGTTATAACTTCCTGCTCCTCCACTCCAGGTTCCTCCTGAAGCTAAAGTAATCGATCCTGCTAAGGTCACATCTGCATTATTCGCACACGATACCAACGATGCTACTGCTTCTACTGTTGGTGCTGGAGTAATGGTCATCGTTACTGTATCACTCACAGCTACACAATTTCCTAAGCCTGTTGTTGTTGTTAAGTACAATGTTACCGTTCCTGCCGTTATCTCTGCTGCACTCGGACTATATACTGCATTCAATGTACTTGCATCTGGCGCATACGTACCCAATCCTCCTGTCCAATCTCCTCCGGTAGCTACAGTGACTACTCCTGCCAAAGTGATGTCTGCATTGTTTCCACATACACTTTGTGGTACACCTGCATCGGCTGTTGGAGCCGCTGTAAATGTAATCGTTACACTGTCAGCCTCTGATGTACATATACCTGGTGGTAATGTCGCTGTAGTGGTTAACGTCAATGTTAAACTTCCTGATGCTATCTCTCCTGCTGTTGGGGTATATACCGCATTCAATGCATTTACACTTGGTGTAAATGTTCCTGCTCCTCCACTCCACGTTGCTGAAGTGGCTATTGTCATCGATCCCGCTAAGGTAATGTCTGGATTATTAGAACAAATACTCTGGGGTGGACCAGCATCTAATGTTGGTGCTGGGTTAATCGTAATTAATACCGTATCTGTCTCAGCTACACAATTTAAGTAAGGATCAGAAGTTAAGGTTAACGTTACTGTCCCTGCTGTAATCTCTCCTGCACTTGGTGTATAATCTGCTGTTAATGTCGCTGCATCTGGATTATACGTTCCTGCTCCTCCACTCCAAGTTCCTCCTGCGGCTACTCCAATTACTCCTGCTAAGGTAACATCTGCATTATTCGCACACGATACCAACGATGCTCCCGCTTCTACTGTTGGTGCTGGAGTAATGGTCATCGTTACTGTATCACTCACAGCTACACAATTTCCTAAACCTGTTGTCGTGGTTAAATACAATGTTACTGTTCCTGCTGTGATCTCTGCTGCACTCGGACTATATACTGCATTCAATGTACTTGCATCTGGCGCATATGTACCCAATCCTCCTGTCCAATCTCCTCCGGTAGCTACAGTGACTGCTCCTGCTAGTGTTATATCTGCATTATTTCCACACACGCTCTGTGGTACACCTGCATCGGCTGTTGGTGCCGCTGTAAATGTAATCGTTACACTATCCAATTCTGAGGCACATATCCCTGGACCTACAGTAGGATCCGTTGTTAATGTCAATGTTAAACTTCCTGATGCTATCTCTCCTGCTGTTGGGGTATAAACTGCATTTAATGCATTTACATTAGGACTAAATGTTCCTGCTCCTCCACTCCATGTTGCAGTTGTTGCTATTGTCATGGATCCTACTAAGGTAACATCTGGATTGTTAGAACAGATACTTTGTGCTGGTCCGGCATCTACTGTCGGTGCCGGATTAATCGTAATTAATACAGTATCCGTTTCTGCCACACAATTTAAGTGAGGATCTGATGTCAAGGTCAAAGTCACTGTTCCTGCTGTAATTTCTCCAGCACTTGGCGTATAATCTGCTGTTAATGTCGCTGCATCTGGATTATAACTTCCTGCTCCTCCACTCCAAGTTCCTCCTGCGGCTACTCCAATTACTCCTGCTAAGGTCACATCTGCATTATTCGCACACGATACCAATGATGCTCCTGCTTCTACTGTTGGTGCTGGAGTAATGGTCATCGTTACTGTATCACTCACTGCTACACAATTTCCTAAGCCTGTTGTGGTGGTTAAATACAATGTTACTGTTCCTGCTGTAATCTCTGCTGCACTCGGTGTATATACTGCATTTAAGGTATTGGCATCTGGTGCATATGTTCCCAATCCTCCAGTCCAAGCTCCTCCTGTGGCTACAGTGACTGCTCCCGCTAGTGTTATATCTGCATTATTTCCACACACACTCTGTGGCACACCTGCATCGGCTGTTGGAGCCGCTGTAAATGTAATCGTTACATTGTCAGACTCTGATGTACATACTCCAGGTCCTGCTGTAGGTGTAGTGGTTAACGTTAACGTTAAACTTCCTAAAGCGATCTCTGCTGCTGTAGGAGTATAAACTGCATTTAATGCATTTACATTAGGACTAAATGTTCCTGCTCCTCCACTCCATGTTGCAGTTGTTGCTATTGTCATGGATCCCGCTAAAGTAACATCTGGATTATTAGAACACACACTTTGTGGTACTCCAGCATCTACTGTTGGTGCAGTAGTATATGTAATAGTCATATCATCTGTTTCGGGATTACAAGTTCCAAATAACGAAGTAAGTGTTAATGTAACTGAACCTGCTGTTATCTCTGCTGCACTTGGTGTATAAACTGCATTCAAAGTGTTTGCATTAGGGGTAAACGTTCCTGCTCCCCCACTCCATGTTCCAGATGTAGTAGGACCAGTAACACTTCCTGCTAAAGTAACATCTACATTATTTTTACAGGCTACTTCATCAGCTCCCGCATCAACAACCGGAGCAGGAGTAAATGTTATCGTAGCAACATCAGTTTCAGGTGTACAAGCTCCTGTAGAAGTTAATGTAATATCAACTGTACCCCCTAAATCAGCAACACTAGGTACATAAATAGCACTTAAAGTTGTATCGTTTGGTAAAAAGAACCCTGTACCACTAGTACTCCATTGACCAGTAACTGTTGCTCCAGCAACTGAACCAACTAACGTAACACTATCGTTTGCACATACTGTTTGATTACCTCCTGCACTAATAAGTATTTGCCCAGCAAACTCAGAAAAGTATCCAAATCGAGTACCTGAAGAAGATCCACCATTTATAAGTGCAACAGAAAAAGGATCTGTTGAATTAGTTATCAAGTTATTAGTACCAACAGGCACATCAGTAGTATTATATGTAATTTGAGCGTACATCCATGCCCCACCAGAATTGGGTACAACTGCAAAAGCAGCTGCTGGTATTAATGTTGTACTCCCATTCATTACAAAATCTCCTTCCGCTCCAGTTGGACAAACAATATTTAAACTAAAGGGTTCTGTAGTGGAACGCACCACATTAACTTGATCAGAACCAGCACAATTCAAAGGTGGCAATAGTGCACCTCCCGTTTCACATCCAAAACCAGATAAATGATAACAATAAGTGGGTTCAGAACACGAAATAAATGAAGTTGGTGTGGTCATTTGTATTCGATAAGTTTCTCCATTAAATAGGTTGGCAACAACAACACCATCCACCGTAATTATATTATTATTTGCAGTAGAAACTAAATAAATATACTCAGGGACGGTTAAACCACCTCTTGTTGCGATATAATCATTCCCTACAATATCTGCAGGAACTAATTGATCTCCATTTAAATCCTTACATCCTGCTGGTTGAGGCCATACAGAGTCATCCTTTATTGACACAGCAATAGGTTTATCCGAAACTATTGCGGTACCAGCTGGATTATCAGCACCTACAGTTGAAGTTACAGCACCCGAATAGGTTTCACCGCGCATTAAAGTAACACTATATGAAGCTAATGCAGGGTGTCCTCCATCTAAAGCAACTCTGGGATAAATTAATACAGTAGTATTATCCTCTGTAGCTACAATATCAAAAGAAGAATATGGAGTAGGTGTATAATTACCATTTCTCCACGTGTTTTGAAAAGGGGTATAAAATTCTGTCCCTAAACCATTTGCTCCCTTTAAAGCATAAATATCAGGATTATTCGTAGTAGTTACTTCATAATAACAAGTGATAAATTCGGTAGAGGTAATATGCAAACCTGTTGAGTCTACCGCATCTATTAGTGTCGTTTCTAAATCGGCAGTATGGGGAGTCATATTTTCCACATGACCTGAACTAGCTGGTATAACTATAACTATTGGTGCACCACTATTAAAACCAGGGTTGGCAGGCTGCTCAATTGTTACCGTTGCAGCTGTTGTGGTAGATGTGTTCGCAAAAACTAAACGAATCCCATGGCCACTTCCATGACCAGAAGTTACTTCTGGTGGTGCAAACCAAAACTCATTACTCGTCTGAGCAAACGATCCTAATACAAATATTAAACTAACAACAAGAGCGTAAATTTTTTTCATGTGTTTTTATTTTAATCGTAATTAATTCTCTACTATATTTTATATGATAAATGTATCAACAAAATAAACTTTAGCGATACCCTTATTTACCTAAATTTAAGGTTTATAAAAAGTGTTTTCACGTAAATTGATTATATCCAGCAATTTTATTTATGTTTAAAGTTGGCTTTACGAAAAGAAGTTTAGAAATGTTTCAAGCTATAGTGAATTAATTTTTAGTGATGCATATTTTTGTACATTTGATTAATGAGTGAAAACAAGCAGCCATCATTGACTCCTTTTCAAAAAAAATTATATGAAGTAATTTTTGAAGCAGATACACGAGCTGGAAAATGGTTTGATGTATTGCTACTGTGGGCAATACTACTAAGTGTTACCACCGTAATGCTAGAGAGTGTTGAGAGTATTTCCTCTATTTATGGTAAAGAATTAAGATATATAGAATGGTCGTTTACTATTCTATTTACATTGGAGTATGTTGCTCGGTTAATTGCCATAGGAAAACCTTTTAAATATGTTTTCAGTTTTTATGGAATTATTGATTTTATTTCCATCATTCCAACTTACATTGGATTATTTATAACAGGAACTCATACTTTATCTATAATAAGAAGTATCCGATTGTTAAGAGTTTTTAGAATATTAAAACTCGTGCAATTTATTAGTGAGGCCAATATACTTCTCAAAGCACTAAAAGCAAGTAGAGCTAAAATTGTAGTTTTTTTATTCGCAGTACTTAGCCTTACTTTTATTTTAGGAACGATAATGTATCTTATCGAAACTCCGGAAAGTGGTTTTACAAGCATCCCAAGAAGTGTTTATTGGGCAATTGTTACCTTAACCACTGTTGGTTATGGTGATATTGCTCCACAAACTGTATTAGGTCAAACATTAGCCTCTTTAATTATGATAATTGGTTATGCTATCATTGCTGTTCCAACAGGAATAGTAGGTGCCGAATTATCTAAATCAACCTCCAATTCAAATACCCAATCGTGTCCACAATGTTCTTTAGAAGGACATGATGATGATGCAACATACTGTAAATACTGTGGAGAAAAATTATAACACTTTATCAACTTTAAATGATCTGCTAATAAATTTCGTTACCTTTATAAATATGAGATTATATTTGTTGATATTGTTCTTTGCATCTTCTTTTGTTGCTCTTGCTCAAATCAGTCATGGTGGACAACCTTTTAGTTTTTCTAAAATTGTCTTAACAACTCCCCCTATATATAGCACAGAGAACGTAAATACTGAGCCTTTCTTTGCTGAAGATGTTGTTACCGATCAACATAAAGACATAGCCTGGCGTTTTGGAATTGAGATTCCCTGCAAGTTAAATCTAAAGAACTCTGGCCAATGGATTAATCTTCCTAATGGAGATAGATTATGGAGATTAATCATTGCATCTCCCAATGCGAAATCCATTAACCTTAACTATAATCAATTTTACTTACCGAAAGGAGCTACATTTTTTGTTTACAACAAGAATGGAGTATTAGGTAGTTTTAATTCATCCAACAATAAAAGTAACAGAGAATTTGCAACATCTCTACTTAAGGGGAACACTGTTACACTAGAATACTACGAACCAAAAACACAACAAGGAAAAGGAGAAGTTCAAGTTTCTTCGGTAGTGCATGGGTACCGAGATCTATACAGTAAAGCAAAGTCCTTTGGGCAATCTGGTGGTTGCAATATAAACGCTGCTTGTGATTCTGTTATTTGGGGCGATGAAATTCGTTCTGCGGTAATGATTTTAACTGCGGGAAATTCAAGATTTTGTTCAGGCGCATTAATTAATAATGTATTGCAAGATGGAACTCCTTATATCTTAACAGCCAACCATTGCACTCCATCAACCAATAATATTTTTATGTTTAATTATCAATCTCCCGACTGCTCTACTAATATTGATGGCCCTACTAGCCAAACAATAAGTGGCTGTACAATATTGGCTAATGATGATACCTCTGATTTTTTTCTAGTAAAGTTATCAAGTACTCCTCCAGCAAATTACAATGTTTTTTATGCGGGTTGGTCTGCTGTGGATACCCCTTCTGTTAAGTCTACTGGTATTCATCACCCCGTTGGTGATGTAAAAAAAATATCCCATGATGATGAACCAGTAGTCCCAAATGGTTATTATGGTGCTGGAAACCCAGACCATTGGCAAGTACTAGATTGGAATTCAGGAACAACACAAGGTGGTTCTTCTGGATCTCCGCTCTTTAATCAAAACCATCAAATCGTAGGACAATTACATGGAGGTGATGCTGGTTGCGGAAATAATGCTTCCGATTATTATGGGAAGTTTGCAGTTTCATGGGATAGTAAAAGCGACACATTAAAACAACTCAAATACTGGTTAGACCCTACTAACACAGGAAAAGAAGTAATTAACGGGTATGACCCCAATGGACCTAATTTAGTTACAGATGCTGCCTTATTGAGTGTGATGGGTATTCCTAAAAATATTTGTGGTGATTCTATTAATCCTCAAATCACCATTCAAAATAAAGGCAGCGATACGTTAACATCTGTTGATTTTTACTACTCAATAGATGGTAGTACTCCAACCTTATATAGTTGGTCAGGTAGTTTATTATCTTATGAAATCGCTAGCTTTAACTTACCTACTTTTAATTTTATTAGTGGGAACTATGACTTTGAGATTTACTCTACTAATCCTAACAGCACACTTGACCAAAATTTACTGAATGACACTATTTCTGTTAACTTCTCTATAAACGCTTCTCCTCTGTTTGCTACATTGAAACTTAAAACTGACGATTATGGAAATGAATTAAGTTGGACCGTAGAAGACACTGCTAATGGAAATATTGTTCTAAATGGTGGAGGGTATCCTGCTATTATTGGCGGAACACAATACACAGAAAATCTATGTCTATACGAAAAATGTTTTTCTTTTACGTTAAACGACTCTCAAAGTGATGGTTTCTGCTGTGGGTTTGGAAATGGAAACTTACTGATTACAGAAGATGTTACAGGAGACACTTTAGCCATAGATAGCACCTTCAACGGAAGCAGTATTGTCTATTCATTCTGCATGGGAAATGCTAACGGAATTAAAGAGATTAAAGGAGGTAATTTCAAGGTTTACCCTAACCCAAATCGAGGAGTATTTCATATTGAAAACTCAACAAAGATTGATCAGATCAACATATATAACTTACTAGGAGAAACAGTTTATGTTTCTGAAAATATTAATAGAAAAAAAGTTGCTCTTAACTTAGGTAATAAGAATAAAGGTGTTTACATCATTACCATTAAGACTGATAGTCAACAACGTAAGATGAGAAAAATAATACTAAGATAAAAAATGTAACTATTTACATTTTATGTTTGTACCTTTTCTTATAGCGGTCTCTCCCCATGTCTCCATTTGATTTAATTTTCCTTCCTCCATTTCGAGATTTATTATATCTCAATTTGTTGTACTTGTCTTGTCTACACGATTGCATTGAAAATGAAACGGGAACTACTATACTTATAACAAATAAAGCGACTAAAAATTTACTGAAATAAGACTTTTTCATTTTTATTAAATTTGATAGTAGTAAAGTTAAACATTATTTCAAAAAAAAAAAATGATTACCAAATTAATTACTTAGGGCTTCTACCCGCTGCAATAATGTTGGGTGAGAATAATTAAAAAACACATAATATGGGTGTGGTGTTAAATTACTCAAACTGTCTACAGATAACTTTTTTAATGCGCTAATTAACGGTGCCGCTGCGTATGTTTTTTTTGCATATGCATCTGCTTCATATTCATTTTTACGAGAAATTATATTCATAAAAACACCCATAAAAATTGACAAAGGTGTATATAACATACTAAACACTAATAATCCTATATGGAAACTTTTTTCGTGAACCCCTAAGGCCAGAGAAAAATCAGGTAAATTTATTACTAATGAAAGTACATATAACATAACTCCTGTTTGAACAATAGAAATTAACATCGATATTAAGGTATGCTTCTTCTTATAATGTCCAATTTCATGAGCTAGAACTGCAGTAATTTCCTCTTTCGAGTATTCGTTAACCAAAGTGTCATACAACACTATTTTCTTTTTTACTCCTAATCCACTGAAAAAAGCATTCGCTTTAGATGAGCGCTTTGAACCATCCATCACAAATAAATTATCTAGCTTAAAATCTACCTTTTTACAATACTCTTCTATCTCACTTCTTAATTCTCCAAGTTCTAGTGGTGATAGTTTATTAAACAGTGGAACTATTACGGATGCGTAAAACATGGTTAGTAGAATCATAAATAGAGAAAATGCAATCCATGCCCACAGCCAAAAAAGATGACCTGCTGTATTATAAAACCATATGAATAATGTCATCAACCCTCCACCTAGCAAAACGGCAATTATAATTCCTTTCAGTTGATCCAAAACAAATGTTTTTAAAGTGGTTCTATTAAAACCAAATCGTTCTTCTATTACAAAAGTGCTATATATAGAAAAAGGAAAATTAATCAGCCCCGAAGCTAACATCAATATGGCAAAAAATACTAAAGAAGTACCTATTGGATGGGTAATGATGCTTTTAGCCAATTCGTCTACAAAGGCAAAACCATTAAAAAACAACATGGCAAGAATTGATATAAAACTAGCTGTTGAAGAATATAAGGACAACTTACTTTTAGCCTTATCATAAGCTCTTGATGTTGCATATTTATCTTCATCATAAATACCAACTAATTCATTAGGCAAGTCAGATGATGCCTGGCTGTCATTTAACCAATCCAACCACCTCTCTAGTAGATAGTTGAGAACAATAATTACAACAATACAATAAAAAATTTGTGTATGATTCATAGACATATTTAATAAGCTCCATTTCTTTTTCTGAGGTACCATTCAATGCTCAAAAGAAAAAGAAATAAAAAGAAGATCCATTTCAAATTGATTAATTCTTTTAAATCCTTTTCTTCATAAATTACAGGAACAATGTTATCATTGTTTTTCAGCTTTTCTAGCAACGTTTTTAACTCTTCAGGATATATCATTTCCCCGTCATATTTAGTCGCAATATTTTGCATTAACTGGTGATTGGCTGTAGTAGAATTTGCTTCTAATAAAATGGAATTAATTTGAAATTTTCCCCGCTCAACATAATCCTTCGTTCCTAGTTTCGCCTTAGCTGTATAATGATAAAATCCTGCAGGTAAAATTCCTGCGTTTAATAGGTAAGCATTTGTTGTTTTATTAAAAACGAAACTGTATTTATTTTTATCTTCATCAATTAACTCAAGAGTAATATCTGGATCATTAATTAATTCATAACTATCATTATATAACTCTGCATTTAGTACCACTTCTTCATTCTCTAAAAAAATGGTCTTTGTAATTATTCTAAATTTACTCTTATCTTCTTTAACAGATAAAAACTGTACGGTCTTGTTTACTAACTCATTAAATGCATCATGATTATTATTTTTCATAAAGTCTTGCATTCGCCATTTCCATATACCTTCTCCAGTTAATACAGCACTTTTATTAGACTGATTTTGAAAAAAGACCATTAAAGGTTTCTCCGTAATTACATTCCCTATTTTTTGATGAAGCAATGAATAGCTATTTTGTGATAATTGATAATCTCCAAAAGGAGCTAACAACGGTGGCCATGAATTAATTGTTTTTTGTGTAGATTCCTTTAACGTAAAAAGCGGAAACTCTTTCTTATTTTCTGGTGATACAAAATCATATTTATTTCTAGAACTAGAAATTGATAGTCCCGCGTTAATACCGTTCCATTTTTTTACATCCGTTTGAGCTCCTAATACATATAATACAGAAATATTTTTCTCCCTAATTTTTTTAATAAAACTGGAAAAATCACTTGGTAATTGATGAACAATTAATAAACTATATGGGGCTAAATTCCCATCAAATTCATCATAAAAATGAGAAGTAACCTCATAGTTTTCATTACTTTCAATACTTAATTTCAATGCTTTAATATCTGGGTGAGGTGCTTTCCCTAAAATAAGAATATGTTGACGTCCATCTAAAACTTCAATGTAAACATCTCTATCATTGTTAATCGTGCTTATTTCTCCTTTTACCTCTGTTAGTTCAATACGATAACGTTGAACTCCCACCTTATTAGCATCTAACAACAATTTTTCATTAATGGAAAAATTATCACTTGTTATATCGTAATCTTTTATCATCAACTTCTTTCCGCTATTACTAACCGTCAACCTTGTTTTCTCTCCTTTCAATTGCTTAGCTGTAACCTCAATTTCTATCGGAAACTGGTTGCCCAAAAAAGTAATTTTGTTGCATCTAACTTCTTTTAGAATAATATCTTTTGGGGTTGTAGTATCTCCTAAAGCTATTGTGTATACTGGGTAATTAGCAGAAAACATATTGAATGTAGGATTAGCCCCTCGGTTAAATATTCCATCTGAAGCTAAGATTAAAGCACCCACATTTCTATTATCAAACTTGTTGTTTATCTCATCAAATACTTTTGAGATGTTGGTTACCTTTCGCGTAAAATCAATTTCTTTATTTTCTTCAACTTCATCTCCAAAAACAAATCGCTTAACTTCAAAATCTTTTTCTAACTCCTTTTGAAATTGATCTATGCTTTCAATATACTCTTTCTTATAATAGGAAGAATCTTTGTTTAACAAAATAGATGTAGAGTTATCTTGAGCAATAATGATAACTGGTTTTTCTATCTTATTAAATAAGGTTTTAATAAAAGGTGATAGTAATAAAAATGATATAGTAGTTACTAGTAAAGCCCTCAACAAGCCCATTAGTCGAACTTTCCATACCGATAGCTCATTAAATCTTTCCTCTTTTCGATAAAGAATATAGGAATACATAAAACCAACTATAACACAAAAAATGCCCAACCATATTGGAAGTTCTGTTATTATTTGAATAGAAAGTAGTAACACGGGCGTTTTTAATAATGCCGTAAATTTAGGAAAATCTTAACCGATAAAATTATTTAAAAAAACCAAAATCATAATGTTACACTATTATTCAATTGTTTTCAATTTATCAATTGCTTTGCTGCTATAAAACCCGTTATCATCAATAATTTCTTGTAATAAACGTTTTGCTTCTGCCCTATCGGTTTCAACAAATGTTAACGCTTTATACCATTTTGCTTCTTCATTAAAAACATCATTATTATTACTCAACACTCGATTAAGTAAATCTAATGCTTCATTTAACTTTTCGATGTTGTAAGAACAGATTGCTCCGTAAAATAATGCATTAACATCTTTTGGGTGAGATTTTAAAATAAGGTCAAATTGATTTTTTGCCTGATTGTATTGATGATCCTTTAAATACTTCACCCCTTGCTCCAGCACTTCTTTATAAGTTACTTCAACTCTTGTTTTTTCTAAAGCACTGGTGATGCGATTTTTTTCTTCTTCATTCGCAAAATCTGCCTCCACTGCACGTGGTTGAGCCGATTTCTTAAAGTCATATTCCTGCTGATATTCTTCAGCATAATCATATATCTTATAAGTATACATCGTATATGTATTCCCGCTATAACTCTTCTTTGCTACTTTTCTTGACTTTTCTTTTTTCGATTTAGATGAGGGAACATCTTCTTTTTTCATTGCTGAAACAGGAGATTCTCTAGGAATTGTCATTTCATTTGGATCAATTTCTTGGGCTTCCGATTCAACATATAACTCCATAATTTCTTCTTGTAAAACGGTCGATTCGTTAGCAATAACATCTTCTTCAGTTAACACTTCTTCTAAATTTTTTTCAATAATTCTTTCTGCATTAGCTGCTACATTAATTTTTGGAAGTTCTTCTATAACCTCTTCTCTATCTTCTAATTCTCTAATGGAATCTCCTTTATCAACAATAGATACAACAGGTGGAGCGAATTTTGAATGAGGTATTTCATTCTCTTCTTTAACATCTTCTACAACGGTAAATTCAGTTTGATTTTCCAATGCACTATTAAAATGATTGAATGTAAAATAAGCTCCAAAAACAATAATGATTAGCGATGCCGCAACCATTAAATTTCTCATTAAAGGTTTATTATTCTCAACCCCTCTAACTCGTTGATCTATTTTATTATCAATTGCAAATAGCATCGATGAGTTTTGAGCAAGCTTCACACCTTCAAAAGCATCAGAACAAAATTCACAATCTAACAAGTGTTTTTCTACTTCATGTAATTCATTCTTAGATAATTGCTTGTTAATGTATTTTAACATCGTCTTTTTTGAAAGACAGCTTGTATTAGAAAATATATGGTTATGTAACTCTTTCATTTTTATCTCATATTAACCTAACATCATGTTAGCTAAATTCCTTTTTCCATTCTGTATATAACTTTTAACTTGCTTAATAGTGTAACCAGTTTCTTCAGCTACTTCGTTATAACATTTCTCTTTTATAAAAAACAACTCTATGCAAATTCGTTGTTCTTCTTTTAATTTTAACAAAGCTTCTTCCATTTGAGTTAGTATAGCCTCTTTTTCTATTTTTTCATGTACAGAAAAAGGTGCTGCAAATACTTCTTCATGCTGATAGGTAGCTTCGTATTCATTGACTCTTTTTTGTTTAGTTTGCTGCTTTCTTAAAAACATCAAACAATGGTTCCTACTCACACTGTGTAGCCATGATTTAAAATTATTGATGTCATGCTTCTTTAAATCAGACAACAACCCTTCAAAAATTTGTAAAACGGCATCCTTACTTTCTTCTTCATTTTTTAAATATTTAAGACAAACACCATAAACCAAATGTGAGTAGCGTTTATATAATTCTCCCACTAATGAATTATATCCCTCTACTTTGTAGCAGGCAATTAATTCATTATCAGTTAATGATGCTATTTTTGTCTTAAATAATCGCATTCAAACTATTTGTATCGTTGGGCTAAATCAAAATAACTTTTTGTTTCCACTACAATAACCCCACCAGTTAAATCTCCATACTGAGCTGGGACTCCTCCTGTATACACCTTCATACTTCCAATAGCTTGCCCATTAATCCCTATCCCTCCAGTAATAGATTTCATTCCGTCAGTAATGAATTGAGTAGATTGTGGTCTTGCTCCTCTCACATACACATCCTTTCCGTTTGGAGCAAGTGTAACCCCAGGAACAGTTGCAGCTATTGCTATTGGATCGCGATTTTGGACGCTTTTTTCAATTTCTTTTAGAGAAATCATTTTAACATGTGGCTCATCAGGATCTATAAGAGGGATATCAAACCTCTTAGCTACAACCTTAAATTCATCAATATTGGTTATAGCTTTTTCCATGTCAACATTGACATATGTAATTTTTCCACTTGTTATCAATACATCATAAATTTTAAGTCTTTTATATCCAATTACTGACACAAAAACTGTATGTAAACCAGTATTTATTGGCTTAATAGTATACTTGCCATCTGGATTAGAAGCCGTTCCATTAATACTCCCCGCTACTTCAACGTGTACTGTAGCTCCAAATATAGGCTCTCCTGTTCCTTTATCTTTTACAACCCCTTTTATTTCTCCCGTTTGAGCATAAACAGAGACAATTGTAAATAATATGAATGATAATAGTAATAGCTTTTTCATAGTTTCTAGGTTTTTAAATTAAACAATTAATTCATTAAATAAGTTCCTCTTAAGAATTCTTACTTAGTAGATGTATTTTCATTTTAAATTCCATAAAATTTTTAAAATTTATTTTACTCACAAGAAAATTCAACCGTTTATCATATTATTATTCGTTCGTGTGTTTTTTTAATTAATTTGGTCCAACTTATAACCAAACTACAATTAATACATGAACACATTAAACAAAACAATTCTTGGTACCACCTTAATTACAGCAGTAATCGCTTGTAATGATGGTGAACCAGTTAAAGAACAAGAAATAGTGGCAGAAACCATTCCTGCCTTTGACATCAGTCAAATAGATTCTAGTTATTCTCCTTGTGAAGATTTTGAACAATTCGCTGTAGGAAATTGGCTAAAAAATAACCCTGTACCTGAATCGGAAAGTAGATGGGGAAGCTTTAACTTGGTACATGATGCCAATGAAATAAAATTAAGAACTATTGTTGAAGAAGCTGCTCAAGCAAAAGCAGAAAAAAGCACTCCGTTACAACAAGTAGGAGATTTTTATGCTTCTGCCTTAGATTCAACAACTACAGATGAATTAGGAATAACTCCTTTACAGCCATTATTAGATAAAATTGATGCCATCTCTACTGCACAAGAATTAGTAGAAACAATGACCGAAATGAGAAAACATGGGTCAGGATCAATTTTTGGCTATTATGTTGGGGTAGACTCTAAAAACAGCACCCAATATATTACTTACTTATCACAAGGTGGTTTAGGTTTACCTGACAAGGCATACTACACACCTAAAGATGAAAGAGGTGAAAATATATTAGCTGAATACGAAAAACATATTACTAAAATTTTTCAACTGGCTGGTAACGAAGAAGCGATTGCTGCTGAAAACGCAACAAAAGTTATTGAGTTAGAGTCCAACTTAGCAGCTAACTCTATGGACAGAGTTGAAAGAAGAGACCCACTTAAAACCTATAATAAATTTACCAAAGAAGAATTACAAGAATTATGCTCTAGTATTAACTGGGAATCATATTTTGAAGCAGCTGAGTTAAATGGAGTTGATAATATCATTATTGGTCAACCTAATTTTATCAAAAATTTAGATAAAGTTTTAGTTGATTTTCCTATAGAAACATGGAAAACCTATATGAAATGGCATTTAATTAATGACATGGCTAGTAATTTAAGTAGTGATTTTGAAGAACAAGCTTTTAGTTTTTACTCTACTACTTTACGTGGTGTAAAAACTATGAAACCAAGGTGGAAAAGAGCATTATCAAAAGCTAATGGAAGCGTTGGAGAACAACTAGGAAAATTGTTTGTAGAAAAGCATTTTCCTGAAGAATCTAAACAAAAAGTATTAGATATGATTGCAAATGTTTCTGATGTATTTAAAGAAAGACTAGAAACATTAGATTGGATGAGTGACTCCACAAAAACTAAAGCCCTAGATAAATTAGACAAATTCAATTACAAAATTGGTTACCCAGACAAATGGAAAGATTACAGTGATGTAGAAATTACTGCTAAAACATTAGCTCAAAATGTAATGAATGCTAATTATCATGATTACAAAGAGAATGTAGGCAGGTTAGGTAAACCTATCGACAAAACAGAATGGGGCATGACTCCTCAAACCGTGAATGCATACTACAATTCTAGAATGAATGAAATCGTATTTCCGGCTGCCATATTACAACCACCATTTTTTAATCCTGATGCCGATGATGCCATTAATTATGGAGGGATTGGTGCTGTTATAGGACATGAATTTTCACATGGATTTGATGATCAAGGAAGTAAATCAGATGGTGACGGTAACTTAAAAAACTGGTGGAGCGATAAAGATTTAGCCAACTTCAAAGAAAGGACAACTAAACTAGTTAATCAATTCGATGCTTATGAAGTTGTTGAAGGAAACCATGTAAATGGAAAATTAACATTAGGTGAAAACATTGCTGATATTGCTGGGTTAACATTATCTTATCATGCTTTAATTAAAGCGCATGAAGGTAAAGATGCTCCTGTAACTATTGACGGTTTTGATTATAAACAACGTTTCTTCTTGGGATGGGCACAAGCATGGCATGCCAACATAAAAGACGAAGCCTTAATCAATAGAATTAAAACAGACCCTCATTCTCCTACTCGATTTAGAATAATAGGACCATTAACTAATATGCCTGAATTCCACTCAGCTTTTGGATGCGAAGAAGGTGCAATGGTTGCTCCTGATAGTCTAAAAGTAGCCATCTGGTAATTGTAACTATTTAAACCATAACAAGAGATCTTACTAAATTAGTAGGGTCTCTTTTTTATTCCATGAACTTAAAAGACGAATTTGATAAAGTTTTTATAGTAGAGTTAAGTTGTAAAATCTCTGCTCAAACTACTGCTTTTAATCAATCTTTATTTGATGCTACCTTGATTAATCATCAGTGGAAAAAGAAAGAATTAAAAGAACGTATTAGAAGTATTGCTCAAGCAATTCATTCTCAACTTAACTTAACCTACAAGGATCAATTTAAAATTTTATCTAAAATTGTCCTAAACTATAAAGGGTTAAAAGGGCTCGTTTTTCCTGAGTTTGTACAACTATATGGACTGAATGATATAGCAACCTCATTCAAAGCAATGGAATTATTTACTCAATATTCTACTGCTGAATTTGCCATTCGTCCTTTCATCAAAAAATATCCAAAAGAAAGTCATCAACAACTATTATCGTGGAGTATGTCAGATAATCATCATCTAAGAAGGTTAGCTTCTGAAGGAAGTAGACCTCGACTGCCATGGGCTCCAAATCTAGATGCTTTCATTAAAAATCCTCAATCCAACCTTCCTATTTTAGAAAACCTCAACAATGATGATTCCCTATATGTTCGAAAAAGTGTAGCTAACCACCTCAATGATATTTCAAAAGATCATCCTCAATTAGTTTTAAATATAGCTAAAGATTGGTACGGAAACACACAAAATACCGATTGGATTATAAAACACGCTTTAAGAACACTATTAAAAAAGGGGGATAAAAAAGCTTTAGCTATTTTTGGGTTGGATAATTCCAATCAACTTAAAATAGAAAATCTTTGCTTATCACAAAAAGAAATAAAAATTGGTGATTTTATTCATTTTGAATTTGATGTGAGTAATTCGTCTAAACAGCAACGCAACATTCGTTTAGAATACGGAATTGATTACGTAAAAGCTAATGGAAGTACTTCTAGAAAAATATTTCAACTTTCAGAATTTATCCTACAACCAAACTCAACAAAAATAGTTAAACGCAAACAATGGTTCAAAGAATTATCTACCAGAAAACACTACCCAGGACAACACGAAATTAGCCTAATCGTTAATGGCGATCGGAAGGAAAGCATATATCTGAATCTAATAGAAAACACTTAAGTATTTTTTTAAGTATTTTTATCGAAAATGTTTAATCTTTAACTTAAAAGCTATGAAATATCGTTTTGTTTTCCTGATACTACTATCTAGTCTTTTCTTAAATAAAGCTTTATCCAATAACCTACAAGTAAGTAATGTAGCTCTTACTGGATTTAATTCTGTAAGCAATTTTGCTTTAATTCAATTTGATGTAAGTTGGGATAATTCTTGGCGAACAAGTGCCGGTCCTTCTAATTATGATGCTGTATGGTTATTTGCTAAATACCGATTAAAAACATCTGATGTATGGAACCATGCTACATTACATTATGTTGATGGAACAGGTAGTGGAGATGGACATACCGAACCAGCTGGAACAAATATTGCAAGTGCTGATGACAATGGAAGTGGTGGTGCATATGGTGCATTCATCTATGCAACTGCTGACTTTGCTCAAGCAAGTGTTAATTATACTACCGCAGAATTACGGTGGGATTATGGTGTTGATGGCTTATCTAGTTCCGACAGTGTTGAAATATGCTTATTCGGAATAGAGATGATATACATCCCTCAGGCTAGTTTTTATGTGGGAGATGGTAACCTTACGGTTCATGGACAGTTTAGAATTCAGGCGAGTAATTCCCCATTTCAAATAACTTCCGAGGCTTCTCTAACGCTTGGTGGAGGTGGTGCTGGAGATTTACATAACAACAATGCCTCAGGGATGAATACCGCTGATGATTTCAATGATGCCACTTCACAAACACTCCCTGCAGCATTTCCAAAAGGGTATGATGCATACTACTGCATGAAATATGAAGTATCACAAGAGCAATATGTTGGTTTTTTAAATAAATTGACCCGAACACAACAAACTGCTAGAATAGCAGCAAATACCGTTGGTGAATTTATGCACAGTTCATCAACAAGAACTACTCCTGCTAATAGAAATGGCGTAAAATTAATGACCGACCCTGGTGGACTAACTCCAAGAGTATATGGGAATGACTTAGATGATGATGATACTTTCGATGAAGCAGATGATGGACAAAATATTGCATGTAATTGGATGAGCTCTGGAGATCTTTTAGCTTATCTTGATTGGAGCGGGTTACGCCCTATGACTGAGCTAGAGTATGAGAAATCATGTAGAGGAACTCTTTCAGGTGTTGCAGGAGAATATGCATGGGGAACAACTACCATACTAGGTGCTACAGGAATAACTAATTCAGGCGCTGTGAATGAAATTGCGAGTAATGCAGGAAGTAACTGTGTCTATAATAATGCTGGTGCTGTTCAAGGACCAATGAGAGTGGTTAATTTTGCACAAGCAGCAACAACTCGAGTACAAGCTGGAGCTGGATATTATGGAATTATGGAATTATCCGGAAATGTATGGGAAGATGTAGTTTTAGTTGGATGTGTTGCCGGTCGTGCTTTTACAGGGTTGCATGGTGATGGAGAACTTAATACCAATGGAGAAGGAAATGTTGATTATTGGCCAGGCATCAATGGAAATAACGCCACAGGAACAGCAAATGGAACATATGCTGGTGTAACTGGTTGTACAGGTTATGCTGGAATAAGCTTTACTGGTGGAACATGGAATAACTCTGCTTGGCTAACCACATCTGATAGGAGTTACCGAGGTACTGGTTGGAATGGAATAAGCGGAAGAGATAGAAGAAATGGAGGAAGAGGTGTTAGAATAGCTCCTTAAGTAATTAAACAACTATTGAAAAAATCAATAAAATATCTTACGATTATTTTATTCATTCCTAACATTAATCTTGCCCAAAGTATTTATGCAGGAGGGAGTAGTGATGGGGCTGCCACAGATTGTTATGCCCAAGCTGATAATATAGCTCTAAATATCTATAGCGGAGGAAATAGTGATGGCTTCGCTATTGATTGTTATGCACAAGCTGACAATCCATCTTTTGACATCTACAACGGAGGAAACAGCGATGGTTTCGCTACCGATTGTTACGCACAAGCAGACAATCCCTCATTCGATATCTACAATGGAGGAAACAGTGATGGTTTTTTTGTTGATTGTTATGCACAAGCAGACAATGTTTTTTATGATATTTACAACGGTGGAAATGGTGATGGTTTCGCATTATTTTGCTTAGGAACCATTACTGAAGAACCTTTACCTATTCAATTAATTAATTTTAATGCTACTCTAAACAGTAATCAATCAGTCCTATTATTATGGCAAACGCTCACTGAAATTAACAATGATTATTTCACGATTGAACGTTCAAGGGATATTATAACATGGGAAGAAGTCGAAAAAATAGATGGAGCTGGTAATTCAACTACTTTATTACAGTATAGCACAACCGATAACACCCCTTACTTAAATGTTTCCTATTATCGCCTAAAGCAAACTGACTTTAATGGACAGTATTCTTACTCAGATGCTATCCCAGTAAATATTGATCCATTAGGAAAGCTTAATGTTTACCCTAACCCTACAACAGAAAAAATAACAATAGAAGGAAGTGAATTAGAATTGTCTAACTTGAAAATATATAATTTACTGGGACAAGATGTAAGTTCATACACTTCTATATTTCAAAAAAACGAAAAAATAGTAGTAATAAGTTTGGTCAATTTGCCTGTTGGAGTTTATACCATTAAAACAAAAACTACTGCCAATAAAGTGCATAAAAAATAAACCAAAAAAAGTCCTCTCCGTTTGGAGAGGACTTTTAATTTTCTTTTTATGTTTTTCTTAATTATTTCCTAATATCAAAGGCAATCCATCTTTACCACCTACAACTACTACTTTAGTATTAGGAGATTTAGATAATTGTAAAGTTGCTTCAATTCCTTTTTCTTTTAGAATGTTAGGTGTTAATGAAGCATTTAGAATTCTGTTCGCTTCTGCTTTACCTTCTGCTTCAATTTTTACTTTTTCTGCTTCCTTTTTAGCTTTTTGTAATTTGAACTCATATTCTAACGACTCTTGTTCTTGCTTCAATTTCCCTTCAATAGCTGTTTTAATTGTTGCCGGTAAAGTAATATCTCTTACTAATATCTCATTCAATTGAACAAATTGTTTATCCAAGATCTTTTTAGTTTCCTCATAAATTTCGGATTGAATAGCATCCCTTTTAGTAGAATAAATTTCTTCGGGAGTATATCTTCCAATCACACTTCTGGTTGCAGAACGAATAGCAGGAACTACCACTCGTTGCAGATAGCTCTGACCTTTCTCTTGGTGTAATTTAGGAAGTGTAACAAAATCTGGTTGGTACCATGCAGAAACTTCAACAGAAATTTCTAATCCGTTAGAAGAAAGCACTGCCATCTTCTCCATCACTTCTTGCTGTCTTACCTCATAAATAATTAAATCATTCCAAGGTGCTATTAAATGAAACCCTTCAGAATAAGTGTTCTCTGTATCAATCCCATTAGAAAGACGAAACAAAACGCCTGCTTGTCCACCATCAATTTTCTTAAAACTCTTAAACATAATAATTAGAAGGAATATAAAAATAACTACTCCAATAATTACATTTTTCCCGTTTTTTGGAAACTCGGGCATGTCCATTTGTTGATAATCTGCCATCTTAACTTTTTTTTTAATTAAGCAGCTAAATTAGACAAAACTTATCCAATTACTTCAAAAATAAAGTGGCTTGTCTTACTTCCCCTCTTTAGGTGTTAATTTAACGATAGGAATTAACATTTCTTCCAATGAAATACCTCCATGCTGAAAAGTATCTTTGTAATATTTTACGTAATGATTATAATTGTTGGGGTAGGCAAAAAACTTATCTTCTTTAGCAAAAACAAACGATTGACTAACATTCACCTTAGGTAGCAATGCTTCTTCAGGATTAGTAATAGCCATTACATCTTTCTCTTGGTAATCTAAACTTTTTCCTTGTTTATACCTTAAATTAGTATTTACATCTTTATCTCCCACTATTTTAGATGCTTCTTTTACTCGAATGGAGCCATGATCGGTCGTAATAATTACCTTGCCTCCTCTAGCAGCAATTTCTCTTAATATATTAAGTAATGTTGAATGCTCAAACCATGATTTAACTACCGATCGATAGGCTGCTTCATCACTTGCTAACTCCTTAATAATTTGAGTATCAGTTCGTGCATGTGATAGCATATCTACAAAATTATACACAATAACATTCAGCGGGTTATTAAACATGTCTGGCACTTCTCTCAACACTTTATTCCCATAACTTACGTTTAACACTTTGTTGTAAGAAAACTTAATATCTAACCCCTTTCTTTTTAGTTGTTCTTGTAAAAAGAATTGTTCATGCATATTTCTCCCTCCCTCCTCTTCATCATTCACCCATTTATTAGGATATTTTTTTTCTATCTCTAAAGGCATCAATCCTGCAAAAATTGCATTTCTTGAGTACTGTGTAGTGGTTGGTAAAATGCTATAAAAAGTATCTTCTTCATCAACCCAATAATCTTTTGATATAATCGGACGTAATATTTTCCATTGATCGTATCTTAAGTTATCAATCACCACAAAAAAAACAGGTTGTTCTCCTTTCTTAATTTCTGGAACAACATGTTTATCAAATAGGTTATGAGACATGGTTGGAGCATCTTCTTCACCTTGCAACCACTCTACATAATTTCGTTCTATAAATTTTCCAAATTGTGCATTGGCTTCTGTTTTTTGCATCTGAAAAATTTCATCCATCCCGCTCTCCTTTGATTTCTCCAGTTCTAACTCCCAATAGGTTAACTTTTTATATAAATCCATCCAATCATTCTCATCCAAATTATCTCCCAACATCATTCCAATTTCTCTAAATTCTTGCTGGTATTTAGAGGTAGATTTTTCACTTACCAATCGAGTGGTATCCAAATTCTTTTTTAATGAGAGTAATATTTGCTTTGGGTTAACTGGTTTAATCAAATAGTCAGATATTTTAGAACCAATTGCATCTTCCATAATATGTTCTTCTTCACTTTTGGTAATCATAATAATAGGCAAACTAGGATGTTTTGCCTTCATTATTTCTAGTGTTTCCAAACCCGATAAACCTGGCATATTCTCATCCAAAAAAACAATTTCTACCCTTTCTTCATTTAAAATATCTAGAGCATCATCTCCACTTTGGGTAGATAACACTTTATAACCTTTTTCTTCTAAAAAAAGAATATGAGGTTTCAATAAATCAATTTCATCATCTGCCCAAAGTATTGTAATTGCTTCCATAATGTTTATTCTATATCCGATTCATGTTTACCTGCCAACAGCACTATTTTTATCAAGTCAAAAATAGTACTTTTGAAACAGCAAAAATGCTGCCCAAATTTTTATGAGTAACCTCAACAAAAAGAAAATATTTAACGACCCAATATACGGTTTTATTACACTACCTTATAATATAATTTTTGATTTAATAGAACATCCTTATTTCCAACGATTAAGACGAATAAAACAATTGGGATTAACGCATATGGTTTTTCCAGGAGCATTGCACACTAGATTTCATCATGCTTTAGGTACTATGCATTTAATGAGCAAAGCCATCGAGGTACTACGATCAAAAGGAACTAAAATTACGGAGAAAGAGGCACAAGGAGTATGTATAGCAATTCTACTACACGACATTGGTCACGGTCCATTCTCACATGCTTTAGAGCATAGTTTAGTAAGTGAAATTTCTCATGAAGAAATATCTACTTTCTTTATGGATGCACTCAATAAAGAGTTTAATGGAAAACTCAATTTAGCTTTGAAAATATTCAGAAATGAATATGAGAAAAAATTCTTGCATCAACTGGTTTCTAGTCAGCTAGACATGGACCGTTTGGACTATCTAAAAAGAGATAGTTTTTACACAGGTGTTTCTGAAGGAGTAATTAGTACCGATCGCATAATTACCATGTTAAACGTTAAAAATGATGAATTAGCAATAGAAGAAAAAGGAATTTATTCCATTGAAAAATTTATTATTGCTCGAAGACTGATGTATTGGCAGGTTTATTTGCATAAAACAGTGGTTTCTGCTGAAAACTTATTGATTAAAATCCTGAAAAGAGCTAAAGATTTGGCTGCCCAAAATGTAGAGTTATTTTGCACTCCTGCACTAAAAGAGTTTTTATACCATAAATATGATTTAGCTGCTTTCAAAAAAAATCCCGATCTTTTAAAAACTTTTGCAGAATTAGACGATACTGATATTATGTCTGCCATTAAGGTATGGAAATATCATGATGATAAAGCATTATCTGTTCTATGCAAAATGGTTATTAACAGAGATTTATATAAAATAAAAGTGCAATCTAAAAAGTTTGACAAAGCTTTCCAATCTTCTATTGAATCAGCTGTTATTGCTAAATTAAAAATTCCAGAAAATGAAATCAATTACTTTGTTTTTCAAGATAGCATAGTAAACAATGCATACAACCCAAAAATGGATAAAATTAACATCTTACTAAAAGATAACAGCATTTATGATATCACAGAAGCTGCAGATACGTTTAACATAAAAGCACTTGCAACACCTGTTAAAAAATGGTTTCTCTGTTTTCCTAAACATTGATAGGTTAAAAACTTCAATCCAAAAATTAGTTAATTTATCCACAAACCAGTAATTTTGGTAACCAATGGAATTTACAGCACAACAAATAGCAGGCTTACTTGACGGAGAAATAGTTGGTAACCCAGAAATTATAGTTAATAAATTATCCAAAATTGAAGAGGGTGAAATTCAATCTCTTTCTTTTCTGGCTAATTTAGCGTACGAGCAATATTTATATACAACAGATGCTTCTATTGTTATTGTCAATAAAGATCTAGTATTAGAAAAAGAAGTTAAATCTACCTGCACATTAATTCGTGTTGAAGATGCTTACCAATGTTTTGCTAAACTATTAGAAACCTACGACCAGATTAAAAAAAATAAATCGGGAGTTGATAAACAAACAGCTATTTCTGATAGTGCTACCCTAGGGAAAGATGTTTATGTTGGTGCATTCAGTTATATTGGCGAAAACGTAACTATTGGTGATAATGTAAAAATATATCCGAACAACTATATTGGTGACAATACTACTATAGGAGATAATACCATTATCAATGCTGGAGTAAAAATATACCACGATTGTGTTATAGGAAAAAATTGTACATTTCATTCAGGAACGATAATCGGTGCCGATGGATTTGGTTTTGCACCTAACAGTGAAAATGAATACAACAAAGTACCTCAAATAGGAAACGTGATTATTGAAGACCATGTAGAGATTGGAGCGAACTCATGTGTAGATAGAGCTACATTAGGATCTACAATAATTAAAAAAGGAGTAAAAATTGACAACTTAGTTCAAATTGCACACAATGTAGTAGTTGGAGAACATTCTGTAGTAGTTTCTCAAGTCGGAATTGCTGGTTCTACAAAAATTGGAAAAAACTGCATGATTGCTGGACAAGTTGGAATTATTGGTCATTTAAAAATTGGAGATGGTGTAAAAATTGCAGCTCAATCTGGCGTTACTCGAGATATTGAAGATAATGGTATAGTTCAAGGGTCTCCTGCGTATTCTGTTAGGGATTATACCAGATCTTATGCGGTATTTAAAAATTTACCTACACTCAACAGTAGGGTTAATGATATAGAAAAAAAACTAAAATAACATGGCAAAGCAAAAGACCATTAAAGAATCTTTTTCAGTAGTTGGTGTAGGCTTACATACTGGTCAAAAAGCAAAACTTACCGTTCTTCCTGCTGAAGACAACCATGGTTTTAAATTTAAACGTACAGATCTAGATGGTACTCCTATTATTAACGCTGACCCAGAATTAGTAGTAGATACTTCAAGAAGTACTACTTTAGAAAAAAATGGTGCTAGAGTTCATACAACAGAACATGTTTTAGCAGCATTGTATGGAATGGAAATTGACAACGCTTTGATTGAAATTGATGGGCCTGAAATTCCAATAATGGATGGGAGTGCTTACCCTTTTGTAGGGTTAATTAATCAAGTAGGAATTGTTGAACAAAATAGTGATAAAGATTATTTTGTAATTACTGAGAACCTTACTTATGAAGACTTAGAACGTCAAACAGAAATGTTAGCCGTACCTCAAGATGAATTTCGATTAACCGTAATGGTGGATTACAATTCACCTCAATTAGGAACGCAACATGCTCACATGTATCACACTGGTGAATTCGAAAATGAAATTTCAAAATGTAGGACTTTTGTTTTTTTAAGAGAATTAGAAGTACTCGCTAAAAATGGTTTAATTAAAGGTGGTGATCTCGACAATGCCATTGTTATGGTTGATAAACCTTTGCCACAAGAAAAACTAGATGAAATTGCCGATTTACTCGGAAAACCACACATAAAAATAGAGGAAGCTGGTATACTGAATAACTTAACCTTACATTTTCAAAATGAACCAGCAAGGCATAAATTATTAGACATTGTTGGTGATTTAGCTCTAGTAGGAAAACCAATTAAAGGGCATATTCTCGCTGCACGACCGGGGCACAAAGGAAATGTTGATTTTGCAAAATTGATTAAAAATGAAATCAAAGCTAAAACCAAAAAAGGACCTCAATTTGATTTAACGAAAGACCCAATATATGATATTAATGATATCTCAAAGATGTTACCTCATCGCTATCCTTTCTTATTAGTTGATAAGATTATTGAGATGAATGATACTAGCATTGTTGGGGTAAAGAACATTACTTTAAACGAACCTCAATTTACAGGTCATTTCCCTGACAACCCTGTTATGCCAGGAGTACTACAAGTAGAAGCAATGGCTCAAGTGGGTGGGATATTTGCGTTAAGCTCAGTTCCTGATCCTGAAAATTATATGACCTACTTCATGAAAATTGATGGTGTAAAATTTAAACGTAAAGTAATTCCAGGAGATACTGTTATTTTTAAATTAGAACTGTTAACGCCTATTAGAAGAGGAATAGTTCACATGATGGGAAAAGGTTATGTAAACGGCACTCAATGTATTGAGGCTGAATTAATGGCCCAAATTGTAAAAGAAAAAAAAGAAGAAAAAGTTGCTGAAGCAGTTCAATAAAAACTATCTTAGCTAAAATTCATTTTAACACTTATGGATCAATTTCCTTACACTAACATACACCCCGAAGCAAAAATTGGGAAAGATGTAGTTATCGAATCGTTTACCACTATTCATAAAGATGTAGAAATAGGAGATGGTACTTGGATAGGACCTAATGTCACCATATTTGAAGGTGCTCGGATAGGAAAAAATTGTAAAATTTTTCCAGGTTCCGTTATTTCGGCTATTCCACAAGATTTAAAGTTTGATAATGAAGATACGACTACTGAAATAGGAGATAATTGTATTATTAGAGAGTGTGTTACGATAAACAGAGGAACTTCCGATAAACATAAAACTGCCCTTGGAAGTAATTGTTTATTAATGGCTTATGTCCATATTGCTCACGACTGTATTGTAGGTAACAATTGTATTTTAGCAAACTGTGTAAACCTCGCAGGTCATGTTGAACTAGGTGATTTCGTAATTATAGAAGGGGTGGCAGGTGTTCAACAATTTGTGAAAATTGGATCTCACTCGTTTATTGCTTCTGGCTCCAATGTTCGAAAAAATGTTCCTCCATTTATTAAAGCTGCACGAGATCCATTAACTTTTGCTGGTGTTAATTCTGTTGGGCTTCGAAGAAGAGGTTTCACATCTGAGTCTGTAATGCAAATCGAAGACATCTACAGAAATATTTATACCAGAGGACTTAATGTTTCTAATGCCATTAAAGTTATTGAACAAGAAGCCCCAAAATCTAAAGAAAAAGATATCATTTTAAATTTTATTGAAGAATCAACAAAAGGAATCATTCGTGGACCTTTAAATTAATAAACATGGCAACTACATCAGACATCAAAAAAGGATTATGCATTGAGTACAATAATGGCATTTATACCATTACTGACTTCCAACATGTTAAACCAGGTAAAGGTCCAGCATTTGTTAGAACAACTTTGAAGAATGTTGAAACTGGAAAAGTAATTGACAATACTTTCACTGCCGGACATAAAATTGAAGTGGTTAGGGTTGAAAGGAGAAAATATCAATTTCTTTATAAAGATGAATCGGGTTACCATTTTATGAATGAAGAAACCTACGATCAAACATTTATTGATGAAAAAATTATCAATGCTCCTCAGTTCTTGAAAGAAGGGAATTCTGCAGAGATTTTATTTAATGCGAAAGATGAAACTCCTTTAATATGCGAATTACCTGCCTCATTAGTATTAGAAGTTACCTATACTGAACCAGGAGAAAAAGGAAATACAGCTACCAATGCATTTAAGCCCGCAACAGTAGAAACTGGAACAGAAGTTAGAGTTCCATTATTCATCAATACCGGAGACCACATTAAAATTAGCACCTCTTCTGGAGAATATTCTGAAAGGGTAAAAGTTTAATAAAAAAGAGTTATCATAAAAAAGTCATTTGCAAGTAAAAACAAATGACTTTTTTTATTTAATCTTTTTCGCTTTAATTTGGCAAGATTATTCAGTAATGGATTCCAAATCAAAAAACATAAAAAAACGACTTCAACTTGGCAAACTCAAGCTGAACACTTTATTGGAAGTTACCAAAGGAATCAACAACAATTTATCAAAAGAAGAACTAATTAATATCTACAAGCATGTGCTAATTGAAGAATTACACATCGGCAAGCTCGTTTTATATAGCACCAATGGAACAAACTGGAATCAAGAATTATTAATTAGAAGTGAGCCTCTTTCTATTGATATTGACAAAGATTTACTTCAGTACAAAGAAATAACAGTACTCTCTAATTCTCAAAATGAAAAATTAATCCATTTTGATGTTATTGTTCCTGTCTTTCATAAATCAAACCCGTTAGCCTACCTACTTTTAGGAGATTTTGATGGAGAAAAAATTGAAGTGAGTCCAATTATCAAGCACCTCACATTTATTCAAACACTCACTAACGTAATTATTGTTGCCATAGAAAACAAACGGTTATTCAAGGAGAACCTAGATCAAATTGCTATAAAAAAAGAAATGGAGTTGGCTTCCAACATGCAATCCATGCTTTTTCCAAGCGAATTACCCAACAACGACTATATTGAAGCTACCGCAGAATATATCCCCCATCAACAAATTGGTGGTGATTATTATGATTTCATTCACCTCAACAATGAAGAGGTTGCTTTTTGTATTGCTGATGTATCTGGGAAAGGTGTGCCTGCTGCGCTACTAATGTCAAACTTTCAAGCTAGTTTAAGAGCTTTGATAAAAAGAACAGCTTCCTTAACAGAACTAGTAACAGAACTGAATAAAATTATCATTAACAATGCTAAAAGAGAAAAATTTATAACCGCATTTGTTGGTAAGTATAATATCAGAACACGAAACTTACAATTCATCAACGCAGGACATAACCCTCCTTTGTTACTGGTAGGCCACCAATTTAAACAACTGTTTAAAGGAAGTACGGTGCTTGGGATGTTTGATAATTTACCCTCAGTTACTGAGAAGAATATGATTCTTCCTCACGGTGCTATATTAGCTTGTTATACTGATGGTGTTACTGAACAAACGAACATCAAAAACCAGGAATTTGGAATCGAAAATCTCGAGTTGTCGATATTGAAACAAAAAGACAACTCCATTAAAGAGATTGTATCAGAAATAATAAAAGACTTAGACAACTACAAGGAAGCCAAAGATTATAGTGATGATATTGCTTTACTTGGGATCCACTTCAAGTAGTTTCTTTTGATGATAGATATCAATAGAAACTATTAACGCTATAAACCCCCAAAATGGCACAGACGCTTTATCTGTGTCTAAATAGTTATTAAGTACACCGTGCACTACATATGTAAACAAAGCCAATAAAGTAATCAACACTATATTTTTTAATTCTCCTTTGGGCAATTGATGATACAATAATGAACCTCTATAATAAACAGCAATTAAAATAATGATAAAACTCAACGAGCCAATCAATCCTGACTCTGCTAGTGGCCCTATATACTCGCTATGTGCATTTCCATTTTCACCTGCATTAGTACTTATAATAGTTTGTTCTGACGAAAGTTGAAATGGAGCATATTGAAACATATAAGTGCCTGGTCCCCAACCAAAAATTGGACGCTCTAAAAACATTCTCCAAGCACAGCTCCATCTATTTAATCGTTCTAAATTTGACGCATCAGTTGAAACATTTGATATGGACTCTACATGCTCTGATAAATTATCAGAAGAATCCTGTCTGTTTTGCTCTAAACTCATCATTAAACTTGACCAACTCATTGCAAAAATGATTATTCCCGTAACACCAACCGTAAACAAAATTTTAAATCTCACTCTAAATTTATAAATTAAAAACAATAAGAAACTAGCTAGTAAACTCACCCATGCTGCTCGAGTATATGAAAATATTAACCCTACTACAAAAACTCCAATTAAAATGCATGTAAATACTTTTATATATGTTGGATAGCGCTTATTCAGAAATAAAAAAAGTATTGGAAAATACATGGCCAAAATTGCTCCATAAGAGGTATGATCCTTATAAAAAGGTTCCATTACCCAATGAGCAGGTTTTTCTTCAAACCCATAAGTAGATAACCTAACCACAGAGTAAACAATAATAAAAGAAAGGGGTATAATATATGCCCAATAAAATATTTTGTAACTGTTTTCTTTTCTAAATAATTGAATAGCTATAAAATAAAAACATACTACAAACCACAATCGCGCTAATAAAAACTTAAAGGAAACTACCGGCAACTGACTAGTAATAGCTGTTATTAATAGCCATATTAAATTAAAAACAATAGCCAAGGTTACTGGATGAAAGAATATTTTTTTATTAATTCTTAGAGAATAAATTAACTTAAAAAAAAACAACAACATTACTCCAAACATTAAAGGTTCTGTAGGCAAATACATCCCTACACCACCTACTTCTAAGTCTTCTAAATTGATAGAAAGAGGAGTCATTACCACAATAAACCACATCAACTGATCTAATTTATATAAACTCATATAAATTAGAATTAATACAAACGGTACAATTGCCAAATAATAAGCTTCGTGAGCCACCAAAACTCCATTAAGAGCGATGAATACAAAGCTAAAAATGTAAATCCAGTATGGTTGAATCGATTTTAACAAATTTTGAGTAGCTGTTTTAAATTAGTTGAGGTATTCCTTGGAATTAATTAAACCCCTAATTATTTAATTTTTGAAGACTTAACGCCCTCTAGAAACAAAATAATAATTACACCAAATATAAAAGATGCAAGAGTAGAAATAACTACTATTAGCCATCTTATAGGGTAGGATTTTTTTTCTGCAGGAGTGGCTTTATTAACAACAAATTTATGCTGTAAATTTTTTTCAACCTCAACTTTTGCTTCTCTATATTTTGAACGAATTATCGTTAATCTTTTTTGCTCTAAGGAAATTTGATCCTTAATACGAATAAACTTTCCTGAATATTTGCTTAAAGTATCTAATTTGTCCTGCAATGCGTTTTCAGCAACTTTCTTCCCTTCTAGAATAGCAATAGCCATTTGTTCTGTTAGGCGCTCTGCTTGAACTTCAACATTAATAATTCCTAAACTTCTTAACGCTCCTAACGAATCATCCAATGCTTTTAAATAAGTCTCTTGCTCATTATACTCATCACCAATAATTTGTAATGCTTCGTCTGCTATTTCTTTTTTCATCCGAATTTTAACAGTATCTAAATATGCCGCAATATCATTAGCTATCATGGCTGCTGTATCTGGATTATGATCAAGCACATTAATTTCTACAGACATAAATTTTGTTCTATTAAAAGTAACATTACCTTCATATTCCCTTTTTAATGCCTCCTTCTTATGTTGTACGTCTTCATCAATCTTATAATGTTTTAACAAATTATATTTTTCAATAATTTTTTCTCTTATTTCATCCGAATCTAAGATTTGAAGCATTTGTTCTGCCTCTTCTTCTTCTCCATATCTTAATATATCTCTTCCTGAATTATACTCAGAAAATAATGATTTTGAAATAGAGTTGGTAACCGTTGGAAACAATACCACTGTAGACTTATACTTGTTTTGAATTAGCAATGAAGCTATAACAGAAACAACTACTCCAACTAATGTAACAACGATAAGCGGTTTTCTCCACTTATAAAAAAAACCTATTAAATAAGTTGAGTTTAAATCACTTGAATTTTTTTGATTATTATCCATTACCTAATTTTAAGAAAGGACAAAAATAGCTAATTTATTTATATTCCTATATTCCCCTATTCGTGAGTGTTTCATATATATTTCTCAGTTTAATTAGTCTTAATAATACACCTAAGAAAAACGAGAACGTAAGTGATAAAATTAATTGCAATACTAACTCATCAACATATAAATTTATTGCTCCTGTAGCACAAAAAACAAGCAGAATAAATGATAAAAGCGCTATTATAAACCGAACGTTAAACTGAATTTTAAATAAATACTGGACAAAAAGAATTTGTGAAATTACAACTAACAGCTGTGTAATTAAACTTGCCACAGCAGACCCATAAGCCTGATAAAGTGGAATTAATATATAATTCAACAGCAAATTAAGACATAGCCCTCCAATGGCTAGTTTATTTAATAACAATAAACTCCCATTTGCGGTTAACAATGTGCCATAAATATATGTGGTAGCTATCGCTACAAAACACATCATTAATATGGGTAATATCATTTCAGATTCCTCCACGTGATTTTTATATAAACTAGCCATAATTGCATCTGAAAAATAGAAAGATAAGATTACCAACACAACTGCTGGCACAAACAACAAACTAAAGGCTAATTGAAGTAATTCATTTATTTTTTCATTTCGCTTGATCATATAAGCAAACATGGGCAATAGCAAGCTGGCAAACAAAACACCTATTTGATTAAAGGCATCCATTAGGCGATATGCTTGAGCATAAATCCCTGCTTGTTTTTCTCCATCCTCTAACATTAAATCTAACATCACCACATCCATCCGGTAATAGAACGTCATTGTTAATACCAACACTGCATAAGGAAAAGTTTGTTTAACAATTGCTCGTAAAAATGGTAAATCTATTTTAAACCTAAATTGTTTAGATTTTATTAATACAATTATAAAAACAAACACTCCTGTAATTAAATATGCAAAAGTTTGGGCATATACAAAATGCATCAAACTAAACTGAATATTTACCCAGTTTCCCCACAAAAGAGCAGCACAAAAGAAGATCATCAATGTCTTATCTAATACAGACAGTAAACTATCTATAGTAAACAACTGCAAGCCTGCAACATTCGATCTAAGGTATTGGATAAATGAAATTAAAAATTGATTAATGGATAAAAAGAATAAAATTTGAAATCGAGAAGTATTATACCCAGCAACATAACCCACAATAAAAGTGATGAAAAAATAAAGCACAGCTAAGAGTAGTTTAAACACTACTATTCCCGAAAAATATTTAGAAAGCAAATGACTATGCTGTGCTATATTCCTATTATTATAAGTGGTGATACCTAAATCTAAGACAATGTTAAACAGCAACGAAAAATTGAAAAGTGCAAAATAAAGGCCATATTCTTCCGGAGCAACTGTGTTTTGAACTGTCCTGTCTATTCCAAAAATCCAAAAAGGTTTAATTAAAAAATTAAGCAATAATAATAATCCTAAATTGGTTATGAATTTTCGTTGCACTAAGCCCGTTTTTGGTAAAAATAATATTATTCGCCCTTTATTAACATATCTTAAGCAAGATTATTACTTTCGTAAATCATTATTTTACAATTCTATTGACATGCCCATAAAGGATCTCATAAAATCTGGTTTAAATTTTTTTCATCTTGATGTTACAAAAAATTTAAAATACGACAGACTGAGCAAAAAAATAATGAGTTTAATAATATCCAACAATTCTAATTGTATTGATATAGGCTGCCATAAAGGGGAAATTTTAGATCTTATCATTGAATTAGCACCAAATGGTAAGCATTTCGCATTTGAACCTATTCCTGAACTGTATCGCAACTTAAAAACTAACTTTTCTAAAGTTGAAATTTTTCCATTTGCCTTATCAGATGAGAATAATAAAACTATTTTTCATTATGTAAAAAATGCTCTTGTATACAGCGGTATAAAAAAAAGAAAATATGCTATTAAGAATCCTGATATTGAAAAAATAGAAGTTGATGTTAAAAAGTTAGATGAAGTAATTCCTGAAAACGTTAACATTTCTTTTATCAAAATTGATGTGGAAGGAGCAGAATTAGGTGTGTTAAAGGGAGCTAAAAAACTACTCTCTAAAAATAAACCCTTTATCATATTTGAGTTTGGATTAGGAGCTAGCGATTACTACAACACACAACCTGAGGACATATATAATTTACTGGTTACTGAAATTGGACTACAAATATCTACACTTCAAGACTGGTTAAAGAAAAAAAATAGCTTAAGCAGTGCTGAGTTTGAAAAGTGCTTCAATACTAATTGCGAATACTATTTTATCGCTCACCCTTAATTTCATTGTAAGTTTTTGAAAAAAGTTGCTGTAAATACACGTCTACTCCTAAAAGATAAAATGGATGGTATTGGGCTTTTCACCTATGAAAGTTTTAAAACAATCGTAAAGCAGCACCCTGAAATCGAATTTGTTTTTATTTTTGATCGCACACCTCATACAGACTTCATTAACCAGAAGAATATTTCGTTCAAAGTACTCTCTCCTCCAACTCGACATATATACTTGTTTAAGTATTGGTATCAAGTTGCTCTTAAAAAATTATTAAAAAAACTAGATGCTGATATTTTTATTGGAACTGATGGTATGATTCCCTTAAATACTAAAACAAAAACACTATCTGTCATCCACGATCTCAACTTTGAACATCATCCTGAATATTTACCCAAAAACATATTCAACTATTATAAAAAATGGTTTCCAAAATTTACTCAAAAAGCCAATCGGATTGTTACAGTCTCTGAATATTCAAAGGCTGATATTTCAAAAACTTATCAAATTCCTCCTTCAAAAATTGATGTCGTTTATAACGGAGCCAACATCAATTTCAAGCCAATTAGTGCTGAAGGAAAAAAAGCAACTCAAAATAAATACACCAACGGAAATCCTTATTTTTTATTTGTTGGAACACTTCATCCTCGAAAGAATCTCGTTAATTTATTTAAAGCGTTCGATCAATTTAAATCACAAACCTCTTCTAACATTCAATTATTGATTGTGGGTAAAAAAATGTGGTGGACCAAAGAAATTGAAACAGCTTTTAATCAACTTCAACATAAAGAATCAATTATTTTTACAGGTAGAGTTAACAATGAAGATTTATATTCTATTACCGCAAGCGCACACACATTAACTTACGTACCCTTTTTTGAAGGGTTTGGAATACCACTAGTTGAAGCCATGAGTTGTGGAATTCCCGTTATCACATCAAATATTACCTCGATGCCTGAGGTTGTTGATGAAGCTGCCTTGTTGGTTGATCCTTTTTCTATTGATGACATCTCTAACGCCATGATACAGGTGGCTACTAATGAAAACTTAAGAAAAGAGCTTTCTGAGAAGAGTATTGAACAAGCCAAGAAATTTAGTTGGAATAACACTGCCAACCTATTATGGGAATCTATTTTAAAAACGATCGATGCTTAAAAGTTATTTTCAAAAAGAACTAATTGAAGCCGGTTGTGACGAAGCTGGAAGGGGTTGTTTAGCAGGACCTGTCTATGCTGCTGCTGTTATCTTACCCAAAGATTATAAAAACAAAACCCTTAACGATTCCAAACAAATTTCTGAAAAGAAAAGAGATTTACTTCGTGTAGAGATTGAAAAAGATGCTATTGCTTTTGGAGTTGGAATAGTTGATAACCTAGAAGTTGACAAAATAAATGTGTTAAACGCTTCTTTTTTAGCCATGCATAGAGCCGTTGAAAAATTAGCTCAAACTCCAAAACTACTCTTAATAGACGGCAACCGCTTTAACCCTTATCCAAATATCGCTCATGAATGTATTATAAAAGGTGATGGAAAATATTTATCCATTGCTGCTGCATCTATTTTAGCCAAAACCTACAGGGATGAATTTATGTATGATGCCCACCAACAACATCCTCAATATGCTTGGACAAACAACAAAGGCTATCCTACAAAGGCACATCGTGCTGCTATCAAAGAATTTGGAGCAACTCCTTTGCATCGGAAATCATTTAAACTATTGCCCGAACAATTAGAAATTAACTTTTAGCGTTTTATGTATATTTACATAGCTTAATTTATCTCAAAATGAAAAAAACATTTACCATTATTACCTTTTTAATTACTGTTACCGCCTTCGGGCAAACCTATAAACCAAAAAAAGGTGGAGGGCTATACAGTACTGGAAATAATCAGTTAGATAAAGGATGGTATTTTGGTTTGGGTGCTACTTACATGTTGGGATATAATAATGAAGAGAAAAGTTTTGACCTTACCGATTCTTTAGGAACCAATTACACTAGTGATTACGTTGGAGATCCTAAAGGCAAGTTTGGCCTATTTGCTGAAGTAGGGTTATTTAGAATGAACGACAAAAAAGTTATCAATTACGTTGATTACGGATTGGCTTATAAATGGTTTAGAGGGGGCGAATACTACACCAATACCATTAGTGGTAGTACAATTTTAACCACTACCACCACAGCAGAAGGTTCTTATGGAGATCACCTGGTTTCTGGGCACTTTAATGTGGGGCATCGATATGACAGAAATGAAAATTCTTTTGTGGTAAATGGATTAGGGCTAAATGCTGACTATGCCATCATAAAAGGAAGAACTCCTACTCCAGCTATTCCTGAAATTGATTTTAAAGACGGCCCCAATGATATTTTAGGCGAACTGCATTACTTTTTCGGAATGGGGTTTAAAACTAAAGGGCGTTTAATTATTATGCCTATGATAGAAACGCCTATTTTAGCCTTATACCCATTTAACCATATTGTATCTACCCACCCCTACTTTAACACGCGCGCACGACCATTTATTATCCGTGTACGTTTTATGTTCTTAAAACAAGGTTCTAAATCTTGCCCACCAGTATATAATCCTATGGGAATTGACCCGAATGGAAATAGTGTGAAGTAAAAATATATTCATGTCATGATGAAATTTTTAACACGGTTATTTAAAAATGAAATTGAACCTGAATTTACTATTTCGACTACAAATAAGTGTTATAGAAAAGATGGTAGTTTTTATGAAGAAGATATTTCAAAGTTTTGTGGAAAAATAGGAGAATCGGTTATGTTTTGTCCTTTTAATCAAAACCCAAATAAAGTGCATAGGCTTTATATTAGAGTTTGGAGAGGAATACCAGATCAACATTCGGCAGGTAATGTATCTGAACAATACAAAAATAAAATGCTAGAACACCTTTCGAAAGGAGGATGGTTTACGGGAAAAATAACCTCAATTAGTAAGAATTCTGTCACTGTCTCTTGTAAAACATTGTATCCTGATACAGATAAAGAATTAATTGAAATTGAGAAAGTAGCTAAACATGGGAAGTAACCAATATCAAACAACTATCTTAAACCCACAATCAAAGTGGCCTTCAGGACATTCTTTATGTCCGTGCAGTCCACATGGCTTGCAAGCTAATTCTTCTTTGGTTTCAACTATAGTAGAATTATCTGATAGTGGTCCAAAGCCAAAAGAAGGAACGGTAGAACAAAAATAAGCTGTTACTGGAGCATTCATGGCAGAAGCAATGTGCAGAGGGCCTGAATCATTCACGTAATTCATTTGAGCATCATCCATTAATGCTGCAGATTCCAAAAAAGATAGCTTGCCAGCTAAATTAACTACTTGCTTGTTTTTCGCTAACTCTTTAATATTTTCACACTGCACTACATCATCTGGTCCACCCAACAAATAAATAATTTGTTGATCTCCTAGTTTTTCAATCAACTTCACCCATTGTTCTTGAGGCAATTGCTTGGTAAACCAAACCGATGTTGGTGCCATACAAATGTATGATTGCTCCTTGTATTTGGATACGTTTTCGTAATCTTCTTTAGATGGATATAGTTTAGGTTTTGATGGTGTACTATCCGTTAAGTCTTCTATGAGTTGATGGTTTCTTTCAATCTCATGTGTACCATCTCCTATTTGGTGAGCAAACTTTTGGGTGAAAGACAAAGAAAGAGGGTTCTTTTTAAACCCTCTTTTATCTTTTGCTCCTGATAAGGAAGTAATTAATCCACTTGATGCAAATCGGTGTAAATTAATTACCACATCATAATTGGTATTCTTCACCTTTTTAGTTACTGCTTTTAGGTTGTCTAACTTTTTGTTTTTCTTATCCCAAACAATTAGTTCATTGATGATTGGATGACTTTGAAGCAAACCTTCATTACCTTTCCTCAACAAAAAATCAATACTACTCTCGGGATAAAATTGATGCAATTTTTCAACAATTGAAGTAGCCAGAATTACATCCCCAATAAAAGCAGTTTGTATGACTAAAAAACGTTTCAACTTATACCGCTACGTCATATTCCCTTAATGCATCATTTAAAGATGTCTTTAAATCTGTACTAGGCTTTCTTGTTCCAATAATTAATGCACATGGCACATTGTAACTTCCTGCAGCAAACTCTTTTGTATAAGAACCAGGAATTACTACTGAACGTGCTGGAACCTCTCCTCTGTATTCTTTTGGCTCATTACCACTCACATCAATAATTTTGGTTGATTTAGTCAATACCACATTGGCACCTAATACTGCTTCTTTTCTCACTCTTACTCCTTCAACAACAATACATCTTGATCCAATAAAACAACCATCTTCTATTACTACTGGAGCAGCTTGTAATGGCTCTAATACTCCACCTACTCCTACTCCACCACTTAAATGTACGTCTTTTCCAATTTGTGCACACGAACCTACTGTTGCCCATGTATCAACCATTGTCCCAGAGTCAACATAAGCACCTATGTTCACATACGAAGGCATCATAATTACACCACTTGCTAAGTAGGCTCCATATCGTGCAACTGCATGAGGAACTACTCTAACACCTAGTGCTTCATAATTGGTTTTTAATTTCATTTTATCATTAAACTCAAACGGTCCCACTGTAGTGGTTTCCATCTTTTGAATTGGGAAATATAAAACAACTGCTTTCTTCACCCATTCGTTTACTTTCCATCCATCACCATCGGGTTCTGCTACTCTAATTTTTCCCTTATCTAATAATTCAATTACTTCTTGAATTACACCTCTTGTTTCATCTTGCTTTAACAATTCTCTATTATCCCACGCTTTCTCTATTTGTTCTCTTAATGCATCCATATCCTAATTTATTTTTTCCGAAATTAAGTTTTTAATCTTTTAAAGGGTTGAAGTTATCAATTTTTCTAAAATTGAAGTACTCCCTTCCCAAGTATAATTTTCTCTTACAAATTGGTTCCCGTTGTTGGCTATTTTTTGATACAACTCATCATCGTTTAATAGACTTAAGATATGCTGAGCATATTCTTCAGGAGCATTCCCAATCAATATATTGTTTTGATGTGTAGCTCCTAAAGCATTGTTCGCTAATGTAGAAGTTATACAAGGTAGCTTCATAGCCATAGCTTCTAGTAATTTATTCTGTAATCCTGTTCCTATTTGCATAGGAGCAATAAATACTTTAGAAGCAGCATAATAAATAGAAATATCTTCCACCCATCCTGTAACAGTTATCTTATCTGATTTTAACTTGAGTACTTTTCTGTCTGGTTCTGCCCCAGCTATCACTAATTTTATATTTGGGTTTTCTCTCCACACCAATGGCATAATATAATTCACCAAATAAATAACACTATCTACATTGGGAGGATAAGCCATATTTCCTGTAAAAATCAAATCATATTTCTTATCCATCTCTTTTGCTTGATAATCCATGTAATCAACTCCATTGGGAACTACTTTTATATCATCATTATGAATGTTAACAATCAATTCTCTATCCTGACTGGATATAATAATATGGTTATCAAAATAATCATATATAAAATGCTCATATCTTTTCAATCGTATAGCTTCTGTTTTTAAGAATGGTTTTAAGTAGTAAGGGGCATACTCTACTCTTCGCTCCATCCCGCGCGCCAATGCATCCATATAATCTAGTGTTTTTTTAGTGGAAGAATTTTTCACATACTCAGCAACTCGAATCAATTGACAGTAAATATGATCCGGCTGATATTTTTCCAATAAAGCATCAACTTTTTTTTGTGCTCCTCGATTATAGAAATAAGCAACTTGAAGAGATTGATTCGTAAAAAGTAAGTTGACCAATAAATTCCAGTAAATTTTCCATTTAGGCAATCGTATTGTCTCAATTACAGTACAATATTGAGATAATATTTCAACAGATGTCGGATCTATTTTTTTATCTGTTAAAGCACAAAGTATAATTTCGTGATTTTTTGAAAGTTCCTTTACCTGATGAAAGGCGCGCAACTTATCTCCTTTCTCTAAAGGGTATGGGAATCGAGAAAGTAAAACAAAAATTTTCATTCAATAGTGTGCTTAAAAAACTCGACCAAATTATTGACAATTACTTTATTATCATAATTAGCCGCTACCATTCTTTTTGCATCCTTCCCTATTTTCTTTACTAAAGATTGATCTGTTAAACAGTTATTGATAGCTAATATAAATTCTTCAGGGGTGTCAGCAATTAAAATATTTTTGTTGGGGTGATAGTCAATACCCTCAGCTGCAATAGATGTTGCTATGATCGTTTTCCCTAAAGCCATGCCCTCAATAATTTTAATACGCATTCCACTTCCTGACAACAAAGGAACAAGCATTATTTCGTGATCATTTATAAAATCGATTGCACTTTCTACCTCTCCCAAAACACTCAAGTTTTGTTGCTTTTTATTGAGTAACCACTGTGGCATTTTCCTGCCAGCTAAATAGATTTTACTATTCGGAAATTGTTTTGCAGCATGGCTCCATACTTCTTTTAAAAACCACTTAACACCTTCTTCATTCGGCTCCCAATCCATGCTTCCAATGTAAAACAATGAATTTTGTTGTTTAACAGGTGTTGGTTTGTAATCTTCTAAATCAATTCCAAATGGAACAACTTCTATTGGAGCATTACATCCCAAATTCAAGAATTGAATTTTATCCCTGTCAGTAATTGCAGCTATACCATCTACTTGATTGAGAATAGAAATCTCATATTTTTTTAATTTTCGAGCAAGTCCTTTTATATAATTTTTCTTGAAAACACTTTTAACAGATAGTGCTTTTCTCTCCCATATTTCAAACTCTACATTGTGGGCTCTATAAATAATTTTAGCCACAGAGTTTGCTCTAATTGAATCAATGTACGGAGTAACATAAAGACCTTCTAACAATACCACATCAAATTTTTCTTGTTCTAACGTCTTATTGAGTAGTTGTTCAAATTGTTGATCATAGAATCGAGAAACATTATAGGACGCTTCACTAAATAGATTTAAAAATACAGCCAATGGTTTCACTCCCGTATCCACAAAAACACTTTCAATTCCTGTTTTTTGAATATAATCCCTAGACAAGACAGCTTTCTCAAACGGATGTTTTGCTGTAGATATACTCAACAACTTTACTTCTATATCTCGAGCTAAAAGTCCTTGAGTAATAGCATCCATTGCCTTACATCCTCCATCAGATAAAGGAATAGGTGGCTTAGAACATATTTGAAGAACTTTCATTGCTTTACTATTCCCTTCTGAGATTTTTTTCTAAAAAACTTCTTAACTATTTCGGTGTAAGCATCCAAATTAAACATCACTGAATCTGTAGTAGCTTTATAGGTAAAGAACATTCCTAAAGGCAACAAAATAAGAAACGATAACCACATTCCTTGATATGGTTCAATAACTCTTTCTTTAGCCATATCTTCTCCAATGATGGTTAACACCCAAAAAAGAAGAAAAAATATTACAGAAATAACTACTGGCATCCCTAAGCCTCCTTTTTTAACTATAGCTCCCAACGGGGCTCCAATAAAAAACATTACTATGCATGCTAATGAAAAAGCATATTTTCTGTGTTTCTCAATACCCAAACGAGCTAAACCTCTTCTATTAATTACTTGTTGAGAGGCTGCTGCCCCCGATCTTCCTTTGTTAGTCCTACAATTATTTATAGCAATCCCATAAATCTGATTCAATTCGCTATCAGTAATTGAAGATAGGAATTGATCGAGATTTGGAATTGAATCAGCTTTCTTATTTCTGTTAAAAATACTGTCATTAAACAAATAAGAAGTTTTTATCAATTGATCGATTTCAGCAACATGCTCATTGTATTCCCTTTCTAATGTGTCCATTTGATGGGTAATTTGTTTTAAATTAAACAATCGATAATCATGTTTGAATGCATCTTCATCAGTTCTACTAAATTGAAAGCCCTCTAAACTTATTCGTATTTCATTTTCCTTAAAAGAAAATCTTGACAATGGATATAATTTATTAATTCGTGCTTCTTGTTGGTCTTGATAATCAATACCGTTAAATAAGACGATAGAAAAATAACTTTTATCCGGAGAGATACTCATTATTCCCGAATCTGCAACTGTTAAATGCCTGTTCCCATCGTTTTTAGTATGATTGTATATCATCACATCTTTTAACATTTCTCGCCCATCATCTGTTTCTTCTTTACCTTTAACTCGAATGGTATAGCCTTCAATTTCATTATAAAACACGCCCGGTTTTATGTTTATTGCTGGTTTCTGACTTCTAATATCATGCAGTAATGAAAAGAATTTTAAGTTCGCAACAGGAACCACATGGTTAGCAAATAAGAATGCAGCAAGACTCAAAAAAGCCACAAAAATAAATATTGGACGCATTATTTTTTGCAGTGAAATTCCTGCTGATTTGAAAGAAACCAATTCAAAATGCTCGCCTAAGTTACCAAAGGTCATTAAAGATGCCAATAATACTGATAGAGGCAATGCTAATGGCACCAAGTTAGCGGAAGAATACAATAACAACTCAGCTATTACATACCACTCAATTCCTTTTCCTAGCATATCATCAACATACAACCAAATAAATTGCATCAACAGCACAAACAAGGATATAAAGAAGGTAAGGACGAAGGGTCCTAAAAAAGAAAAAAGTATGAATTTAGAAGATTTCTTCACTTTAATAATGCTTATTGCAAATATACCTAATCCACATTACATCGGAATAACGTTAAATTCGAACAACTATTATATAAAATAAAAAAGTCGTCAACTAATAAATTGACGACTTCATTTAATATTTTTAATTGTTATTTGAATTGATCAGCAACAATTAAATCTTTTGTTCCATGTCCCCAAGAATAAAATCCTTCTCCCGATTTCACTCCTAATTTTCCAGCAGTTACCATGTTTACTAACAACGGACAAGGTGCATATTTTGGATTTCCAAAACCTTCGTGCATTACATTTAAAATTGATAAACAAACATCCAATCCAATAAAGTCAGCTAATTGTAACGGTCCCATTGGGTGAGCCATACCTAATTTCATTACCGTATCAATTTCTACTCCGCCAACGCCTTCATGTAAAGTAATAATAGCTTCATTAATCATCGGCATTAAAATTCTATTGGCTACAAACCCTGGATAATCATTTACTTCTGTAGGTACCTTCCCTAATTTTTTAGATAACTCCATAATAGTATTGGTTACTTTATCAGAAGTAGAATAACCTCTAATAATTTCAACCAATTTCATAATCGGAACAGGGTTCATAAAATGCATCCCTATTACTTTATCTGGCCTACTAGTGACGGCAGCTATTTGTGTAATAGAAATAGATGAAGTGTTGGTTGCTAGGATTATATCTGATTGTGTAGCTTCGTCAATAGATTGAAAGATCTTCAATTTTAAATCTACATTTTCCGTTGCTGCTTCAACTACCAACTCTACATCCTCTACTCCTCTAACTAATTCAGTATGGGTAGTAATATTCTCAATCGTGCTAGTCTTATCCGCTTCAGAAATTTTTTCTTTAGCCACCATTCTATCTAAATTTTTAGATATAGTCGCTATTGCCTTATCTAATGCCTCTTGAGAGATATCTACTAAGTTGACTTTAATTCCACTTTGAGCAAAGGTATGAGCTATACCATTGCCCATTGTTCCTGCTCCTATTACGGCTACTTTATTCATTTTTTATCTTTTTAAATTCTTCGTTTTGTTTAGTATAACGACAAATTAATGCCCTTTTGCTGCTAAATATCTTTCTGCTTCTAATGCGGCCATACAACCTGTTCCTGCAGCAGTTATTGCTTGTCTGTATGTTTTATCAGCAGCATCTCCAGATACAAATACCCCTGCAACATTTGTCTTCGCAGTTCCAGGCTCAGCGTACTCTATGTATCCAGCATCATCCAAATTAATATAGTCCTTAAATATTTCTGTATTTGGGTTATGTCCAATAGCTACAAAAAAGCCAGTACAAGGTATCTCCTTCTCTTCTCCAGTTTTACTGTTTTTTACTTTTGCTCCTGTAACCAAATCGTTTTCTCCTAAAACTTCAACTGTTTCAGTATTAAATAAGATTTCAATGTTGGGTGTATTTTTCACTCGGTCTGCCATAATTTTAGAGGCTCTAAATTCATCCCTACGAACTAACATAGTTACTTTAGTACAAATGTTAGATAAATAATGTGCTTCTTCACAAGCTGAATCACCAGCTCCAACAATAATTGTTTCTTGTCCTCTATAGAAAAAGCCGTCACATACTGCACAAGCTGAAACTCCACCCCCTGCTTCTAAATATTTTTGTTCAGATGCTAAGCCCAAATATTTTGCCGAAGCACCTGTAGAAATAATAATGGTATCTGCATGAATCTCTTTTGTTTCATTAATCCATACTTTATGAACCTCACCAGAAAAATCAACTTTGGTCACCCAACCGTCTCTAATATCAGCCTCAAATCTTTTAGCTTGTGCTTGTAACTGCAACATCATTTCTGGACCAGTTATTCCATCAGGGTATCCTGGAAAATTTTCTACTTCATTTGTGGTTGTTAACTGGCCTCCTGGTTGCATTCCTTGATACAAAACAGGGCTCATATTCGCTCTGGCTGTGTAAATTGCAGCAGTATATCCTGCAGGTCCAGAACCAATTATTAAGCATTTTACTTTTTCTATTTCTTCCGACATGTTCTTAATTTTTTGAGAAGCTAAAATTAAAATTATTTGAAGGGTTTACAAAGCATTTAACTGGATATTAATCCACAGCTATTAACGTGTCGTACGTTACTCCATAACCACCCCAAATTCCCAGTCCTCCATCTACATTAGTTCTAATTGTAGTAGGTGCTGCAAAAGGATTTCCCTTATTAAAAGATACCATTTCATATGTTTCCCAAAACTCAAAATGAGGAATATCTATAGTGCAAAACTTTATAATTATCGTATCCCCTTGTTCATAATATTCTGAAGTATCATTGTTGTCTTCTTCTTTTTCAGAACCTGGCTCATGTCCCCTCATGAAAAAAGCATCAAATGTCAATCCCTCAATCAATTGATCATTAAAAACAGATCCATCCGTTGGAATAAAGCGCTCATCTTTCCCTTTTCGTTGTGTAAACACTCTATAAGCATTTCCAAGTCCTGCAGGATCACTTAAGTTAAACCACAAATACCCATAATCTGAAAACCCTGGTTGATCTTTGTACCAATAATTATTCATAGGTATTGGTTCTGGAATTGTGGTAGTTGCATTTAATGTTTGCCCTTCTGCTACAACATCTAAGCGATAAGATTTTCCTATCTCACCAAACACAGCAGTATTTAAGGTGGTGTATAAACAGAAAGGAAATTTCTTTAAATCATCTTCAGAAATGCCTATTAAAACAGCAACTGTAGCCAATAACGAATCTGGTAGTTGATCAGTACACAATCCCGAGAGCTGCACAGTATTTGTTCCATTAGAAACAGTGACTACTGCATCTCTAATAAATGTTTCTTGAAAAGTACCAACATCTGTTGGCTCAAAATATCCTATCGTTTTTGTAATGATAACAAAAGGAGGTTCACCTTGTTCAATACTTCCTTCTATTACTATCTTATTTTCAGTTTCAGGTACTGAAATATCAATATCTTTCTCACATGAAAACAACAGAGAAGCTATTCCTACTAAAAAGTAGCAATTAATTAATCTGATATATTTTGATAACACTTTCACACCTTTAAAAACTAAAATTCCATGCAACAGATGGTAAAATTCCAAACAGAGAAACTTGCTTTGCCTGAACATCTAAAGTACCATCATAAATGTTTCCTTCATTGTTAAAATAAATGAAATATGGGTTTTTCCTATTGTATACATTGTAAACAGAAAAATTCCAACTCGATTTAAATTTCTTCGTCTCTTTACCTTTTAGGGTTAATGATAAATCCATCCTATGGTAGGCATTCATTCTATACCAATTTCTCTCGCCATACTCATCTACCACTTGTCCTTGAATCACATATCTAGAAACCGGAAGCGTCAATGCATTACCCGATGCATATACCCATATAGCTCCTAATGTAAGCTTCTTTGAAATATCATACGTAAAAACAACCGAAGCATCATGCCTTCTGTCGTAACGCGTATAAAAATCATTCCCATAATTTAATTCCTCAAAGTTCCTTTTGGTCCATGATAAAGTATACCCCACCCAGCCATTAACTTTCCCAAATTTTTTCTTAAAAAATAACTCCGCACCATACGACCAGCCCCTACCAAAAGTAAATGCATTATCTACATTGTTGCCTGAGTTATCTTGAGGTAAAGCTCCATCCTTATATTCAATTTGGTTTTCCATTGTTTTATAATATACCTCAATAGAGCTCTCAAACTTATTTTCTTTAAAATTTCTAAAATAGCCTGCGGCATATTGAGTAGAAAATTGTGGCTTCACCAAATCTGTACTAGGCACCCAAACATCAGTAGGTAATGATACTGAAGCAAATGAAGCTAAATGAATGTACTGGTAATTTTGTGTAAAAGATGCTTTGACGGATGATTTAGAATTAATGTTGTACCTAGCTGTTAATCGAGGTTCAAGCCCTTGATATAACTTTACTGTTTCCCCTTTATCATAAACTATTGTGTCTTTTGGATGCCCAAACTCATCATTATTATAGCGCTTAAATGGACCAACATGTTGAAACATGGAATACCTTAACCCAGCATGGATTTTTAATTTCTCATTAATATCCCAATCATCTGAAGCATAAAATGCAATATCATTAGCATAATTTAAAACAATATCTCCCGTATTAAAATCAACCTCTCCAGATTCTGCAGTAGCATTACTCGGAGTAAATTTGTGAAATATATAATTGGCTCCAAACTTAACATTGTGCAATATTGAGGGCAAGTAGTTAAAATCGAGTTTAGCATTGTAATCTCTAATTCCTGAATACAATTGAAACTCAAATTGATCTTGCGCTAATTTTGCTTCAAATGAATAATTGGTATAAATAACTGAGGTATTTAAAAACAGTTTATCGTTAAATAAATGGTTCCATCTTAATGATGCAATGGTATTCCCCCAAGGAATAGTCATTCCAAAGCCATCGTCCGAATTTTTAAACACAAACGCATCCCTTCCCAAATAAGCACTTAAGTAAAGTCTATCTTTTTCGGATATAATATAGTTGAACTTTGCATTTAAATCATAGAAATAATAATTACTCCCCTTAAATTTAGAGGAGTCACTCACAAAGGGTTGAGCTAGATCTCCAATATATGTCCTTCTTCCAGAAATAATGTAAGAAGCAGTATCTTTCTTGATAGGACCTTGAACAGTTAGGCGTGAAGAAATAAGCCCTATACCACCATCCACTTGGTGTTTTTTAAAATTTCCATCGTTCATGGTAATATCCAATACTGATGATAACCTTCCTCCATATTCTGCAGGCATTCCTCCTTTAATTAACTTCACATCTTTGATGGCATCCGCATTAAATACCGAAAAGAAACCAAACAAATGCGAAGCGTTGTAAATAGTAGCACCATCTAATAATATTAAATTCTGGTCAGGTCCTCCACCTCTAACATAAAATCCAGAATTTCCTTCTCCTGCAGACTGAACACCAGGTAATAACTGAACTGTTTTTAAAATATCTACTTCTCCAAAAACGGCAGGTAAAGATTTAACTTTTTCTACCTCCAATTCAACAGTACTCATTACGGCTTCATTGGTATTTTGATCCTCTCGTTCTCCAACTACTTTAAACTCCTCAGTAGTAATAACATCTGCTTCTATTTGAAAATTGAGCCGTAAGTTTTTGTTAAGAGTAATTTTTTGTTCTATTTCTTTAAATCCTATGTAAGATACAACCAGTGTATACTCTCCTTCATCTATCGTAATCGAGTAAAAACCATAAGTATTGGTTGTTGTTCCCTTTAACAATTCTTTAATATAAACTGAAGCTCCAACCGAGCTCTCGCCATCTACTTTATCCTTTACATATCCACTAATGGTATATTTCTTTTGTGCTGAAGCAAAAAAAGAAAATAGAAGGAAAATGAATATGAAAAAGATATTTTTCAAAAAATGATTTTTGTAATTTTGAACTTCAAAATTAATGTTTATTCTATCTTAATTGACTTAATAAATGTTAAAATTCGGGATGTAGCTTAGTCCGGTTAAAGTGCTGGTCTGGGGGACCAGAGATCGGAGGTTCGAATCCTCTCATCCCGACAAAGAAAAGGGAGTTTGCAATGCAATTGCAAGTTTTTTTGTGAGATAAAATGAAGCAAGCTCTGCTTGTGAGAGTGAAATCTCACAAAAAAAAATAAGTGAAACGAAAACTTTCTTTTCGGAATTTGCTAATGAAGAGGATCACTGAAAGTAATCCTCTCATCCCGACAAAAAACAGGAGCTCATGAAAAACCGTGAGTTCCTGCTTTCATGGGTAAATTGCTTACTCACTATATTTCCATTTTCTCCAACCAGAATAATAATTTGTATTATCACTAACAAGGATTAAGTATCTTTGTAAAATGAATACAGAAACACAGTTAAAAATAGTTGCCAAAACGGCTGCCGGATTGGAAGATGTTTTAATTGATGAATTAAAACAATTAGGTGTTACTGATTATGAAAAAGGAATAAGAGCTGTTACTTTTTATGGTAACAAAGAACTATTATACAAAGCCAACATTTGGTTAAGAACGGCCAATCGTTTAATTGTACCTTTTAAAGAATTTTCTATTAAAAATACTGACGATTTATACCGTCAAGTAAAAAGAATAGAATGGGAATCTATTTTTGATGTTGATCAAACTTTTGCCATTGACTCTACCGTTTTTTCACCATTGTTTAACCATACCAAATTTGCAGCTTTAAAAACTAAAGATGCCATTGCCGATCGATTTCGAATGAAATTTGATAAACGACCCAACATCGACACTGATAACCCAGACATTAGAATTAACCTCCACATTAGTGCTAACAATAGATGCACAGTTAGTTTAGACAGTTCTGGAGATCCTTTATTTAAAAGAGGGTACAGAGACAGCAGAAGTGTTGCTCCTATTAAAGAAGATTTAGCTGCAGGAATGATCCTTTTAAGTGAATGGGACAAAGATTCCAACTTTGTCGATCTGTTCTGTGGATCCGGAACTTTATTAATTGAAGCAACCATGATTGCCAACAACATTGCTCCTAACATCAATCGAGCTGTTTTTGGTTTTATGAATTGGAAAACCTACGATGAGGCACTTTTTGATCAGGTAATTGATGAAGCTTTAGATGAAGAAATTGACTTTCAACATCAAATTATTGGAGTAGACATTGATGGTAGAGTAATGGGAATGAGCAGGGCCAACATTGAAGCTGCTGGATTAACGGATAAAATCACGCTATTCAAAAAAGATTTCAAGGATTTTAAAGCCCCTGATAAAAAAGGAGTGATTATTTCCAACCCTCCTTATGGAGAAAGAATTGGTGAAAATGTGGATGATTTATACAAAGCTTTTGGCGATAATTTAAAAGCTCAATACGATGGTTGGAATGCTTGGTTAATAAGCTCTAACATGGGTGCTTTAAAAAAAGTGGGATTACGTCCCTCTCGAAAAATTAAATTATTTAACGGCAGCTTAGAGTGTCGTTTTATGAAGTACGAAATGTACAAAGGCACCAAAAAGATTCATAAATTAGTTGATCAAAACCATGAGCAAAATAAATAAAATAGGTGTTTTTACATCGGGTGGCGATTCTCCTGGAATGAATGCTGCCATAAGAGCAGTGGTGAGAACCTGTGCTTACCATAATATTGAAGCGTACGGGATTTATGAAGGTTATGAAGGACTCATTAACAGAAATATCTGTCAACTAGGATCGCGTGATGTAAGTAATATCATTCAACGAGGAGGTACTATTTTAAAAAGCTCCAGAAGTGAAGCATTCAGAACAAAAGAAGGAAGACAGAAAGCATTTAACAACATTCAAAAAATAGGATTAGATGGTATTGTGGCCATTGGTGGAGACGGAACATTTACTGGGGCCGCTATTTTTAAGCAAGAACATCACATTCCATTTGTTGGTATTCCGGGTACGATCGACAACGATTTATTTGGTACCGACTTTACCATTGGGTACGATACTGCCATTAATACTGTAGTGGAGGCAGTAGATAAAATTAGAGATACTGCTACATCCCACAACCGTTTATTCATTGTTGAAGTAATGGGAAAGGATGCTGGATTTATTGCTTTAAGAAGTGGTATTGCTGTCGGCTCTGAAGCCATTTTAATTCCTGAAACCAAAACCTATATTAATCAGCTGGTTGAAAAATTAGAGAGTAACAGAAACGGAAGAGAATCGAGCATGATTGTTATTGTTGCCGAAGGTGACGAATTGGGGGGAGCTTATAAAGTGGCTCAAAAAGTAAAGGAACAATGTCCTCAGTACGAATCTCGGGTAACCGTTTTAGGACACATCCAACGAGGTGGAAGCCCAAGTGCGATGGATAGAGTATTGGCAAGCACAATGGGAAATGCTGCTGTTAATGCTTTACTTAACAATAAGGATAATGTAATGGTTGGCATTGTTAACAAAGAAGTGGTTTACACTCCTTTTGGAAAAGCCATTAAACACCATAATAAACTAAATATGAAGCTGGTTAAACTAGCAGAAGTTTTAGCGAGTTAATTCCCTCATTTTTCATAAAAAAGATGAACTTCGTTGATCAACCTATTATATCGCATTAAAACGTAACATAGGCAGGCGTTAGATACAATTAAGTGAAGCACAATTAATTAAGTTTGACCAGAGAACATTCTTAACAAAAAAAGTTTGAACGAAAATATAAAAATATTAATCCTTACCCTCAGCAGTATAATTGGAGGAGGTTTGACTGTCGATTATGGTTATGAAATAATCGGACAGGAAAAAATATCAATATGGATATTTATGCTGCTCGGAATCTTTGGAGCGGTATTGACTTGGCTTATCATTGGATTCTTAATCGATAGAATTAAAAACAGCAGGTAACATTCTATGGAATATGCCTTGTTACTAGCATTTTAGCTTTATGAAACTTAAGTAGTTTATGCCATAATTTTTACTAGTGCTTTTTAACCTTTACACCCACCTTAATCCTCCCTCAAGGGAGGAAACCTCTCCCCTTGAGGGGAGACCGAGAGGGGTGTTTCATCACATTTTTTTATTTGATATTACCTTAACTCATTTCTTAATTCTACCTTTGTATTTATGAAAAAAGCATTGCGTATTATTTTTATGGGTACTCCCGATTTTGCAGTAGCATCACTCAAAATTCTAGTAGAAAACGGTTACAACATTGTTGGAGTAATTACCACTCCTGATAAGCCTGCTGGAAGAGGACAAAAAATTCATGAATCGGCCGTAAAAAAATATGCTGTTACTCAAAATTTAACCGTTATACAACCTACTAATTTAAAGTGTGCCGACTGTGTACAAGAAATAAAAGACCTGAATGCTAACTTGCAAATTGTAGTGGCTTTTAGAATGTTGCCTGAAGTAATTTGGAATATGCCCGAACTAGGCACTTTTAATTTACATGCCTCCCTCCTACCTCAATACCGAGGTGCAGCGCCTATCAATTGGGCAATTATTAACGGAGAAAAAGAAACTGGGGTAACCACTTTCTTTCTGCAACACAAAATTGATACAGGAGACATTATTGCCCAAGAAAAAGTAAGTATTACCGAAAACGAAACAGCTGGAGAATTACACGATAAATTGATGGCAATTGGTGGTGAACTCGTTTTAAAAACTGTTCAGCAAATAGAAAATGACACCGTTAGCACTCAACCTCAATCCCGGTATACATCGGGAGAAAATCAAGAATTAAAAGAGGCGTTTAAAATATTTAAACCCTTCTGCAAAATTGATTGGACAAAATCCATTCATGAAATACATAATCACATCAGAGGATTAAGTCCTTATCCTACTGCCTGGGCTGAACTGAAAGAAATTGAAACCAACAAAACTATTTCTTGCAAAATTTTTAAAACTGTGGCAGAAAAAGTTAATCACCAATTACCTGTAGGCACTATTACGAGCACTAAAACTGACCTCAAAATTGCTGTAAACGGTGGTTTCATCCACATCTTAGAAATCCAATTAGAAGGAAAAAAACGCATGGAAACAAGCGCACTTTTAAATGGATTTGACTTTAATAAGTTTACTTTAGTCTAATAAACTAACTGTCACACTGAGCCTGTCGAAGTGTATACTAATTATATCCTTCGACACCCCGATAGCTATCCGGGTAAGGATGACAAACAATGGACTCAAGATGACAAGGTCAGGGAAAGTGTGCTAACTAAAAAAATCAACGACAATCAAAATATTTTCTTTTCTAAAATATTATAGAACCCTCGAGAAACACATTATACAATTTATTGTAGCTCAGTTTTTCTTGCAAATGATCAACGTTGCTTTTCTAACCATCATGCTTATCTACATGGAAAAAGTAGGTTATGAAGATTATGAGAGTGCTTCGTTTGTTTCCTTCCGTTTTTTAGGGGTTTTACTCTTCGCTTTTCCGTTAGGTTTAATTATAAAAGGCCGCAGACTCAAACCCATTTTTAAAATATCATCCATTACAACTCCCATTTTATCTCTACTAATTATAGAAGCCATCCACCTGCAGTACGACCTGTTATTGTACTCCAGTCTATTTCTATGGGGATCTAGCTTTATAGGCATTCAAATTACTGCTTTACCCTACATACTTCGTAATGCCAAACCTGAAACGCATATGGAAGCCATAACACTAAGCTATTCCACATGGAGTGTTGCAGGAATTGTTAGTGGGGCCATCATCTTTTTTCTAAAAAACAGTAACCCTGATTTGTTTGATGAAAGACTGATTTTGCAAATCATTTCTATTATTGGGTTTTCTTGTGCAATATTGGTTTTTAACATTAAACACGAAGAAAATGTTCCTACAATTACCAAAAATCGTTTCGATTTAAAAGATTTTGATTGGTTTATTATTATTAAAGCTCTAGTCCCCACTTTAATAATTGCAGTAGGTGCAGGATTAACCATTCCTTTTATTGGTTTATTTTTCTTTAAAATACATCAAGTCGATTCCGATCAGTTTGCTATACTCAGTGCATTTGCAACAGGAATTGTATTTGTGATGGTATTATTTGTTCCTGTTATTCGAGAACGACTCGGGTACAAAATAGCTATTCCTTTAACACAACTTGCCGCTATTTTCGCACTAATATTATTGGCACTTACAGAAATTATTGATGTATGGTATGCGGTTTATATTGCCATGTTTGCCTATCTAATCAGACAGCCTTTAATGAACATGGCAGGCCCCATGACATCTGATATGGTGATGAAGTATGTGGGTAAAAAAAATCAAGAAATTGTGAGCGCACTCACCTCTGCAGTATGGTCAGGAAGCTGGTTTATTAGCTCTATTATTTTCCAAATATTAAGAGGTATGGGGTTAAGATATATTTTTGTTTTCTTAATTACTGCAGGGCTCTATTTGTTTGGTGTATTTATGTACTACCTTTTAATCTTGGATTTTGAGAAGAAGCAAGAGTTAGAATAAAAATATAGCCCCTAATATTGGAAGGAGAAATAAGAATAGCCAAAATAAATAGGCATGAATATTAGGTGGAGTTTCTGAACTCATTATTAAATTTTAGTGCTAGTAACTGATACGTGTTTATTTTCAAATTAGTTACTCCTATATTCAAAAACATTATCTTTACAGGGAATTATTTAACCCAAATTGATGACTGAACATTTTAAAAAACTACTCTTTTTGTTAGCATTTATCGAAGGTGGAGCCGTGATGTGTGTAGAACTATGTAGCGCTAAAATATTATCTCCTTACTTCGGAACATCTATATATGTATGGGCAGCAGTTTTAGGCATCACGCTTACCGCTTTAATGTCGGGGTACTATTTAGGAGGTTATATTTCTTCTAAGAATAAAAATAAATCTATTATTTTCTGGTTAATGTTAATAGCGGGTTGTTTTGTTACACTAACTCCTGTCATTAGCCGATCCGTACTTCCTATTACCATTAACTTTAACATATTAACAGGGACCATTATCTCTTTATTATTTTTCTTGTTCTTCCCTTTATTGTTGTTCGGTGCAGTTTCCCCTCTCATCATTAATCTCCTAACTCAACAAGCTAATGAATCTGGAAAAAGTAGTGGTACTGTTTACGCTGTTTCCACACTTGGAGGAATCATAACTACATTTCTCGTAGGTTTTTATACATTACCTCAATTTGGTATTACCACAACACTATATGTTTATGGGTTACTGGTAGTTACCTTTTCAATTGTTCTTTTTATCATTACTAAAACCTTTAAAGCTAACACACTTATTTTGGTAGTACTAGCTGCTAGTTCTTATCATTTTAAAAATCACGACAAAGAAATTGTTTATCAATCCGAAGGAATATTGGGGGAACTCAAAGTGGTTGACAGGAGTCTATATAGCCCTGAAGACAATACATATAAATCATACAGAGAGTTAATGGTAAATAACATCTCACAAACTATTATGGATAAAAGCAATCCTGAAAAAAGTTATTGGGATTATGTTGGAGTGCTAACTAATAACATTAATGCTTTTGCAAAAGGGAAAAAAACACTGCTTTTAGGCTTGGGAGGTGGAACACTTTATAAACAACTCAAAAAAAACAAACTAAATGTAGATGTTGTTGAAATTGATCAACGTATTGAAATGGTAGCCAAACGTTTTTTTGAAATTGACAGAAAAACTAATGTAATTGTAGATGATGCAAGGCACTACATTAATACCACACACAAAAAATACGATATTATCATATACGATCTTTATCACAGTGAAACTCCTCCTATTCACTTAATGACGAAAGAAGCCTTTCGTGAAATTAAATCCAAATTAAATAACAATGGAATTTTAGTGGTTAACTTCTATGGATTCATTACTGGAAGTAAAGGTAAAGCTGCTCGATCAATATACAAAACATTATTAAATGAACAATATAACATTAATTTAGTGGCTACTGCAGGAAAAGAAGCGAATAGAAATCTACTTTTTATTTGTGGAAAAAATCAATTAACCCCTACTCTTGAACCTTCAGGAAAGACACTTCAAAAAAAAGACATTAACCTTGATGATGCTGTGCTATTAAATGATGATCAGCCCATACTAGAGCACATATACCTAGAAGCAGCTTTATCGTGGAGGAAAGATTATAATGAAATCAACGCAAAGTATTTCTTAAACAAGTAACATGACTAAAACAGCAATGGACTTCCTACCAAAAACTGTTTAATAAAAAAATTAAGTAAAAATTTGTAATTCGTAATAATTTCGTACTATTGTACCATCAGATTCCTGATAACGTTATTACCACAGATCATTATTAATATAAATCATAATAAATAATAGCGACTTATTACAAGGAGCAAATTAACATCATAGATAGAGTTACACCTATTCTTGTAACTACAAAAGATCAATCAGATTAAAAAACAAATAGAAAACATTAAATTATTATATGTACGACATTATTGAATTAAACAAGAAGTTAGTCAACGAACTTCGTGAGATTGCCAAAGGTATTGGCATTAACAAAACAGACAAATTAAAAAAAGAAGACTTGGTATATCAAATTTTAGATCACCAAGCAGCTAATCCTCCAAAAAAGGAAACAACAAATAAACCTGCACCTCAAAAAAGAGTTCCTGCAGGTTCTTCTTCTGGAGCTACAAGTAAACCAAAAAGAAAAAGACTACCTTCAGATGATAAACCAGAGTTATTCAAACCAATAGAAAAAACAGTTACCCCTACTACAGAGAAAACTGAGGCTCCTACCCCTAAACCAACAATTGAAAAAGCACAACCAGTAGCCGCTTCACAGAAACCTAATACCCCTACTCCAGCTAGACAACCAGAAAAAAACAGACCTCAAACACAGGGTAATTCAGAGGTTAGAAAGCCTATTCAACATAAAGAAAATAGAACTCCTCAAAAAGGAGATGATCATGGTTATAACTTTGATGACATCATTATTAGTGAAGGTGTTTTAGAAACAATGCCTGATGGCTACGGTTTCTTACGTTCTTCTGATTATAACTACCTGAACTCTCCTGATGATATTTATGTGTCTCAATCTCAAATTAAATTATTTGGATTAAAAACAGGTGATACAGTGAGAGGAAGTGTTCGCCCTCCAAAAATTGGAGAAAAATATTTTCCGCTAATCAAAGTAGTTTCTATTAACAATAGACCTCCTGATGTAGTTAGAGATCGTGTACCTTTCAAATACCTAACTCCAATTTTTCCTAAAGAAAAATTAAACTTAGTCAGCGATAAAAACTCATCCCTATCTAACCGGGTAATCGATTTGTTTACTCCTATAGGTAAAGGACAAAGAGGAATGATTGTTGCGCAACCAAAAACAGGTAAAACAACGTTATTAAAAGATGTTGCCAATGCTATTGCTGACAATCATCCAGAAGTTTACTTATTAATTTTATTGGTAGATGAACGTCCTGAAGAGGTTACAGATATGGCTCGTAATGTTGATGCTGAAGTAGTTGCTTCTACATTTGATGAACCAGCTGAAAAACATGTTAAACTAGCTAATCTTGTTTTAGAAAAAGCCAAAAGAATGGTAGAATGTGGGCATGATGTAGTGGTTCTTTTAGATTCTATTACTCGTTTAGCAAGAGCTTACAATACTGTGTCTCCATCTTCTGGAAAAGTACTTTCTGGTGGTGTTGATGCTAACGCATTACACAAACCAAAAAGATTTTTTGGTGCTGCTCGTAAAATAGAAAATGGTGGATCGCTAACTATTATTGCAACAGCATTAACAGAAACTGGTTCTAAAATGGACGAAGTTATCTTTGAAGAATTCAAAGGAACTGGTAACATGGAACTTCAGTTAGATAGGAAAATTTCTAACAGAAGAATTTACCCTGCTATTGATATTATTTCTTCAAGTACACGTAGAGAAGATTTATTATTGGGTGATGATGTTACTCAATTAATGTGGATTTTAAGAAACCACATTGCCGACATGAACCCTGTTGAAGCCATGGAATTCATTAAAAATAGAATGAGTAATACCAAAAACAACGAAGAGTTCTTAATCTCCATGAAAGGAGGCAACTAATTCCATGATAAGATTTTATGTTGAGTTATAAAGTTTATAACTCAACACCCATTGTGCTTTTTGAATAAAAACAGTAATGATTTGTCAGTTCGAGTGATTTTGAGGAACGAAAAATTGTATCGAGAACTAGTTGCTATACTAATTTCACTCTTTTCAACAGTGAAATTCACTCGAATTGACAGAATTTTGTCAAAATGCATAACGGGTAACCCAACATTTTAATTCAATATTTCAAGATATGTTCAAAAATCCTTTTCAAGTAGCTGTTAGTTTTGCTGTAGTGGCGTTAATTATTAAGCTTACTATCTTTTCTCTAAACATGCAACATGGAGACATGGGAACATATATTCCTTATATATATATGTTTATTCTGCTTACAGCTGTATTTTTTGGAATTAGAAGCAATAAATTAACTCATGAAAACACCACCACTTTTGGTCAGGATTTCAGAGCTGGAGCTAGAACAGCTGCCTTCTTTGCTATTTTAGTAGCCGGAATAACTTATGTATATTATGCTCAAATTGACATTGAATTTTTTAACACTAAAAAAGCAGAATACCTAGCACTATACGAAACATCTTTAAGTGATTTAGTAAAAGAAAAAGGACTTGAAACTGCAAAAAAAGATGCTCTAAATAAAGTAATTGGAATCAACACCATCTACTCTCCATTTTCACAATCCTCATACACACTACTCGGGCTAGTTTTTATGGGAATGTTTAATGCCTTAGTTTTTGCATTTATGATGAATAGGTTCCCTGGGTTTAAAAAATAGTTAAAACCTCATCAGAGTTGACCAAACACTTATCATTTTCCCATTTTCCTTTTAAATTTTTTGTAGAAAGAATTATGCCTTCACAGTTCAAGTAATTACCTTTTTCATCCATCTTTATTATTTTATACCAATTTAATTTCAAAAAACGTTATAAAAGGTATTTAAAAAAAAGTTATTATGGGTAATGCTTTTAACAATTTCTTGAGTAATGTTTTCTTTGACAAAATTATGTAGCCAGGTTT
>Ga0114931_10000243_pt1 | contig 63669 bp, 63 predicted proteins | sample 2SBtaG_FD_89579 | JGI IMG/M metagenome (GOLD analysis project Ga0114931, IMG submission 89579) | Deep subsurface microbial communities from Kolumbo volcano to uncover new lineages of life (NeLLi) - 2SBTROV14_V59a metaG | ecosystem: Environmental > Aquatic > Marine > Volcanic | place: Kolumbo... | reverse complement strand
GGTTCGATTACGCAGGCGCGTAGCGCTGCTTTCCTTTCATTTCAACTCAAAAGTAATAAACACCATGCGCGAGGTAGCGTCCCGGTAGACGGCGACGCCGCTTTGTTCGTCGCTGGACTTCACGCAGTGTACCAACGGGACATTGGGCAGTTGAGCGAATCCCGAGAAGGCGTCATGGCTGCCGATCGACTGTCGGGCACAGGGTTCCCAGGTCCGGCCCTGTAACAACAGCGGATAGTCGACAGCTAAAATTTCCAGATAATATTCATAAATGCCAGTGACGAGTCCGCTCATCCCGTTGCTTTTTATCACTCGGGCGGAGCGAGGTAATGACTCCATCCTCAACGCCTGTTCGGCAAGTAACTGACTGTCATTATGAGTGCACCCGCTTATCGATAGGAATACGCCCAGAAGAAAATAAACCATGCCCGGAAAAATAAACATGACATTAACTGCCCTTATATCATTAAAATGTCTAGATATGACAACCTATGAATTTTTTATGACGAAAACTTGAATGTCATAACATTTTTTACCATATTTTATTGCCCAGTAACTGATAACAACCCCAAATGGAGGTAGTAGAGATGGCGCATATTGTAATTATGGGCGCCGGTACCGGTGGGATGCCGTGCGCTTATGAAATGAAAGAGGCCGTGGGTGACAAGCATGAAGTGACTGTCATCAATGCCAACGAGTTCTTCCAGTTTGTTCCTTCCAATCCGTGGGTGGCGGTCGGTTGGCGGAAACGCGAAGAAACGACCTTCCCCATTAAATCGTATCTGGAAAAGAAAAAAATCAACTTCATTGCCGGCATGGTAAGCAAGATTGACGCGGCCAACAATAAGCTGGAAATCGACAATGGCGAGAGTGTGGATTATGACTATCTGATCATTGCCACCGGACCCAAGCTGTCCTTCGATGAAGTTGAGGGGGCGGGGCCGGCGCATCATACCCAGTCCATTTGTACCATCGACCATGCTGAAACCAATTATAAGGATTACCTGGGATTGGTCGGGGAACCGGGCCACGTGGTTATTGGAGCGATGCCGTTTGCCAGTTGCTTCGGCCCGGCTTATGAATATGCCTTCATCGTCGATGCCGATCTGCGCAAGCGTAAGATCCGCGACAAGGTGTCCATGACCTTCGTCACCAGCGAGACCTATATCGGTCATCTGGGGTTGGGAGGCGTCGGTGACTCCAAAGGCATGCTGGAGAGTGAGCTTCGTCAGCGGCATATCCAATGGATCACCAATGCCAAGACCACGAAGGTCGAGGCCGGTAAGCTGTATGTCGACGAGGTGGATCAGGCCGGTGAAACCGTCAAGCAGCATGAACTCGAGTTCAAGCATTCAATGATGCTGCCGGCGTTCAAGGGGGTCGATGCTGTAGCCAACGTGGAAGGCTTGTGTAATCCGCGTGGCTTTGTCATGGTTGATGAGCTGCACCGTAACCCGACTTATCCCAATATTTATTCCGCGGGCGTGTGTATCGCCATTCCGCCGGTCGAGGCCACGCCGGTACCCACCGGAACACCCAAGACCGGCTACATGATCGAATCCATGGTTCATTCCATCGTGCAAAATATCAAGGCCGAACTGGATGGTCAGGAGCCCTCCTCCAAGCCGACCTGGAATGCCATCTGTCTTGCCGACATGGGTGATACCGGGGCGGCGTTCGTTGCGGTGCCGCAAATTCCGCCACGTAACGTGGCCTGGATGAAAAAGGGCAAGTGGGTGCATCTGGCCAAGGTGGCGTTCGAGAAATATTTCATCCGCAAGATGAAAAAAGGTACCTCGGAACCGGTCTACGAGAAATATATTCTCAAGGCCATGGGTATCGAAAAACTGGATGACCGTTGATCTGACGGCCGTCCACTCGACGCTTCTGCGGTCTTCCGGGCGCCTTGTCTTCTCCGCTGGGCAAGGCGTCCGGCAGCCGTCTGCCTGGCAGATTGGATCGAGTTGTAAAGAGCATTCTATGCTTGCGGCAGTTTTGTCCGGGACGGAGTTCAGGAGGGTGGTTCGATACCGCTTTGCTGCAGGATGAATAGTACCGCGCTTTTAAGTTCGACATCGGTGCAGTTTTCACAGCCGCCACGTGGCGGCATGAGCCCGTTCAGATAGCCATTGATGGTGTGTTCCATCAGCACCTCCATCCCTTGCCGGGCGCGGCGGCGCCATTCAAAGGCATCGCTCGACATCGGTGCGCCCTGAGTGGTTTTGGCATGACAACCGGCACATCGGAAGGCATAAATATCCGCGCCGCTGCGCGGTGGTCCTTTGTGTAGTTCAGGCTGGCGGTACACATCGTCCCGGTAACCCTGGGTGCCCTGGGTTTGTGTTTCAGCCGCTGGGGCGGGGGCGGTCACGAATAAGGACAGGCTCAGAACTATCCCACCCAGAATCTGGAAAACAAGAGTATCGTTTTTCATGTCAGTCACACCATGACGTATCGGTAGGAACGGAATCGTCGCGCGCCAGGCCTTCCTGTTTCAATGCCTGGATCAGGCTGCCTTGTTTGTCACTGTACAGATCGGAATAACCTTCCGGGTTGGCGCTGGTCTGCATATGCAGATTGCTGATATAGAGTTTCTCCGCGTTCTTGGTGAATTCCTGGGTGAAGGCCAACGCATGGGCGGCTTTTTCCCGTTCGCAGTCGTCGGCCAGCGGGGTATCGGCCGGCAAAGTGATGCCGGGCAGAATGACTCGCACGGCACGTCGAAAGCCCGGCCAGGATTCAAAATTGACAAAAATGATATTGGCGGCATCGACATTGAGCAGATGGACCTGCAGTTTGCCCGGAAACGGGACGTAGTCCTTGGCTATGGCGAAAGGTGATAAAGTCAAAAAAGTCAGCATGGTTATTAGAGGCAACCACCGATGTCTGGGGCGTGCTGTTTGTATCATTGTCGGTCTCCTAGTTTTCATTAAGGCAGCTCCGATTAAGTTTACTACGGTCATTCCCGCGTAGGCGGGAATCCAGGAAAATCCAATAACTGGATCCCGGCCTGCGCCGGGATGACGATTTAATCAGATATGCCTTAAGGTTTGGTTTCAGTTTTATTCCATTCACGCGTCACCAGAAAATCCAGCACTTTGAGCATTTCTTCCTGGTTATGGACGAAATAAGGCGCGGTGACATATTCACCATTGATCACCACGGCCGGGACGCCGTTCAAGCGGTATTTGACGGTTCTGACCCGCGCATCGTTGACGGCCTGGGCGATTGCATCGGAATAATAGAGTTTCAGGGCCTGTTGCCGGTCGACGCCATGGGAAACAAAGAGATCGATCACTCCGTAGGAGTTATAGATTTGTTTGCCGTCTTTATGAATGGCTTTGAACAGTTCCGGATGTAATTCATCCAGCCGGCCCAGCGCTTTGGCCATGTAAAAGGCGCGGGCCTGATCCGCCCAGGTAGGGCCGACAATGGCCGGGATGCGGTGAAATTCAACATAAGGTTTGTTTTGCAGCCATTGCTCGAGCTTCGGGTCCAGCCGGTAGCAGTGCGGGCAAGCATAAAAAAACATTTCCACCACTTCGACCTTGCCCGGGTGTTCGTTCACCGGCAGAGGCGGCTTGATGCGAATGAACTGCGAACCCTGGTGATAGCTTGGGGGTGGCGGTTTTTCCGTGGGCGCAGTGGCGCAGGCACTGAGTGTCAGCGTCAGTAACAACACAGCAAAGTAGGTAAAGGATTGTCTCATGATTGTTACTTACGCATTTTATATCGACTCCAAAGGTAATACATGACCGGCAGCAGCAGCATGGAGACCAAGGGAGCGGTCACCATGCCGCCGATCATGGGCGCGGCAATACGTTGCATGACTTCCGAGCCGGTACCGTGACCGAGCATGATCGGCATCAGGCCGGCAATGATTACCGCCGCGGTCATGGCCTTGGGCCGCACCCGCAGCACTGCGCCGTCGATGACCGCGGCCCGCAGCTCGGCGTTGTTGCGCGGCTGATGACGGTTGAGGGCCTCGCGCAGATAGACCAGCATGACCACGCCGAACTCGGCCGCCACGCCGGCCAGGGCGATAAAACCGACCGCCACCGCGACCGACAGGTGAAAACCGAGCAGCCAAAGCAGCCAGACGCCACCGACCAGCGCCAGGGGTACCGACAACATCACCATCAAGGCTTCGGCCAGATTGCGGAAACTGAGATACAGCAGGATCAGGATGATAAACAGCGTCAGCGGGATGATATAGCTAAGTCGCTGCGCGGCACGTTCCAGATACTGATATTGCCCGACCCAGTCGAGCGTATAGCCGGCCGGTAGCGTCAACTGCTGCTGCAGGGCCTGTTGGGCTGCAGCGATATAGGAACCCAGGTCGCGTCCGTCGCTGGTGACATAGACCCAGCCATTGAGCCGGCCATTTTCGCTTTTGATCAGTGGCGGACCATCCACTATGCTGACCTCGGCCAGATCCTGCAGTTGCACCTGCGTATCTTCGGTCACTACCAGTGGCAATTCCCGGATCTTTTTCAGTGAGTCACGCCATTCCTGCGGATAACGCAGGTTGACCGTATAACGCTCGCGGCCTTCCACTGTCCAGGTGATGTCCTGGCCGGCAATGGCGATATTGGCGGCGTCTTCGATTTCGGCGATGCTGAGGCCATAGTGTCCCGCGGCATGGCGGTCGATGGTGACATCGATATAACGGGCGCCGGCGGCCCGGTCGGACAGCACGCTGCGGGTGTCGGGCAGGGTCTTGAGAATGGCTTCGACCTGTTCACCCAGTTGCTGGATGCCATCCAGATCCGGTCCGGCGATCTTGATGCCGATCGGGGTGTTGATGCCGGTCGACTGCATATCGATGCGGGTGCGGATCGGCATCAGCCAGGCATTGTGCAGACTCGGTATCTGTACCCGGGCATCCAGCTCGTCGCGGATTTTGTCCATGCTCATGCCAGGGCGCCACTGCTCGCGCGGTTTGAGCCGGATTACGGACTCGATCATAGTCAGAGGCGCCGGGTCGGTGGCGGTTTCCGCCCGTCCCACCTTGCCGAACACGCCGGCCACTTCGGGCACGGTCTTGATCAGCCGGTCGGTCTGTTGCAGCAGTTCGCGGGCCTTGCCGATGGAAATACCCGGCAGGGTGGTGGGCATATAAAGAAAATCTCCCTCGTCCATCTCCGGCATGAATTCACTGCCCAGCCGGGTCAGCGGCCAGAACATCGACACTATCAGTATTGAAGCCAGCCCGATACTCAGCCAGGGGTGTTTCAGGGTCTGGCCGATCAGCGGCCGGTAGGCGGCGATCAGGGTCCGGTTGAGGGGGTTGGTCTCTTCCGGTCGTACCCGGCCACGAATCAGATAAGCCATCAGAGCCGGCACCAGGGTGATCGACAGCGCCGCGGCCATGGCCATGGCATAAGTCTTGGTGTAAGCCAGCGGGGTGAACAGCCGCGCTTCCTGAGCCTCCAGGGTGAATACCGGCAGAAAGCTCAAGGTGATGATGAGCAGGGAAAAAAACAGCGGCGGACCGACTTCGATACTGGCCGCCTGAATCGCCTCCAGCCGGTCTCGGCCAGTCGCGGCGGCTCGCTCCAGGTGCTTGTGCACATTTTCGATCATGACGATACTGGCATCGACCATGGCGCCGATAGCAATGGCGATCCCGCCCAGCGACATGATGTTGGCATTGATCCCCTGCAGGCGCATCACGACGAAGGCGGCGAGAATGCCTACCGGCAGACTGATCATAATCACCAGTGAGGAACGCAGGTGCAGCAGGAATAACGCGCACACCAGCACTACCACCAGAAATTCTTCCACCAGGCGCCGGTTGAGATTGTCCACCGCGCGTTCGATCAGCGTCGACCGGTCGTAGGTGGTGACCAGTTCCACTCCCTGGGGCAGGCTGTGGCGTAGCTGGGCGATTTTCTGTTTGACCGCCTGGATGGTGGCGAGCGCGTTGTCACCACTGCGCATAACGATGATGCCACCGACCACTTCTCCTTCACCATCCAGATCGGCCACGCCACGGCGGGGTGCCGGACCGATCTGGATACTACGGGCGATATCGTCCAGCAACACGGAGGATATCGACAGGCGACGACGGATGGTCGGTACGCTGGTGATGCCGATGTCCGTACTGTTTTTAACATAGCCGCGAAACCTGAGCATATATTCCGCTTCCGCCAGTTCCAGTGCCGAGCCGCCGGTTTCCTGATTGGATTCGCTGATGGCGCGCTTGACGTTGTCCAGGGTCAGGTAGTAGCCGCGCAGCCGGTCGGGATCGATTTCGACCTGGTATTGCTTGACCATACCGCCCACCGCGGCGACTTCGGAAACACCCGGCACGGTCTGCAGTTCATATTTCAGAAACCAGTCCTGCAGCGAGCGCAGTTCCGCCAGATCGTGCCGGCCGCTGCGGTCAAGCAGCGCATACTGGAAAATCCAGCCGACCCCGGTGGCATCCGGGCCGAGTTTCGGTTTGGCGCCGGGCGGCAATTGGTCGGATACCTGGCTCAGGTATTCCAGTACCCGCGAGCGTGCCCAGTACAGGTCGGTGTCGTCGGAAAAAATCACATACACATAGGAGTCACCGAAAAACGAATAGCCACGCACACTGACCGCGCCGGGCACCGCCATCATGGCGGTCGACAGCGGGTAGGTGACCTGGTCCTCGACTACCTGGGGTGCCTGACCGGGAAAACTGGTGCGGATGATGACCTGCACATCGGACAGATCGGGAATGGCATCAAGCGGAATGGTGCGTACCGAATAGACGCCCCAGGCGCTGATCAGCAGGGCTGTCAGCAGCACCAGTAAACGGTTGTGTACGGACCAGCGAATGAGTGCGGCAATCATCGGCGGGTCCTAGTGTTCCAGTGCAGCATGATCGCGATGATCATGTGTTGAACCGTCATCCGGGTGGGTGCCCGGCGTGGCGAGGCGGCGTAAGCCGGCCAGCAGGCTGCTTTCCGAGTCGATCAAAAACTGGCCCGAGGCCACGACCTGCTCGCCTTCCTCCAGCCCGGAGCGGATCTGAATCCGACCATTGGATTCCTCGCCGGCGACCACCGCGACCGGCTGGAAATGCCGCTGGTCACGCATGACCACCACCCGTTCGCCTTCCCCGGTGCGGATCACGCTGTCGGTGGGCACCAGCAGTACATGGTGCAGTGGCTGGCCGTGAATACTGACATGAGCGAACATGCTTTGCGACAGTGCCGGATCATCGGTCTTGAATTTGAGCCCGACTTCCAGGGAGCGCGTGGTATAGCCGACGGGTGGTTCGACGCGCACGACCTCACCTTCGAAAACCTTGCCGGGTAAGCCGCGTACCGTCATGGTTGCCGTCTGTCCTTCGTGTACCCAGCCCCACTGGCGTTCGAAAATCTCGGCGGTCACCTCGATCACCCGGTAGTTGCCGCCAACATTGAACACGGTGAATCCGGTATGGACTTGCTCGCCGAGATGTCCACGCCGGGAATAGATGAAACCATCCTCGAACGCCCTGACCGCGACCGGCATGCGGGGTTCTTCTCCGGCCTGCAGCCTGGAGATCTGTTCCGGCGTCAGCCCCATACGGCTGAGCCGCGGGATCATGGCGTTGGCCGTGGCGCGGTCGCCGGACAGATAGGTATCCTGAAAGGTTTTTTCGTGTTCGAACAACTCATCGGACTGTACTTTGAACAACAGTTCGCCGGCCGTTATGAAATCACCGTCCTGTTTGTCGGCGACCATCACCAGTTCGCCGCGGATGGGCGGCGTGATAGTACGTCTGGCCATAGGATCGACCCGGGTGATCTTGCCGATGGTCTCGACGCTGCGGGGCAGGTCGCCGTACTGGACCCGCGCGATGCGGATGCCCAGATTGTTCTTCACGGAAGGAGTGATCTGGACGGTGGGAAAATCACTGTCTGTGTGGGTATCCGATTCCAATTTCTGTGCCACCAGGTCCATGCCGCAGATCGGGCAACTACCCGGCTCATCGCGGGTGATTTCCGGGTGCATGGGACAGACATATTGACTCACGGGGGTAGCTGAAAGGCTTTCCGGTTCGGCGGTCGGCGGCGTATTGTTACCGGGGCTGATATGGCTCCATTGCCCCACGGCAAAACCGATCACAGCGGCCAGCAGGGCGGTGAGTAACAACGATTTGGACATGCGGGTCTTACTCCGGATATTGTTATGGGCAATCCATGGCTAACGGGTTTTCAGTCGCTGTTAGCGGCCGGCGTCAGGCTTTTCTTCAGTTTCAAACGGTAAATGTACGGCCAAAATTTACCGGTGACCAGCAGTTCCCGCCGGTCGCTGTCCCAGGCGATGCCATTGGCCACGGCGGAACTGTCCGGGCGGTCTGCCAGGGGCAGCAGATGTGCGATATCCAGCCAGCCCGTCACCTGACCGGAAGCGGGATCGATACGGGCAATACAGTCGCCGGGATAGATATTGGCGAACAGTTGGCCGTCCACGGTTTCAAGTTCATTCAAACCGGTCAGCGACTGTCCGTGTGCGGCGACTTCCAGGCGCCGGGTTTCATGGTGGGTTAGCACACTGATATAGCGCAGCCGGGCACTGCCGTCGCTGACGATCATGTCCTGGCCTAGAGTCGTCAGCCCCCAGCCTTCACCGGGATAGTGAAAGTCGCCGAGGGGTTTGAGGTTTTGTGGCTGGTACCGCAGAGCCAGTCCGGCCTGCCAGGTCAGTTGCACCAGTTCATCATTGACGAGCGCCAGCCCTTCGCCAAACAGCGTATCTGCCAGCCGGCGCCGGGCAATGATGCGTCCGGATGGCAGCTCGATCCGTTGCAGGCCAGATTGTCCCTTCAGACCGGTGCTTTCATACAGGTTGCCCGCATGATAAAGCAGACCCTGAGTGAAAGTCGCCGGATCATGCGGGTAGCGCCCCACCAGCTTGACCGGCAGTACAGGAATAGCGGCCGTTTTTTCTGTGGTGCTGACTGGTTGTGCCCAGGACCGGGAAAGCAGGTGATCACAACGGCCGGCACCGAGGCTCAGGCCGGGCAGGCAGAGCAGGCCGAAGACAGCTCCCAACCAGCGGTTTTGCGAAGGGACAGAAAAGCAGAGGCCCTCCCCGGTTTCCCGGGGAGGGCGCCTGTGAGACGTCCGGACAGGACGTTTAGTGCAGCGAGTAGACCGCAACGTCGTGATGCAGAGTATCGAACTGATAGATCCTCAGGCGACGGCTGGGCTCGAAGTTATAGGTGATATCCACCTTGTGCATGCCCGGCGTGCCGTCGTCTGCGACCGGTGGTGTGACGATACCACCCCAGGGACCGCCGGCATTCGGCCAGGCATGGTTACGGCCAAAGGTGAAGAAGCAGCCGGAACCGAGTTGCGGTGTGCCATTGACCGGATCTTCCGTATTGCGCGGTGTCGGTTGCAAGAACTCTTCGGTACCTCCCCGGTTGATGGGGAAGACATTGTCGTCCCCGGCCACCAGGTTGGCCGGATTGGTGTACGGATCATTTTCCGCCGGGTGCCCGGATGGAATGTCCGGATGCGGTCCGACCAGTGTGGTGGGGTCGGTGTACTGGAAGTGGTTTTCCCAACCGCGCGAACCCCCGAAGTCCACGTTCATGTAGGCATGCGGGAAGTGGTCGCCATTGTACAGGGTGACTTTGTACTCGTACGGGCGAATGTGCCAGTCGTGCGCACTGCCGTTGGCAATACCTTTATAACTGGCCGGTCCCTGACCGCTGCCTTCACCTTGCAGACCCTGATGGCTGCCATAAATCGTATTGTTGACATACAGCAGAGTCAGCGTGGCGTCCGGGTCGGCCTCGACACCGGCCGGCAGCTTGGTGCGATCGGTCCAGTCGTGGAAAGCCGCGCGCAGATCCGCGGCGACCTGGTTCAGGTCGTCGGGCTGATCGTCCTGCAGGGACTTGAACAGATTCCACATGCGCTTGGCCGGCGACAGGTCGCCGATTTGGGCGATGGCGTATTCACGATCCAGCGCATCGTTCACCGGATCGCAGGCCGGATCTTCGGCGCCACCTTCACAGAAGGCGAACTTTTCCCATTGTGGCAGGGTCCAGCCGTCTTCCCCCGCGGTCTTGGTCGCATTCTCGATGACCTGGACACGAGGTGGATGGATCCGCCAGCCCCAGGTATAGGTCAGGTTGAAATACTTACCCATGTTTTCTTTGATGCGAACGGTGTATTCCGTGCCTTCCTCCAGCATGGGAAAGTAACTCTTGTCCATGGAGGCGTGGAAGGGGCCGCGGATATCCGCGCCGCTGATGGGGTCGATCATGCGGTTGAAGTTCATGGTCATGGGCGAGAAATCTTCCATGCCGCGATTCAGAATACGCACATGGTAGGTCACCGTATAAGGGACTTCCAACACCGAGCTCGGGTCGATAAAGGCGGTGTCGGATTCGATGTGCTGATTGAAATAGATCATGTTGACATGCACATTGCCGCCGATGACATTGCCAGCGTCGTCGTAGGTCGGCACGACCGCCTTGACCTTGTTGGGACCGTTGTAGTGCAGCATCGGAAAGCCGCTGTAGGCGCGCCCTGGCAGGGAATTGCCTTCCAGAATATCGATACCTTCCTGAACCCGTCGCGGCGATACCTGGGCATGACCGGTGGCGGCGGCGCGTTCGATCCGGTCGATGATCTTGTCCAGGTCATCTTCCGGGTTGGTCGGGTTGATGGCTTTGGTTTTCACCGGCCCGTCATGCAGGTTGTAGGGATTCTCCGGCGTGGACGGCAGGCTGTTGGGCATCTCCCGGTTACTGAGATCCCGCAGATTTTCATATACCGTCAGCAGAAAGTTGCTGCCCGGCGGTTCCGCAAAGGGGTCCTGGGCGGGGAAATGACCTTCCGGCGTCTCCACGAAAGTGGTGATGCCGTCGTCGGATAAAGTCTGTACCGAGGCGCCGGGATGCGGTTGCGCGCAGGGATGCCCCATGTAGACCATGACATCCATACCCATATTGCCGGACAGGAACGGGTCCAGGGTGAGTTCACACCCGGCCCAGGCCAGATTGCCGGTGGCCAGGCTGCCGGTCATCAGACCGGCAGCGAGCGCCAGGCGGCTCTTTTTGAACGTTTTGATGTGTGACATTGTTTTTTTACCTCCTCCCCGGCGCGCTACGTCAGGCGTTGCGCCAGGGGATAGTGTGATTATCAGTAGCTGTGCATGTCGACCAGGAACGGCTTGTGCTGTTCGCCGGTACTCATCCGGGCCACGGCTTCCGCGATATACAACGGTTGCAACCGGCTGGGCTTGTTCAGCCAGCGGCCGGTGGACTCGTTGCCGATCCAGGACAGGGCATAGAGGCTGCCGCGGGCATTGAAGGATGCCAGGATTTCGCGGACATCTTCCGGTGCGCCGGTCAGGAACCGCCATTTGGCGCCATGAGCATCGGCCAGTTCACGCAAAGCGTCTGGAGTATCGTGATAGGGGTCCGTGGTCACGGTATACATCTGGACATGCTTGCCGACCCGGTCCTCGATGATCTGGTGCACTTTGACCATGTTGTCCAGGATCGGGTAGTACTGTTCCCCTTTCACGGAGGTAAAATTGACCAGTACCAGTTGGTCGGCAACCAGTTCTTCGTAGAACCAGGCTTTCTCTTTGTACTGATCCTGCACAATGACCTGCGGGAAACGGTCGGCGTTTTTGCCACCCTTGGCCCGCGGGCAGTTTTTGAATACCGATCGGGTATCGGCGGCACCCGGCGCTACCGCGGCGCTGGCTGCCACGGGAACAGCAGCAGCGGCGCCAGCCAGGAAGGATCTTCTTGTCGTCTTTTTCATCTTAAACTCCTTGGAATTCCGTATAACGTTTCAGACTGGCTTAGCTGTTGCCGTTGTTGGGAATGATGTCCCAACGTGCCATCATGGCGTTGTCTTCATGCACATTGTTGTGGCAATGAATGACATAACGGCCGAGGAAGTCGTCGAAACGATAGAACACCCGGGCAGAATCGTTGGGTCCCAGGGTGGCCACGTCTTTTCGGGATTTCAGTACTCCGGTCGGCGGTTTGCCGTTCCATTCCAGTACCTGGAATTCCTCGAAATGCACGTGGACCGGATGAGCCCAGGAGCTGCCGGCGTTGCGGAATGTCCAGATCTCGGCGGTACCCTGCTTGGGTGACGCTGAAATCTTGGTGGGATCCATGAATTCATGGTTGACCGTCCACAGACCCATGTCGTGGTCGAAGATCCATTCGCGTTCTGCCACCACTTCATCGAGATTGATAGTCGGCAGTTCACGCAGAAAATCCGGGATCTGACTGTTATCCGGGCCTTCCAGTGCCTTGATGCGGAATTGCATGACCGGCATGCGGTCCGGACCTTCCAGGCGGCGGCCGGTCGGCCCCTGACCGTTGATCTGTTCCATCAGGTTCAGCAGTTCCACGGTCTGGCCTTCGCTGTAGCGAGAAAAATCGACAATCACGTCATGCCGGTTGGCCGGGCCGAGGACAATGCTGGTGACGCTGACCGGTTCTTCCAGCAGGTTGCCGTCATTGGCGATAACAAACATCTCGGACTCATCGGACAAGTCCAGTTCATAGAAACGCGAAGGACCGCCGTCATAGATGCGGAACCGGTATTTGCGGGGTTCCACTTCCAGATAAGGCGATACTTTACGGTTGACGGTGATCAGATCGCCGAGGTGACCGTCGGTGTCGAACACATTGTAGGTCGGGTTGCCGAACTGGTCGAAGCGGACATCATGCAGAATCATTGAAATGTCGTACTTGCCATAGGTGCCCGGCAGACGCAGCGCATCGGGATTCGGATCGTTTTCGTCGCCGGAATCCAGGTCGTCATAGAAAGTCGCCATCGCGGACAGGCCGGCATAGACGTTGGTGGCGGTGAAATCCAGCATATGGTCGTGATACCAGAGGCTGGCCAGTGCTTCGCGGGAGTCGTTACGCGCATACATCATGGCGTAGTGATGATCCCAGTACTCGCCCGGACCGACAAAATCTTCCGGATAGCCGTCACTTTCTGAAGCGGTATGGGCATTGTGCAGATGGATGGTGGTGTACGGCAGACCGAAAGGAATCAGGGCGTTTTCGGTGGCCGGCAGGTCGTTGTAGCGGCGGACGAATACCGGTTCGCCATAGCGGGCGACCAGTTGCTCACCCGGGGTCGCGCCGTTGAACAGCCAGGCCAGGGAGCCGACACCCAGTTCGCCGCCGGACAGTGGATTCAGCGCGGATAACTGAGGGTGATATTCCCACAGCCCCTCGGTCAGATGTTGGACATAATATTTGGCTGGCTCGAATTCGTCGTAACGCTGATGCCGGTTCGGGTCCGGGGCGGGTGACAGGCTGGCCGGGTCGACCGGTGTCATCGCCGGCGGAACATATAAAGGTGTGGTGTATGGTGTAACCGGCGGACTATCGGGTTCTGTCAGCGGACTGCGGATGCCTTCCGGGCGACAGAGCTGCGCCTGCGCCAGTCGCGGCAAGGCGGCCCCCCCAAAGATTGCAGGTGTCGTGGCCGCGGCCAGCGCGCCTGCTCGAAGCACGTCTCTTCTTTTTGCCATGTTATTCCCCTAGTTTAGAAATGTACTGCTTACAGCCGAATAAATTCTGTCTCAGTTGACAGTTAGGTTTTTTGTTCAATAGCTTGAGATGCAATGGTTATGCCTAAACAATAAGTAATTGTTATAAAAATGATTTTAAGAAATTTCCGATTTGAAAAAACATTGATTTTGTAAAATCAATTTACACCTGCTTATGGGTTATTTAACACTAGGCCAAGTATATCTATACATCATGTCCACATAAGGCCAATGTGGAAATCAATCGCAGGCACCTTCGCGAATTTGGATCCGGGCCTCCAACACGGGGTTATGGTTTGTCGGTAGTGGAAACCCCTTCGTTTCGGTATCTGACGGAACAGCAGTCTTAGAGCCTGCACGAGGATGATCCATTGTTGCTTGATTCGCTCTAGTTTGGTGCGAAAAAGGTGGGTGGTCTCGGGTTGTGAAAGGGCCGTGTTTCAAATTTTCAATAACTTAACAACGACTTATTGGGTGTAATCAGGTTGGCATACGCCTTGCTCACCAGTATTACAAAAATCTTTTTTTGTAATACTGGCTCTTCGGGTGTGTTGCGGGTAAGTCAGTATTACCCGTCGGAAAAAGCCGAGTCATATTGATCATGAACAACTGGTTTGCTGTCCGTAAAGACTTGACACCCCGGATGCGGACATTGCTGACGGTAAAGAGCTTTATTCTCCCTCTGCTTATCTGGGTTGCCGTCAGTTATATTCCCTGGTTGTGGCATCCCATGATGGAAATCACCGATCCGGGTGATGTGCCGTATTTCAAAAATGGCAGTCTGGTCGAGCGAACCGTGTTCGAGAAAGAGTGGGCGAATGTCCAAGAAGCCGGTGGCCGGCTGCCGCAGGGGGATCCGGCCAACCCGGTATATTTACCGGCGCCGCATGAAGTCGCCAAGGCCTTTTACACGGCTTTCACCACCGAGCCGCGGCGGCGCAACGAACCCTGGCTGCATGAAAGTCTGTGGAGCAGTATTCAGGTCATCATCTGGGGGTTTTTACTGTCATCGGTAATCGGCGTACCGCTCGGGATATTGTGCGGAACCTATGATTTTTTCTCCCGCCTGCTGGAACCTTTTGTCGAGTTCTTCCGCTATTTGCCGGCTCCGGCCTTTGGCGCCCTGGCCGTGGCGGTATTAGGGATATATGCGGCCCCCAAAATCGCCATTATTTTTATCGGTACGTTTTTTCAGCAGGTGCTGGTGGTGGCCAACACCACCCGCAAACTGGACCCGGCATTGCTGGAAGCGGCGCAGACGCTGGGCGCCAAGAATCTATCTCTGTTGTTCCGGGTGGTGATTCCAGGCGTCATAACGGATCTGTATAAAGATATGCGTATCCTGCTTGGCTGGGCCTGGACCTATCTGATCGTTGCCGAGCTTATCGGTACCAGTTCAGGGATTACCTGGTTCATTACCCAACAGGCGCGCTACAAAAATTTCGACAACGTGTTCGCTGCTATCATGATGATCGGCATTATCGGCTTGTCGACGGATATGCTGCTGGTATGGCTGGGCAAACGTGTTTTCCCCTGGCAACGTGTCGCCGCCAGGGTGTAGTCCGGGAGCGGAAAATATTATGCACACCATTGAATTACCCAGTTATCTCGAACAGGCACCGGAAGTGAAAGACCGCTTCGAGCGCCTGAAAAAAAGACCGGTGGTGTTACAGGTCAAGCAATTGGGAAAGGTTTACGAGTCGCGGCAGGGGAAAGTGACCGCCCTGAAAAATGTCAGCTTCGAGACCCATAAACGGGAATTTGTCTGCGTTATCGGTCCATCCGGTTGCGGCAAATCGACACTGATCCGGATACTGGCCGGTCTTGAGTCCCCAAGCAATGGTGAGATTCTGCTGGATGGCAGCCCAGTGGTTGGACCCTGTCCGGACCGGGGTATGGTTTTCCAGGGTTATACCCTGTTCCCTTGGAGAACGGTCAAAAAGAATGTCATGTTCGGCCTGGAAATCGCCGGCCACGGTCGTATGGCCGCCGAAGAAGAGGCCATGCAATGGATCGATCTGGTAGGCTTGAGCCAGTTCGCCAACAGTTACCCGCACCAGCTCTCCGGGGGGATGAAACAACGAGTGGCCATTGCCCGGGCATTGGCGAATCAGCCCCGCATCCTGCTGATGGACGAACCTTTTGGAGCTTTGGATGCCCAGACCCGATGTAAAATGCAGAATTACCTGCTGGAGATCTGGAAAAATATCGATATTACCATACTGTTTATTACCCACGATCTGGACGAGGCTATCTATCTGGCGGACAGGATTCTGGTTCTCAAGGCGCATCCGGGCGAGGTGCAGGAGTTGATCGAGGTTCCCGTGCCGCAGCCGCGCAGTGTTGAGCAATTGCTGTCGCCGGAGTTTTTGAGTACCAAAAAGCGTCTTGAGGAATTGATTCATCCGGCAGATGAAGAAGAAATCAATGGCGGGCATCTGAATATGGTGCGCATGGTGTCGGTTGATGATGAAGTGGGCAGTGTTTTTTAACGGGTACTGAGTTGTGTTATGAGTTCAAACCCCAAAGATCCGGTGGCGCGTATCAGTATTTCCTTGCCTGAGTCTTTGCTCAGACAGTTGGACGAGATGGTGGGCAGCCGCGGCTTTGAAAGCCGCTCGCAGGGAATCGCCGATATGATCGGTTCTCAGCTTGCCCAGTACCTGCAGGATAAAGGTGAGGAAATCATGGCCGGGACCATAACACTGGTTTATGATCACGCCACGCCCGGCCTGCAGTCTACGCTGGCGGACATACAATATGCCTATCTGGATGAGGTGGTCAGTTCCTTACACGTTTATCTTACCAACGCACACACCATGGAAGTCATCCTGGTCCAGGGGCCGGCGGGAAAACTGCAGACCATTGCGGATAAACTGGTGACCTGCCGCGGCGTGCGTACAGGAAAGCTGCATCTGACGGCCGCGATATTACCTCCCCTGCATCCGTTACCGGTGTGATGGGTTTCGTCCTGGCGGTGATATGAGAATTTTTATCGGAGAAAATTATGAGCGACAGTGATTTACTCTATGAAGACAAACTTGCAGCGGCATGCCACTGGTCATTGCTTATGCGCAAAGGGACCAGTCTTCGGCTTATCGATCTCGATGGAGAAGCCAATCTGGGCATGTTGTTCTACAACCCGGGCAATTACCTGGAAAGATATAATGCACCCGATACCTTGAAATGCCAGCACACATTTAAATTGAGCAAAGGAAACTGCCTGTATTCTGACATGGGACGGATATTCTGTTCGATCGTCGAAGATACTGTGGGCTGGCATGAAACCGTGTGCGGCAATACGACTAAAGAACTGGTCGAGAAGAAATGGGGGGGGCGGACTTATCAGGAATTTCATAATGACTGGAACCAGAACGGTTATGACAGTTTTTTGGTTGAGCTGGCAAAATACGGGTTGGGCGGCAGGGATATGGCCGCCAATCTGAATCTGTTCAGCAAGGTTGAGACGGATAACGAAGGTACCATGCGCTATGTCCCGGGTAACAGCCAGGCCGGGGATTATATCGAGCTGCGTTTCGAGATGGATACGCTGGTGCTGATGCATACTTGCCCGCACCCTCTGAATCCGGCGCAGGAATACCCCCGCAAGCCGGTCGCCTATCAGATTCGCAAAGCGCCGCCGGTCAGTGAGGATGATTTGTGCCGGAATTCCAGGCCAGAGAACCAACGTGGTTTCAAAAACACGGAATTGTATCAGCTTGGCTGTGATTTTAACCGGGAGTGTTGCTGATGATAAAGACCAGCCCCCGTAATGAAGAGGAAGCTTTTTTCCGGGAAGTCGTACCGGCAGGAGAGTATTTTATCAAGAAAGTCGCCGCCGGTAATGTGGTGCGCATACTCGACCTGGAAGGGAATCAGGCGGCCGACACCTTGTTTTATTCGGCTGCCGATCCGGCTTAGCGATACAGCGCGATGGACACCATCAGGGCGCAGAACAATGTTTATCTCAGCACCGGTACCGTTCTGATGTCGAACCTGAACAAGCCCATGCTGGAGATTGTTGCCGATACCTGCGGGCGACACGATACGCTGGGCGGTGCCTGTGCCACGGAAAGTAATACGGTGCGTTATGCGCTGGAGAAAAAGTGTATGCATGCCTGCCGTGACAGCTGGATGCTGGCCATAGCCGAGCACGAAGAATACGGACTTTCCAAGCGGGATATCACGCATAATATCAACTTCTTCATGAATGTTCCGATTTCTCATGAAGGGGGACTCACTTTTGAAGACGGCATTTCGGCGCCGGGAAAATATGTCGAACTGGAGGCCAAAATGGACGTCATTGTCCTGATCTCCAATTGTCCGCAACTAACAACCCCTGTAACGGATACAATCCCACACCCATAGAGGTGCTGGTTTGGGTTAGCTAGGCGGTTACGAGGGTAAGTTGATACACCCGGTTGCAGCGTCAGAACCGATACAGTAGAGCTTCTGCAAAAAGCTGCTCATGGCGGGACGACCCGGCATGGTTATCAAAGTGGCAGGACGACCTGCTCACAGCAGAAATTAACGTTTATGTTTAAAAAAGTGTTGATCGCCAACCGCGGAGTGATCGCGACACGGGTCATCCGTACTTTGCGTTCCATGGGGGTGAAAGCTGTTTGTGTGTATGCCCAGGCCGACGCCGATTCCCTGCATGTGCTGCAGGCGGATGAGTCCTATTGCCTGGGTGACGGTCCGGCTGCCAGTACGTATCTGAATCAGGGCAAACTGCTGGATATCATCCAGCGCAGTGGAGCGGAAGCGGTGCATCCGGGCTATGGGTTTCTGAGCGAGAATCCCGAGTTTGCAACGGCCTGCGAAAAAGCCGGGTGTGCTTTTATCGGCCCAACGCCTGAGCAGATGAAAATGTTCGGCCTGAAGCACTCTGCCCGGGAGTTGGCCGCTTTGAACGATGTCCCTTTGTCGCCGGGTTCGGGCTTGCTTGAATCGGTCGACGAGGCTGTGCAGGCAGCCGGACAAATGGCTTATCCGGTTATGCTCAAATCCACCGCCGGTGGAGGTGGCATCGGTATGCAGTTGTGCACGAACCAGAACCAGCTTGCCGATGTCTTCGAGAGCGTACGCCGGCTTGGAGAAAATAACTTTGCCGATAACGGCGTGTTCCTGGAAAAATTTGTCGCAAAGGCGCGCCATATCGAAGTGCAGATCTTCGGCGACGGGGCAGGGCGGGTGCTAGCCCTCGGGGAAAGAGACTGTTCCACCCAGCGGCGAAATCAGAAGGTTATAGAAGAAACACCGGCGCCTGATCTGCCGGATACGGTAAGACGCGCCATGCAGAGTGCGGCCATACGTCTTGGCCAGTCTGTCAATTACCGGAATGCCGGAACAGTGGAGTTTATCTATGATCCGGCATCCTGTGAGTTTTATTTTCTTGAAGTGAACACCCGGCTGCAGGTTGAGCACGGTGTCACCGAAGAGGTTTACGGGGTGGATCTGGTGGCGTGGATGGTACAGCTCGCCGCCGCTGAATTCGAGCCGCCGTCGGGTCAGCTGGTACCGAGGGGACACGCCATCCAGGCGCGGGTCTATGCCGAAGATCCCAATAAGTCTTTTCAGCCATCGGCGGGTCTGCTCAGCTGTGTTGCGTTTCCCGAGTTGGAGAGGGTAAGAACAGAGCATTGGATTGACAGTGGTCTGGAAGTCTCTCCGCATTTCGACCCCATGCTGGCGAAAATTATTGCCCATGGTGATGACAGGGAGGATGCTGTCCGGCTGCTGGAACATGCACTGGAAAAAACGACTATCTACGGCGTAGAGACCAATATCGACTATGTAATAAACATTCTCGGATCCCGGGAATTCAGTCAGGGGCACATGTATACCGGGTTTCTGCAGGATTTTCTCTATCAGCCGGTCACTATCGATGTGCTAAGTCCCGGCACGCTGACCACCATCCAGGATTTCCCCGGCCGGGTCGGTTATTGGGATGTCGGTGTGCCGCCCTCCGGTCCTTACGATAATTTCTCTTTCCAGATTGGCAATCGATTACTGGGAAATCCACAGGACGCAGCCGGCTTGGAGATGACACTCAATGGCCCGAGTCTGCGGTTTAATACAGCCGCCCGGATCGTGCTGGTCGGTGCTGAAATGCATGCCACTATCGATGACCGGCCGCTGGCTTTTTATACCCCGTTTACGGTGTCTGCCGGGCAGGTGATAACAATCGGCAAGACCAGAGCCGCCGGTGCGCGCGCCTATCTCTGCGTACAGGGTGGCATAGACTCTCCCGATTATCTGGGCTCTCAGGCGACCTTCACTCTGGGGCAGTTGGGGGGGCATGTGGGACGCGCCTTACGATCCGGTGACGTGTTGAAACTGCACCCTCTAGAGAACCAGGAAACAGATGTTCCTTTCGATAAAAGCCTGCTACCCGCCATCGAATCGGACTGGGTCCTGCGGGTTATCTACGGACCGCATGGTGCTCCGGATTTTTTCACCCGTCAGGATATAGAGACTTTTTTCAGTGCCGAATGGGAGGTTCATTACAATTCGAGTCGCACCGGTATCCGCCTGCTGGGCCCCAAACCGCAATGGGCGCGCAGCGATGGAGGGGAAGCCGGCATGCATCCTTCGAACATTCATGACAATGCCTATGCCCTCGGAGCTGTGGATTTTACCGGCGACATGCCGGTCATTCTCGGACCGGATGGACCGTCTTTGGGGGGCTTTGTCTGTCCAGCCACGGTTATTTCTGCCGATCTCTGGAAACTGGGACAGCTCCGGGCGGGCGACAAAATCCGCTTTTTGCCGGTGAGTATCGAAGCTGCCAGGGAGCTGGCTGCCGCGCAGCAACAATCCATCGGGCGGCTGACAGCACAGCAGCTTGATGTCGCGGACTATTTGCCCGAATCGCCGGTGATCAAAACACTGGCAGCCGCGGAGCATGGGGTCGATGTTATCTATCGACCGGCTGGCGATAACTATCTGCTGGTCGAATACGGCCCCATGATTCTGGATATCTCGCTGCGTTTCCGGGTCCATGCGCTGATGCTGAAACTCCAGGAATCGGTCCACCCGGCGGTACTGGAACTGACGCCGGGCATCCGCTCGCTGCAGATCCATTATGACAGTGCCAGGCTGTCCCTGGCGAAGTTGCTGAAGATTCTTGAAACCGCCGAGAGCGAGCTGGGCGATGTGGAGGATCTTGAAGTGCCAGCGCGGATTGTTCATCTGCCGCTCAGTTGGGATGATGATGCCTGCCGGCTGGCAATAGAGAAATATATGCAATCCGTCCGGCGGGATGCGCCCTGGTGCCCCAGCAATATCGAATTCATCCGTCGTATCAATGGACTTGATACGATAGACGATGTCAAATGGATTGTGTTCGCGGCCAACTATCTGGTAATGGGACTGGGTGATGTGTATCTGGGAGCGCCGGTTGCCACACCTCTGGACCCGAGACATCGCCTGGTAACCACAAAATATAATCCAGCCAGAACCTGGACTGCAGAAAATTCGGTCGGCATCGGCGGATCATATCTGTGTGTATACGGTATGGAAGGACCGGGAGGTTATCAATTCATCGGCCGGACCCTGCAGATGTGGAATCGCTATAGAAAAACACCGGAATTCGAGCGGCCCTGGTTATTGCGGTTTTTCGATCAGATCCGCTTTTTCGAGGTCGATGCCGAAGAACTGGCCGACATCCGCTGGAAATTTCCCCGTGGCAACTATTCACTGCACATCGAAGAAACCCGGTTCAGTCTTAAAGAGTACCGGAGATTCATCAGCGCAAACGAAGCCGGTATCGCGGCATTTACCCGTTCCCGGGATAAAGCTTTTGCTGAGGAATTGCAACGCTGGGTGGACAGTGGACAAATTCACTATGAAGCGGATCAGGATCTGACAGCTGGCATGGCCGAGAATGAAAAAATTCCGGATAACTGCCTTGCTGTCGACAGTCCTGTTGCCGGTAATGTGTGGCAGCTCAGCGTGAATACTGGTGATTATGTCGACGCCGGACAGGTGATTATGGTGCTAGAATCCATGAAGATGGAGATTGATGTAACGGCGCCGGTATCGGGAAATATTTTTGCGATCAATCGGCAGGAGGGACAGCAGGTCAATGCCGGTCAGCCGCTCATGATTATTCAGGAGAACCCGCGATGATGCTGACCATTGCTTCGCTGCTGTCGGAATACCGAGCCGGCACACTGGATCCTTGGCAAATGTTCGACTATACCGAAGCCAGGAGCGCGGAATTCACAGAACACAATATCTGGATACATAAACTCAGCCGAAGTGAGATATCGCCTTTTATTGACAGGCTTGAGAATGAATCGCCGGACAGCCTGCCACTATACGGTATCCCTTTTGCGATCAAGGACAATATCGATCTGGCCGGCATCCCCACGACGGCGGCCTGTCCGGATTATACCGATATCCCGGATGAAACGGCCTTCGTGGTACAGCAGCTGATCAATGCCGGTGCCATACCTCTGGGTAAAACCAATATGGACCAGTTCGCCACCGGTCTGGTGGGCACCCGTTCGCCTGAACCCTGGGGAGCCTGCCGTAATGCCTTCAACCCGGATTATATCTCTGGCGGCTCCAGCTCGGGTTCCGCGGTGGCGGTTTCCCTGGGGCTGGTTTCCTTTTCTCTGGGCACAGACACGGCTGGCTCGGGCCGTGTACCGGCTGCACTGAATCATATCGTCGGAGTGAAACCAAGTCGCGGGCTATTGAGTGCCGCCGGCGTCGTGCCTGCCTGCCGTACTCTTGATTGTGTGAGTATTTTTGCACTCAATACCGATGATGCTAATCGGGTCATGGCGGTGGCATCGGCTTATGATGAACAAGACGATTATGCCCGTGCCAACCCTTATTGCAACACACCCGGGCATTACGGGGCACATAACGGTGAATTTGTTTTCGGAGTACCGAGGAAGGAGCAGTGCGAGTTCTTTGGAAATGACAGTGCCGAACGATTGTTTGCGGATTCGGTGCAGCGTTTGATGGCCATGGGTGGACAGGCCATGGAGATGGATTTTTCCCCGTTTTTTGAAGCGGCCAGGCTGTTGTACGATGGTCCCTGGGTCGCTGAAAGATATACGGTCGTCGAAGATCTTCTTGAGAAAAACCCGGATTCATTGCTGCCCGTGATCGCCGAAATCATCTCGCCGGCAAAAAACATGGGCGCGGTGCGGGCCTTCAAAGCTGAATACCAATTACAGCATTACCGCAAGCTCAGCCAACAGATGCTGGAGAAAGTCGACTTTGTGCTGACGCCGACGATCGCTACCCCTTATCGAATCGATGAGGTCGAACTTGAACCGCTCAAGCTCAATTCCCGGCTCGGTTATTACACTAATTTCATGAACCTTCTTGATTGTTCAGAGGTAGCAGTACCGGCAGGATTCCTGGCCAACGGAATCCCCTGGGGTGTCACATTTTTCAGTTCGGCCTTCAAAGACACTTATTTACTGAGTGTCGTCAAACGCTGGCTGCTGGATACGGGTTTTTCTCTGGGTAAGATCGGCTATGAATTCCAGCCCGAGGAGGGTTTCTATCAAGCCTGTGAAGCCGGCATTCCCCTGATCGTATGCGGCGCGCACCTGCGCGGTCTGCCTCTCAACTGGCAGTTGACTGAGCGCGGTGCGCATTGGCTCGAAGCCACGTTCACCTCTTCTGATTACCGGCTTTATGCATTGGATGGAGAACAGCCAAAACGTCCGGGACTGGTCAGAGACGAGGCGCAGGGCGCCGCTATAGCCATAGAAATATAGTCGGTGCCCCGGGAGAATTTCGGTGATTTTGTGGCGCAGATACCCGCGCCATTGGGCATCGGCAAGGTGGAAACCCAGGACGGGCGCTGGCTGCCGGGGTTCATCTGTGAAAATCATGGTCTGGGCTATGCCAAAGATATTACCCAACTGGGAGGCTGGCGCGAATATATCAAGACCCTGGCTGAATGAAAAAAGCTTATTCCTTGCTGTAAATCCAGGGAATGGATGAATGGGCCTGAAGAAAATCGCCGAGAAAAACAATATACCACCAGACCAGCGCTGCAACGGCAATGATGCTTACGATACCTAACAGCATGGTCAATCCCTCGCTTCGGCGCCAGCCGCGGAAGATCCAGTAAGTCTGCAGCCCGGCGAAACCGGCGGCAAATCCGGTCACCAGCACCACGTCTTTCTCGGGGATTTCCAGGGGCAGTATAAACACAAAGAAGAAGGCGAAAGCGACGCCCAGCGGTGCCATGGAGAACATCCACCAATGCAGCTCGTCCTCATGACGGTTGATGCTGAGCGTGTTTTTGAGTCTGGCAAAAAACGACATGCGGCACTCCTGCTGGTCAGCCTTCATTGACATTATTGCGGAAAATCGACTGGTAATAAACTTTTTCCAACTCCAGTTTATGCTGCGCCTCTTCATTGGCAAGAAAGGCAAACAAATCATGAATGGGGCCGGGTTCGGTATTTTCCGCCAGTTCACGATATTGCTTCATGGCCGTATCTTCACGTTGCAAGGCATACTGGAGTATGGCCTGATCATCAGGATCTTCACCCAGTTCCGGCAGGTGAACCATGTCGGAAAACTGATGATCCGCGACCGGGGTGGCAATCTTCCGTTGGATTTGTTGTTGCGCCTCAGGGTCTTTGGCCAGCGTGTTGAACAGTTCATGGTGGCGCTGTTCTTCGGTCGCCAGTTGCTCCACCAGATAGCGGATTTGTTTGCTTACCCGGGGAATCAATGCCGTATAAAAATCGAATGCGGCCTTTTCAAAGGATGTGGCAACCTGCAGGATATCGGCCAGCGATTTCTTGGCTTGTATCCGTTCATAGGCATGGCTATGGCCTTCCGTAGGTTCATTCATGCCGGCGTCTCCTCTGCAACCAGACAGGTATCGATGGAGCTGGCGACACGATGTCCGTCGGCAATGGCATGGACCACGTCCGGTCCGTTGACCATATCACCTGCCGCCCATAACCACGGTTCCGATGTCCGGCCGTCCGGCGTGACTTTGAGTCTTCCGCGATACCATTCCAGACGTTCGGTCAGTTCCTCGCCCAGTATGTTTGTATCACTCATTTGACCGATAGCCTCGATTATCAGGTCAGCATCGTGAAACTGAGCATTGTCCTGATTGTAGCGCGGAGCGAAGCGACCTTCATCGTCAAAAACCGATATGACGCCATACGTCTTGAGGGCAACCAGCTTGTCGTATTCATCGACGACACACTCGCAGGGACCCCGGCTGTCGAGAATGGTCACGCCTTCTTCCCGTGCTTCGTCGATTTCTTCCGGATCAGCCAACATGTGCTCCAGATCCTCCAACGCGCAGACGGTGACATTGACCTGCGCATATTCCTGTTGTTGGCGTCGGGCCAGTGTGCGAGCCGCGTCCATGGCCACATTACCTCCACCTATGACTACGGCACGCTGAGGTATATCAAGAAATTGTCCGGCACTCTGCCAACGCAGCAGTTCCACGGCGGAGACCACCTGACGATGATCACTGCCGGGAATGCGCGTCGAGCGTCCGTTTTGTAAGCCGATCGCCAGTACCACGGCATCATGATTATGTTGTAAGTCCGCCATGCTGATATCGATGCCGATACGGGTGTTGTAGATGATATTCACGCCCAGTGCAGAGATTGCCGCAATATCCGCATCCAAGTGGTCATAAGGCAGACGATATTCCGGTATCCCATAACGCATCATGCCTCCGGCTTCTTGTTGAGCCTCGTAGATAGTCACGTCGATACCCTGTTTCGCCAGGTCGAAAGCCGCTGTCAGTCCGGCCGGTCCGGAGCCGACGATGGCAATTTTTCTGCTGCTCAGGTAATTCGGTTTCAACTCCAGCACAATTTCACGGATACGATCGTCAGGCAGACTGTCCATGGCGTAGCGTTTCAGCCAGCGGATGGCGACCGGCTCACCACGACGCCCGATGCTGCAGGCGGTTTCGCAACGATGGGTACAAACCCTGCCGCACACCCTTGCCAACGGATTGGTGCGATAAATCTCTCGTACCGCCTGTTCCAGGTCGCCTTCCCAGATGGCGCGAATATACTCGGGTGCCTGCATGTGTGTAGGGCAGGCGTCATGACACATGCCGCACTGTACGCAACGTGAAGCTTCGATCAGCGCCTGGTCCGGGGTATAACCCTCTACGATTTCGGTGAAGGTGTCCACGCGTTGTACACACGGCAGTTCATCCATGGCCTGACGCTGCAGATCGAGCAGGTCGGCATCCTCGGTTTTGGCCCAGCCCTTGGGATAGGTTTCCTGGTGCATGCCATTAGGGTCGGGTAGGATGAAATAACTGTCCAGCTCCTCCTCCCGGCAATGATGGACATACTCCCGGCTCAAGGCCAGTGAGCCAGTCGGACAGATGTCCACGCACAGGCCGCACCAGCAGCAACGACCATAGTCGATAGCGGGACGTTCGTTGCGCAGACCTTTGACAGGATCTTCCGGCAGTTCCGGGATCTTCACCATGCTGATCGCGGCATTGTCACAAACCTTCTGGCAGGTGCTGCAGCCGACACACAAAGACCAGTCGTTGACATGGAATCCGAGATAGTTTTCCGATGCGTCCCTGGGTTTCAGTGGCACGGTTACCGCCGGTCGGCCGAGGAAGCCGAGCGCGCGGAGCGGCTTCAGGATACTGCCACGATCTTCATAATCGATATCGGTCATCAGCGATCAACCTCCGGCGGGCAGGCATCCAGGGAAAACATGATCTGGGCGATGTCTTCCAGACGCGCTCCCACGGCCAGATTTTCCAGTACCTGAACCGCATGCATGCTGGAAGGGCCGCGGACATGCACGCGGTAGGGTTTTTCGCCGCCGGTCGAAACGACGTAGTAACCCAGCTCCCCCTTGGAGGACTCTACCCGGGCATAACTGTCTCCCGCGGGTACCTGCCAAGCCAGTGGATTGGGAATCGGGCAGCGAATGGGCCCCTTGATATGGGGCAGCTGAGCGATAATCTGACGCAGGATGCGGATGCTCTGTTGCAATTCAGCGCGCCGTACCAGATTACGTGCCAGGGCATCACCGGCCTGTTCGGTCGGGATGTCGAAATCCAACTGGTCATACACCAGATAAGGGTCATCCCGGCGGACATCGAACGGCAGACCCGTGGCGCGCAGATTCGGCCCGGTGACTCCCCATTTCAGGGCCTGTTCCTGGCTCATGACACCGAGATCACGGGCGCGTTTGACAAACACCTGATTACGGAAAAACAGATCATCGTAATCAGTCAGGCGCGAATCGAGGTAATCCAGCAGATCGCCAAGACGGGAAAGATAACCTTCCGGGATATCCCGCCGCACCCCGCCGGGCAGGTTGAATATGCTGTATACCCGGCCGCCTGTCAGTTCTTCAAAGCGATCGAGAATCAGGTCGCGGTCGGCTACGCCCCAGAACATGGTTGAATACATGCCGGTGGTTGCCGCATGCCCGCCAAAGGTGAACAAATGAGCCGCCAGGCGTGACATCTCCAATTGCATGACCCGGATCCATTGTGCGCGTTCCGGAACCTCGAGTCCGCCCAGCTCCTCGACTGCCAGCGAATAGCAGATTTCCATCGGCGCCGGGTCCGGCACGCAGATGCGGGGTACCAGCGCAATATTCTGGATCCACAGCCGGCCCTCCATGAGTTTTTCGAAGCCGCGGTGCAGATAGCCGGCATCGGCTTTGGCTTCCAGGACCCGGTCACCATTGAGCTTAACCTTGAAGGCGTAGTTACCTTCGATACCCGGGTGGTTGGGCCCGAAGTTGAGTTCGAACTCGTTACTCGGCGGATGGTTGACGGCCTGATAATTTTCCGGACGCATCAGCGAATATCCTCCGGGCGCTTGGTAATTCCGCCGCCTCTTGCTTCCAGTTCCCTGAGCCAGTCGGGCTGGTAGTTTTCAAACTCGAAATGCTGATGGACAAATTGTTCGGAATCGAATTCCTTGCGCATCGGCGGAGGGCCGTTCCATTCGGTGAGGATGAATTTTTCCATGTTGGGGCTGCCTTCGAAATATACGCCGAACATTTCATGAATGTCACGTTCGAAAAACGCCGCCGGCTGGTACAGATCATAGATGGATATATAAACACCGGGCTCACGGGGAATACGTGTGTGGGCGGAGATCAACGTACGAGTTTCATAGGACCACACGTGATAGACCAGCTCGAATTGCAGCTCATCGACCCAGTCCACGCAACTGATGGCGGACAAATGGATATAACCGGCGCGGCCCTGTAACAGTTCAAGCAGTGTAGGCAGCGCATCGGCATCGACATCGACGCGGATTCGCCGCTGCGTGACGCGTTGGACCCGGATGTTCTCCAGCTCTCCGAGCAGCGAATCCAGTAAGGTGTCGAGTGCTTTAGTCACGCGCCTGTTTCTCCTTGTTGCGCAGACGCATTTCCAACGCCTCCAGGGGTTGCTGATGCTGCTCGAGCAAGGCCGTGTGTTTGCCCAGTGTCTGGTCGGTCAGCAGCTGATAGCATCGTGCTTCGGCGATGATATCGGTCGGCGTCTGCCAGTCATCGCCAAACAATTTCTGCTGATTGCCGAGGTAATAATCATAGTTCTGGAAATAACGCTTCCAGTTGTCGGCTCGTCCCGTTTTGATATCCGCAATCAATTCTTTCAGCCCATCAATAACAGCCTCCGGGCGGGGCATGCAGCCGGCGATATACAGATCCACCGGCAGGTAGTCTTTGAGCACTTTGGCGGTGGCGTAACTCTGCCAGTACATGCCTCCGTTGACGGTGCAGGAACAGATGCCGATAACATATTTCGGGGACGACATCTGTTCATAGGTGAGTATGATGCGCTTCAGGGTCTTGATGGAAACATAGCCGGTGATGAGCAGGATATCGGCCTGCCTGGGTGTTACCATGGGTTGGATGCCGAGCTGTTCCATGTCATAGCGAGAAGTCATCGCCGGGGGTAATTCGATAGCGCCGCAACCGGTGCAGTAATGCAGCATGAACAGAGACTTGGCCCGGCAAAAAGCCACCAGGTCATCGAATACATGCGCCAGCGGGTTGCTGCGTTTAGTACTTTGCCCGGGCGTCACCGGCTGTTCGCGAACGGGAATTTTGTCCAGGGTGCTCATGAGTCGACTCCGACTATTTCATTATCACGGCCAGGCCCATCAGCCCGAGAACCACCGGCCATTTCCACATCAGGCGTAACAGGTCTTCGGTGCGATAGCGTGGGAACAGAAAAGCGATAGCCATGGGGATGGCGATTACAGCGAAAATCTTCACCAGGAAGGTCAACCAGTTTTCTCCGCCGCCAAGAAACAGCGTGGTGTAAAGCACCGCTACGGTATACAGTTGAAAGCACTGCATCACAAACAGACCGCCAAGAAATTTGCCGCTCATTTCCACCATCGGGCCGGTGGCAATCTCGGCTGGCGCCACGTAGACTTCAAAGGGCTGTTTTCCCAGCATGGCCTGCATGGCAATCAGGCCGGCAAACGCCAGCAGGGGTGTCTGGACGATTCCCCAGCTGGCGAGGCCCTGCTGTTGTTGGATGGCGATCATATCGGCCAGATTGGTGGTGTCATACAGATAGCCCGCGCCAAACATCACGATCATAAACGGGATGTCATACGCCAGCATGGCGGTCAAGGCACGGGAAATCCCGATTGAACCATTGGGGTTGGCACACTGGCCGACACCCAGGGCCAGCCCCAGGGAGGGCACCATCATCATATAGGCCAGGGTGATAATCCCGCCTTTATCCGCGATCCCGTTCATACCGGGTACCGGCAACAAGGTCTCGGCGGCAATATAACCCCCTACTGCCATAATAACCCCGATTTCGTGAATCAGGCCATGTGATATCTGAGTCTGTTTACCGTACAATTTGATAATATCGTACAGGGGTTGAAAAAAAGGCGGTCCGATACGCCGCTGAATACCGGCGGCGATCTTGCGCATCATCAACACCATGAGCATGCCGATGATAAAAGCCACTAGCGGCATCAGTAATAATTCCGCTAACAGTTCAAGCGTCATAGCCAGACCACCCAGGCCAGCGACAGCACCATGACCGCCAGGAGATAGAACGCCGGGTGGGCGGCGCGGTATCCGCCCTGCATCAGTGTCGACAGGGTTTCCAGCAGCGACAGAAAACCGCGTTCCAGCCATTGAAAGCTAGCCCGGTACCAGGGACCGATCAGATGCATCAGCCCCGGGTAGAAATTATCGCTGTATTGGTAGCGCACATCGGCGGACAGGAAATGGCCACCAGCATAATTGTCGAGCTGATGGATGCGCTGGTGGCGATTGCCGGAAAAAAATATCAATGCGCCGATGCCAAAGCCGGCCAGCAATATGGAGACCACCCAGATCATATCCAGGCCACCGTTAATCTCGGGCACACCGCCCAGCGTGTGAGTCAGTGGCGGCAGGCCGATGGCAGCCTGCGCAGCGGCGACCCAGTCCAGCACCACGCCCGGGAAATAGCCGGTCAAGAACACAATGGCTGCCAGTATCATCATGGGAATGAGCATGCTGGAAGGGGCCTCTTCGATCTCGACATGTTCGGTCCGCAACTGGCCGAGGAAGGTGTTATGGATAAGTTTGTAGACGCTTAGAATGGTGCCCAGGGTGCCGATTACCGCGCCGATGAATAACAAAGGACTGCCGTCGTCCATCAGGGAGCGGTAAATCATCCATTTGGAAACAAAACCGTTCATCGGCGGCAGGCCGGCCAGCCCGATGATACCGACCAGCATGGCCAGAAATGACAAGGGCATACGCACCACCAGGCCGCCGAGTTGGTTAAGATCGGAAGTGCCGGTGCGGTGAAGCACGGCAGTCACCGACATGAATAACATGGCCTGATAAGTGGCATGATTGAATATATGCATCAAGCCGCCGGCGGAACCCAGCGCATCCATGCTCAGTATACCGATCAGCATGTAGCCGCCTTGACCGATTCCATGCCAGGCCAACAATCGCCGCGCATCATGTTGCCGCAGGGCGGTGAAGGTGGGAAAAATGATGGTGAATACCGCAATCCAGGCCAGGAGGTCACGGGCATTGAGCAAGGTGAACGGGATCGACAGATCCAGCAGTCGGGCGAAACCAATGAGCTGGAGCACCACCACAATGATGGCAAACAGTCCCATGCGCGAGGAGATGGCGCCGAGGAAAGCAGCGCCCGGACCGGGGGTTTCCGCATAGGCTTTGGCCTGCCAAAGATGCAATGGAATCATCGCCATCTTGACCCCGAAACCTGCCGTAAACAGCAGCAACAGTAACCAGATCTGGTTGTTACTCATATGCGGTACGGCCGCGGCCAGGGCGGCATAGTCAAAACTTCCTGTCTGGCTGTAAACCATGGCCAGGCCGACCAGAACTGCCATGGCGCCGGCAATGGCATAACTCAGATAACGCATGGCGTAGCGCAACGCCTGGCCTCCGGCCAGCCCCATCATCAGAAAACTGGCCCAGCTCACCAGTTCCCAGCCGATAAACAGACTCAGCAGGTCACCGCTGGCCAGTAACAACAGCATACTGAAAACATTCAGGGCCAGAGTGCTATGAAACAGACGCATACTGCCCCCCCGGGCGCGGAATTTCTCCGCCCATTCCCCGGCCGTAAACCAGCTGGACAGTAAGGCGGCGCCGATGGTGATCAGCGCAAAAAACCAGGACAGGCCGTCAAACCGCCAGTGCAGCGTGTGTTGCATGATCGGTATACTGATGGAAGCAGGCACCTCCGCCACAGTGCCATAACCCAGGCCGGCCATAGGGAGTAGTGCCAAGCCCTGTGCGGCATAGAGCGCCACGGCGTTTTCCCCGGCAATACTTCGCAACTGCCCGGACACCAGCATGACAACCACAGTAAAAGCCGCAATCAGCAGTAACAGATCCAGTGGCGTCATGGCGTCACCCGCGGATTCACGGTGCTGATGTAACGCTGGGTATCACTGGCCTGGTCGGCCAGCTGTTCCAGCTGATTATTGATGGGTGAGATGACAAAGATGCTCGCGACCAGAACCGCTCCCAGCATACCGGCGCGCGCCAGTTCGGGGAGACGTTGTGGTTCCGGAACGGGTTGTGCGGCATCCGGTGTGTACAAGCGACTCACCACGCGGAACAGGTAATTGGCTTCCAGAGCCGCACCGGCCAGAATAACCGCAGCGCCCAGGAAATAAAGCGGCTGGGCCTGCCTGGCCAGTTCCAGAAGCACCAGCAGTTTGGCCCAGAAACTGGGAAAGGGGGGAACCCCGATCAGGGACAAGGAGAGCAGAATAAACAACACCGCCGCCACCGGAGAGTTTTCGGCTGCGCCGCTCAGACCTTGCACAGAGCCTCCCCAGCGTTCTGCCAGCAGGAACAGAGCCGGCTTGGCGATGAGGTGGTGCAGGGCCACGGCCAGTCCGGCCAGGATCGCGGCCTGCCCCGGCATGGAGAAGGCGATGAACATAATACCCAGCTGGCCGATGGAGGAATAAGCCAGCAGACGGTTGAGATCACGGGCGCGCCAGGCCGCCAGTTCTCCACTGACCACACCCAGAATACCCAGCACCAGCATCAGCAGGTGGGCTTCGGGTTGCGGAAACAGCAACACCAGCAGACGCAGGACAATCAGCAAGGCCAGTTTGGACACTACGCCCGCCAGTAAGGCGGTAAGCCGGCTTGATGCCGTGGCATACACTTCCGGTACCCAGGTGTTGACCGGGAACAGTTCCGCCTTGACACCGAAGCCGATCAGTAACAGCACGAAGGCCGCCAGTCCCTGGCCATTGTTGAGCCGGCTGGGTGCCAGCTCCGCCAGATGGGCGAGATTCAAGGTGCCCGTGGCGTTGTAGATTAGGGCGATACCGATCAGTGCCATGGCGGCACCGAAGCCACTGATGATCAGATAACGAACCGAAGCGGTGCATGCCGCGGTCGTACCCCTGCCAGCCACCAGTCCATAGGTGGCGACCGCCACCAGTTCGTAGAAGACATAGACATTGAACAAATCGCCGGACAGCGCCAGCCCGCAACCCGCCCCGGCCAGAATCAACGACAGGCTGCCCGGGCGGCTGTCAGGGTTATCGCCGCTTGCTTTGGGCCATAACAGTAAGGTGCCGAGCGTCACGGCCAGCGCAAACGCTAACGCCAGGCGGTCGATATACAGACTGATACCCAGTGGTGGCGGAAACCCGCCCATGGCAATTGCCAGGGTGTCGTCACCCAAATGCTGTAGCTGGGTGAGACCGATGATGCTGGTCACGACGAGTATCAGCGGCCCGGTCAGGCGTCCCGCTAGCGGCATCAGGCGATATATTATCGGTAGCAGGAAGGCTGTCAGCAGTGGCAGCACGATGAGCAGTACCGGACCGTTCATGAGGCACCGCCCGGAGCGTTGACCACTGCCGGAGACCGGGGGGCGTCCTGACTGTGCGGTAAATTGATGCCGGCTTCAGCCGCTATATCCTGATCCAGCCGGGCACGCAGTTCGCGCACATCCAGCGTGCCGTAAGCGCGTTGAATACGCAGTGCCAGGCTCAGTGCCAGCGCCAGCACCGCGACGCCGATCACGATTGCGGTCAATACCAGCGCCTGTGGAATCGGGTCGGCCATATGGGCGGGGATTTTGCCTCCGACAATGATCGGCGCCACGCTTCGGTCACTGTAAGTGGCGAGGATCAGCAACAGGTTGGCGCCGGATTCCAGCAGTGCCAATCCGAAAATAATTCGCAGCAAATGGAGGGACAATACCATGCCGCCAATACCGATCAGAATCAGGCCCAGCGCGGCAATCAGCAGTAATGTATTACTGTCCGGAATGATCATCCGACTGCCTCCGTTTCCGCCAGGTGTGCCAGCAGGCCGGCCAGCTCGCTGCCGACCTTGAGTCCGACCGCAATATATAACAAGGGCAGTGAGCCGGCGGAAAACAAGGCGCCGAGCTCACCGGTACCAAACAGTGGAGCGAGGAAGGCCTGCCCGTTCAACATCGCGGCCAGACCGATGCCGATGAAGGCGGCGCCGGCCAGACCCTCGACCAGACTGAACAGCTGGTGATCAATACGCCTGCCGGGCCGAGCCAGCAAGGGTAGAAAAAAGGCCAGTGCCAGCACCACACCACCCTGAAAACCGCCACCCGGTGTGAGATGACCATGCAGAATCACATACAGACCCAGGATCAATAACAGCGGAAATAGCAGATCGCTGGCCGCCAACAGAATAAAGCCGGCATCCGGATCGGGTCGCGCCTCGTTCCGTGGTTTGTCCAGCACCCAGCCGGCAGCCATGGCCGCGGTAAACAGAATGGTGAGTTCCAGCAGAGTGTCGAAACCGCGATAAGCCAAGACCACGGCGGTGACCAGATTGGCGGCGCCGACTTGTTCAGGTGCGGCATGATTGATGGCCGTGCCTACTGCGGGAGTCGCCGTGCCCACCGGTAGCGGCTGAAAGATCGCAATGATCAGTGTGACCAGACCGGCCAGAAACAATAAAGACGACAGCCGCCTCATGATTCGTCTCCCGTTTGGCCAAGACCGAGCCGGCGAATGGTCAGCGCGAAAAACAGACTACCCAATGCAGCGCCGACCACGACCTCGGTCATCGCGACATCCGGCGCCCTCAGAAACGCGAACAATAACGACAGCACCAGCGAAACCACCGAGTAGGCGGCCAGTGCCGCCAGGAAATTGTCCAGCAGGAAGACGGCGATAGCGCAACCCAGCATGAGGGAGACCAGTAATAACAGCAGCCAGTCCATCCGTCAGTCTCCCGCGTGTGGTTCGTCGCCGAGCGCCAGCGGCCGGGGTTGGATTCCCGTCAGGCGGGCGCTGCGGGCAATGGTGGACGAACCGACCGGGTTGGTGAACAGCACGAAGCCGGCAATCACCAGTAACTTGGCCCACCAGTCCGGATGGTGGAAGCCGACACCAATGAATACCGACATGGCCCCCAGCGTGACCGCCTTGGTACCGGCCTGCAGGCGATTATACACATCGGGCATACGAAGCAGCCCGAGACTGCCGATCGCGATAAAGGCGCAGCCGATGATGAGAAATAGCGAACCGATGAGCATCATGAACGGGAGGGCTCCATGGCACGGGCGATCGCCACGGTGCCGACAAAGGCCAGTGCACCGTACAGCAGGGCGATGTCCAGATAAACCGGATTGTCGACGAAGGATGCAAACAGAATTAATCCCGCGGTCGTGATGACTGCCAGAGTATCCGCGGCCACCAGGCGGTCGGCGCGGGTCGGTCCCAGGAACAGGCGCAGACTGCTGAGGATAATGCCCAGGGCCAAAAGAGACAGTGCAATGATCGCCAGTATTGTCGCATTCATAACAAAAACCTCATCAGATCGCGTTCGAATACCGCGGCGATTTGTTGGCTGGCCTGCTCCGGATTGGTGCCTGGCGGGTAGTACACCCAATGCACCAGTAATTCATCATCCACCACATCTACGGTCAGCGTGCCAGGCGTCAGGGTAATGGTGTTGGCCAGCAGCAAACGTCCCAACGGGGAGTGAAGACGGGTTTTGATCCGCACCAACGCCGGGTTGATGGGCAGTGAAGGGGATAGTACCCGGTGCGCCAGATCAAGGTTGGCCCGCACCAGCGCAACGGAAAAATGCAGCATATAAACAGCCATATAGTAGGGTGCGAGGGGCGTGAGGCGGAAGCCGGAAAATATCGACAAACGGCGGGTGAACACCACGCTTACCAGCGCAGCGATCAATCCACCCGTCAGCACTTCGGCAGTGCTCAGATTGCCGACCAGCAGCAGCCAGATACCCAGACAGGCAAAGAACACCAGGGTATAATGCTGGATCGTCAGAACGCGGTGTTCGGTATTCATTTAGAATCATCCCCGCTAACGGTGAGACTTTCTGTAATAATTAGTCTGCTGCGAAACAGAAAGTCACTAATCGTACTTTTGCCACTACGTTAGCAATCGCCTTTACCTCCAGTAATTGATCTGTAGCAAACAAATCTCAATTACCGGTTTGCAGTGATGGCTGAAGGGTTGCCCAGGAAGCATTATAAATCCACCGTTTTTACAGGGTTTTGCGCCTTCACGATGAGATCTTGAACCTTTTACGTTGTCTCTGCGGCAACATCATTTGATTAATAGAATGGATCTATCCATGCCAGCCGATTGTCCTTGCCACTCCTTGATTCATGACCGCGCTTTTTTGCTGAGTTTATCTGGCGCCCCGGGGTGTTACAGTCCGATTCCCGCCGATGGCCGGTCGCTCCGTGGGAGGATCGACCATGTCCACGCTTAATCCGCTCAGCCGTCATTATCCGGCCCGTGTCAGGAACCTGCGGCTATTGGTGTGGCTGGCGGGCGCGCTGCTGGCGGTGGGGCTGTATGCGCCGGTGATCACCCTGGAAAAATTCGTTCTCATCGAGAATACTTTTTCAGTATTGTCAGGGTTATGGCAAATGTTTCAGGAGGGCCGCTGGTTTCTGTTTATCATCATCGGTGTTTTCAGTATAGCGATTCCGATCTTGAAACTGTTCGTGCTTTACCGCCTGTTGAGTCGACATTGTCACAATGCCGAGCGTTTGCGCGGCTATCTGCATTGGATGCATCTGTATGGCAAATGGTCGATGCTGGATGTGTTTATCGTTGCCGTTCTGGTGGTCGCGACCAAACTGGGCGTGATTGCCCAGGTGGACATGCGTTATGGCCTGTATGCCTTTGCCGCTTCCGTAGTGCTGACCATGTATATCACTGCACGGGTCGTGCAGCTGGTGGAATACTTTGAAAGGAACGCTGATGAACCTGCCGCGACCCGCTGACGGGTTCCGTCACCGGGACGCGGTTTGGCGGTCCGGCCTGGATATCCACCCTGCCGGATCGGGCAACTAGCCATGGCCAGTGGATTTTTCGCCGTCCTCGATGACATCGCCACGTTACTCGACGATACGGCGGTCATGAGCAAGGTGGCGGCCAAAAAAACCGCCGGTTTGCTGGGAGACGACCTGGCGGTCAATGCCGAGCAGGCCACCGGATTTTCCGCGACGCGCGAATTGCCGGTGATCTGGGCCATTACCCGGGGATCATTCCTCAACAAGTTATTGATTCTGCCATGTGCGTTTTTGCTCAGCGCCTATCTGCCGTGGCTCATTGTGCCCATCCTGCTGAGCGCCGGCGCTTACCTCTGTTATGAAGGTACGGAAAAGGTCTTTGAGTGGCTTCGCGGGCATGCAAAACCGGCAGTTGTCGCCGAGCACACGGCCGATCGCGACGAGATCCTGAAACGCGAACGGACTAAAATCAAGGCGGCGATCCGTACCGATTTCATCCTTTCCCTGGAGATCGTGGTGGTGGCACTGGACACGGTGTTCGAACAACCGCTACTGATTCAGGTCACGGTTGTCTCCCTGATCGCCGTGTTGGCCACCATTGGTGTATACGGTCTGGTGGCATTGCTGGTGCGCCTGGACGATACCGGTTATTACCTGCTGCAACGGGCAACAGTCCTGTCCGGTCGCAGCAGACAGTTTTTGCAGCTGCTAGGGCGGCTGCTGATGCGGAGTCTGCCGCCGATCATCCGAATACTGGGCTATATCGGTACTCTGGCCATGTTGATGGTGGGTGGTGGCATGTATGTTCACAATATCCGCCCGGTGCAGGCGCTGCTGCATGCCTGGCCACAGTTGGTGGCGAATCTGATCGCCGGCCTGGCTGTCGGCACGCTGTTACTGCTGGCCATGCTGGCGGCTTAGGCGGTAAGTCGACCGGCTGATGGCTGAGCCTGATCGGATCCCGAAAAAGACACACGCCAGGTGGCCGGCTGACTCGTGTTGGCGAGTCCATAATGGTGCAAAAATTCCACGAAGCACTTCCGGGGTGCACGGATGGCATCCTTTTCCCTGCGGCATCGATCTCATACGGCCTTATATTTGTGCGGTTAAGAAGCGTAGAGCCTGGCTGCCATCGCTGGCACATTTGTTGAATGGGTAATTAAAAGGCAACCAGGTTTATTTCGAGTTCGGCCATGAGTCATGTTTCCGCGGTACCGCGCCGTCCGGTGGTTTTGATCATCCTTGATGGCTTTGGTGTCAATCCGAGCAAACGCCATAACGGCGTCGCCGAGGCGCGCACTCCACACCTCGATGATTACTTCAGTCGTTATCCACACACTACCCTGAACGCCTCCGGCCCGGCGGTCGGCTTGCCCGATGGCCAGATGGGCAACTCCGAGGTGGGTCACCTGACCCTGGGGGCCGGTTCCATTATTCATCAGGATATCGTGCGCATCGATGATGCGATCAATAACGGTGATTTTTTCCGCAACCCGGCGCTGTTGGCCGCCATGGAACAAGCCGCCGCGCGCCGGCGTCCGTTACACCTCTTGGGATTGGTGTCCGACGGCGGCGTGCACAGTCATATCCGGCATATCCAGGCGCTGATCCGTATGTGCAAGCGGCAGGGTGTGCGTCCGCTCCTGCACATGTTCACCGATGGGCGCGATACGCCGCCTCAGTCGGCACTCAATTATCTGCACGATCTGGAAAACAGTCTGCATGAATGCGGCGGCGCCATCGCCAGCATTATGGGCCGTTACTATGCCATGGACCGCGACAAACGCTGGGACCGGACCGAACTGACCTGGCGGGCACTGGTGCTGGGCAAGGGCATGGAGGCGCAGTGTGCCCAGAGCGCGATCCAGAGCGCTTATGCCGCAGGCGATACGGATGAGTTCATCCGTCCCATTCTGTTGCCCAGTTTCTCCACCATTGCCGCGGACGATCCGGTGGTGTTTTTCAACTTTCGCAAAGATCGTCCGCGCCAGCTGGTCGCGGCATTGGCCGACCCGGCATTCACCGGCTTCGACCGGGGTGACGCGCCGCTGGCAGCGGTGGTGTGTATGATGCCTTATGACCGCGCCCTGAAACTGCCCTACGCATTTGCTCCGGAACAGCCCGGGGCCACCCTGGGACAGGTGATCAGCACCTTGGGCCTGGCCCAGTTTCACTGCGCCGAGACCGAAAAATACGCGCACGTTACCTATTTCTTCAACGGCGGCCGGACCGAACTGTACTCTGGCGAAAAGCAGTTACTGGTGCCTTCGCCTTCGGTCAACACCTACGATCAGAAACCCTCCATGAGTGCCGATCAGGTGGCGGATGCGGTGATCGGCGCGATCAGCAAAGGCCGTTATGCCTTTATTGTGGTCAATTTCGCCAACGGCGACATGGTCGGCCATACCGCTCAGCGCCACGCGGTATTGGAGGCTGTGGAAAGCCTTGACCGCGAAGCCAGCCGGGTAATGGAAGCGGCCGACAATGCCGGCTACTCGGTGCTGCTCACGGCCGATCACGGCAATTGCGAAGAGCTGATCGATCCTTACACGGGCGAACCGCATACGCAGCATACCACCTATCCGGTGCCCTGCCTGGTGATGGACGAGGACAACTGGCAACTCTCATCCAGCGGGGGACTGTCGAATATCGCGCCTACGGTGCTGGAACTGATGGGCATCACGCCACCCCGGGCGATGACCTCGCCTTCACTCTTGCTACGCAAGCTGCCCGGCAAGCGCGCCGCCCGCCGTGTCCAACCGCAAGCTTTGCGTGGCGTGGCTTAGGCGATGATCTATTGAATTTAACATCGTGGATACTGGCCCGCGCGGGAATAACAACTTAATCAGGCCTTCCTTAACAGTATAAAAACCTGGTGCCGGAAAGAGGAGTCGAACCTCCGACCTACTGATTACGAATCAGTTGCTCTACCAACTGAGCTATTCCGGCTGATCGGTTAATGATAACGTTTCCCGGGAGGGAAGGGTAGCATGCGGGTCACTACCCGGCCTGATCGCCATTGTCGGGGGAGGGTTCCTGGCCGACATGAATTGTGAAGTCTTTCCCGCAGTGGGGACAGGTGACCTGTTGCCGGGCCAGTTGGCTGCGTACCAGAGCATCCACCAGGTGGATGGATTCCTCCCGGCTGAGTCCCAGTTCCTCGCGCAGTTGTTCCAGTTGCCAGCGTTCTTCATCGTCCAGCCGACCGTCGCTGAGTGCATGTTTGATGAAGGCATTGTACTGGATGCGGCGTTTGCGCATGTTTTCGGCAAAACCGGAGGCCAGGATTGCGGCCGGCAACGCCACCATGCCCACGCCGATCAGCATGATAAGTGCGCCGAACACTTTACCCATTGGCGTGATTGGAGTGACGTCGCCATAGCCGACGGTGGTCAGGGTGGTGATCGACCACCACATGGCCGATGGAATGCTGCCAAAGGCTTCCGGCTGGAGTTTGGCCTCCAGCAGGTGGATGCCGCTGGCGGATATCACCAGCATCATCACCAGTACCACGAGGGCCGCTAGCAGGGTCTGGGCTTCTTCCTGCAGCACATCCAGCAAGGCGCCCATGGCGGTGGAATAACGGCTCAATTTCAGCAGTCGTAACAAGCGAAGCACGCGTAAAAAGCGCAGGTCGACGGTGAGATACAGTCCCATGTAAAACGGCAGGATGGCGATCAGGTCGATCACCGCCAGCGGGGTGAGCATGTATTTCAGCCGGCCCATGACCGGCCGCGGGTCGCGGGTTTCTTCCAGATCGATGCAGCTCCACAGCCGGGCAAGGTATTCGACGGTGAACACCGTGACCGAGAACCACTCGAAATACAGGAAAAAAGGCCGGTAAGCCTGGAGCAGTGCCGGTTCCGATTCCAGCACGATAGACACGACATTGAGAGAGATCAGGCTGATCAGAAAAAAATTCACCAGCTTGCCGGTTAGGTCACCGTGATGATGGGTACCCAGGATCTGGGCCGTTCTCTGGCGTAACTGCAGCATGACTCGTCCGTCTCCGACTGAATCTTTTCAGTATAAGCCGAAGCGCCGTGACAGGGCGATAGCCGACAATACCTGACGTCAGGCCGCGGCTTCTTGCATGAGGCTCAGAATTCCCCTGAGTAGATCCATGGGCGCGGGCGGACAGCCGGGGATTCTGACATCCACCGGAATGACATTCTCAACCGCGCCGCAGCTGGCGTAGGACACCCCGAACTCTCCGCCGGTGCAGGCGCAGTCACCACTGGCAATGACGAATTTTGGTGCAGGTGTGGCCATCCAGGTGCCGCGCAGCGCATATTCCATATGCCGCGAGACCGGACCGGTGACCAGCAGAATATCGGCATGCCGCGGTGAGGCCACGAAATGCACGCCGAAACGTTCGACGTCGTGATAGGGGTTGTTGAGGGCGTGAATTTCCAGTTCACAGGCATTGCAGGAGCCGGCATCCACCTGGCGGATAGCGAGGCTGCCGGCGAACCGGCGGTCGATGTCGCGTCGCACCTCGGCACCCAGTTGTTCCAGTTCGGCATCGCGTGGCGCCGCCTCGGTGATGGTACCGGTGGAAACGATTTTGTTCAGTATTCTCAACATGGTGCCACCTTAAAGATCATTGCCCGAATAAGAGCCGTTGACCGATTTATTGCACACCGGAAAATCCGGCACGATATTGCCGTCGATCAGCCGCTCCAGGGCCGGCCAGTTGAACCAGCTCGGATCGCGCGGGAAGAAACGGGCTACGCGGCCCTCGGAGTCAAAACGAACATAACTGAGTATTTCGCCGCGCCAGCCTTCCACCAGTCCCAGCCCTTCACCTTCGCCGAGGGTTTCCGGCCAGACGCGGGAGACCGGGTCTGGCGGCAGTGTCTGCAACAGGGATTCCAGCAGAGCCAGTGAATGGCGGATTTCCTGAGCGCGAACCTGTACCCGCGCCATAACATCGCCACTGCTCAGACAGGGTAACTGGACCCTGAGCCGGTCATAGGGGGCATAGCCATGATCGCGGCGCAGGTCGTAATCCATGCCGCTGGCCTTGGCCACATAACCCAGGGTGCCGAGTTCGCGGGCGGTATCGAGTGACAGCTTGCCGGTTTCCACCAGGCGGTCTTCCAGGGACGGGTAGTCATCCAGTATTGGCAACAGGCTGTCCAGCTCGACGTTGAGCGCCTGGCCGGCAGCCAGCAGGAGGGCGCTATGTTGTTCGCTGAGATCAGCGCTCACCCCGCCGGGAGTGAAACAGTCCATCAGCAGGCGGTGGCCGAATACTGCCAGGTTATCGCGTTGCCAGGTTTCGCGCAGGCGACTGAACTGCATCTGCGCAAAACTGAAACCGACATCGTTACAGACCGCGCCGATATCGCCCAGGTGATTGGCGATGCGTTCCCGCTCGGCCAGAATGGCGCGAATGGCCAGGCCCCGCGCCGGTACGTTCAGACCGGCCGCGTGTTCCATGGCCATGCAGGCGGCCCAGCTGTGCGCCACGGTGGTATCGCCGGAAACCCGCCCGGCCAGACGCGCCAAGCCCCGGGCGTCCCGGCCCACGGCAATTTTTTCGATGCCCTTGTGGACATAACCCAGCCGTTCTTCAAGGCGTAACACTTCCTCGCCAACCGCCTGGAAACGGAAATGTCCGGGTTCAATAATGCCGGCGTGTACCGGTCCGACCGGAATTTCATAGACGCCGCTGCCGGCGACCGGGTTAAAAGGATAATCGCTGTCGGCTGGACTGCGTTTGGGATGCTCTCCGGCTACCGGGAAATCATTGCGCAGCGGATAAACGCCTTCCGGCCAGGCCTGGTGGCGGGTCCATCGTTCGCCGTTGGGATGGTCCAGAAAGGCGATGCCCAGCAGATCCTGCACATGCCGTTCGAGACGGTCGACACCGGGAAAAAAATGACTATGTGACGCCAGTACCGGCTGGGCGAGCGGTACAGGGGTTTCCAGAATCAGATAATCGCCGGCATTGACCAGACAGGCACGAATCAGGATCGCATCATCGAGCTGGTCCCCCCAGATGCCGGCATGGCGGAAGCCCGATTCCGCGGCCACCCGGCCGGCCGTTCCCCAGTCCTCGACATCCAGCTCCAGACAGTGGGCCGGCGCCAGCCGGGACGCATCTCCGTGGCGCACCAGGGCGTGCTCGTCCTCCAGGCGGGCCAGGTATTCGGATAACCAGTCGAAGCGGCTCATAACAGATGCGCTCCCGTGATCAATTGTGTGGCCCGGTCCAGCCACTGTGACAACAAGGCGGGTATCGACAGTCCCAGCCACAACACCAGACCGAGGTGGATGATGACCGGCAGCATGTTGGCTGGGACCGGTTGCTGGGCTTCAGGAACCGGCCCGTAGACCATCGGGTGCAAGTGCCGGAACAGGCCGGCAAAGGCAATCACCAGTCCGCTCACCAGGATCAGGGTCAGCCAGGGCTGCGACTGCATGGTGGCCGACAACACCAGGAACTCGCTGGTGAATACTCCAAACGGCGGAAACCCGGCGATGGCTGCCACGCCCAGCAGCAGCCCCCAGCCGACTGCCGGCTGGGTGCGGATCAGGCCGCGGATATGGTCGATCGACTGAGTGCCGGCGATGTGGGTGGCATGGCCGACGGTGACGAAGATGGCCGATTTGGTCAGCGAGTGAACCAGCATATGCAGCAGTGCGCCGAAGGTCGCCAGCGGCCCCCCCATGCCGAAGGCGAACGTCATCAGCCCCATGTGCTCGATGGAGGAATAGCTGAACATACGCTTGATATCGCGCTGCCGGTGCAGGAACAGTGTGGCCACCAGAAACGACAGCAGGCCGAAACCCATCAGGAGATAACCGGCCAAGTGGGGAGTGGCGGTCGCAGCCAGTGAACCGTCGACGATCATTTTAAGCCGCACCACCGCATACAGGGCGACGTTGAGCAGCAGGCCGGACAGGACGGCGGACATGGGCGTCGGGCCTTCGGAATGCGCATCGGGCAGCCACTGGTGCATGGGGACCAGGCCCACCTTGGTGCCATACCCGACCAGCAAAAAGACAAACGCCAGGGAGGTGATCGAGGGTTGTAGCTGTGGCGCCACGCTGTACAAGGCATTCCAGCTAAGTCCCAGTGCCGGGTCGCTGAGAACGTGCTGGGCTGCGAAATACAGCAGTACGGTACCGAACAGAGCCAGGGCAATGCCTACCCCGCAGAGAATAAAATATTTCCAGGCCGCTTCGATGGCTTCCGGCGTGCGGTACAGCGATACCAGCAGTACAGTGGCCAGGGTGGCGCCTTCCACCGCGACCCAGAGCACGCCCAGATTGTCGGTGGACAGGGCCAGCAGCATGGTGAACATGAAGGCCTGAAACATGGAATGATAAAGACGCATACCGCGTTCACTGACCCGGCCGCTGTCACATACATGGCGCATGTAGGGGCGGGAAAAAATCGCCGTGGTCAGGCCGACGAAAGCGGTCAGTACCAGCAGGTAGACATTCAGATCATCGATATGAAACAACGCATTCGCGACGATGCGCTGGTCGGCCACGTGCATGGCCAGCGCCAGCGTGGCCGACAGGGTCAGCGTGGCAAGGCCGATATTCAGCCAGCCGGCCCAGGACAGGCGACGCACCAGCGGCAACAACAAGGCGCCGGCCAGCGGCGTGAACACAGACAACAGCAGGGCAGTCATGATTCATCCACCCGTTCGGTGAGGCGGTTCATGCGATCGACATCAAGGCTGTCGATGCTTTCGCGGATCTGGAAGAAAAACACGCCGAACAAAATCATGGCCACCAATACGTCGAAGGCCACGCCCAGTTCGACCGCCAGCGGCATGCCATCGGTGTCCGAGACGGCGGCCAGAAACAAACCGTTTTCCATCGACATGAAACCCAGTACCTGGGCCACGGCCTGAGTGCGGATGACCATCATCAGTAATCCGGTCAGTACCACGGCCAGGCTGACGGCGACAATATTGCGGGTGAACAGCAGTTCCTCGGCCACCAGAGGCGTGACCACCCAGTAACTGAAGATCACCAAAGCCAGAGCAGCCATGATCACCAATGCGGGCCGGCGCAGCGGTTCGCGATGGCGGTCCAGTTCCAGCCGCCGCACCAGGCGGTGCAGCATCCAGGGGATCAGCAGGGCTTTCAGTGCCAACGTCAGGGCTGCGGAAAAGAACAGATGCTCCAGGCCGCTGCCGGCCGCCACGAGGGCCGTGACCATCGCCACCAGCACACCCTGCCAGGCGAAGGCATGAATGGCCGCCACCAGGCGCGCCTGTTCCAACAGAACGAAAGAAGTGAACATCACCACGGCGGCCAACACCAGCATCAGTTGCTGCAGCAGGGGTAGTTGTTCCAGACTCATAAGCCGACCTCCAGAATTACATGACTGAGCAGACCCAGCAGCGCCAGCAACAGCGCCAGATTGAGAAAGGCCGGTGCCCGGAACAGCCGCATCTTGGCCAGCACGGTTTCACTCACCGCCAGCGCCACGCCCAGTAACAGCAGTTTGAGGACGATGGCCAGCAGGCTGCCGGCGAGTGCCCCGGGCGCGGTGTCAACCGCAATGCCCCAGGGAAAGAACACATTGCAAAGCAGTACCCCATACAGCAACAGTTTGAGTTGCGCGGCCCATTCCATCAGCGCCAGATGCCGTCCGGAATACTCCAGGATCATGGCCTCGTGAATCATGGTTAGCTCCAGATGCGTGGTCGGGTTGTCGACCGGGATGCGCCCGGTTTCGGCAACCGCGACCAGGATCAGCCCGGCCAGCGCAAACATATAGGAAGGGCGCAGCAGAGAGCTGGCCTGCAGATTAAAATCGATGACCGAAGCCAGATTGGTACTGTGTGCGGTCATGGTCAGAGTGAACACGGCCACCAGCATGGCGGGTTCGGCCAGGGCCGAGACAAACATTTCCCGTGACGCACCCATACCGCCGAACGCGGTACCGACATCCATCCCGGCCAGGGCGAGAAAAAACCGCGCCAGCGCCAGCAACCCGGCGATGGCAATGACATCGGCCATTGCGGCACTGGCCAGCCGGGTGCTCAGCAGCGGGATGGCGGCGGCGGCCAGCCAGGTGGCGGCGAACACGATATAAGGCGCGGCCCGAAACACTATGGAGGCCGTGTGAGCCATGCGGGTTTCCTTGGAAAACAATTTGTACAGATCCCGGTAGGGTTGCCATATGGAAGCACCGCGGCGGTTCTGCAGCCGGGCTTTCAGCTTGTGAATCCAGCCGGCCAGCAGCGGTGCGGCGGCCGCATACAACAGCGCCTGAAGCAGGGTGATTTCCCAATCGATGGCGTTCATACCGTGATCCATATCAACAGCAACAGGGTTCCCAGGGTCCAGCCCAGATAGATACGGATATTGCCGGACTGCAGCCGTACCACCTGGCGGGTGGCCCGTTCCACCAGCCGGGCGACCGGTAGATAGAACAGACCCCAGGCCCGGTCACTGACTTTCAGCCGATAGCGTTGTTGATCCGGTTGCGAGCCCTCGAGGCCTTCCTCGATGTGGAATAACAAGCCGAATACCCGGCGGATGGGTTGCGCGAAAGCGCTGGCGGTGTACTGCATCCGGCTGGATGGCTGGCTGAAGCCGCAGTCCCAGGTATCACAACGCCGCACCCGGCGGATACCGCGACCAAACAGCCAGAGACCCGCCACCAGCACCAGCAGCAGGATAATCGCTACCAGCGGAGCGCCATAACTGGCGGTCTGGGCCGACACCGGCGTCAGCCACAGCCAGCCGTGGGAAGTGGCCTGTTGCAGGCCGTGACCGAGCAGGCCTTCGGGCACGGCATTCAGCAGGCTGATGAAAAAGGTCGGCAGGATGCCCAGCAGCAGACACAGTGCAGCCAGCACGCCCTGGCCCAGACGCATGCTCAGCGGCACCGGCCGGGCGCGGCGTACCGGGCGGCTGCGGGCCTGTCCCAGAAACGCCACGCCATAGACCTTGACGAAACAGGCGGCGGCCAGGGCACCGGTCAGTGCCAGCATGGCGGCGGCAATGGGGACGATACTGCGTAGTACGCCGCTGTCCAGCTGCCAGGCCTGCAGCGCGGCCTGAAAGGTCAGCCATTCGGAAACAAAACCGTTGAATGGCGGCAGGGCGGAAATGGAAATACAGCCGATGAGAAAGAACAGTCCGGTCCAGGGCATGCGTCTTAACAGACCACCCATTTTTTCCAGGTCACGTTCTTTGGCGGCATGCAGTATGGCGCCGGCGCCCAGGAACAACAGCCCTTTGAACAGCGCATGGTTGATGGTGTGGTAAAGCGCGGCGATAAAGGCCACGGTGCCGATCACAGCATGACCGGTGGACAAAAACAATATAGCCAGCCCCAGGCCGATGAAGATGATGCCGATATTCTCTACCGAGTGATAGGCCAGCAGGCGCTTCAGATCATGTTGCATCAGGGCGTAGAGCACGCCCATCAGGGCCGAGATACTGCCGATCACCAGTACCACGACACCCCATTGCCAGTGGAATTGACCGATCAGACCGAATACCACCCGGATAAAGCCGTACACCGCGACTTTCAGCATGACGCCCGACATCAGCGCTGAAATGTGTGACGGCGCCACCGGATGTGCCTCCGGCAGCCAGGCATGCAGCGGCACCAGACCGGCCTTCATGCCAAAGCCGAAGAATGCCAGCAGGAAGGTCGCCGTGGCCCAGCCGAATGACAGTTCGGCGTCACGCATGGCGGAAAAAGAAAAGCCATGACCTAAAGCCGCCAGTACCCCGAAATCGAGTAATATCGATAAGGCACCGACATGCGCCATCAGCAGATACAAAAAAGCCGCGCGCCGGTTGGCGGCGTGATCGTGGTGCCAGACCACCAGGAAATAGCTGGTCAGGGACATCAGTTCCCAGGCCACCATGAACAGAAAAGCGTCATCGGCCAGCACCACCAGCAGCATGCCGGTGAGAAACAGGCCGGCAAAACCGCCCAGCGCCGGCAATGAATCGTCGCCACCTTCAAATCCGCGCAGATAGCCCGGTGCATACAGGCCCACGGCAAAACTGATGGTGCCGACCACCGCAAGGAAAAAACCGGCCAGGGCATCCAGACGCACCTGCCAGGGCAGCCAGGGCAGGCCCAGCGGCAGGGTGGCGGTGGCGACATCCTTGTCAATCAATGCCAACAGGCCGGCGGCCACCGCGCTGAGACCCGCCAGGGCAAACAGTGGGGATACCAGCCAGCGCAACACGCCGGGCTGCCGGGCGGAAAACAACGATACCAGGGAGGACAACAAGGCCAGGCCGATGGCGGCGCCGGCCCACCAGAGTGGGTGGGTCGCCATCAGGGAGATTCGTCCTGGGATCTGAAACCCTCTTTGAGACGGACTCCGCGTCCCCCGCCTTCACTGGTCGCCCCCTCGGCGATGAGCTCCAGGCCGGCGCGTTCCAGCGATTCGATGACTTTCACCAGGGTGTCGACATTGCCCCGCACCTGACCCTCGCTGGCTTCCATACGCTGAATGGTGGGCAGAGAAACGCCGGCGGCCTCGGCCATCTGACGCTGGTCCAGACCGAGCAGGGCACGTGCGGCACGCATTTGCGCAGAAGTAATCATGCTGAGCTTTCTCAATCCATATTAATCTCTAGACGAAGAATATAGATGTTTAATACATCATTTGTCAATTATTGTAATTGTATTTAGCTATATTATCATTAATCGACCGGAGAAGGCGGGAATGGGCTTGAAAAATCATTCCCTATCCGCAGGGCGAAAACAGCGATACTCCCTGCCGTCACGCCAACCGCGGCGGGTCAGCGGGTTGCGGGTGCAGCGCCCGGCGTAGGCGGCGTCGATATAGCGCAGCGGCAGGTGTTCATCGCGTCCCGGAGGGATGCCCAGGCGCGTGGTCTGGATCACGGTCTGCGGACGATACCCGCTGTCCGCCAGCATCAGTTCCTGATTGAAGCGTTGCTGGTCCCATTGGGGAACCTTCAGAGCCAGGCTGCGGCACAACAGCGTCTGACCACTGCACAGCTTGTCGGCGGGTCTTTGTCGGCCACCGGGCAGGGGGTTGTTGCGCTGCATGTGCTGGATCTGTTCATCATCGCCCAGCGCGATCGCGGATTTGATCAGCACCGCATTGCCTTCTCCCCGGGCACTGATGTTGAAAGAATCCCCGCCTCGCGAGTAATACATATAGAGCGTGCCGGGCGGCATGAACAGGGCCTTGCGTTTCTCGGTATAGCCGAGCGAGGCATGGCTGCCTTTCTCATGCCGGTAGTAGGCTTCGGTTTCGATGATCTGCGCTTCCAACCAGCCGTCGGAGGTGTGGTGCCGCAGGCGCTTGCCGAGCAGGGCGAGCGCCAGCTCCCCGGCTTTCCGGTCAAAGAATTCCGCTTCCAGCGCCCGCAGGGTATCATGCTGTGTCATGATCACCATTTTGACGGCAAGGACTCCCGATGAACAAGACCGTACCCGGCCCCGATGGTAAACCGCGCTGCGGCTGGTGTGCCGCCGCGCCGGAATTCTTCCATTATCACGATACCGAATGGGGGTTTCCGGTCGACGACGATCAGCGCCTGTTTGAAAAACTCAGCCTGGAAGGCTTTCAGTCCGGTTTGAGCTGGCGCACCATCCTGGCCAAGCGCGACAATTTTCGGAAAGCCTTTCATGATTTCGATTTCTAGCGGGTCGCGCGCTTCAACCAGCGCAGTGTCGAACGTCTGTTGCAAAACGCGGGGATCGTCCGCCACCGGGGCAAGATCGAAGCGGTCATCAACAACGCCAGACGGGCCCGGGAACTGGTGGATCAGGAAGGATCGCTGGCGGCTTATGTCTGGTCATTCGAGCCGGACCCGGCACAACTGGCCGCTCCGCAAAGTGTTTCCACCTCGCCGGCCTCGATTGCCTTATCGAAAGATCTGAAAAAACGCGGCTGGAAATTCGTCGGCCCGACCACTGTCTACGCTTTCATGCAGGCCATGGGTCTGATCAACGATCATATCGAGGGCTGTGCCGTCCGGGCCCGGGTCGAAAAAGTCCGTCAGGCCTTCCAGCGTCCGCGGGCCTGAGTTGTGCGCCCTGTAATACGGTTGGGTGTGGGCATCACTGCTTCAGGCGATAGCCGGTCCGGAACATCCAGCCGATGACGACCAGGCACAAGGCCCAGAAAACCAGCATCACCGTCAGGCTTAAACCGACACTGACATCGGCCACTTCAAAAAAACTCCAGCGAAATCCGCTGATCAGATAGAGTACCGGGTTGAACAGGGTGACGGCCTGCCAGGCCGGCGGGAGCATATCGACCGAATAGAAGGTTCCGCCCAGAAACACCAGGGGGGTGATCACCAGCAAGGGGATCAGTTGCAGTTTTTCAAAATTGGTGGCCCACAGGCCGATAATAAAACCAAATAAACTGAACGAAACACAGGTCAACAATAAAAAGCCCAGCATCCAGAACGGGTGGGCGATGTGTAAAGGCACGAAAAAACCGGCCGTGGCGAGAATAATCAGGCCGATCATCAGGGATTTGCTCGCTGCTGCGCCGACATAGCCGATCAGAATCTCCACGAAAGACACCGGCGCGGACAATAATTCATAGATACTGCCGGTGAATTTGGGAAAGAAGATACCGAATGAGGCGTTGGCAATGTTTTTGGGTGAGAATGGCCAACATCATCAGACCGGGCACGATAAACGAGCCGTAGGGCACACCTTCCACGGATTCGATGCGTGTGCCGATGGCCGAGCCGAACACCACAAAATACAACACAGTAGTGAGAACCGGGGAGGCAAAGCTTTGCGCGACGGTTTCGAAAGCGCGGCGCATTTCCGATAAATAAATGACCCGAATGGCGTAAAAATTCATGATGCGTTGCTCACCAGGTTGACAAAAATTTCCTCCAGCGAGGTCTTGGCCGTCTACATCCTTGATCACCAGGCCGCTGGCCTGGATGGCCTGGAACAGTTCATGAACGCCGGTGTGTGTTTTCAGAGGATCATAGGTATAGGTCAGTTGCTCGCCTTGCGGCGACAATTCCAGCGCCCAGCCCGACAGTGCCTCGGGGACCTGCTTGATGGCTGTTTCCAGTTCGATCATCAATTGCCGTTTGCCCAGTTTGTGCATCAGGGCTTGTTTCTCATCGACCAGCAGCAGCTCACCCTTGTTGATGACGCCGACGCGGTCGGCAATCGCTTCGGCCTCCTCGATATAATGGGTGGTCAGAATAATGGTCACACCCGAAGCGCGCAGCCGTTCCACCAGCGCCCACATGTCCTGGCGCAACGCCACATCCACTCCGGCGGTCGGTTCGTCCAGAAACAACACCTTCGGCTCGTGCGATAAGGCTTTGCCGATCAGTACCCGCCGCTTCATGCCGCCCGACAGGGTCATCAGCATATTGTCTTTCTTGTCCAGCAGGGAAAGGTCACGCAGGACTTTTTCAAGATACTCCGCATCCGGTTTTTTTCCGAACATGCCGCGGCTGAAACACAGCGTGTGCCATACCCGTTCAAATGCCCCCAGGGTCAGTTCCTGGGGCACCAGGCCGATGCGGCTGCGTGTTTTCCGGTAATCCGTTACGTTGTCGAAGCCGTCCACGGTCACCGTGCCCGAGGTGGCATTGACAATGCCGCAGATGATTGAAATCAGGGTGGTCTTACCCGCGCCATTGGGACCCAGCAAGGCCAGAATCTCGCCCGGCCGGATATCCAGGTTCACGTTATTCAAGGCCTGAAAGCCGGACGCGTAGGTCTTGGAGAGTTGCTTGACGGAAACAATGGGGTGCATAGGCAAAAAATTTATCCCTTTTAGGCAAGGCAATGGCACTGAGAACCGGTGCCGCAACCCACATCCAGCAGCCAATGATCCGGTAGAGGATAGGGTTTCAGTCTCGTGAACATTATCTCATAAGCCGCGGAATCGGTTATTGGCGAAGCCGCATATTTCGTGGCGACCAGATTTAAGAATCTTTCGGGTGATTTGCGAAACAACATATCTCAATGCTTCTCCGGGTTACGGTAAAAAACCAGAAATCATGCGAACAGAATGTAGCATGCATAAATTTAATAGCAATTGCCGAATTATCGATATCAGTTATACTAAAATGCATGAACTGGAAATCTTAATCTTTCGACTGGAATCAGGCTAAATCTTTTCTAGCCGCTGTTGACTGTGGCTCGTTGTCCTCTGCGGCCAGGGCATTAGGACTTACTCAGCCCACCCTCAGCCGCCAGATATCGGCGCTGGAAGATTCTCTGGGTGTGATCCTGCTGGAACGCGGCCACCGATCATTATCAATGACGCAGTCCGGAATGGAGTTGCTGGAACATGTTCGTAGCATGAGTGATGCCGCTGATCGAATAGCCTTGACTGCCTCGGGTCAGTCGCAGGATATAGCCGGTGAAGTCTGTATTACTGCCAGCGACACCATGTCGGCATATCATCTGCCACCCTTATTGAAGAAATTAAGAGCGATAGCGCCAGGAATAAAGATCGAAGTGCACTCATCCAACGAAGAACGCGATTTATTACGGCGTGAGGCCGATATTGCGATTCGGAACTTCAGACCCCAACAACTGGACCTCATTACCCGACTGATCAGCGAGCCTGAAGCCGGTATCTATGCCGCGCAAGCCTATCTGGAAGAAACAGGCCGGCTGAATGACCCCGCGGAAGTGGCTGGCGCAGCCTTCATCGGCTATGAAAATGCCGAACGTTCTGTCACGATTTATGAAAATTTCGGAGTATTGGTCGATAAAAAGCAGATTCATTACCTGGCCAATACCGGCGTAGTCATGTATGAAATGATTAAACAAGGGCTTGGTATTGGAATCGTTGATATAAGAACCGGTTCGATGTCCAAGCAGTTGAAAAGGTTATTCCCGCAACTTGAGCCGGTAACCTTCCCGATTTGGCTAACTACGCATAGAGAGCTGCACACCAACCGCCGTATCCGGATTGTTTATGATTTTCTCGCCGAGGAATTAGCCAAGTGTTACTAACCGGGCAGATTGTTGTTTGCTATTTTCACCCAAAGCAAGTCCATTTCACTCAAGCTGAAGTCAGCATCTTCTGCCTCAAATTCATCCCCCATACCCCGCGCTTTATAGTCCAGGTTCTATTGCCTTTTATGTTTGGGCCGTTCCAAAGCTCCAATTCAGGTATATAGGCCTGACTTCTCACAGGAATGCTGCCAGACCAGTTGCCCTCTAAACTATTTATGTCTGAAAATGTTTTGGGAATATCGTTAAACACAATATAATCCAGCCTGTTCGAATCAAACGAAATGGTGTCAGCATTATTTTCTCCTAATTTTCACCAAGCTTGGTGCCAGGGTCTCCTGAAAGGCTCGTAATGACTAAATGCAGCCACACAGGTAATGTATTTACCTGTATCCTCAATCAGAACCGTAACTCTAACGGTTTGTTGACGATATTTCGGACATCTTCTTGAGGCGACCGCACACTAACCCTAAGAATACAACCAATCTGCGTTCCAGTGCTCCAGGTGCTCCCTACCTGAAGCATATCACCGTCCTTTGTAGCCGCCGTCATATTCAAATGCCATTATAATTGATTAATAATGTCTGAATAATCTACCGGCAACACAATACAAGGTGCTACCGGACAAGCCTTAGTCGTCCTCAATTTCTACTCACATATAGAGTGCTCTATGCTTTATCTTTTCAGAAAGTGGCAATAGGGTAAACTCGAAGTAAGTTGGAAATCAAAAGCCATGCTGTTAGACATAGTGGTACCGCAGAAATGTTCTTTACAAAATGACCGGTCAAGTGATCGAAGCTCTTATACATCGTTGTATGTCGCTGCTTGGTACATAGTTATCATTGAAGGTTCCAAGGCTGCTGGTTTCCTCCCAGTCTAGATCGATTCTTGCGATCCCATGGCGATTATGATTCACAGATGTGGTGCAGTCGCCATCATTGCCAACTTCTAATGTTTTGCTCTTTGTGTTCGTCTGACCCCGGCCAGCCCAATTAAACCAGATGCAAACAGTAAAAACGCTGGCGGAACGGGGACGGTGGCTGTTTGGCTCCAAATTGCATAGGTCTTGTTATCTAATTCGTTTCCGAGACTGAAATCACTTGAAAGGCCCACATTGGCTTGAATACCGGTATAACCATCCAGGCTATCGAGCTGATGATTGACCGCAACGTTGGCACCAAAAATATCTGAACCGGTTTCTACACTTACTGGCGTATAGATCGAGCAAAAGCCGCTAAACTTACAACCATTGGTCAAAGCGGGAAAACTATCAAATGCGCCTGATGAGGTGTCTATCAGCACCTGCTCCAGTAACGCGAGATTGGCTTGTTGACCCAGAGTGACGTCTTGAAAAAAGAAATCCGAATTATTGTCGCAACTATTAAATAAGTCGATGCAAGAGCCATCAACGAAGCTGACATCATAGGCTACGCCATTAATATCTATATTAGTTGCGCCCAATAATATCCCATCTTCAATCACTAATGACGCACTAAATGCTAGTGGTGAATAAAAAAATAATGTGACACAACTGCATTTAATAAGATCGATTATTTTCATTGGCCTGTTCCTCTTTCATTATTCAATTTTGTTAGGCAAAAACGTTCAGTTGCTAAATTCTCTGAAGCACCGAAGTCATTGCTGACGCCTCGCCATCCCTAGCAACCCGATCAAGCCACTGCCGAACAACCATACTGCAGCCGGCAGTGGAACCACTGAGATACCGACATCGCCGGAGTGAACAACCCAGGTATAGGTGAAGTTGCTGGAGTTCTTGTCGGCATAGCCCTGGCTGCCAGTGAAACCGGAGACCCATGCGATGGAAGGGTCGGATGCGTGCTCCGTATCGGACCAATATGTGTTGCCCTGGACGCTGCTGAACGGCGCGGGTGTCGCTGTGGTTATGCCTTCATCCCAGAACAGGAAGCCCATTTCATTGTCTACACAGCCGGCAATACCGCCACCGAAACAATTCACGATCGTGCCGTCGCCATCGGCATCCGCGCTCGGCAATCGCCAGCCGCTTATACCGTAAATATCCAGCCCTGCCACCCAGGCGGTGGCAGTATCCCAGGTCATGGCTCCATCGGCATCAAAGCCACTAGTTTGCGCATAGTTCGCATCCGCCAACCAGGTGACGTCGAGGTTTGGGTCATAATAGGCTTCATAAGTCGCGGTGTTGCCGTCCAGGTCCCGGCCCTCCAGGGGCAGGATGGTGGCGGCCTGTGCGGCTTGTGAAACAAGGGTAATGGCACTGGCGCAGGCTACGCTGCGAAGGGCGCCTGTCAGGTTAGGGGGTGGCATTAGAATTCTCTCCGTACATTTCCGTTGTTGTTAGGATCAGGGTAGCCGGTCTGTCCGGTCATTTTTCCCTGCTGTTTATTCTTGCCAACAAACCGGCGAACAATAATCGCGCCGTAAAAACTTCAGGGGGAAGGTAAGTAACACGTAAACCTTCTCTTCAAACGATGCCACATAAATTACACGATACTGCTCTTTATGCTGGATACGAATCTCGCGCACACCCTGACCCAGCGATTTCATCGGCTTCCAGTCCATCGGATCCAGGCCATGTTGGGCTCGGTCAAGTTGATAGCCGGCTTCCCTTTTCGCCAGTGCCGGGAATTCCCGAACCGTTTTCAACGAGGTCCCCAGGAATTTGATTCATTTATTGGCGTATTATATTCTACCCGAATATTTATACAGGTAAATATATATTTGTCCTGCTGGCTTAAGCCGATAAATGGCGTGTATCGGGAACAGTTCGTCGCATCTGAAAGAAATTCAGACCTCTTTTTCTTTCAAAAAGAGAGCGGCAGCCAGGGAGCGCCTGGACTATCTGCGCGCAACTACCGGGCTGGTGGGGAGATGACCATAGCGTTTACAGGTCAAACAGAGCCACAGCCCAGAAGTACACTCTGAAGCAGCAGGAGTTGACATACTTCAGAGTTACTCTTGAATTGACAGGCAACCACTCTGTAGAAGTTCCAGCAGGCTGCCAGCGGCGGCTTGTGCGATATCGTCAGGGGCGATAAACGCCAGAAACTGTTCACAGGCCTGTGCAAAAGATTGCCCATCACCCAGCGCGACAAGCAGGGTATGGCATTCGATTGAGAGGGGTTTTATGGTCGGGCCGCCCGGACTGCGCCAGATCAGCAGGGGAACAGTTTCATGGATTTGCCTGTCACGCAGTGCCTGCTTCTGGTGATGGGCGGCCCACACGTCAAAGGCGTGATGACTCACCTCCAGCACGCTTACGGACGGGTGCAGTGCGAAGTGCAGGACCTGCCAGGCATCCGGGGGAATGTGCTGCATGTCGTCCACCGTCAACGCGTCAGCATCGGCGGCGTCAAACGCATTGAGTATGGCCCACTCCACGCGTGCGAGGTCAGCCCAATGTGCTTTGTTTCGGCTCAACAGATAGCCCGGCAATCGTTCTCCGAGTTGCCGCAACGAGGGTGAAGTCGAAGGGCAGGCCTTGAGATAAGCTGCCATCTCCCGGCCGAAAGCCGCCTCACCCATATCGATCAGCAGGGCCGGAAAGTCGTGTGCCAGGGCTTCTTGCAGGCGGATGTAATAGGCGTTGCGGTACACGTCCAGCCGGCGTGTGGCATTGATGCCATTACCGGCCGCAATACATGGAGCGAAAGCCGCCTCGTTGGACCCGCTGAACAGGTAGCTCTTGAACTCAGCCTGTAACTGCGCCAGTGTCGGTGCGTTCATGCGGCCCGCTCCTGCGCATGGATCGTGCGCGCCACGTCCAGTTCGGCCAGCAGTTCGGCTAACGGCGGGATGGCGTCGTCCCGCTCGATCATGGTGGGTATCCCGCCGATTTCCCGGACCGCCTGTGCATACAAGGTCCAGACCGCGTCACTGACCGGGTGGTCGTGGGTGTCGATCAATAACGGGCCGCTGACACTGTGTCCCGCCAGATGAAGCTGCCGAATACGTTCAACACGCATCGTCTGCAGATAAGTCGCGGCATCGAAACCGTGGTTATGCGCGCTGACGATGATGTTGTTGATGTCCAGCAGAATCAGGCAGTCGGCGCGTTCGGCAACTGCCGTCAGGAATTCGTATTCCAGCATGTCGCTGTGCGCGTATTCTGCATAGCTGGAGACGTTTTCGATCAGGATCTGCCGCTTCAGCCGGTCCTGTACCCGCTGGATGCGATCCGCAACGTGAGTCACAGTGTCCTGTGTATAGGGTAGCGGCAACAGGTCATGCAGATGGTGGCCACCGTGGCGGGTCCAGCACAGGTGATCGGACACCCGCAGCGGTTCACAACGGTTGATCAGCGTTTCGAGCCGGTTGAGGTATGCTGCATCCAGCGGATCGGTACCTCCCAGGTTGAGGGATACACCGTGCAGTGCGAGCGGATAGCGTTCACACACGGCATCCAGCACCGCCAGCGGCTTGCCACCCTCGACCATAAAGTTTTCACTGATGAGTTCGAACCAGTCGACCGCCACTTCGCCGCGCATTGCCTGCGCATAGAAGGGCGGCCTCAGGCCCAGTCCGAATGACGCTTCCTCCAACCCCGGTTCTCCTATACGGCCTGCTGAAAATATTCGCACGCGCCCTGCTCGCTGATCGCGCATGCAATACGCTCCTCCCCGTTCAGGTAGGCGGCGGTACGCAGGCTAAGGTGTTTCTTTTCAGCAAGATCAAAGATGTAAGCGGCCTCACGTTCCATCCGGGTACGGCCCGGTTCCATTCCACGGCGTTTAAACCACTGTTGCAGGACGAACAGCGCACCTTGACCGGTAGCCGCTCGCGGCTATCGTCTGACAACTCGATGTGCTTGAAGATGTCGGTCAGACGTGATTGAGCATCGTAAAAAAGTGCTTTCATGCTTGTTTTCCCATGCGGATTCTCTTCTGCCGGGATGGTTTACCGGACTATTTCATTACACCATCGAGCCAAGGTCCGAGGCGTAGCTTGGATAGGCAAAGATAACGGCTTTTAGTTGGTTTGCAGAAAGCCCGGCACCCATGGCCATGGCGAACAGGTTTATCTACTCTTCGGCACCAGGCCCTATCAAGTGTGCGCCCACGATTCTGCCTGTCCCTTTTTCCACCAGCACCTTATAAGCAGAATACGTCTCGCCGACACGCATTGAAGAATACCATCCACCAGTCTGCTGAAATTTTACGTCAAACTCGATTCCTTGCTGATGTGCTTCCTTCTCCAGAAGACCAACACGTGCAATCGGTGGCAGGGTGAACACCACACTGGGTATGGGCGGGTATTTGATCGGGTGTACATCCTCACCGGCAAGTAAATTCTTCGCGGCAATCCGCCCTTCATTTGCGGAGACAGGCGTCAGGTTCGGGGCACCGGTATCGGCACAATCGCCCGCCGCAAACACGGCTGGATTCGAGACGCTGCGCATATAGTCGTTGACCTTGATACCCTTGCGCCCAACTTCGACATTCGCCACCTCAAGGTTCAGTGCGTCGATATTCGGTACGCGACCCGCAGCATGCACCACAAGATCACAGCTTATCGTGTCTCGGCCATCCGGTGTGGAAAATTCAACCAGCAATTCGTCACCATTCCTGACGACTTTTTCAACACATGATTCGCAGCGGATATCGATGCCCAGCTCGCGTGATCGCGACAGCTGCAAATCTACAAGGTCAGCGTCGAACATCACAAGCGGGTGTTTGCTCCGCTGGAGAATGGTAACCTCGTCGGCACCCGCACGCTTGCTGATGTGTGCGAACTCAAAGGCGATGAAACCACCACCGACAAATACTACCCTCGGCGGGAGGGACCGGAGTTCGAGAAACTGAGTGCTGGTCGTCATAAATTCCTCGCCGGGAATATTCAGGGTCATTGGCCGTGCGCCGGTCGCAATGTGGGTGTATTTCGCATGCAGCTCAAGGTCGCCCACCTGTAAGACCCCGGGTGCATTGAAGCGAGTGACGCCGTGCATCGTTACAACACCCGCCTTCTCTAGCCCTTGTTCCATATACGTGGGGCCTGGGTCGGTGAACGTACGCTTGAAGGCAAGCATTTTGGCCCAGTCAATAGATATTCCATTATTCTGGAGCCCTTTGTCCTTCATGCGCTCTGTCCAGTCTTTGCCTTCTGTGACAGCTACCAGCATTTTCTTCGGATCACAACCCCGCAGCATGCAGGTACCTCCATAGGGCAGGGAATCAATGATCGCAACTTTCCAGCCAGCTTTGGCGCAGGGCCGTGCCACGCTGGCACCGCCAGTTCCGGCGCCGATGACAACGAGATCAAACGACTCGGTTTTATTCATATGACTCAGCCTCTAAATTTTAGTAATGGCTCGCACGACCTGCACAGCGTAACGGTCTGCTCATTGGTGTAGCCTGGTTTCTGCCGTATTGCATACATGCGACGACTAACTATTAGCCGGGTCACCTTCCGACCCCTCCAGCGGTACGCCACCTTTAGCGTAGCATTCTTTCTCGGGCACGTAGATGTAGCCACGCCCGCGGCACTCGTTTTGTCCCGTACAGGCATTGAAGGCCGTCGTGCAAGCCGTGGTGCCCTTGCACTCATTGATACCCCAGCAGGCGATCTCGTCTGCTTCGGCTTTCTCTACGAAGACATCGACGGATTTATACATGCCGTAAAACGCAGCGGCTGCACCCACACTCAGGGCAGCGCCGGTGGCGGCGCGCCGGCTGAAATCGACTTCCTTATCCTTGTTACCCGGCGTTTCACAGACTTCCGTCGTACACACGGCGGTGCTTCTGCCGTTGATCAGGTTCCAGATGCTGCCTGCCACCAGAATGCCGAGGCCAACATAGACCAGCCAGGGCAAGGGGTGTAATCCCGTGACCATGAACCAAAGCGCGATGCTGCCGATAATACCGCCGAGCAGGCTCAGCCAGAAAGGCGCAAGACGGGCATGCGCCCGCGCCGAGCGGTACAACATCCACAGACTGAAAGCGATAAACCCGACAAACAGGGGGAACAGGTACGCATCGTGTATCAGAAACCCCAGACCGGCCGCACCCAGCATGGTCAACACCACGGGCAGGCCCAGGCAACAGGCTGCCGCAATACCGGCACCGATAATACCCGCAAACTGTTCAAAAAATTCCTTCATCGAGGCACTCCTTCAGTAATCATCGAGGGGATTGTGTGATCCGGATTCAGACGTGAGAGATTCATGGCAGACCGTTCATTGCGGCGATTCCATCATGACCTGACCCGACACGCATCGCTGTTATTCACCTTCCTGGCATTCTGATACAACCCAACCAGCAGTAACAACGCGGCGACGAGCATCAGTGCCGTCTGGTGTGTTGCGATGAAGCGCTGTGGGCCGAGCCCGATTCCGCCGGCCAGTGGCGGGTACAGGCTTGCGATCGCCCCAAGGGCAACCGGCAACAAGTTTGAACAGCACAGCATCGGCGTCAGAATACTCAGCAGCACACCACCACCCATCGATGCCTTGCTGGTATGCTGCCCACGACTGACAAGATAGACCATGAGCGGCATCAGCAGGGCGGCCAACAAGGCCATGAGTACCGCCAGCGCAGCCAGCGTCGCATTGAGGTAGTGCATTGCCGCGGAACCGATCTGTCCGCCGGTATAAGACGATGGCAAGGACATCAGGTACAGCGCCAGGAAAACCACGAAGCTGCCAGCCGCGATGAATCGGTAGCATCGTTGCCCGAGGACGGTTTTCAGTGCAACAGGAATGGTGCGCATGGGACGGTTACTAGCGAACTTAACCTGCACAACAGGACAGTTGCTTGACGTCCTTGTTGAAAGTCTGTGCGCACAACTTCAGGCCCTCGACCATGGTCAGATAAGGGAACAACTGCCCGGCGAGATCTTCGACAGTCATGCGATTGCGGATGGCCAGCACCGCCGTCTGGATGATTTCACCTGCCTCGACCGCAAGCACCTGGGCACCAATCAGGCGGCCGCTGTCTTTTTCCGACACCAGCTTGATAAAATCGCGGGTGTCGAAGTTGGCCAGCGCGCGCGGGACATTTTCCAGACCCAGGGTGCGCGAATCCGTTTCGATACCCTGAACACTGGCCTGTTGTTCGGTCAGTCCCACGGTGCCTACCGCCGGTTCGGTGAACACCACGGCCGGCATGGCGGTCAGATCGAGCGCGGCGTCGCCACCGGTCATGTTGATAGCCGCTCGGGTCCCGGCCGCTGCTGCCACATACACATACTGCGGTTGATCAGTACAATCGCCAGCCGCGTAGATGTGCTCAACCGAGGTGCGCATATGGTCGTCAATGGTAATGGCTCCACTATGACCGGTTGTAACGCCGGCCTTTTCCAGTGCCAGTTGATCGGTATTCGGCTGGCGACCGGTAGCCACCAGCAACTGGTCGCAGCGAATCTCGCCGGCTTTCGACGGCAGAATGAACTGCCCGCCGTCATGCGCCACCGAGTCGGGCAAAGTGTGCAGTAACACGCGCGCACCCTCTCCCTCGAAAATCTTGACCAGACCTTCGCCAATAGCATGATCTTCTTTCGACAGGAATACACTGCGTGCCATGATGGTGACTTTGGAACCGAGTCGCAGGAATGCCTGTGCCAATTCCAAAGCAACCACTGATGCGCCGATCACGACCAGGTGTTCAGGAATTTGTTCGGCTACCAATGCCTCCGTGGAGGTCCAGTACGGCGTGTCTTTCAGGCCCGGAATAGCCGGAATCGCAGGCCGCGCGCCGGTGGCAAGCAGAATACGGTCCGCCGTCACAGTTTTTTCCGACCCGTCAGACTGGCTGACAACCAGCGTATGCGTGTCCTGGAAACGCGCCCAGCCACGCAGCAAGTTGATCCCCGGATTGGATTCCAGGATGCTTTCGTATTTCGCATGACGCAGTTCCTCGACACGGGCCTGCTGCTGTCTGACAAGTGCCGCCCGATCGATGTCTGGCTGATGCAAGGGGATGCCCTCAAACTCGTGATGCGCCTGCAGGTGCGCAATGTGCGCACCGCGGATCATGATCTTGGACGGGACACAACCGATGTTCACGCAGGTGCCGCCGATGACCTCGCCGCCTTCGATAATGGTGACCTGGGCGCCACCCTCGACCGCCTTGATGGCGGCGGCGAACGCACCGGAACCGGTGCCGACGATGGCGACTTTCAATCCATTGCCATTACCGTCGGTCACGGCCTTGCTCTCATCGTCCAGCAGCCTGGCGCCATAACCTTTTGATTCAACTGCCTTGAGTAACTGGTCTGTATCAACATCACCAGCGTTTTCCACTTTCGCCAGACCCTCGTCAAAAGAGACGGAGGCTTGCACGCCCGCCAGGGCGTTGAGAGCTTCCTCGGCACTTTTTGCGCAGTGGTCACAGGTCATGCCGGTAATTCGGAGTTCGAGTGTTGTCATGATTTCATCCTGATTGATTCAATGTCTGGTTATAACGTGCTGCATTCAACGACTGTCCGACTCTGAAAGCGTCTGCAAGCGGCAACACGAAGCTTCCTGGATGTATTGCGGACCATTGTTCCGCCACGATACGGTTAGTAAAGTAGTGGACGAAATGGCAGAAACTCGTAACGATGTTTTCCTGAAATTCACTTTCTTCCGGCAGCAGGAAAGACGCCGGCCATGACCCTGCCCGATGCTTACTGGTCGGGATTAACCGTGGCATCCGTCTCTATGCGGGCTTTGTCCGTTATGTTCACCTTGATCGTTTCTCCTGGCTGAAGCATCACACTAATGAGCAGCAGGCTGTCGCAAGCTTGATGGATAACCGGCCTTCGCCGTGGCAGCCGTTAATGCCTCGACACCGGTTTTATCCGGATCAAACGTTACAGTTGCCGTTTTTCCGGCGTAATCCGCACTGGCCTGAATCACGCCGGGCACTTTCTTCAGCGAATACTTCACCGTGATGGGACAAGTGCCACAGGTCATGCCCGGGACATCCAGCGTAACGGTCTCTGTTTCCGCTGCCTGCACGAAGGGTGAAATCGACGAGGTTAGCGCGGCTATGGCAAACATCAGTGAAAACGATAATGCACGAATCATCTTGCGACTCCTGTTGAGTGTGTTGGCTACGGGTCAGTCAAAAAACAGGGTTCCGTAATAGGGAAAAGCCAGTAACGCAATCACCAGGATGGTCACGACCCAGAAGAAAATCCGCTGGTTACGCCGTGTCGTCGGCACCGCACACGCATCGCCCGGTGCGCATGCGGCCGGGACCAGGTAAAGCCTGCGGAAGGCCAGAAACAGAAACACCAGGGTGATACCGATAAAAACCGGCCGATAGGGTTCCAGTGCGGTCAGATTACTGATCCACGTCCCGCCAATCCCCAGTGCCAGTAACGCCAACGGGCCGACACAACAGACCGAGGCGCCAATGGCGGCAATCACTGCTGCGATCATGGACCGATTGTCATTTTTGATGGTCGTCGTTTCATTTGTCATCGTTCAATCTCCAGACTTCCCGGAAACAGTTTCTCGAGCTTAAACACTGTACGGTGGTACCGGGTGAAACCCAGACGCTGGGCTCGCTTGATAAGCAGCCCCGGCAAGTCTGCCGATCGTGAGTCGCGTTTCAGTCATGGCTGTTCTCCCGGTGGTAAAGCTGCTAACAATCTAACAGCCGTACCATGGTACGGAGTCAAACAGCCGCTTGCGGGAGTAAGCAAAGTTTTATAGGGAAGATGGCAGTTTTTGCGAACCTGCATCAGATTGATAAGTCGACCGTTTAGTTGCTGCCTGGCAATCGACCATCTGGTTTACGACCAGGTACTCTGTTGTCGGGCGTTCGAACCACCTTTAGACACTGTCAACAAAAAACCCCGCCACAAGGGCAGGGTTCTCTGTTGATATGGCGCGCCTGGAGCGATTCGAACGCCCGACCGCCTGGTTCGTAGCCAGGTACTCTATCCAGCTGAGCTACAGGCGCATTGGAGGGTGGGTATTATCCGGAAAATAGCCGCGGATGCAAGGGCTTGAAGGTAATCTGTGGGGTTATTGATGGTCCGGGAGCAGTTCGACCTGGATGCCGCGCAGGCAGTCCTGGTAGTCGCGCGCATTGCGGTTACTGCCGATTTTGATTTGCCCCTGGCCCACGACCAGGGCTTCGGTGGTGACGCCCTGGCTGCATTGGCGGATGCGTTTGAGGTAGGGGTCGCGCTTGGCGTCGGGTTCCAGGCCGGCGCGTTGCAGGCAGTCAAGGTATTGTTGTTCGTTGATTTCCCGGCTGATGTTGATGGTCAGCGGGCTGCTGATTTGTACCTGTTCGGTGTAGACGCCGCTGTTGAGGCGGATTTCCTGCTGGACGCGGGCGTCGCCGGCGCAGTCGGCGGCGGCCTGCAGATAGGGGTCGTCGCCGGCGAGCGTGTGGCGTGGCAGCAGGAGGAGGAGAAAGATCAGAACACCGGGCATGGCGGGTATTCTGGCTGCCATATATGAAACGCGGATGACAGTGTCACAGCAGGGCCTGCCAGGCGGGGT
>Ga0114931_10000242_pt1 | contig 63766 bp, 55 predicted proteins | sample 2SBtaG_FD_89579 | JGI IMG/M metagenome (GOLD analysis project Ga0114931, IMG submission 89579) | Deep subsurface microbial communities from Kolumbo volcano to uncover new lineages of life (NeLLi) - 2SBTROV14_V59a metaG | ecosystem: Environmental > Aquatic > Marine > Volcanic | place: Kolumbo... | reverse complement strand
TTGGCCTTGGGACGCGATCTTCTCGGCGACGGTTCGCTCCCACAGGGCAAGCCATCGCTCGAAGTGCGCCTGTGTCAGTCCTGGCAGTGCTTCGTGAGCCTCGAGCGGGCGCCCGGCGTAACGCCCGGTGCGTAGCACGACTGTGGACCAGAAATCGGACATCTTGGGCAGGTGGCGTGACCAGTCCGCGACATGGCGCGCGAAGATCGGTCCGAGCAGGTCATCGACGCGCACCGTCTCGTAAAACCTATCGACGAGCGCCCGAATATCCGGCTCCGAAACATGCTCAGCGACACGGGTTTCCGCGAACGACTCGGTCAACGGCAGCCGAGTCAGCAGGCGACGTTGCTCTTCCTGCGGCGTCATAGCGTCCTCGTTCCTCTGAGAATGATGGAGAAAGCGGTCGGGCTCATCCGCACTGACGGAGCCCGACCAAAATGTATTGGGTACTGCGGTGTTGTTCAGCCCTTCAGCGCGGACAGATCGGCGCCGTGGTTGATGTGGAACGGCTGGCCGTCGATGACCAGCGCGGGGACGGACTTGACGCCCGCGTGCTCCGCTTCGCCGACGCGGTCCTTGTGCTCGCCAAGATGCACGATCTCGACATCGAACTTGCTACGGTCGAGACCCTCTGCGACGGTGCGCTCGGCGGCGACACAGACGGGGCAGCCGGCGTGATAGAAGGTCGCTTTTGTGCTCATGATGATGATCCTCCGATGGAAAGTCGAACGTGACGGCCGGATTCCGATGGGCTCGGCCGATGGCCCGTGTGATCTGCCTGTTGCGCACCGCTGCCGATGAAATCACTCCACAACTGCGAGCGGAGTTCGGCGGGCGCCGGCTCCATCTCGTCGCAGTCAAGTCGCAGGTCGGCATCCGCGATCGGCGCGTCGATAAACATGCAGCGGTGCGGCTTGTCCGTTCCGGCGTGCGCGTTGGGGCGGAAGTAGCGGCACTGCACGCACATCCGCGCCGTCGGGACGGCGCCATGTTCCTGAAGAGAATGGACCATTCCGATCAACCCGCGGAGCAGTGCCGCCTGATCGGGCTCGGGCAGTGACTCGACCGCTTCAAGCATCATGTCCGGCCACTGGTTTGCTCTGGAGGCTTCGCGCCGACCAGCACGGGTCAGGCACAGCACGACGGCGCGCCCGTCTCGCTCGTCAGGTCGCTTCTCGATGAGCCCCTTGTCAACCAGCGGAGAGACGGCTTCGCTCGCTGTTCCCATCGTCACCGCCAGCTGCTGCGCGACAGACTTGATCCCGATCGGCTCGCGGCTTCCCGCCACGGTGCTGAGGATCCGCGATTGCGTGGGCGTCAGGCCGCGTTCGCCCGACGCCCGCCAGGCCTCGTGGCGCATGACCAGCGACAGCTTGGCGAGTCCCGCGAGGATCCGCTCAACGGTCGAGGGGTGGGGCGAACTGGGCGATCCATGAGGCATGACGCGATAGTATGGAGTCCGAAGTATAATGTCAAATGGCTCCGTGTCGAGTCGCCGAAGGCGAGCCGACGACCATCGACATGCCGGCTCATTACCAGCGTGCGCACCGCCATAACCGGCGGAATAGAGAACCCGACACGTCAAGCTGTTTGGACTACAAAACGCTGTCCCGAAGAGGGTTGCGCCTGCGCAATTACTCGGTCAGCTGCAAACGCACCCGACCCGCCGGTTCACGAACAACGCCCGGGCCACACGGCTCGGGCGTTGTTGTTCATCGGCTAAGATTTGCACCCCGACACAACGTTTGAACAAGGGCAAGATCAGCTTTGCAGCGAGGCGCGTTCATCAGACGGCTCAATCGTCTCGCACAGAACAGCGTCGCCCCGAATCGCGCCTTGGACATCCCGCAGCAGGTACGCAATGACATCCGTCGCTCGGTAGGTGCTCGCGCCGGGTGTGAGGAATCTTGCGATGTGCGCGACGTCGTCGCCTGACGTGATCAACGGCAGCTCTTTCGCGCCGTCTGCAAGGCTCTGGCCGAGGCCGATGTTGGCCATCAGTCCGTTGCAGACGCACTTGCGGCCGCGCGTGTCTTCCTCGACGCCGCCCTTGCGAAGATAATCATCCACCGGTTCGGACGGGCATCGCCAGCCGATGGCGCCGTCCGGTTTCTTGTGCGCATGCCGGAGGTAACCGAGGTCGCAGATGCGCGAACGCTGCTCGTAGATCGCCGATTGGGACACGTCTCCAGCCATCTCGACGACCTTGAACGGGAACCCTGTCGGTGATGCGACCGGATCGGTGAAGATTCTGGCCTCCCCGCTCCGGCTCTTCGCCAGCACCTTCGCCTTGAGCTCCGCCGTGAGGCCCGATTCCTCGCAATACGCGAACGCCGTCCCGATCTGCACCCCTGCGGCGCCGAGCCCGAGCGCCTCGACCACCCGCTCGGGCTCCGCGTAGGAACCGGCGAGCCAGAACGGGAGCCCCAGTGCGCCGATCGCTTCGAGGTCGGCGTCGTCGCGATCGCTGTAAACCGGCTCGCCCCCGACGCTCAACTGCAACTTGCCGCGCGGCGGCGCGTTGTGTCCGCCGGCTGACGGGCCTTCAACGATGAACCCGTCGACCCGCCCGCTGGCCTTGCGCGAGAGCATGCTCGCCAGCGTCGATGATGAGACAATGGCCAGGAACTCGGGCCGATCGACATCCGGCGCGGCGCCATTGCAGAACTTGTTCGGATCGAAACCGACCGTGAACTCCTCGCCCCGATCGGCGCCCTGGACATCCAGACGCATCTCAACAGCCTGGTTCTCCGCGAGGCGGTCGAGGATTCCGGGGATGGCCCTCGGGATGCCCGCGCCCATGAGGACGTACGACACGCCCGCGAGCATGGCGCCGTAGATCGACGGCGGGTTCGGGGACTGGATCTTCTCAAGGTAGTTGATCCCGACCGGGCGCTCGTGGCCCTCTTTGGCGAGGTACACCTCCACGAAGTTCGACGCCACGAGCAGCTCTTCAAGATGCTTCGACGGTTTCTCGCTCGGGAGCGGCTTCGACTTGAATGGTTTGTCTCCGGGCTTGCCGCCGTCGACGAAATAGCGATCGAGAATCCGCTGCGCGACGCCGGGGATCGGGAACCGCGCCAGGGCCCGGCGCATGTGTCCGCCCGGGTCCCCGACCTGCAACCGCCTGGCGAGGATCACGTCGAGCGCCGTCCCCGAAACCACGCCAAGCTGCCCCGCACGGGAAACAGCGTTCGCAAGCGACCAACTGGAAACCCCCGCCCCCATGCCGCCTTGAATGATTGTTGGTCGCGGATCTTTGTTCATGCAGCGCTATCCTATGCCATCCGCCGGGGCGATCCACGCCGCGTGCATGCTGTGTATTGACCGTGGATGCCCGCTTTTCACCACTCAGCAGGCGGCTCGCTCGCCGGCGCAGAGATGCCCATCGACGGCGGCGCAGGATCCTCACGCCACGCCTGACGCGACACAATCCTCGCCTCACCAACGCGGGCCTCGCCATCGGCCATCTACCCGACCTCGGCGCGTCGCCACCGCGGGGGCCTCCCGTGCCCCTGAGCCCGAGAGCCCGCCGATCCGCCCCGGGATCATCGTCTGCGACGCCCTGACATCATTCACAGGATCGAGGCCCCGAAGTTCGCGATGAGCTGCCCCAGATCAGCCGTATCCACGAGCAGATCCCCGTTGATATCAGCGACCGGGTTGTTCGTCCCGAACGCGCTGATAAGCAGCCCCAGGTCGGCCGTATCCACGACCCCGTCGAGATTCAGGTCACCCACGAGCGGATCGATCGTCATGACGGTCATGTCCAGCCGGGCGGCGAACCCATCACCGAAGAAGTTCTCCTTCGTGTACCAGTTGACGAACTCCCCGCCCTGCTGCACGGCCGCGTGCATCGAGCTGACCATCAGCCGGAGCTTGCCCGCGTTGCACGCACGGCGCAGGTACAGGTCCACGTCGGGGTTGCCCAGGTCCAGTGTGAAAACGAAGTCCGTGTCGAACGGAACAACCGCCCCGACCGCGACGCCCTGGGCCTGGCCGATCGCAAACGGCAATGTCTCGCGCTGCGTGAAGGTCTGCCCGCCGACGACCTCCCCAAAGATCAGGTTCGAGATATCCTCCGCGACCCCGTCCGGGTAATCGGTGGCGAAGCTGTTGCGCACCGCGGTGTAGTTCGTCCCGTTGGGAGAGCCGAACGCGGAGGTCTCAACGTAGGTCTGCACGTCGAACCCCCCGCGGAAACCCACGCCGTACAACTCGCAAGGCCGACCGTTCAGCGCCTCGGGGTCCATCGGGTCGGTGAACGTGGTGATGGAGTCGTAGGTGTCGTCAAAGACGAACCCGCCATCGGTCGTCGCCAGACGCATGACGGCGCTGACGATGACATAGTACGGCTCGCCGAGCCCGGCATCGAGCTGCGCATCGGTGTCGAATCCGATGAACATCTGCCCGTCGCGGTCGTCGAAATCCGGTTCGTTGATCGCGTTGAACGTCGAGGCGGCGCCGCGATCGCCCGGTGTGAAGTTGAACGGGTAGTTCCACCGGTCATGCGTCGGTCCGGTGAACTGAACATTGACGACCGCGGCCGAGACGAACGCGGGAGCCGCGGCGATCACCAGCAGCGACGCCGAGGCGCCCGGCACGATGTGGTTTCTGTTGAACACGGGTTGTTCTCTCTTTCACCGGACGGTGTGTTGTCCGTGGGTGTCTTGTGATAGCGTCCGGCGATGCCGAGGCGCCTACCTGATGGGCTGGAGCGTCCAGTCCGGGGCGTCGGCCATCGGCGCCCAATGACGCATGTCCTGGAGCTCGTTCCAATCCTGCGTATCCGCGTGCGCATCGAAGAACCCCACCACCGCCTGCCCGCCGTACCGCAGGTCGACGTTCCCCACGTCCCCCGACAACTCGATCGATTCGTCCGGCGCCTCGGTGCGCCATCGCCGATTGTGCACGTACGGCGGTGTGACCTTGTAGTTCCCGTTGAGGTCCTCATCGTAGATCGTCGTCGAACGACCGAAGGCGGTCACGAACGTGTTCAGCATGGCCGGATGCGGCGGATCCGTGATCCGGCGGACATACCACGCGGACCCGAACGCACGGGCGGTGCGCGGGTGCTCGATGCTCGGCGTGCCGTCGCTGTCGGAACTCCCCCCGATGAAGCCCTGGTTGAGCCCGAACGAGGGCGACGCCGAGAGCTGGTAGGAAAAATCGTACGAGGCGGAGAGGAAGTCCTCCTCGTAGTCATCGAGGTTCTGGTAGAGGAAGCTCGGGTCGTAATCGAGGTACGGCAGCAGCCGCCACGGGTACCGCTGGGCCGCCAGCCCGCTGATCACCTGCCCGGACCCGTCATGGGCCGTCACCGGCTTGCCCGTCACCGGATCCTTCCGCAGGTACCCGAACATCACCATCGAGCGGTGATCATCCGCCGCCGAGACGTACGCGAGCATGAGCTGCCGAGCGACGGACAGGTCGACGACCTTCCTGGCGTTCATCCGTGCGACCCCGAGCGTCGGGATCAGGATCCCGATCAGCAGCGCAATGACCGAAATCACCACGAGCAGCTCAACGAGCGTGAACGCCCTGGATACCGGGGGCTTTGACGGGACGTGACCCAAGCGAGACATGGTTCGCTCCAGGTTGTTTCTGATTCCGTTCATCAAACTCAGCAGGAAGAACCCGGTGCGCCCAGACGCCGAACGCACCGGTGGAGGATTGCATGGCATCGGGCGCCGTGGCCCGATCCATTCACCGCCGGCGGCGCAACCCGGCAAGACCGGCAAGGCCAAACAGCCCGGCCACACCCGGCGCCGGGACGATCGTCGGCTTATCCAGGTCGAAGGTGATCAACTGATCCAGCCCGGCGAGCCCATCCGGAACGTTCATCCCTATCTGGACCCGGCCGATGCTGCTGAACGTGGACTCGAACGTCGTGCCTTCGAAAATGAAAAACGCGGCCGGGTTGATCGGCACCGTGATCGTCGTCCACACATTGGGCTGCACCGGCGCGAAGGCGACCGCGTTCGCACCCGGAGCCGAGTTCGGAGCAAACCGGGCAAAGAACGGCACCGGCTCCGGCGCGTTATGGCGCACAGTAAAACTGAACGCCGTCACCCCGTCTGCGATCCAGTTCCCTACGAATGCATCACCACTCGAATCGAAACTGTCGTGCCCCCTGAACAGCGGCGGGTTGTCACCCGGGTTGGAGAACTGGAAGTTGAAGCCCGTCGTGACGTATGCCCCACCATCGATGCTCCCGGTCGAAACCCAATCAACCGGGCCCGTCACCGCCGCGTTGAACCAGTTCGCCGAATCCGTGTCGAAGTCCTCGGTGAAGGGCACAACCGCGGCGCCGACCGAGGTCGCGGTGTAAGTGACCGCTAAGAATGATGCCATCGTGATCGCGTGCTGCATGGAGTCGCTCCTTCTTCTGAGCCAAACAAATCTGGTGAGCCCGGCCAACACCGGGCAGTGTCTTGCTGGAGCGGACAGATTCCTGGCAATGTGTCCCGGAAACAGTATCGGCTCCATGCGATTCCCGCTATACAGGAATCTTTGCCAAAGAGGATATTCTGGTACACTTTTACCGTCAAGCCAGCCCGATCGATTTTTCACTCTGAACACCTCCGATTTTCTCCAACAACCCGGGCCGGCCGGCCGATCGGTATCCTTCCCAGCAACATGCCAAACACATCCGGCGCCAACCTGCTTGAAGACCTCCGCTGGCGGGGGCTGCTCTACCAGACCACCGACGAGTCGGCCCTGATCAGCCATCTTTCCGTCGAGACAGCCCAGAATCCGCCACCGGGAGGACGCCTCGTCTACGCCGGGTTCGACCCCACTGCCGACTCGCTGACCATCGGGAACCTCATCCCCATGCTCCTCCTGCGCCGCTTCCAGGACGCCGGCCACACCCCCTTCGTCGTCATGGGCGGCGGCACCGGCCTCATCGGAGACCCCTCGGGCAAGGACGCCGAGCGGACCCTCAACACCCCCGAGACCGTCCAGGCCAACGTCGAGGCCCAGCGGCCCATCTTCGAGCGCGTCCTCCGCTTCGATGGCCCCAACGCCTGTCAGATCGTGAACAACGCCGACTGGCTCACACCCCTGGGTTATGTCGAGTGCCTCCGCGACGTCGGCAAGCACTTTTCCGTCAACATGATGATCCAGAAGGAGTCCGTCCGCGCCCGCCTCCAGGAGCGCGAGCACGGCATCAGCTACACCGAGTTCTCCTACATGATCCTCCAGGCGTACGACTTCTACCGCCTCCACAAAGACCGGAATGTCACGATCCAGGTCGGCGGCTCCGACCAGTGGGGCAACATCGTCGCAGGAATCGACCTGATCCGGCGCAAGCAGCAGGCCGAGGCCTTCGCCTACACCTGCCCGCTCGTCACCAAGGCCGACGGCGGCAAGTTCGGTAAAACCGAATCCGGGGCCATCTGGCTCACCGCCAACCGCACCAGCCCCTACGCCTTCCGCCAGTTCTGGCTCAACTGCCTCGACGCCGATGTCCCCCGCTTCCTCCGGTTCTTCACCACCATGCCGCGAGAAGAAATCGAATCCCTCGAAGCGCAGCACGAAGCCCAACCCGGCGCCCGCATCGCGCACCAGGCGCTCGCCGATCACATGACCGCCATGCTCCACGGCCCAGAAGAGCAGCAGCGCGCCGCCGCCGCCGCCGCCGCGCTCTTCTCAGGAGACGTCGCAGGACTCGATGAGCCAACCCTCGCCGAGGTCTTCGAGGGCGTGCCGTCCAGCGAGCACCCATCGGCATCCCTCGATGGCGATGGCCTTCCGCTGGTCGATTTTCTCGTCGAAACCTCACTCGCCAAGAGCAAACGCGAATCCCGGGAGTTCCTCGGGGCCGGCGCCGTGAGCGTCAACGGCTCAAAGGTCGATGGTGAGGCGAAACTGGGCCGGAAGGACCTCCTGCACGGCTCCATCATCCTCCTGCGACGTGGGAAAAAAAGCTGGCACGTCACTCGCTGGACCTGACCAGGCCCCACAATCCAGCGCTGCAAAGCCACTCGATCCGGTGATTCCGGATTTTTTGCGTGTGTTCGGCGTCCGATTATGGGATACTGAGGTGTTCGAATCGATGGGTGGGCCGCAGCCAACGCCTGATGGCTGTGTGCAGGACGACGGCCCGCTCGCATGGAAAGGAGACCACCATGCCGAGAGTTGTCGATCTGCTCGCCGCACGCAAGCGCGGCGATATGCCCACCCTCTCGAGTGGCGACGAAAACGGGATCGCCTCCGTATCACCTGAAACGACCGTGTTTGACGCGGCCAAGCGGATGAACGAATCCCGCGTCGGCTCGCTCGTCGTCACCGATGAAAACGGGGGCCTGCTCGGGATCTTCACGGAGCGCGACGTCTTGAGAAGGGTCGTCGCCGACTCCAAAGACCCCCGAGCCACCCTCGTCGGGGACGTCATGACCAGCCGCGTCCACACCGCCCCCCCGGAGACGCCGCTGGCGGATCTCCGCACCCTGATGCGGGAACGGCGCATCCGCCATGTCCCGATCGTCGAGGACGGCAAGCTCGTGGGGATGATCTCGATCGGGGATCTGAACGCGGCTGAAGCAAAAACGCTCGTCGAGACGATTACTTATCTCGAGCGTTACATGACCGTCATCTGAACCGGTTGGCGCTCCGCATTTCTCCCCCCGGCGCACACGGGACACCACGTCTCCTCGCGCGCCGGCCGGTGATGCGATGCTGCGCGGGGGGCCCGCACATCATCCGCGCCGGTCGGCGCCATTTTCATCACAACGTCACCGTGCCACTTCACACCGATGAGGTTTGGAGTGGTGTGGGTTGGGCTACGGACCGCAGCTTGTTCCGAACTTTGCGAGCAGCGCCCCAAGATCCGCCGTATCAACAACGCTGTCTCCGTTGAGATCACCGATCCCCCCACCTGCACCGAACTCACTGATCAGGACCCCGAGATCGGCCGTGTCGATGACCGTGTCGCCGTTGAGATCACCGGCGCACACCAGCGTCGCGTCGGCGAGCGTGCTCGAGGCGCCGTAGTTCCCGCCCCGGATGTGATCCAGATCATCACCGAAGCCCAGCTCGATCTCGTCACCGGGAAACGGCGGCGAGTTGAACTCGACGATCCCGAAGTCGCCGACCTCGAGGAACACGGCGCCAACACCCGTGACGTCGATGTGCCCGATCAGGTACGACTGCACCGACTGCTGGTAGTGCGAATCGGTCTCCGTCGAACCGCCCTGGAGCCCCGCCGACAGCAATCCGGAGATCCCGTTGGCGCCGCTCCACCGCGTCCCGTTGCCCGACGTGTCGGTCATGGGCGCCATCACACCCTCCCACCGCTGGGCGAAGCCGCCGAGCACGGTCGAGTTGGCGTTGTACATCACGGCGTTGGTGATGATCGCCCCGCCGGTGGTGTGGACGTTGAACCCGACGCCGTTCCAGACCGTGATCGGCGACTCGCTGTGCAGCTGCGCCCAGACGTACAGGCGCTTGTTCGCCACGCCGTTCATCGCGACGGCGGGATTCTTCAGCGCGGGCGTCAGCGATGGGCTGTTCAGGTTCCCCGGATCGGACAAGCCCCGCTCGGCAAGGAACAGGCGGAGCGTGTTGTGCCCGTACGCCGCGGTCCCGATCGACAGCACGGCGATCACGGCGCCCAGTTGTCGAATGCAGCGCTGTCTCACTGGCATCCCCCCGTCGAACTGGCCACGATCTGATCGGTCAGGTCGAAGTTGTTCACGACGCCGTCACCGTTGTGGTCCATGGTGGCGATCGCGTCACAGGCGAAGAACTCGTACGCCGCCGGGTCGTTGACGGCGTAGATGAACGAGAGCGTGTCGCTGAAGCCGACCAACCCGTCGCAATCGCCGTCGCCGCACACCGCGCCCCCCCCGCCGGGATCGCCCGCATCAACAAAGAGCGCGATCATGTTGCCCAGATTGCTCGGGCACGCGGCGAACCCCTCGAACGTGAAACACTCGCCGGGCGCCTCGAACTCGAACGAGCGATCGAGGTCGATCCAGTACGGGAAGTCTGCCTGCGACCCGGGGCGATCGGCCGCCGTCCCCCAGAGCATGGGCTGTGCGCACGTCGCCAGCGTCACCGACCCCGCGGCGGCGTTGTATTCGTTGGCCAGCAGGATGTCCACGGCCCCCGAGCCGTCGGCCGGCGCCGGGATCCCCGCGCCGCCTATGATCGCGCAGATGTCGAAATCAAACGTGTTGTAAATCCCCGTGTTGGCGTCGAGCACACCCAGATCGACCACGACGGCGCCGAGGAATCCGTCGAGCGCCGGCCCGTTGCAGGTCGTGTCGATCGACTCCCAGAGATGCACAACAACATAACACTGATCCGGGTTTACCCCGTCGCCGTACCAGTAGAAGCCGCCCTTGATCCGGGTGATGTCGTTGCCCGCCAGCGCCGGCTCGAGCGTGAAATCATCGGCGGTGCGCATGTGGCACGTGTCGGTGTTGAGCAGGAACCGCACGAACGGGTCGGCCAGCCCGCAGTCGGTGTCGGCGCCCACCGCCTCACCCGCGGAATCGAACTGGAACGCGTCGTACGCCAGCGCCTGCCCGCACGCCCGAACGCGCTGGCGCGCCACCGCCGCCGGGTAGTCCACCCAGCCGCCGTGCATCTGGAAGCCCGTCCCCAGCGCCGCCGCCCGGATCGGCTCGACCCGGACGCCGGCGGCGTCGATCGGTTGCAGCGGGCTCATCCGCGCCGGTGACTGCGCCACGGCGCCGGCCGTTGTCGCCATGGCCACAGCGGCGGCTGCCGCCCGAAGAGCTTGGACACGCATCGAGTATTCCCCGCATAGTTCTCTGTTGATTCGGACGCACAGGCGGACACCGTGCATCATCGTCACGCCGCCGGCATCGCTGGATCGACCCCCATCGGCCGAACTTGTTATTCAGCCGTGCCGCAATCCCGTTCGCCTGCACAATCAGCGCAGGCCGGTCAGTCGGTCGGCGGGATCGGGGCTATCGCAGCTCGACGGACCAGTACGCGTCGGTGAGGAACGCCTTCCACGAGACGTACTTGTCCTGGCTCAGCCGCAGCGTGATCAGCGGGTTGCGCTTGGGCCGGACGGGTTTGCGTTTGAGACGCATACTCGCCTGCTCGGGTGTTCGCCCGCCCTTGCGGGCGTTGCACGGGACGCAGGCGCAAACGAGGTTCGTCCACGATTCGCCGCCGCCCTGGGCGCGCGGGCGGACGTGATCGATGGTCAGCTCGCTCGTCGGGAACGAATCCCCGCAGTACTGGCACTTGTTGGCGTCGCGCGCAAACAGGTTCCTGCGGTTGAGCTTCACCGATTGCTGCGGGAGCTTGTCGTAGCCGACGAGCCGGATGATCTTGGGGACCGCGATGTCGAACCGGACCGTCCTGACCCAGTCGTGCCGCTCGGGCTCGTACTCCTGCTGGAGCTCGCTGATCTCGGTCCAGGACTCGAAATCGAAGTTGTTGTACCGGCCATCGTCGACATGGATAACCTCGGCCATGCCCCGCGAGAGCAGGATGAACGCGCGGCGGGCGCTGGTGACGCGCACCGCGAGATAGTGCTTGTTGAGCACGAGGACCTTGGCGCTGAGTCCGCTGGGCGTCCCGGGTGCGGACGCCGAGGCTGGGTGCGAGGGCGCCACCTCGCCGGCTGCTGTGCCGGCGGTTCGCGTGATCCTGGCTTTACTCCGGCGTCTGGACAAATCGACCTCCGCGGTCATCGCCCCGCAACAGTCGAACCCGCAGGGCGTCGTGAACATCGCCGATGCTCACCACCAACGCTACCAGCGCAGCGTCCGCGGATCAACGGCGTTGCTCATTCTTCGGCGAAAGAACGTGTCGGGTTCGCCATTGTGCCGGATATCCGGACGTAACACGGCCTGTCGCGTCGTCAGTGCCGAAAATGACGGACACCCGTCAGCAGGCAGGCCACCCCCCGGTCGCGGCACAGATCGATCGTCTCCGCGTCGCGTTTGCTCCCGCCGGGGTGAACGATGCACGCGATCCCGGCGTCGATCAGCAGCTCGGGCCCGTCGGGGAACGGGAAGAAGGCGTCGCTGGCGGCGATGGCGCCCCGGGCTCGATCACCGGATTTCTCAACGGCCAGACGGGCCGCCGAGACGCGGTCGACCAGCCCGGCGCCGACTCCCGAGATCGAGACCACGCCCGTCGAGGCGTCGCCGGCGCCGATGCAGACCGCGTTGGATTTCAGGTGCTTGACGACGGTCCAGACCACCGCGGCATCGGCGCGCCGCTGACCGGTGACATCGCCGCCCGTGACTAGCTCCCAGTCCGATGGCTCGGCGCGCGCCCGATCAACATCCTGCACGAGCATCCCGCCGGGGATCGATCGGAACTGCACGACCGTCTCCTCTGCCGGCGCAGCGCCGACGGCGAGCAGGCGGATATTCTTCCAGCGGTCGGTCAGCACCTCGATCGCCTCGGCGTCGAACGACTCGGCGACGATCACCTCCAGAAAAACACCTTTGCCGCAGCAGCGGTCGGCCGATTCCGGATCGAATGCGCCCGCAACCGCCAGGATCCCGCCGAACGAGGCGAGTGGATCACCCTTAAGGGCGGCGTCAACAGCTCCCGAGCATGTCGGCGCCACCGCGGCGCCGCAGGCGTTGGCGTGCTTGATCACCGCCGCCGGGATCGCGTCCGGGCGGAGTTGTTTCAGCTCTCGAACGAGCTCGAGCGCGGCGGCGGCGTCGGCGATGTTGTTGTAGCTGAGCTGCCTGCCATGAAGCTGGCGGGCGCCGACGATCGTGCCGGCGGCTGCGGCGTCATCGCGGTGCAGGGCCGCGCGCTGATGCGGGTTTTCGCCATAGCGGAGGTCGGCGACCCTGGTTTGTTCCACGTGGAACGTGTCGGCGTGCGCACCGGTGGGGTTGTCTGTCATGTACCGGACGATCGCGCTGTCGTACGCGCTCGTGCGCACAAAGGCGTCCTTGGCCAGACGCAGCCGGAGCCCGATGCTCGTGGCGCCCGCGTTGGATTCGAGATCGTCGAGGACATAGGCGTACTGCTGCGGGTCGGTGATGACGGCGACGGCGTCGGCGTTCTTGGCGGCGGCGCGGACCATGCACGGGCCGCCGATATCGATCTGCTCGACGGCCTCGGCGCGTGTCACGCCCGGCTTTTCGATGGTCTGCTCGAAGGGGTAGAGGTTGACGCAGACCAGATCGATGGGCGTGACGCCGAGCCGGGCGAGCTCGGAGGCGTGCTCGGGGTCATCGCGACGGGCGAGGATGGCGCCGTGGATTTTGGGATGGAGCGTTTTAACCCGCCCCGAGAGGATCTCGGGCGAGCCGGTGACCTGAGCAACGGGGATGACCGGAATGCCCGCTTCGGCCAGGGCTCGGGCGGTGGCGCCGGTGGAGATGATCTCGATGCCCCGCTGTGCGAGCGCGCGGGCGAACGGGACGAGGTTGGTCTTGTCGCTGACCGAGAGCAGCGCCCGCTTGACGGGGACGAGGTCGGGCACGGGCGGGGTCCTGCGCAGGGCGATCAGTCGATCGCGGTGTACTTGCCGACGACGCCGTTGGGCCTGACGGTGTAGAGGTCGCCATCGACGAAGGTGGTCATCTTCAGCGATTTGAGTCCGGGGATGGTGACGGTCTCGACGATGTCGCCCCGGCGGTCGTCGATCAGCGTCGCGACTGCGCCGTTCCAGACAAGCAGGAGGCCCTTGTGGATCCCGATCGCCTCGCCCCGGACGCCCGGGGCCTTCCAGATGACCTCGCCGGTGGCGCCGTTGAACGCGACGAGGCCCTCATCGGGGATGGCGATGTAGAGGCGCCCGTTGTACGCGGTGGGCTGATCGGAGAGGGGCGACTGGGTGCGGTATCGCCAGATCCGTTTTCCGTTCGAGGCGTTGAAAGCGTAGACGGACTGGTCACGGCTTGCGACATAGAGGGTGTTGGCCCCGGCGGCGGGGTTGTTGGAGATCCCGTCGAAGATCAGGGCCCGCCCGAAGGACTTGCCGTTGCGGGGGTCGACGATGATGACGTCCCCGCCCTGGCTGACGGCGCCCACGCCGGCGCCGGCGACGACCGGGCTGGCGGTGATCGAGCCGTTGAGGAGGTACCCCCACTGCTTGAACCCGCTGGCGAGGTTGTGCCCGAGCAGTTCGCCGCTGGTGCAGCCGAAGATTGCCATGTTCCCGTCAACGACCGGGGGCGTGTTGACGACAACGGCGAGCCGCTGCTTGTCCTTGATGGTCCCGGTTCTGGCGTCGAGGACATAGAGGCCGATGTCGCTCGCGAACAGCAGCGAGTCACCCCGGCGCGCGTTGCCCACGAATCGGGTCAGGTCGCCGGCAAGGCGGGTGCTCCAGCGGTTGCGGCCCGTAACCGGGTCCATCGCGGTGACCGCGGAGGACTCGTCCTGAACGACGATGGTGTCGCCGAAGATGTCGAAGAACTGCACCTTCCGATCGGAGCCGACAAACGGGAAGCCGCGCCAGTCGATGCGGTACCCGAGCTTCTCGAAGGCGTCGTACTCGGCGGATCGGTCGACGGCCTCGATGGGCTCGGCCGGCGCCGGGGCGGCGGTGGCGGCTGGCTCCTGCGCCCGGCTCGATGACGATGCGCTGCACGCACCGAGCCCGAGCGAGCAGGCGACGGCGATGATGATGGTCAGGAGGGAAGACTGGTTGATTCGGATCGGCAAGAGCGCCTCCTCTGCTTGGACGTCCGGGTGGTTGGTGCTGATCTCCCGGCGGGCCCGGGCGAGCAGGTGAGTATCGAGAAGCGCATGCCGAGGGTCAAGCATGCGGGCGATCGGGGTTCGTGGGGGTCCGTGGGGGGCGCTTGTGGCCTATCCTCGTGGCATGTTCTCAGGGATTGTCGCAGGAATGGGCCGGGTTGTGGAGATCGCCGCGAGCCCGGCGGGTGTTCGGCTGTTCGTCGAGGCGCCGGCGGGGTTTGTCGGGGCCGGGTCGGCGCCGGTGGAGGCGGGTGATTCGATCTGCGTCTCGGGGGTGTGTCTGACGCACGCTCCGGCGGGCGGGCACGGTCAGGGTTCGCACGCGGGGGCCCTGGTGTTCGATGTGATCGCCGAAACGCTTGCCAAAACGACACTCGGGGGACTGTCAGTGGGCGAGAAGGTGAATCTGGAGCGGTCGGTTCGGGCGGACGGGATGCTCGACGGGCACATCGTGCAGGGACATGTCGAGGGCGTGGGCGAGGTCGTGCGGGTCACGCCCGGCGGTGATGACCACCGGATAACTATTCGAGCGCCGAGGGCGTTGATGGAGTGCGTGACGCCCAAGGGGTCGGTCGCGATTGACGGGGTGTCGCTGACGATCGCGGGGGTTGATGTGGGGGCGGACGAGTTTACGGTGGCGCTGATCCCGACGACGCTGGAGGTGACGACGCTGGGGGAAGCTCGAGTGGGGTCGGGGGTGAATGTCGAGACGGATATTGTGGGGCGGACGGTGGTGCATTGGTTGCGGAGTTATGGGGGCGATCAACCTCGCGCGTGATCAACCGCCGTTTGTTTCACTACTTTCGACAGTTGCGACCACAAGCGGCTGAAGAGCCCGATGTACATGGCGTAGGCGGCGAGGGTGACGAAGAAGTTGGCGATGCCGATGATGCCGAGGATGACGGTGACCCCCAGTATGGCTCCCTGGAACTGGTTTGGAGAGCCGGGTTGCGATGACGAGTTGATGAGCCACATCGTCAGGATCACCTGGAGCGCGATCTGGAGCAGCAGCAGGACGATCGCGCTCATCACCAGCCAGTAGACCGCGGTGGCGTAAACCACGAGGCCCTTCATGGGGATTCGGCTGGCGATGCGCTTGACCTGTCGGATGCCCAGGCGGAACTGGATCATGAGGATGACCGCCAGAACCAGGGCGCCGGTCCCGATGAGCAGAATCTGGGGCAGCCTCGGCCCTATCGATGATGTTGACATGAGCGCCAGCACGCCGGCGCCCAATGCAATCAGCACAGAGAGCAGCACCGACAACGCCCGGCACGACGGGCGGTCGCCGTCGAAGTCCGAGCCGCTGGTGGTGGAGGGGTCCATCGTGGTCAGGCGGACCCAGCCGAAGAGGAAGAACGCCCACATCAGGACGAGATAACTGATAGTCAGCGCGTCGCCGAGGGAATCAGCGATATTCCGCGGCATGAGCGCGGTCGCCAGCGCGAGCGGGATGAGCAGGATGAGCCCGACGAGCGGCATCAACGCGGTGATGGTGATCATGCGGGCGCCGCTGCGCAGGCGGCTGACGTAGGCGGGGTCGGCGTGGCGGAGGAGTTTCCGGCGGAGCGAGTCGGCGACGGGGTGGTTGCACTCGGGGCAGCAGGCGCCGAGTTCGAGGCCGCGGAGGTTGTAATCGCACGATTGGCACGGGTGGTCGTAGCCGAGTCGCGAGGACATGGCGGCGCCGTGGAGATCGGCGGGAGAATCGAGCGTGGTTGGCTGGCCTGGCGCTGGTTCGTTCATGCGGTTGTCATCATGACAGATTCGACGGCGTTTCGGAAGAGTTTGAGTCCGGGGGTGTCGCCGTTGCGGAGAGGACCGGGGAGGTTTGTCCAGTAAGGGTGGTTGGTCCAGTTGAGGTAGCGGTCGGGGTGGGGCATCAAGCCGAGGAGGCGGCCGGCAGGGTCGCAGACTGCGGCGATGTTGGCTTGCGAGCCGTTGGGGTTGTCGAGGTAGCGGATGGGGAGTTGGTGGTTTGCTTCGAGTTGTTGGAGGGTTGAATCGGAGGCGGCGACGAAACGGCCTTCGCCGCTGGCGAGGGGGAGTCGCATGGCGTTTTCTCGGTCTTCTCCTGCAAGCCCGAGGTCGAGGTTGTTGGTCCAGATGCACGGGGAGTCGGGGTCGGTTTCGATGCGGACCCAGTCGTCGATGAAGCGGCCGGCGCTGTTTTGGGTGAGTGCGATTGTTGGTTGGTTGTCGCCGGTCGGATCGGGGAGCAGGCCGGCCTGCGCCATGACCTGGAAGCCGTTGCAGACGCCGAGCATGAGGACGCCGCGATCGGCGGCGGCGCGGAGCTGGGGGAAGAGTTGCTCGCGGACTTTGACGGCGAAGACGCGGCCCGAGGCGATGTCGTCGCCGTAGGAGAAGCCTCCCGGGAAGCCGATGATGTCGCAGGTTTCGAGGGGCGCGGGGTCCGCGATGAGGTTGTCGAGGTGGATGAGCTGTGTGTCGGCGCCGGCGAGTTGGAAGGCGCGGATCATTTCCTGATCGCAGTTGGTGCCGGCGGTTCGGATGATGAGTGTGGTGGGCATGGTTGGCGGCTTACCAGTCGAGGGGAGCGTGGAAGGCCTGGGTGAGTTTGGTGACGGGGATTGCACTGTTTGCGATGGCGAGGGCGCCGGAGTCATTCAGGACGCCGAGCATGACGGCGTGGTCCCCATTGATATTGGCGGCGTGCTCCGGGTTGATCTCGATGATGTACTGCGCGGGGGGTTCGCGGAACCAGCCGACGTCGGCGGTGAGGTTGACGCCGAGGGTGGCGTTGGCGGCGATGCACATCTCGGCGATGGCGACGAGAGGGCCGCCGTCGGAGCAGTCGTGGGCGGCTTGTATCAAGCCGTTTTCAATCATTTCCGCGACGCGGCGCGCTGTTGCGTTGCCGTTGTTGATGTCGCCTGAGCCGATGAGCCAGAGTTGGTTGCCGGCGTGTTTGGCGTCCATCGTCACGCACTTGCTGACGTCGGGGACGATGCCGACGCCGGTGATGAGGAGGGTTGGCGGGATTTCGATGGTTTGGCCGGCGACCGTGGTGAACTGGTTGTTGAGGGAGTCTTTGCCGCTGATGAAGGGGGTTTTGTAGGCTTTGGCGGCGTCGTAGCAGCCGACCGAGGCGCGGACGAGGGCGGCTAGGTTCTCCGGTTTGTTGCAGCTCGGCCAGCAGAAGTTGTCGAGGATGGCGATGCGGCCGGGGTCGGCGCCCACGCAGACGAGGTTGCGCACGCATTCGTCGATCGCGTGCAGCGCCATCTGGTAGGGGTCGCCGTTTTCGTTGGGGTCGCCGATTGATGTGGCCATGCCGCAAGCGATGGCGAGGCCTTGTTTGGAATCGTGGATGGGCTGGATGACGGCGGCGTCTCCGGGGCCGATGCCGCCGGGGCCTGCGAGGGGTTTGATGATGGTGTTGCCCTGCACCTCGTGGTCGTATTGGCGGATGATCCGGCGTTTGGAGGCGATGTTGGGGTCGGCGAGGAGCTGGAGGAGGGTTTGTTCCAAGTTGTCGTCGTTGGCATTGCGCGGTGTTGCATTGGGATTTGCGGGGGATCCGGAGCGGGGACGCCCCGGCTCGCTTGTGCGTGAAGATGGTGGTGTCCATCTTGCATTGCGTGTTGGTTTGGGGAGGCCGTTGTGGAGGAAGTCCATCGGGATTCTTCCGACTTCGTGGGCGTCGAAGTTCAGGATGAGTTCGGCGTTGTCGGTTCCGAAGATTCCGAGGTCTGCGAGTTCGACGTGCTCTTCATCGCAGATGTTCTGGAGCGCTGCGATGTTCACGCTCGGGACGCTCAGGACCATTCGCTCCTGGGCTTCGCTGATCCAGATCTCGGTTGCGGTCAGGCCCGGGTATTTGAGGGGGGCTTTGGCGAGGTTGACTGTGGCGCCCAGTTGCTCGGCCATCTCCCCCACTGCTGAACTAAACCCGCCGGCGCCGCAATCGGTGATGGCGGAGTAGAGGGGTTGGTCGTGTTCGTCGCGGGCGCGGAGGATGGCGTCGAGGGTTTTCTTTTCCTCGATGGCGTTGCCGATCTGGACGGCGTGCGCGAACTCGTCGGCGTGGGTGTCGGTGAGCTCTTCGCTGGAGAAGGTGGCGCCGTGGATGCCGTCGCGGCCGGTGCGTCCGCCGAGGGCGATGATGTGGTCGCCGGGCTGGGGATCGCCGAAGACCTTGTCGGTTGGCAGGATGCCGATGCAGCCGACGTAGACGAGCGGGTTGCCGACGTAGCGGTTGTCGAAATGGACGGCGCCGTTGACGGTGGGGATGCCCATGCGGTTGCCGTAGTCGCGAACGGCCGCGACGACCTGCTGGAGGATTCGTTTGGGGTGGAGGCAGCCCGCTGGGACTTGTTCGAGGTCGGGGTGTGCGACGCAGAAGACGTCGGTGTTGGCGATGGGTTTGGCGGCCAGGCCCGTGCCCATGATGTCGCGGACGCAGCCACCGACGCCGGTCGCAGCGCCGCCGTAGGGTTAGATGGCGCTGGGGTGGTTGTGGGTTTCGACCTTGACGCAGATGGCGTTGTCGTCGTCGAACTTGATGACCCCCGCGTTGTCGTCGAAGACGCTGAGCGTCCAGTCGAGGCCTTCGTCGATGAGCTCGAAGGTGGCGGCGGCGACGGTGGACTTGAGGAGGTTGTCGATGGTGACCGAGCCGTCGGGGTTGATGGTGACGCCCGGGCGGTTTGACCAGTCGATCGAGTCGTCACCGTCGCAGCGGTAGTTGATCGTCGATTTGAACGTCTTGTGGACGCAGTGCTCGGACCAGGTCTGGGCGAGGGATTCGAGCTCGATCAGGGTCGGCTCACGGCCCATCGTCTGGTAGTGGGCCTGGATCGTGCGCATCTCCTCGGCGTTCAGGGCGAAGGCCCCCCGCCTGCTGATGGCGAGGAGTTCTTCGTCGGCTTTGCCGAGGATCGGGACTTGCACAACGCGCTGCGCGCGGGGGTTGGTGTGCGGGAAGGCGCCCGGACAGAACGGCTCGGTGTGGATGTCGTGGACGACGGGGTTGGCCAGGAGCGCGCGGGCAACTGTGTCGGCTTGCGCTGCGGTGATCCCGGTGAAGTCGTACCGGCGTCCGGTGATGGCGTGGGCGTCGGTCGCGCCGGTCAGCTCTTCGATGGCGGCGCGGACGGTCTGGGCGGCCGGGTCCATGACGCCCGGCTGGGGGAGAACTTCGATCGTGCACGCATCGGGAGTCGTCTCGGCGCCGATCGTGGTGATCTCGGTGACGGGGTCGGCGAGGAGGGCTGTCGCGATGCGTTCGATGTCGGCTTGTGTGAGGTCGGCCTCGATGAGGTAGACGGCGGCGGTGCGGACGGTTCTCGGGTTGATCCCGATCTCGGCGGCGGCGCGGCGTGCAGACTCGCCCTGGGTGTCGGGGAAGCCCTTTGCGGATCGGACCTCGAAGCGGTGGACGGTGCGCATGGCTGCGGGTCGGGGTGATGGGTGCTCGGTCGCCGACTCGGTGGTCTTGGTTCCCATGCCGGACTGTACCGGATCGGGGGCGGCGGGGTCTGTCCTCGTTACACTCGGATCGATGCCGAACGATGAGAATGACATGCAGGGTGTGGAGCTGTACACCGACGGGGCGTGCTCTGGGAATCCGGGGCCCGGGGGGTGGGCGTACCTGCTTCGGCACGCGGCGAGCGGGGCCGAGCGGGAGGATTCGGGCGGCGACCCGGCGACAACGAACAACCGGATGGAGCTGACCGCGGTGATCGAGGGGCTGACGGCGCTGACGGAGCCGTCGCGGGTGGAGATCTACTCGGACAGCAGGTACGTGCTCGACGGGCTCGGGTCGTGGCTGGATCAGTGGAAACGGCGGGGCTGGAAAACGGCGGCGAAGAAGCCGGTGAAGAACGAGGATCTGTGGCGGCGTCTTGACGGGTTGCGGGGCGTGCATGCGCTGCGTTTTCACTGGGTTCGGGGGCACAACGAGCACCCCGAGAATGAGCGTTGCGATGCGCTGGCGGTGGCGGCTCGTGACCGGGCGGCCGGGCGGAACAGGTGACGCCCGCTCCCGGCGCAGAGAACCGGGGGCTTGGCCCTCCCCGGCTTGCATCCGATAGCTGACTCCGGGGCGTCGCTCACGAATCGGACGTGCTCGGCGTTGTCCGGACGACCCGCGCAGACCGATTCGGCTGGCCCTCTCATCGGCTGATGGTGTCCGGGCGAGGCCCGATCGTGTCGATCCTGCTGGCATGAGCCACAGCTACTACCGCAACCCGCGTGGACGGATGATCAAGATGGGGATCATGTTTGGATCCCTGTGCATCAGCGCGTACACACTGCCCAAGACGTTCGAAAAGATCGGCGGGTCCGGGATCGAATCGCTGATCCAGCCCGGGGGCGGGATCAGCCCGGATGCGCAGCGGCTGCTGGGTGAGGGCGGGCTCGATTCGCTGCTCGGGACCGAGAACGAGTCGGTGAAGAAGAGCAACGACGGCTTGCCGGTGGTGATCACCCCCGCGGGATCAACGACGGGCGAGGCGTACCAGCGGCTGAGGCGTCAGGCGCAGCAGATGGCGCCGATCAAGGTGGTTGGGAAGAAGCAGGACAAGGGCGCCGGGAGCGGGAGCGGTGACGATGGCGCGCAGGTAGCGCAGGAGACCGAGACGGCGGTGGATCGGATGCTGGAGCTGCTTGAAGAGCAGAAAAAAGGCGGGGGTTGAGCTCCCGGATCGTGCGGGAGTGAACGGCAGAGGACAACGGGCCGGGCGCCGACGCCGCCGGGGGTCAGCAGAGGCCGAGCGTCTTGCGCTTGGATTCCCACTCGGCCTGCTCGCGTTTGTTGGTGGTGTCGAGCGTTGGCGTGCCGGCGCGGATCGCTTCGATCTCCAATCGCGTCAGGCGCATGGCGCCCATCTGGTAATCCCGGAAGGCCTCGATGGTGATGGGGCACAGGGGCTCGATCAGGCGCATCATGGCTGTGGCGAAGTCGCGGATCTCGCTCTGGGCGTGCTCGTCCATGCGCAGCGAGAGGAAGCGGAGCGTGTTGTGCAGGTCGCACTTCCAGTACCACTCGGTGTACGCGCTCTGGGGGAGCGCGATGCGGGCGAGCTCGCGGGAGACGCCCTGTTCGAGCAGCGCTTCGTACTCGGTGTAGAGCGCCTCGGAGCGGTCGAGGTAGTTCAGGAACTCCTGCGCGGTCGCGGGCGCGATCGTTTCTTCGCCGCCTTGCCTGTTGGAGTCCGACTGCTTGCGGACCTCACCGGCTTCGGGGTGGTAGAAGCGGTCGGGGACGACGGAGTAGCGGGCGGAATACTCGTTGACGTTGGCGGTGCGGTGGCGGATCCACTGGCGGGCGACGAAGATCGGCATCCGGCAGTGGAACTTGAACTCGACCATCTCAAACGGCGTCGTGTGGCGGTGGCGGAGGAGGTAGCGGATCAGGCCCCGGTCCTCGCTGATCTTCTTGGTGCCCTGCCCGTACGAGACGCGGGCCGCCTGCACGATCGCGGCGTCGGCGGTCTGCCCCTCGGGCGCCAGACGCGGCATGACATCGACGAGCGCGACGAGCCCGTGTTGGTGAATCGGGATCACCCGGCGTTCATCGCCATCCATGAGATCGCGCATGGGTGATTCCGGGGCGATGCGCTCGATGGGTGTTGGCGCTATTTTTGGCTCGGTGGTCGTGGCATCCATGGGAGCAATGTAGCGAGAGCGCAGAAACGGCCTTCTGTCACACTAAATGACAGCCACCTGTCGGATGGTGTAGAATGTCAGCCGGGGTGGTCTTCGTGGTGCGCGGAGGATTCGAGGAGATCCGCCGGCAGGAAGCACGAGAGAATGCCCGCGACGACGAGAACGATCGCGGCGGCGAGAAATCCGAGTTCGAGGCCGGTCATGCCCAGCAGATCTCGCAGAGGTTGTGCATGGTTGCCGGCGATGAGCCACCCGAGGCCCAGCGGTCCGAGCGCTGAGATGGCCCAGCCGCAGCCCATGAGGAGCGACCCGGTGGCGCCGGTGGCGTGCGGGAGGAGGCGTTGGGCGAGGCCGATGGCCGGGGGGACGGGCATGAAGAACCCGAGGGCGGCGATGAAGGCGCCCACGAGCATGAGGTCGTATCCGACAAAGGGCATGACCGCGACCACGGGGGCGGTGATGAGGCTGATGAGGATGAAGGGTTTTTTTTCTTTGCCGGCCGCGATGATCCAGCCGCCGGTGAGCCCGGCAGCGGCCATGCCGAGGGTCGAGGCGCTGAGGAGCCTGCCAGAAATGATCGAGGCCCGATCGCCGTCAGCGATGTGGAGGATGGCCCAGCGGGTGAAGAGGAAATAGAGCCCGATGTTGGTGGTGAACCGGCACGAGTTGATGGCGAGCAGGAGCCAGACGGTTCGCCAGCGCCGGCGGTTCTCCGCGGTATCGGGCTGGTCGGATTCTTCGCTTGCCGCAGGGCGCGGCGCCTGCGTTGTGTGCGGGACGTGGCGGGTCGCGATCCACAACGCCCATCCGACGAGCAACGACGGGCCGGCGACGATGAGCAGCCACTTCATGCCCATGCGCGGCGAGGCGTTGACGCCGGACGCGATGAACGGCCCGATGAAGCCGCCGATCATGCCTCCGGTGAAGAAGATGGAGAGCCCGATCCCTCGGGCGTGCCTGGGGGAGCCGACCCTGGCCATCGCGCCTCGGCTGAGGCGTCCGACGACCGCCGAGCCGATGGGGTGGTAGATCCCGACGCCGGTCATCCCGATGATCTGGAGGGCGACCAGCTGCCAGAACTCCTGGGCGAAGCCGATCGAGCAGATCGAGAGGGCCGCGACACACAGGCCGAGCGGGCCGAGGACCCGGGTGTTGTAGCGATCGGAGATCCACGAAAAGAGGGGCTGGGAGAGCCCGCTGATGACCGGCCCGATAGCGAAAAAGATTGCGTACTGCTGGTCGTCGAGCAGGAGCCTCGCCTTGAGCGCCGGGCCCAGCGAGAGCAGGAACATGGGGAACAGGTCGACGATGATGTGCGAGACGAAGACCGTCCAGTAGCGGGCGCCGACACGGGACAGGGGCGCGGCGTTGGGCGCGGGGATGACGCCCGAGGCCGCGTCTGGCTCGTTGATGACGCCGGGTTGTTCAAGGACCGTGCCAGTCGGGGTTGCGCTCATTGAGAGCGACAATAGGCCCGGTGTCGCGCCCGGCTGTGATCAGCCCGGCTGTGGGGAATCGGACGGGGATGTCCTGTCATGGTGGTCATGGTGGTCATGGTGTGCGATGACGCGGTCGACGTGCTTTTTTGAGCCGAACGAGATGCCGAGGAACAGGCACCCGAGGACGAAGACCATGGCCTCGACCCCGACGGCGGCCCAGGTCCAGCCCATCTCCTCGATGACGCCGTGCACGCCCTTGTAGTTCGGGTAGTTCAGCACGGACATCGTTCTGGACGAATCCTTGAAGACGCCGGGGGTGACGATGGAGGCGGCGAAGAAGCGCCAATCGGATTCGTCGAGGTCCTTGTAGAGGACATCGGAGCGGACGATGCCGTGGTCGGTGAGTTCGATGAAGGTGTACACCCAGTCTTTCCAGTCCTTGGCGCGGACGGCCTTCCATTCATCGGGGTCGCGGACGGTCGTCGGGCGGCGCGCCACAACGACGATCCGCCAGGCGTCGGTGTCGCTGAGGCGCTCGGGCGTCGCGTCGAAGTCGTCCTCGGGTGACGCCAGGTCCGAGGTCTGCGAGAACGCGATGATCTGGAGCCAGTAGCGGTGGCGTTCGAGCCCCGGGAGGCGAGGGTCATCGAGCGCCTGGGTCAGCAGCCGTTCCTCCTGATCGCCCCAGCGGACGACCACCTCGGCGCCGGGGCGCTGATCGCCCGGGGGGAGCTCCTCGGTGGTGAGGGAGAAGGGCTTGCCGAGGTGGTCGAACTCGGTCAGCCCGAACGTCTCACCCTGCCATCGGGGCGTCTGCGCGGTTTCGGTGTATTGGCGGATGCGCGCGACCATGGTCGGGACCGAGAGCGCCAGGGCCAGGGTGGCGACACCGATCATAACGAGACCGACTTTGCGCTGCGTCTTGCTGTTCATGTCAGGGACTGGATGTAGAACGGGGCCGACCGGGTTGTGAGGACGCCGGGGTCAGTGACCGGCGTCGTTGTTGTGCTCGGCGGCCTCGGGCTGGTGATCGCCGGCTTCGGGGGCGTGCTCGGCGCCCTGGGCGTGGGCGGCCTGGGCTTTTTCGATAGCGGCCTGGATCTCGGCGTCGGCGACGGGCGGCGGACCGATGAAGTGTTCGCGGGTGGGGTCGAGATCCCCCCGGGAGGTCATGTCGATGGAGACGAACCCGATGAATGTGATGACGAGGGCGAGACACAGCACGAGGACCACGGTGTTGAGGAACTTGTCGTGGAGCAGGTGCATGAAGATTGCGCAGACCAGCGAGGCCTTGAAGATGGCGATGGCCATCGCCAGGATCAGGTTCCCGGCCTCGCCGATGTGGACGAACTTCCCGGTGTAGACGGTCAGCGCGGTCATGGTCAGGAGGATGAGCAGGACCGTGAAGAGCGACCGGAACGACGCGATGTGGTGGTGCGTCGGGTCTTCGTGTGCTTGCGCGTGCGCTGAGGCGTTCATGGTTCTGGTTCCGGTTTGGATTAGACGAGGTACAGCAGCGGGAAGAGGAAGATCCAGACGAGGTCGACGAGGTGCCAGTAAAGCCCGACGTTCTCGACAGCGGTGTAGTGCTTGGGCCCGAAGTGGCGCTTGCCGGCGCGCCAGGCGAGCCAGAGCAGGAGGATGACGCCCACGAGAACATGGAAGCCGTGGATCGCGGTGGCGACCCAGTAGACCGAGAGGAAGATGGGGTCGGATGAGTTCGGGACGTACTCTCCGGCGTGTCCGGCGTAGCTGAAGTTGGCGCCGGGGAGTTCGCCGTTGGCGATCTTGGGCATGTACTCCCAGCCGATTTTAATCACGAGGAAGGCGATCCCGCAGGCGGCGGAGATCAGCAGGTTGATCATCAACTGTCCCTGCTTGTTCAGCTGGGCGGCCCGGACGCTCATGGCGACGGTGAAGGAGCTGATGAGCAGCACCGCGGTGTTGGCGGCGCCGATCCTCCAGTTGAGGTAGTGCGAAGAGGCCGCGGTGAAGTGTTCGAGGTAGAAGATGCGGAGGATCGCGTAGCCGCAGAACATGCCCGAGAAGAGCAGGATCTCGGTGGTGAGGAAGAGCCAGACGCCGAGCTTGGCGGCCTCGAACTCGTCCTCGTTGTTCCTCCAGTGCTCCTGGTGTTTGTACGTTTCGTGGTACGGGAGCTTGGTGGTTGTGGTAGTCGCCGTGGTCATTGTGGTGGTCGTCCGGTGGTGTCGGTGTCCGGTTGGTTCTCTGTGTCGGGTCTTGGGCGCGTCCGGTTCGAATCGCGATTAGTGGTCCGCTTCGCCCGTCGGGAGCGGCGCGGGGAGGGGGTAGTCCTTCTCGTCGCAGAAGGGCGGGACGACGTCGTCGTAGTCGTAGGGCCCGTGGTGGACGATCGGCTCGTGGTGGAAGTTGTGCTCGATGGGCGGTGAGTCGGTGGTCCACTCGAGGGTGAGCCCGCCCCACGGGTTTCTCGGCGCGGGCTTGCCGTTGCGGAGCGAGGCCCAGAAGTTGAAGAAGTGGATGAGGAACCCGATCAGCAGCAGCCAGGAGCCGACGGTGCTGATCTGGTGATAGATGGTGAACTCGGGGATGTAGGTCGCGTATCGGCGGGGCATGCCCTGGGCGCCCATGAGGAACTGGATGAAGAAGGTGACATTGAACCCGACGAAGACGAAGAAGAACCCGAGCATGCCGGCTTTTTCGTTGTACATCTTGCCGAAGATTTTGGGCCACCAGTGGTGGATGCCCCCGAAGAGCGCGATCCCGGCGCCGCCCATCATGACGTAGTGGAAGTGTGCGACGACGAAGTAGGTGTCGTGGAGGCTGATGTCGGTGGCGATGGTGGCGAGGAAGAGGCCGGTGACGCCGCCGATGGTGAAGGTGAACATGAACCCGAGGGCGTAGAGCATGGGTGTGTTGAAGACGATGCTCGACTTGTAGAGGGTCGCGACCCAGTTGAAGACCTTGATGGCGGAGGGGATCGCGACGAAGAAGGTCAGGGCGCTGAAGATGGCGTTGGCCATGGCGGTCTGGGCGGTGAAGAGGTGGTGACCCCAGACGAGGAAGGAGACGGCGGCGATGCCGAGGCTGGAATAGGCGATGGCCTTGTAGCCGAAGATGCGTTTGTGCGCGTGGACGGTCACGATCTCGGACATGATGCCCATGCCCGGGAGGATCATGATGTAGACGGCCGGGTGGGAGTAGAACCAGAAGAAGTGCTGGTAGAGGACGGGGTCGCCGCCCAGGGCGGGGTCAAAGATCCCGATGTGGAAGGCCTGCTCGATCGCCAGGAGCAGGACGGTGATGCCCAGAACGGGCGTCGCGAGGACCTGGATCAGGCTCGTGGCGTAGATCGCCCAGACGAACAGGGGCATGTCGAACCAGCCCATGCCCGGCGCCCGGAGCTTGTGGACGGTGACGATGAAGTTGAGCCCGGTGAAGATGGACGAGAACCCGAGGATGAAGGCGCCCATGGTCATCAGCATGACCTGCTGGTGCTGCGCCGTTCCGGTGATGCTGTAGGGCGTGTAGAAGGTCCAGCCCGTGTCGATGCCGCCGCCGATGAGCGCGACGACGGCGACGCCGGCGCCGAGGAGGTAGATGTACCAGCTCATCAGGTTGAGCCTGGGGAAGGCGACGTCCTTGGCCCCGAGCATGAGCGGGAGCAGGAAGTTGCCCAGCGCCGCGGGGATGGCGGGGATGATGAAGAGGAAGACCATGATCACGCCGTGGAGGGTGAACAGGCGGTTGTAGATGTTGTTCGCGAAGAGCTGTCCGACGATCTCGCCGGACGCCCCGGTGTGCGCGGGGAAGAAGAGCTCGAGGCGGACGGCGAGCGCGAACATGCCCCCGAGGAAGAACATGAAGGTCGTCGCGAAGAGGTACATCACGCCGATTTTCTTGTGGTCGATCGTCGTGGCCCAATCCCAGATCGTGACCCACAGCGGGCCCTTGGGATGGAGATAGCTCACGTCCTCGTGGGCGTCGCCGTGGGCTTCGATCCCGCCTGCTGGTGCGTTGATGGTGGTCATCTGTTCGTCAAACCTTCCCGGCGCCGGTGACTGATGGCGCCGATTACCTGCTGAATCGGGCGACGCTCATGCGGCCCGCGTGTCGTCGTGCTTACTGCTCGGCGCCTTCATCGGCTGCCTCGGCGTCCTTGGCTTCCTGCCAGGCGGCCTTGTTGGCTTCGTAGGCCGCCTGCCCCTCATCGCTGAGTGTCTTCATGTAGGCGATGATGGCGTTGATTCCGTCGGGATCGATCAGGCCCTGGTAGGAGTTCATCTGGTTGGGGAACCCCTGGACGACCTTGGCCGCGGGCGTGTAGATGGACTCTCGGATGTAGTTCTCGTCGATGGTGATCTGTCCGCCGCCCTCGATATTTTCGGTTCTGCCCCAGATCCCCCACCACGGCGGCCCCGTGCCCGGCGTCTGTTTCGAATCGACGCTGTGGCAGGCGGCGCAACCCTGGGAGCGGTAGAGGAACTCGCCCGCGTCGGCGGGGTACATGTCGCCGATCGCGACGACGTTGTCGAGCTTCCACTGCTGGTAGGCGGCGGGGCTGAGCACATCGAGGATCCCCATCATCTGGGAGTGCTGATCGCCGCAGTATTCGGCGCAGAAGATGTAGTGCCGTTCGCCCGCGTGCGCGGCCTCGAACCACATGGTGGAGTAGCGGTTGGGGAAGATGTCGATTTTCTTGCGGAAGTTGGGGACGAAAAAGCTGTGGATGACGTCCTCGGAGTCCATCACGAGTCGGATCGGCTTGCCGGCGGGGATCGCGAAGACCGGGACATCGACGCCGACGAGGTCGACGTATTCGCTGGTCACCGCGCCGTTGTCGTAGGCGAAGCTCCAGTTCCATTTTTTCGCCCGGACGTTGATGACCTCGGCTTCTGCGGGCGCGATCTGGCCCGAGATGAAGACCTCGAACCCGAGGAAAAAGAGCACGAACAGGAGCAGCAGCGGGAAGATCGACCAGGCCAGTTCGAGGGGTGTGTTGTGCGAGACGGAGCGCTACGCGGGGACGCCGGGCCTGCGGCGGTACTTGATGATGAAGTACGCGTAGGGGCCCATCACCAGGAAGAAGAACGCGACGCTCATCCAGAAGATGACCATGAACACGAAGTCGTGCTGCCCGGCGTACTCGGAGCTGCGCGCCGACATGAACAGCCGTTCGATGATGTTCAGGTCCGCGTTGGTCGCCATCGGGGAGACGGTCGCGAGGGTCGAGGCGAGATGATTGAGGCTGTTCAACATTATTGGTGGCTCGGGGCGTGCGTGAATCGGTGTTTCTTCGGCGGCGCCTGGGCGGCGGGATCTTCGACGGTGTCGGCGGAGTTGGCGTGGTCGGCGCCCGCGTGTTTCTTTTTCCGGTGCGACCGCCAGAGCATCAGCCCCACGCCGCCACCGAGCACGAACACGGTGAGTCCGCCGCTGATGCGCATGATGATCATGGCGTTGGCGACGTAGGAGTTGGAGTCCGGGTCGTACAGGAAGCAGCGGAAGAGGACGCGCTCGTAGAGGCTGCCGACCTTCCCGGCGCCGGCGTCCTGGAGGGCGAGTCGGAGCTGCTCGGGCTTGTAGCTGATGCCGTAGAGGTAGTTCGAGACTTCCCCGTCGGGCGAGAGGACCATAATCACGCTCGGGTGGGCGTAGTCGCCGGCTTTGGGGATGAACTTGTAGCCGAACCCGACGGCGTCGGCGATCGCTTTCGAGGAGGATCCTTCCGCGGTGAAGAACTCCCACCCGTCGTTTTCGATGGGGCGTCCGTAGCCGTGGTAGAGGTCATCGCGCCACTCGGAGGCGCTCTCGGAGGTGTCGCGCGGGTCGAAGCTGATGGTGAGGGCCCGGTACTCGTCGCCCAGGTCCCACTTGAGCTGCCGGAAGGCGTCCATCGAGGAGTTCAGGACGAGCTGGCACTGCATCGGGCAGGTGTAGTACGCGAGGATCAGCACGACGGGCTTCTCGCCGTCGAAGTAATCGCGCAGCTGAACCTGTCGACCGTCGGCGGTGGTCAGCGGCAGGTCGAGCGGGATTGTGTCGCCGCGTTTTTCGATGATGTCGACGCCCTGGAACTCGTCGGGCCCGTCTGCGAGGAAGACCTGCGCCGATGCGAGCGCCGGGAACATGACCGGACACAGCGCCGGACACAGCGCGATGGCGCCACGCGACACGATCGCGGCGAACCGACCCCGGGCGCCGCGGCGGTCGGGCTTGCTCGTGATGTGCGCGGGAGGGGTCATCGCTGGTTCGTGTACTCCTGCGCGGTGATCTCCATGGCGCGGTCGATGGGCAGGCGGATGACGGCGTTCTCGGCGTCGATCCAGCCGTAGCCGCTCATCATCTGCTGTGCCTTGAGATTCTGATCGGTGACCGAAGCGGTGAAGTCGGCGCGTTCCTGCCGCTCGACACGCAAGGTCCGGACGCTCTGGTTGAAGTAGATCATCACGAGCACGATGATCGCCACGACAAAGGCCACGCTCGACATCGCGACGACGATGATCACGTACGGGTTGGCCTTGGAGCCGTGCTCGTGCTGTGGCGGCGCTTCGCCTGCGTGGACGTGCCACTGGTCGTCGGCGTGGCTGGTGCGCACTTGCTCCTGCCAGTTGTCGGCGGTGTGCTGCTGGGATGAATCTGTCATATCGTCGTCGCCCTGTTCGTTGGTTCTGGTGTGGCGTGCGGGAGCGTCCGGCCCCGGGTCAGATGTAGTTTCGGTGCCTGAAAGACTCGGTGTGCCTCGGATCATTGAGCGGGATCAGCGGCACACTGCCGATGCGGCGGACCAGCAGGCCCAGGAACAGCAGGATCGGCCCGAGGATGCCGACGGCGTCGATCCAGGTGAACAGCGCGCCCCCGTCCTGACCGATGCGCGCCTCGGGACGGACGACGTAGTAGACGTCGACGATGAAGAAGAGTATCAGCCAGAGGGAGACAAACGTGAGCACGATCGGGTTGCGGCGCAGCCCTCGGTTGAGCAGCAGGACGAAGGGGATCACGAATCGGCCCCAGACCAGCGCCACCGAGACCCAGCCCCAGTCACCCGCCCGGCGTCGGATGAACCAGCTCGTCTCCTCGGGGATGTTGGCGTACCAGATCAGGAAGTACTGGCTGAATCCGATGTAGCCCCAGAAAACGGTGAAGCCGAACACCAGCTTGCCCAGGTCGTGCATGTGCTCGTCGGTCACGACGTCGTTGAGGCACCCCCGGCGGCGAAGCGACAGGAGGATGAGCGTGAGCAGGCACAGCGCCGGGGACGCGAACCCGGCGAAGTAGTAGACGCCGAACATGGTCGAGAACCAGTGGTAGTCGAGGCTCATCATCCAGTCGAACGCGGCGAAGGCGGTCGTCAACGCGAAGATGACGATGCCGATGCTCGAGAGCTTGCGTGAGCGTGCGGAGATCCAGCGGTCGCCGGTGACGTCCTGCTTGAGCGAATGGCGGTAGAGCGTCAGCGACAGCGCGATCCAGATCGCGAAGTAGATAACGGCGCGGAGCAGGAAGAAGTTGACGTTGAGGAACGCCTTCTTCTCTTCCAGGATCGTCTCGGTTTGCGCGTGGGCGCCCATCCAGTGGAAGAGCTCGCCCGGGAAGAAAACCGTCGCGATGAAGACCGTCGGCAGCGCCAGCGCCAGGATCCACGGCATGCTCGCCATGATGTTCTCGAGCTGGCGGCGGATCAGCGCCGACCAGCCGGCGCCGACCTGGTGGAGGATCATCACAAAGACCAGAGCGCCCAGTGTGAGCCCGAGCGTGACGATGAACCCGATGTGGAACGCCGCCAGGGCGTGCTTGCCCAGCAGGTGGGCGGCGGCGTCATCGGAGCCGAGGTTGGTGAACGCCACGAAGAGCGCCACGGCGCTGGAGATCGCTCCGAGAGCGAGCAGGACCATCGAGAGGGTCCCAGTCTTGGGGGCGGTGACGTTGCCGGCGTTGATGAGTGCCTTGGCGTCGGCGGGGGATGCGTGACTCACGGCGCGGGCTCCTCGGTGGTGGCGGCGTTGTTCGAAGTGGCGCCTCGGCTAGCCAGCAGGGCGTCTCGGGCGGACTCGGGCACATCGCGGAGTTCGCCGTGCTGGGTTTTCTGCAACGCCCGGATGTACGAGACGATCGCCCATGCGTCCTCGACGGTGACGCGGTCGCTGTACGAGGGCATCTTCAGCGGAGGCATCGCGCCAGGGGCGTTGGCGACGCCGTTGCGGATGGTGTGGAAGATCAGGCCGTCCTGGCCTTTTTCACCGCCCGGGAGGTACCTCGGATCGTTGTAGCTGGGCAGCGGCGTGGACCAGCGCTGCCCGACGATGCCCTTGCCGTCGCCGACGGCGCCGTGACAGGGGTAGCAGTAGATGTTGAACCGCTCCTGCCCGCGGTGGACAAAACGCTCGACGCGGGAGATGTCGAGCCGATCGTTGGGGTTGAGCCCGAGGATGTCGCGCAGCGGCATGCGGTCGACGTAGGAGCCGTCGGGGTTCAGCCCCTGTGCGACGGCGCTGTTGTCGATCAGGAGCCAGCGGCGGTCCGGGTCGTCGGCGTCGGTGGACGGCCCGAACCCGATGACGCCGTCGACGAGCGGCCGCATGGATCGGCCGTCGGCGAAGACGGGGCTCTCGCTCTGGGCCTTGTACTTGGGCTGGTCATCCATGTCGGGGAAGAACTGGCGTGGCCGCTTGGCGGAGTGGTCGCCCCGGCACCCGCTCATCGGGGCGGTGACGGCCAGCAGCGACAGGGCGCCGGCGGCGATCGCGAGCAGGCCGGGCCGGTTGTTGCGGTTCGGCTGACTCACGCCTCGTCCTCCTCGATCAGTTCGATGTTCGTGGCGCCGGCGGCCTCGAGCAGTTGACGGGTCTTCGATTCGTGGTAGTTGGGGTCCGAGGTCTCGATGGCGATGAAGAACGCGTCGTCGCTGGCGCGGAGGAACTGTTCGCTGTTGAAGAGCGGGTGATACAGCCGGGGCAGGCCGTTGAGCGCGAGCATCCCGAAGATGGCGCCGAAGGCGGAGACGAGCACGGAGAGCTCGAACATGATGGGCGTTAACTGCTCCCATGCCCAGAAGGGCTTGCCGGCGACGACCACCGGGTACGCGACGGCGCTGGTCCACCACTGGAGCAGCAGCGCCAGCAGCAGGCCCGTGCAGGCGCCGGTGATGACGATCCAGCCGACCCGGCTCCGTGGGAGCCCCATCGCCTGGTCGAGATCGTGGACGGGGAAGGGGCAGTAGGCGTACCATTTCCGGTACCCGGCGTCGCGGACCTGCTCGCAGGCGTGGGTCAGCGCGGCGGGGTCTTCGTAGCGGGCGAGCACGCCCCATGACGTTATTGTTGTCTGGTCACCGGGCATCAGTGTCCTCCCCCATCGCTGTTGTCGCCGTCATCGGCCGGGTGCGGGCTGGCCAGTGGCATGACGTTCTTGAGTTCGCTGATCGCCTGCATCGGGAAGAAGCGGCAAAAGAGCAGGAAGAGCGTCAGAAAGATGCCCAGGCTGCCGACGAAGGTCAGCACGTCGACATAGGTCGGCGAGTAGTACCCGTGGGCGCTGGTCATGAAGTCGGACGAGAGCGACGAGACGATCACGAACCGCTCGAACCACATGCCGATATTCACGAAGATCGTGATGATGAAGATGAACCACGGCGTGGTCCTGGCCCACTTGAGCCAGAAGACCTGCGGGGTGATCACGTTGCAGGTGACCATGATGAAGTACGCCCACCAGTACGGTCTGGTGGCGCGGATGATGAATGTCTGCTGCTCGTAGTAGCTGGCGCTGTACCAGGCGATGAAGAACTCCATCCCGTAGGCGAAACCGACCATCGAGCCCGTGACCGTGATGATCTTGCACATGTTCTCGATCGTGCGATCGGTGACGAAGTCCTTCATGCCCGGGTAGATCGAACGCGCGGGGATCAGGAGCGTCAGCACCATGGCGAAGCCCGAGAAGACGGCGCCGGCGACGAAGTACGGTGGGAAGATTGTCGAGTGCCAGCCCGGCAGGATGGCGGCGGCGAAGTCGAAGGAGACGACCGAGTGGACGCTGAGCACGAGCGGGGTCGCGATGCCCGCGAGCAGGATGTACGCCTTCTCGTAGTTCCACCAGCCGCGGAAGCTCATCCGCCAGCCCACGGCCAGGATCCCGTAGGCGAAGGCGGCGATCTTGCCGACCGGGACGGTGATGATCGCGTACTTCTCTTTCTGATCCAGCCTGGCGATCGCGCGATCCCGGAGGGTTGCAAAGTCGGGGATCATGCCCATGTACCAGAAGAGCAGCGAGACCGTGAAATACGTCCCGACGGCGAAGACGTCCCACAGCAGCGGGCTGCGGAAGTTCTGCCAGATGCCGTTGCTGTTGGGGATCGGGAAGAGGAACCACGCGAACCAGACGCGCCCGACGTGGATGCCCGGGAACGTGCCGGCGCAGATGACCGCGAAGATGGTCATCGCCTCGGCGAAGCGGTTGATGCTCGTCCGCCAGTTCTGCTTGAGGATGCACAGGATCGCGCTGATGAGCGTCCCGGCGTGCCCGATGCCGACCCACCACACGAAGTTGACGATCGCCCAGCCCCAGTCGACGGGGTTGTTCAGGCCCCACACGCCGACGCCGGTGATGATCAGGTAGAGGATCATCAGCGTCGCGACGCCCGCGAGCGACGAGGCGACCGCGAAGAGCGGGTACCAGATCAGCGGGGGCTTTTTCTCGGCCCAGCCGCAGACGGTGTCGGTCACGGCGTGGAACGATTCGGCGGACTTGCCGATGACCAGCGGCGCGCGGATGGCCGGGTCATCGATGAGCGTCCCGTCGCCAAGCCCGCGGTTGTGCGAACCGCCGAGCCCGGCTCGGATCATGGCCATCGTTTCGTCTGGAGGAACGGCGGCGCTCATGCGGAGCCTCCGGCACTGTTGATCATGGTTTCAATCCCGGATTCGATCCGCTGGATCAGGTCGACCGGCCCGCGTGCGAGCGCGCCGGAGTGGAAGCTGTCGTGTTGTTCGCCCAGGACCGGCAGGCTCATGACGTGCCCCTCGTCGTGGTGGGCGCCGGTCGGCGATCCCGCCTCGTGTTCTGAACCGTGCCCGAGCGGATTGTGAAGCTCCGGGCGGGTGATCGCGGGGTTGGGGTTGCGCAGACGGATCTGGTGGGTGGTCCGGGGATTGGCGTTGAGGTAGTCGAGCATCGCGTAGTTGCGGGCGCTGCGCTTGGCCCTGGAGACCTCGCTGTTCTTGTCGAGGATGTCGCCGAAGACGATCGCGTTGGCGGGGCAGACCTGCTGGCACGCGGTTTTGACGTACCCGTCGGGGATCGCCGGCTCGTCGCCGCCCTCGCCCCAGACGCCGTCGAGCTTCGCCTCGGTCCGGGCCCAGTTGACGCGCTGGATGCAGTAGCTGCACTTTTCCATCACGCCGCGGCTGCGGACCGTCACGTCGGGGTTGTACTGCATGACCTGGATCGCGCCGGCGCCGTGCTCGATGTGCTCGCGGAGTCTGGGCGGGACGTACTGCTCGTCGGTGATGACGCCGCCGAGGACGTCCTTGCCGATGAAGTCGCCGTGGAGGCGTTTGGTCGCGTAATCGAAGAAGTTGAAGCGTCGCACCTTGTACGGGCAGTTGTTGGCGCAGTAGCGGGTGCCGATGCACCGGTTGTAGGCCATGTCGTTGGTGCCCGCGGGCCCGTGGGTCGTGGCGTTGACGGGGCAGACCGTCTCGCACGGCGCGTCCTCGCACTGCATGCACGGCACGGGCTGGATCGCGACGTCGACGTCGCCCAACCCGGTGCTGCCGGCGCCGCCGCGCTCGGCGCCCGTGTACGGCTTGTCGGCGAAGTACCGATCGACACGGATCCAGTGCATCTCGCGGCCCCGGAGCACCTGGCCCTTGCCGACGACGGGGATGTTGTTCTCGGCCTGGCAGGCGATCGTGCACGCGGCGCAGCCGGTGCAGGCGTTCATGTCGATCGCCATGCCCCACTGCGGGCCAACGTCGTAATGGTGCCGCTGGTTTTCCTGGTAGATCGTTTCGTTGGTCGGCGTGTGCGGCTCCTCGCCCATCTGCTGGGCGAAGTTCAGGGATTTCTCCCGGCCGTAAGAGTCCTCGACGTCGAGCACATCGTCGTGGTGCTCCTGATAGAGGGGCAGGTCCGCCTCGCGGTAGTACCCGCGTCCTTCGAGCGACCAGTGATCCTGCACGCAGGCGATCTCGTGTGAGCCGCTACCGGTGGTCAGCGTGCCGGTGGCGCTGCGCATCGTGTCGGTGGCGCGCAGCGGGTACACATCGAATCCGACGCCGTCACCGACTCGGCCGCTGCGGGTCCTGCCGTACCCGAGTGTGAGAATGATGGTCCCGTCGGCGATGCCGGGTGAGAGCCAGACGGGCAGCTCGACCGAGCGTCCGTCGACGTTGATCGTGACCGTCTGTCCCGAGTGCGCCTTGAGGCCTTTTTGAAGATCACGGACGCCGAGCGCCTTGGCCGTGGCCGGGCTGATGAGCGCCGGGTTGTCCCAGGTGAGCTTGGAGATCGGATCGGGCAGCTCCTGGAGCCAGCCGTTGTTGGCGCCGCGACCATCGAAGACCTTGGCGCAGGGCTTGAAGAAGATCTCCAGCTCCGCCGTCTGGGCCGGCGTCCATGCGTTCAGCTCCTGCGCGATGGCCCCCTGGTTGATTCTCGGGGCGCCCCCGGTCTGACCACCCGGGCTCTTGAAGACCCCATCGTGCAGGGCGCGGCTCCACGCCCTGGCCTTGTCGCCCGCGGATGCGAGCGGGCCGCTGTTCCAGGTGGTCTTGACGATCTCGTAGCCATCGGTCTGCTCGGCGCCGACCAGGTGGGCGAGGAACTCAAGGTCCGACCTGCCGTCAAAGAGCGGGACGGTCATCGGCTGGATCACGGTCAGGGTCCCGTCCGCGGCGCGGGCGTCGCCCCAGGCTTCGAGATAGTGCGCCCGGTTGCAGGACCAGCCGGCGTGGGCGCCGGTTTCGTTGTCGTGTTCGTTGAGCGCGATCGTGACCGGGACGGCGTCGAAGAGCGCGCCGAATCCCAGATCGGCCGGGGCGTCGAAGACCGGGTTGGCGCCGATGACGACCAGCGCCGCGACCTGACCCGACTGGATCTCCGAGGCCAGCTTGGTGATCGACCGCAGGGAGGACTCGCGTTCGTCGCCGGTCATCTCGGTGAGCGAGACGGTTTTTCCGTTGGCGCCGATCGCCTCGTTGGTCGCGTCGATGAGCGCCCGCGTCGGCGCCGAGAGGCCCGGGCCGCCGATGATGACGCCCGCGCCACCGGCGGCGACGAGGTCCCTGGCGGCCTCGGTGACCCACTCGGTCGCGAGTTCGTTGCGATGGGCGTCACCCGAGAAAAGCTCGCCCTCGCCCTTCCGGTCGGCGCCCGCGGCGAGCGGCCCGCCGGCGTTGGCCTGCCGGAGTGTCTCGGCGCAGAGCCGGAGCGTGAGCCGTTCGACCTCGGAGGGCTTGGCGCGGAGTCGGTGGTCGGCGGCGGCGCCGGTGAGCGTCAGGTCCGACTCGATCGCGTAGAGGCGGTTCATGGACAGATTGGATTGTTCGTCGACACGCCGAGCCGCGACGAAGCCGCGGGTGTCGACGAGCGAGCCGTCGGAGCCGAGGATGTCGGCGCCGAGTGTGATGACCACCTTCGCCTTGTCGAGTGCGTAGTGGCGCGACTGGGGCGATCCGAAGGCGATCGTCGACCCGTCCCGGCCGGATTCATCGTCGATCGCCTCGTAGGGGAGCCAGCTCGCCTGCGGCCAGCGTGCGAGGATGCGCGAGCGCATCGCGTCGCGTGACGGGCTCGACGCCTTGCTGACCAGGAAATACAGCCCGGCGCCGTTGCCCCGGCTCGAATCGAATCGCTTGAACGAACCGTCGATGTAGGCGTCGAACTCGTCCCAGCTCGAGACGATGCGCTCGGGGAAACCGTCCTCGCCGACGGCGTCGCTCTTGCGGGTGACGCCCGGGACGCGGTCGGGATCGTAGAGGTTGAGCACCGAGGCCTGCGCGGCGACGCTGGTGGCGCCGAGGTTGATCGGGTGCAGCGGATTGCCCTCGATCTTGGTCGGCCTGCCGGTGTGCGTCTCGACGAGCAGCCCCTCGCACCCGCCGCCGGGCAGCGGCATGGCGCTGGCGATGTAGAGCGGCCTGCCGGGGATTATGTGTTCGGGGTCCTTGCTGTAGGCGAGGATCCGGTGATCGGGCCGGCGGCAACCGGTGACCGAACCCGCGGCGCCGGCGAGCGCGACGCTGGCGCCCATCAGCTTCAGGAACGTCCGGCGGCTCGACCCGAGCATCTCGGAGGCGAACGCCGGGAACTCACGGTGCGCAAACTCCTGGAACTCGGGCGTCTGCGCCAGCTCGTCGAGGCTCGTCCAGTAGTCGCGGCCGGTCGCCGAGACGCCGGGGTTCGCCGGCTTGTGGCCGACGGTTGACGGGCATTGCGGGGTGTTGCTCATGGTTGGTGGTCTGTGGCGTGCTGGCGGCGGGCGTTGGGAGACGGGGCGGGGGACGCTTGGGCGGGGGTCAGTAGTGGCAGGCGCCGCAGTTTTCGGGCGGTTTTCGGCGTGAGTTTTTCAGAAGATTGGCCGCGAGCTGGGCGCCCTGGTTCTGGGCGTACCCGTCCTGGGCCAACTCGCCTTCGACCCAGGCGAGGTCCGTCACCCGGCCCTTTGAAAGATCGATGAGGTTGTGCGCCGGGTTGCGGTGGCAGTCGAGGCACCAGCTCATCGACAGCGGCTTCTTCTGGTACACCACCGCCATCTGATCGATCCGGCCGTGGCACGAGAAGCAACTCACGCCCGCCTCGAGGTGCGCGGCGTGGTTGAACTGCACGTAATCGGGCAGCTTGTGGACGCGTTTCCAGGGCGCCGGGTCGCCGCTGGCGGCGTACTCGCGGAGCTTGGCGAGGTCAGGGCTCTTGAAGTGCACCGAGGGGGATCCATCAAGCGAGACCGCTTTTTTGAGGTAGCCGCTCTGGTCGTCGACCACCGTGTGGCAGTTCATGCAGGTGCTTGTCGAGGGGATGTTGGCGATCCGTGAGTTCTCGATGTGGGAGTGGCAATATCGGCAGTCGATGCCCAGCTCCTGCGCGTGCAGCTGGTGGCTGTAGTTGATCGGCTGCTCGGGCTCGTACCCGACCTCCCAGTATGCGGGTGTCGCGTACGCCCAGAACCCCCCCACGACCACGGCGACACCGATGGTCACCGAGAAGAGCGCAAACGCCGGGATTGAGTTCGTCCACTTTGGAAAAATCGCCACGGTCGCTCCTGACATCCTGTTGCACACCACCACGACGATCGCGTGTGCGCGCCCTGCTATCCCGGGGGCCCGTGTGATCCATAATCAGAACCGGGCGCCGAATCTGTTTGGGGGTCAATGTATCGTTTCGGCCACCGCCCGCTTCGTCGTGGAAAACTCCCGACGAAAGCCCTGAAGGCAGGTGACCTGCACCAAACAGTGGGTTCCCCTGAAATCTCGTTGGATCGTAGTGATTGCAAACCACGGGCGTTGTGTCAAGTCGATTCGGGGTGCTAATCCACAATTGAGACATAGTCTCACTCCTTTTCCATCCCTGACTCGACCCTCTCCGCCCCCCCGCTAGCATCCGCCCCATGAATGACAACGCCACGTCCACCGCGCCAACTGGCGACCAGCGCCGCCCGATCTCGCCACTCACCACCGGCCTGACCATCGGCTTCGCCACGGTCGCGAGCATGTGGACGCTGGGGTATCTGCTGCGTTTTCCGGGTCTTTCCACCCCGCCGGTCGCGATCGGGATCGCCCTGCTCACCGTGCAGGCGATCGCCGCGGTGCTCGGCGGGGCGCTCGGGCCGGCGCGAGCGAGCGTGCGCGTCGGGCTGCTTGCGGGATTGACCACGGGGCTGCTCAATCTGCTGATCCTCGGCTCGATGCTCTTTGAAGATTCGGGCTCGGCGGCGGGCGATCGGCCCTCCCCAGTCGTCATCATCCTCGGGTGGATCGCGTTTTCGCTCGTGCTCGGCGTCGTCGGGGTCTGGATCGGGGCCTTGATCTGGCCCGCGCCCGGGCGCCGGGACCAGTCGCGGGGCGCCTGGCTGGGTCGATTCGCCGTCGTCAGCGCCCTGACCATGCTCCCGCTGCTGCTCGTCGGGGGCGTGGTGACGACGTCCGACTCGGGGATGGCCGTCCCGGACTGGCCGAACACGTTCGGGTCGAACATGTTCCTCTTTCCCCTGTCACGGATGACCGGCGGGGTGTACTTCGAGCACACGCACCGTTTGTTCGGCGCGCTTGTCGGGCTGACCTCGCTGACGCTGATGGTTCTGACCCTCCGCAGCGAGCGCGACTCCGGCGCGAAGCGGCTGGCGGTCGTAATCTTCGTTTGCATCGTGGCGCAGGGCATTCTCGGCGGCACGCGCGTCACGGAGACAAGCCGCGCGCTGGCGCTGGCGCACGGTGTCTTTGCGCAGGGGATCTTCGCGCTGCTCGTGGTGCTCGGGGCGATGTTGTCGGCGCGCTGGAACGACGGGTCCGAGCCGATGCCCGGGCACGGGTTCCGGCGCCTGCGCCGGATCGCGATCGCGGCGCTGGTCATGGTGCTGATCCAGATTGCCCTGGGGGGGATGATCCGGCATTTCAGCGGTGAGAAGCTCGCGATGCACGCGGTGCTGACGCACGCGGGGTTCTCGTTGGTTGTCTTCGGGCATGTCGCCGCGGTCGGCGGGCGCCTGACGACGATCAAGGGGGCGCCCAAGCCGCTGCACCGGCTTGGCGTGATCCTGCTGGGGCTCGTGAGCCTCCAGATGCTGCTCGGGGTCGTGGCGCTGGGCGTTGCGATGATGCACCAGAACCGGGCCGAGGCGCCGACGATCCGCCTGACCATCGGCGCCACGCACCAGACCGTCGGCGCGCTGGTCCTCGGGGGCGTCGCGCTGGCGCTGGCGTGGATCAGGCATTCGCTGGTCGAAGATGGATCGACCAAGCAAACTGCATCCGAATAAACCCGGGGGTATTTCAACTCCTCGGACGGACGCCTGTTGCGAGCGGAGGCGCCGTGTCAATGCATGTCAAAGCATGTCGGAGCATGTCAAAGAAAAGAACCGGGGGATTGAAATCCCTCGGCTTTCCTGTTCAATCGTTCTGTGGCCCCTGGCGTTGGGGGGCAGCGCGAAATCACTCGGTCGCGGGCGTCGCGGCTTCGGGTGTTTCTGACTCACTCACCCCGCCCCTGGAGGCCGGGTGGAGCTTGCGCAGGGCGAAGACACCGAGGCAGAGCCCGAGCATCAGCAGGGCGAACGGGAAGAGCATGGGGTTGGACTCGACCGCCTGCGTGTCGGGGTTGATGAACTCGGGCACGATCCCGAGGTTGGTGAACAGGTGCGAGCCGATGGCGCCGAGCATGACCAGCGCGCCGAGGCCGGCGCCGATCCAGTTGGTTTTGGGGATGAGCAGCATGACCGCCGCGAGCAGCTCGGCGACGCCCGTCGCGTACATGCCCGCGTCGCCCATCCCGACCTTCTCGAAGATCTGGACGGCGTACGGGTCCCCGGTCAGCTTGGGCAGGGCGCCCATGGCGAGGAAGACGATCGCCGCGAGCCCCTGCATGATCCAGCTCGTGATGTTCAGTTTCCTGGGGAGTGTCGATGTCGCCATGCCAATGGTCTCCTTGCGAGTGATCCGGGGTCACGCGATGGATCGGCGTCTCCGACCTCGCGCATTGAAAAACACGCCTTCAGGGCGTGTTATTCCGTGAAATCGGATGATTCATACCCCGGGGGGGCGGTCACTCCCGAGGGGGTCGGTCACTCGGGCTTGTCGCCGCTGAGGTCGTAGACCCATCGCTCGCCGGCGCGGTCCCAGTCGAGGACCTCGCTCTCACTGAAGAAGAGCTCCATTTCCTTCGACGCGGCCTCGGGGCTGTCCGAGCCGTGGATGAGGTTGAAGGAGTTGGAGACGCCGAAGTCGCCGCGGATGGTCCCGCCCTCGGCGTTTGATCCGAAGGTGGCGCCCATCATTTTCCGGCAGATGGCGATGGCGCCGACGCCTCGGATCGCGAGCACGAGCACGGGCGAGCTGGTCATGAAGGCGACGAGCCCCGGATAAAAGGGCTTGCTCTTGTGGGCCTCGTAGTGCCGCTCGGCCATGTGCTGTGTGATCTGGATCATCTTGCACCCGACGATCTGGAGGCCCTTGTCCTCGAATCGGGAAAGAATGCGGCCCATGAGCCCGCGCTGGACGGCGTCGGGCTTGAGGATGATGAGTGTCGTCTCCACGGTGTTGCTCCGGTTTGAGTTCGGTGTTGCTGACGGCGCCCGGTCATGACCACGATCGGCGCGGGGCCATAGCGTAGCCCCCACGACGGCGGGGGCCAGCCGTCGGCGCCGGGCGAGCGCGTGCGCGGGGGACGGCCGATCAGAACGGGCCGGAGATGCGGATGTTGTCCATGAACCAGTTGGCCGGGACGTAGTCGGGGTCCTCGGCGGGCGAGGGATCGCCACCCCAGAGCCACTGCAACTGCCGGAGTGATGGGGACTCGACAAGGAACGGGTCGGGGGCCGCGACGCCGGGTTGCAGGTTGCTGATCGCCGGTCCGTAGGGCCCGCCTGGCACGAGCCGGGCGTAGCCGTCATCACTGACGCCGTCGCTGTCGCTGCCGGGCGCGGTGTTCTCGAGGAGGGTTGTCTGGCTGTCACGGACCCAGAGCTCGAAGGTCGAGTTGGCGTGCTGGACCATGCGCAAGGTGAACCACTCGCCGAGCATGGACTGCTTGCCGGTCGCCCCGGAGATGGCGTCGGGCACGGTCCCGAAGAACAGCCCGCCGGCGACGCCCGCGACCTCCTGCGTCTGCCGGACTGTGAAGCCGTTCAGCTCGCCATCGGCATCGGCAAAGGGGAGCAGGTTGGGATCAACCCAGAGGGCGATCCCGCCAAGCATCACGTCCCAGGAGGTCCGGAGGTTGTTGTCGAAGCCCTGGAGCCAGAGGAACGTCTGGTGTCCGGTCAGGTAGACGTCCACGTCGGTGACGATGTCGCTCAGCGGTGAGGCGGTCGATTGCCTGCCCATGGGTGAGAAGAGCGAGAAGAAGCAGCAGTTGGGGATGTTGACGTCGGACTCGGTCCGCGCCAGCGCCAGCACCGACTGGTCGCCCCAGACATTGCACGCTTGCGAGGTCGAGTTGGCGATGAAATCCGCGAGGTTGACCGTTGGCGCCTGCGCATCGAGCAGCTTCCAGTCGCCGTACGCCTCCTGGGTCTGGAAGATCGATAGGATGCGGTACCCCGGGCAGCCACCACAAACACCCTGCGACGTCGGGACCGCGATAATCTCGCCCAGCGCCGGGCTGGCGTCGAGCACCGGCTGCGGGAGGATCGCCCCGCCCGGGATCACCTCGTGCACGAGCGTGACCTGGTACAGACAGAACGGCCCGAGGGTCTGGCCGAACACGCCGATCATGATCCCGAGGTCCGCCGTGTCGACGATTCCGTCGTTGTTGAGGTCGGCGGGCCGGTTGGGGCCGGTCTGCCCGAAGGAGCCGATCAGCACGCCCAGGTCCGTGGTGTCGACGACGAAATCGCCCGACAGATCACCCGGGATCGATTCGCCGTTGCTCTCGACGAGGTCGGCGCCCATCCATCGCGGGAGCGGGTCGGGGGCGCCGAGCTGATCGACCTGCCCATCGACAAACAGAGACGCGAGGAACTCGTTGTTGAACGCGGTCCACTGCCCGCCGGTCCCGTTGGCCTCACCCTGGAGCGAGACCTGGAAGCGGTCGAAGATCGGATCGGTGCTCTTGGGGTAGCGGTCGAAGGAATCGAAATACAGCAGGGCGCCGCGCTGGAAATCGAGCGAAGTCGTCCCGCCGGTCGTGTTGGTCTGGATCGAGGGGGTCCCGATCTCGCGGATGTGCTCGCCCGGCTGCGCGTCGGCGGCGCACGACAGCGCGAGGCCTGCGACAACGGCTGACAATCTTCGAGTTATCCGGCGGTTGATCATGGTCAGATCTCCATGAAGGTTGGGGCCCCGCCAACACCACTCTAACGAAAAAACCGGCGCGGTGGGATGCTTTTCCCGCCGCTCCGGTGGATTCTCGATCCGGTTGACCAACCCCGGGGCCCTCGATGGCGCCCTTTATTGATCGGCTGCCCCGCTCAGCCTCGGTCCCTGGGCGGTGTCTGGCTGGCTGATCATGCTGTCGAGCATGGTGCCGATCAGGGCCGTTGTCTCGGCGCCCTGCGAGCCGGCGCCATCGCCCACGACCATGACGCGGGGCGTGATCCCGATTCCCCGATCGCCGACGATCTTGAGCAGCTCGATCAGGGCCGCGTTGCCCTGGCCGATCTGCTCGGCGATGGCGCGGAATGCCTCAGCCTGCGCCCTGGCCTCGATGGCGATCGCCTCGGCGCCCGCCTCGGCGGCGATGATCATCTGCTGTTTCTCCTGCTCGGCGATCTTCACCTGGTACTGCGCCGTCGCGAGGCGTTTCTCTTCCTCGGCCTCCTGGAGGGTGCGCGTCAGGGCCTTGCGCTGCTCGGCGGCGCGCTGCTGCTCCTGGAAGGTCTCTTGCTCCTGCAACGCGATCTCGCGGTCCGTCTGTGTCTTGAGCAGGTCGCCCAGGGTCTCCTGGTTGCCGACGTTGCCGATGCGCACGCCCGTGACCGTGATCCCGAAATCGGACATCGCCTCGGCGATCATGACCAGCGACTGGGACTCCTGCTTTGATCGCTGTTTGACATAGGCCAGCGCGTTGACGCCCTCGGCGTTATTGCGGAAGACCGCGCGGACGACCGAGTTCAGCCGCTGCGCCAGGCGGGCGCCGTCGTCCTGGAACGAGGTGACGACGTTGGCCGCGTCGCTCGGCTGGATGCGGTACTCGACGCGCACGTCGACGGGGAACTTGTAGCCGTCGTTGGAGATGACCTCGATCTCGCTGAGTTCGCCGTTGGATTCCTCCGCGGTGAACCGGACGGTTCTCTCTTCGGTCGAGATCATCGTGACCTCGTGCGCCTTGGTGTGGAGGTAGTACTTCTGCGGGAACAGGGGTGTCTCCCAGACGCCGCGGCTGCCCACCGGGACGATCGCCGAGGCGCCGTCGCCGGTCCTTGGTCCGACGTTGGACTTGACCACCCCGACCATCGCGGGCGGGATGTTGATGACGGGCGCTTTTTCGATCTGGAAGAGCCGGGTGTTGAGCGCGTACCGGCCCGGACGCAGCACGTAGGTCTGCGGGCCCTTGACGCCCGCGCCGTCGGTCAGGAAAAACTGCGCGCTGAGCATCTGCTTGGCCTGCGCATCGGTCCACTCGGGCGCGTACACGTCGCCGGCCGGCATCGGGCGCCCGTCGGCGGCGGTGAGCAGCCCGATCTCGTCGTCGGCGATGGTGATCCAGTTCTCCAGCTCGACGTTGTAGATCACGGGCCACAACCACGGATGCCAACCGGGCATGAGGACCTCGGCCTGCGCGCCCTTCTCGCCGCTGACCGCGATGACCCGGCCCTCGGGCAGGCTTTGGGCGCCGACGTTTTTCACGACGATCCCGACCTGCCCGTCGGGGACGTACCGAACCGAGCTGATCGTCACAAAGACAAAGAGCACGAGCATCGCCAACACGGCGACGCCCGTTTTGGCGCCGTTGTTTTTCAGTTTGGGGATCAGGCTCAAGATCGCGGCGGCCAGCGCGAGCCCGACCAGGATGATGACAGGTGTGAACACGAGTGCCTCCTTGTAAATGGCTGACGCGGCCCGGCGCGTCACGATGGCGCCGCGCGGGTGTTCGCGTGGGCCACGATTGAATCGTTGGTATGGGAACGGGATCCCGTGGACTTGTCTAGTTGGCGCCGAGGCGATCCCGATTGCAGGTTTGACGTGTCATCCTGCCCGCGTCAACAGACACGTGCGAATGTGTACGCGGCGAAATCCACAATCCGTCTGTCTTTTCGTGAGGCCATCGGGGTCGGCAATAACGAACCGGGGAAAGCCCCGGTTTGATCAGGGGCCGAAGTTTGCGATCAGCACGCCCAGATCGGCGGTGTCCACGATCCCGTCATTATTGATATCCGAGGTTGGATCGCTGGTCCCGAAGTTGGCGATCAACACCCCGAGGTCGGCGGTGTCGACCACACCATCGCCGTTCAGATCTCCGGTGACGCCCACGGTCTGGCAACCGATCCGGGCGCCCACGGCGTTAGCCGAGACGCCCTCGACCGATCCGAAGACGCCGCCCGCGTACAACCGGCCTGCGGGATCGTTGGGATCCGCCAGCAACATCGAGACCCGCGCGTCGGCGCCGCCAAGGGCCGGGGACCACTGCGCGCCGTCCCACTTTGCGAGCCGCAGGACCGATGCATCGTCGGCCTTGAGAAAGTCACCACCGGCGATCAGCACCGGACCGGCGCCCTCGTCGAAGACCTCCAACGATCGCACCGTTGATCCGATCCCCCACGAACCTGTCCCGCCGACAGCCGACCAGCTCGCTCCATCCCAGCGGGCCACCCGCCTGGCCTGCACGCCGCCGGCCACATCAAAGGCTCCGCCGACGTAGAGCGCCGGGCCCGATCCATCGTCGAAGACCGCGAGCGCATGGACGGCGCCATCGAGGCCGCTGCCCATCGGGGTCCAGGTGGCGCCGTCCCACGCGGCGATGTTCGAGGCGAACTGTCCCCCGGCGACGGTGAACGCCCCGCCGGCGACGAGCACGGGGCCGCCGCCGAGATCGACTTCGGCGATCACGTTCACCGCGGATTGGCCCCCGGGCGTGGTGATCCCGGATCCGAGGGGCGACCACGCGGCGCCGTCCCAGGCGGCGATGCGTTTGGCGATCGCTCCATCGGCGCTAGCGAACAGTCCGCCTGCATAGAGCCGGGGCGCTCCGCTGATTGATGAGACACCAAGCGCGAGGACCTTGTTGTCAAACCCCCCACCGGCGGGGCCCCACTGAACGCCGTCCCAGCGGGCGACTCTTGGCGCGGCGACGCCGCCTGCGACGGTGAACACACCACCCGCGTAGAGATCATTGCCGAAGAGCGCGAGCGCGTCGACTTCGTTATCGAATCCCCCGCCGATGGCGAGCCACTGCGTCCCGTCCCAGCGGGCGATGTAGTTCAAGGCCAGCGCGCCGGAGCTGAGGAACTTGCCGCCGGTGATCAGGTTCCCGTTGAGGTCGATGGTGGCGGCGAGAACCTCGCCGTCGAGTCCGGGCGTTCCGATGGACGGGTCCCATTGCGGCACACAGGGCGTCCCGGCGTCGGCGAAACAGGCGATCAACATGATGGCGAGCGCAGCGCCGGCCTTCGATAGGATGTGTCGGAGCAACATGGTGCTGACAGAGTGCCGATAAACAATCGGGAATACAAGTAAAACCCGGAGAAGCATCGAGAACTGCGCCAGGCGAGGCATTCACCGGCTCCCGGACGCGCCTCCCTGCAACCGTCGCAGCCAACCCAGCCCGACTCCCGAGAGCCGGAATGGGTGAGAAGCGGCTATTTCGCAGCGAAATCAGTTCGATAAGGCTGACATGTCCCGGATCGCGTCTGTCCTCTGCACAGGGTGCAGGCGTGATCCACGTTGATGCACAGGAGTCAACCATGTCATTGCCCACCGGAGGCCTCGTCGCTCGCTCCATGACAATCGGAGCATCCCGAATCTCCAGAAACGCCTCGTTGATTTCGCTGGCGTGCATCTGCGCCACGGCCTCGACGCCGGCATCCGCGCAGGCGGTGTTCGGCGCCATCGACGCGGGGTTCCCCGTATTCTCTGATAATGGCTCCGCGCTGGCGAACCCGGACATCGCGGTGGGCACGAGCACCATCGTGGCGGTGGCCTCGGGTGAGATCGCGTGGTACGACAAAAACAACCAGTTGCTCGGGAGCATGCCGCTGTGGGGCGCGGGGGGGCTCTGGTCCAACGTCGGCGGGACGGACCGGATCAACGACCCACAGGTGGTCTGGAACCCGATCGCGCAGAGCTTCTACGTCGCCGCGACCCGTCAGTCGGACGCCGGCGACGAGGACATCCTGACCGCGTTCACGCTGACCGACGATCCGAGCGCGGGCTGGGCGACGCAGCAGAACAGCTTCCGGTCGCTCGGGTTCAACGCCGAGCACCTGTCGCTGGGCAACAAGGGCGACGGCATTTATTTCACGGTCGACTTTGATCCGTCGTCGCCGATCGCCGGGTGCTGGATGGGCGTCGCTGACCGCGCGCGGCTGTCCAACAACGACCGCATCAGCCATTACACGCAGCTCTCGAACACGCCGCGCGGATTCGCGGTCAACGAGTCTGATCGTGTCGCCGGCACAGAGCTTCTGTCGGTGACGATCAACTCGGGCGGCTTCGCCAAGGCCCTGCTCACCGGTTGGAACACCACCAGCCCGGACGGGATGCTGGTTTACAACTGGATTGATCTGCCCTGGCATTTCACGGCGCCCCCGATCGAGCAGCCTGTCCAGGGCTTCGATCTCGACCCGGGCGCCGGCGAGTTCCGATCCTCGAAGGAGCAGCAGGGCTCGTTGTGGACGGTCCACACCGTGAAGTCTGGTGATCACGCCGTTGTCAGGTGGTACGAGATCGATCTCAACGGCTGGCCCAACTCCGGCCAGACGCCCTCGCTCCGCCAGTATGGCGATATCGACCCGGGGCCCGGCGTCAGCGCCTTCCTGCCCGACATCGCCGTCGACAGTCTGGGCAACGCCGCGATCGTCTTCAGCATCTCGTCGGCGGATCAGAACATCGCGATCGCCCGCGCAGTCCGCTTTGCCGGTGACCCGCTCGGCGAGTTCCGCCAGCACCGGATTATCCACACGAGCAACTCGGTCGAAACCAGCGGGGTCTGGGGCTCCTACGTCGGGATCGAAGCCGACCCGACGACGCCCGGGGTCTTCTGGTCGCACGCGCCGTACCGCACCGACGGCTGGCAAACCTGGATCGGCAAGGTCACGCTCGCCCAGAACAACCCGCCCAGCGATGGCCCGAGGCTGTACGCGCCCGACAACGGATTTATCCACAACATCATCCCCGCGCTCCGGTGGGACTTCAACGAGCTCGCCAGCGGGTTCCACGTGATGGTTTCGACCGATCCCGGCTTCCAGATCAACACGTTCACCTCGGATGTCATCCAGGAGAACAGCTACGTGATCCCCGACGGCGTTCTGGACTGCAACACCCGCTACTACTGGCGCGTGGTCGCCGAAACTTCTCAGGGCGAGATGATGTCCGATCCGGATTCGCGCTGGTTCGAGCGCCGCTACCGCGAGGACCTCAACCGTGACGGCATCGTCGACTCGGCCGACATCGGGATGTTCATCTCGGCCTTCCGGGCCTCGGACCTTGCCGCCGACTTCAACGATGACGGCGTCATCAACTCGGCGGACCTGGGCGTTCTCATCGGCGCGTTCGGGGGCGTTTGCGAATAAGCCCGAGCGTTCCAAGTTGAATCAACCGAACGGGCGAGCCACGGGGGCTCGCCTGTTTTCTTGTCCACAAGGCAGGTTCACCCGGCCGCACGCCGTGCTATCCTGAGCGGGAACACCCAGGAAACCGCACGGATGCCCCCGAAAAGCCCCCCCAAACCACGGTCACGGAAGACCGGCGACGACGCCCCGCCCAAACGCCGTCCCCCGGCCAAGCGCACCAACGCCACCGCCGAGACCATGGCCGACATGCAGCGGGAGATCTCCGTTTCGGAGTTCTTCGCGAAAAACCGCCACCTGCTGGGGTTTGACAACCCGCGCCGGGCGCTGCTGACAACCGTCAAGGAGGCCGTGGACAACGCCCTCGACGCCTGTGAAGAAGCGGGCATCATGCCCGAAATCACCGTCCGCATCGAGCACCTGCCCGAGATCGACGAGGCACGCTACCGCGTCACCATCGAGGACAACGGGCCGGGCGTTGTCCGGCGGCAGATCGACAACATCTTCGGCAAGCTCCTGTACGGCTCGAAGTTCCACCGGCTGAAGATGTCGCGGGGTCAGCAGGGCATCGGGATCTCGGCGGCCGGGATGTACGGGCTGATGACGACCGGGCGCCCGATGGTGATCACGTCGCGCTCGAAAACGGGCCGGCGCGCCCACCATGTCGAGCTGGCGATGGACACGACCAAGAACAAGCCGGAGGTCTCGGTCGATATCGAGACCGACGAGTTCCCGGCGCACACCGGGACCCGCGTGGTCATCGAGCTCGAGGGCAAGCACCAGCGGGGCCGGGGCAGCGTCGACGCGTATATCGAGCAGACGGCGATCGCCAACCCGCACGCGCAGTTTACTTACATCCCCCCCACCAGATCGGGCGCCGAGGATCCCGGGGGAGAGCCGCTGCTCGACGGCGACACCGAACCCGAGATCGAGATCCCGGAGGATCTCTCACAGACCACGACCATCGGCGACTCGATCATCTACCCGCGCACGATCGAGGAGCTCCCGCCCGAGCCCGCCGAGATCAAACCGCACCCCAAGGGCGTCGAGCTTGGCACGCTGATGCGGATGCTCAAGCAGACCTCACAAAAACAGCTCGGCGGGTTCCTGACGAAGGAGTTCTGCCGCGTCAGCCCCAAGGCGTCGCAACAGCTCTGCGAGGGTGCCGGGCTGACGACGCGCACATGGGTGACGAAGATCGGCCACGCCGAGGCCGAGGCGCTGCACAAGTCGATCCAGAAGGTGAAGCTGATGGGCCCGCCGCTGAACTGCCTGGCGCCGATGGGCACGCGGCAGATCCTCGCGGGGCTGCTCAAGGGCGTTCGCGCCGAGTTCTACACCGCGGCGACGAGGCCCCCGTCCGTGTACCGCGGCAACCCCTTTCAGATCGAGGCGGGCATCGCCTACGGGGGCGAGCTCAAGGGCGACGATACGGCGCGGGTCATCCGGTTCGCCAACCGTGTGCCGCTGCTCTATCAGCAATCCGCGTGCAGCGCCTTCAAGGCCGTCGTCGAGACGGGGTGGAAGAACTACGGGCTGACCCAGCCCCGGGGCTCGGCGCCGCAAGGGCCGCTGGTGGTGATGATCCACATGGCCAGCGTGTGGGTTCCATTTACGAGCGAATCAAAGGAAGCGATCGCGGACTACGACGAGATCCGCAAGGAGATGCGGCTCGCGCTCCAGGAATGCGGGCGCAAGCTCGGGTCGTACGTCCGCAAGCGGGACCGCATCCGCCGTGAGGGGCAGCGCCGCGACGCCTTTGCGCGGTACATCGGCGAGGTCGCCAAGGCGCTGCACACGATCGACCCCGATCTCGATCCGGTGAAGATGCGCGACGACCTCGAGGCCGTCGCCGCGTCGCGCACGGAGATGGCGGACGTCACTCTCGACGAGGACGGCCTGCCGGTTGATCAGATGCGCAACGCCCGGGTCGACGAGAACACGGTCATCCTCGATCAGCCCGACGAGCAGGCGCCGACCATCGCGCCCGAGCCGGCGCCACGGAAAGCGTCGAAGCGGTCGGGCTCGAAGAAGAAAACCACGAAAAAACCGGCGAAGAAGGCCGCCCCGAAGTCGGGCAAGCCCGCGAGGAAGAAGACCGGCAGGCAGGAACGCCTCTTCGGCGACTAACCCCGACCACGCACCCGGAGCCGCCCGATGGCCAGGAAGAAAACGAGCAAGGCCACAACGAACAAACGCGTGGTGAAGAAGGTCATCCGCAAGAAGGTGGCGACGAAGGCGGCCACCCGGAAGAAGACCACCGCCCGCGCCCGCCGCGCGCAGGCCGTCGACACGCCCACGCGCATCAGCGACTTTGCGCAGGCCGTGGCGCTGCTCGCGGCCAAGGGTGAGGACCCGTTCCTCGACATCCCCACGCGGGCGCTGTCGAACGTGAGCTTCTCGAAGTCGTCGGGGCTGATCGAGATGGGCGACTCGACGCAGCGCCGGAGCTTCTTCAATCTTGGTCAGGCGAAGAAGTTCATGCAGACGACGCTCATCGCCTCGGGCTGCTCGGAGCTGCTCCGCCAGGAAAAGACGACCTCCATCCGTGATCTTTTTTACCACTGCAAGCACACGATCGAGGGCACGAAAGAGAACACGTTCGACGATCAGGCCGAGTCGGACCCGATCATCGAGGATCTCGAGGTCGCGCTCACGTCGCTGCGCGAGGAGCTCGGGCTGTATGCCGAGCCCAAGGGCGCGATGGTCGGGCCGATGACCATCGTCGATCGGGGCGACACGATCGACCTCTCGAAGATGGGCTCGGGCGGCTACGCGGTCCCGTCGATCGTGGAAGATCACGTCATCCAGTTCAAGAAGTGCTCCGCCAAGTTCATCCTCCTTATCGAGAAGGGCGCCGTCTGGAGGCGCTTCAACGAGGACCGGTTCTGGAAGAAGCACAACTGCCTGATCATCCACGGCGGCGGGCAACCCCCGCGGGGCATCCGGCGTCTTCTCTGGCGGCTTCATCACGAGCAGGGCCTGCCGGTGTTTGTGCTCGTCGACAACGACCCGTGGGGCTACTACATCTACTCCGTGATCAAGCAGGGCTCGATCAACCTGGCGTTCGAGAGCGCCCGGATGGCGATCCCCGCGGCCCGGTTCATTGGGATGTCCAGCTACGACGCCGAGGCCTTTGGGCTGCCTCCGGAGGTGACGATCAGGATTACAGATCAGGACATCCGCCGGGCGAAGGAGATCCGGGAGTATCCCTGGTTCGCCAAAAATATCTGGCAGCGTGAGATCAACCACATGCTGAAAAAGGGCGTCAAGCTCGAACTCGAAGCGCTATCCAGCAAGGATTTCAGCTTCATCACCGAGACTTACCTGCCCAGAAAACTGCGGGATCAGGACTACCTCGACTGAGGCATCAAGGCGCCTCATGCCCACCAAGGCGACTTGACGGGGTGATGGATCCGAGTCATGCTGATCGGCCCTACGCCGACTGGGCTGTTTCCCTGACATCGAACCCAGCGGCGCGGGATGCCCCCATGAATCCGAGGCATAGCTGTTTGGATCGCACATGCCGTAGACCGCTGCCCGTGAATACCGAATCGTGGGTTGGGCGCCGGTCTTCCTGGCACAATCTACGAGTGTCTCTATGAACACCACATCACCTGTTGAAGAACGCAAAAACGTTCCTATTTTCCCAGACGACAGCGCCAACAAGAGCCCCCGGTCGATCTTGATCGCCGACGGGAACGAGCAATCCTGCGAATCGCTCTCGGCGGCGCTCAAGGGGTTTGGGTACCGGATCAGCGGGGCTGTCTCCGGGCCTGCCGAGGCGGTTTCCTACAGCAAGGAACACCACCCGGACCTCGTCATCCTCGTCACGCCCGACGGCGACAGCGCCACCCTCGATGCGGTCACCGAGATCTGGAACGACTCGCACAGCGCGGTCTTTGTCATCTCGGATTCACTGGACCCTGCGCATGTCCTGGCCTTCAACTCCGCCGGCGCCGTGGCGGTGCTGAGCAAGGATTCCCCGGACTCGTGCCTGCGGGCGACGATCGAATCGGCGTATTCGTGCGCCTACGCGATCAAGACGATGCAGGGCCGGATCGACCAGCTCGAACGCAACCTCGTCCACCGCCGGCTCGTCGAGGAGGCGAAGTGGAAGATGGTCACCGAGCAGAGCATGACCGAGCCCGAGGCCCACACCAAGCTCCAGCACTACGCCCGGAGCGAGCGCATCCAGCTAGCTGTCGTCGCCGAGCAGGTCATCAAGGGTGAGCTGACGCTCGACTGACACGCTCGGCAGTCCCCCGGCAGCGTCCGAAAACCGGACTGCGAGGCTTGGAGATTGTGCGATCGAGGCGCTGGCGGTGCGCCGTTCGCGATGCTGACATGTCCTCGATTTGTGTGTCTCACGCCGGATTACCGCGTGACTGCGCGCATGAAATCCGGTATCTTCGGCGACAGTCCCAGCGATGGGGCGACGCTCCACACACCGATCCTGGCGCCGCGCCGGTCTTTCCCCGCCACGTGTCCCGAGTGGACATGAGGGCCGACTGCCAAGACAGGATCATCCACGGCCGGGAACTCGCCACGGAGCGGGCGAAACTCTTTGGCCGTGACAAACAAAGCGGACCGACCCGATGGTCGAGCCGCCGGCGACTGGAGGAGACGCCGGCGATACTCCCCGAGGGCCGGTCCGCTTTCTTTTCTCCATCCCCCTGATCCATCCTTCCGATCCATGCTGATCCATGAACAACCGCGCGGCCCCCGCCCGGGTCGGCGCCGTCGCGATAGACTGACCGCCCCATGCCCTCGATCGCCCATCATCTCGGAGTCGACAAACCCCTGATCGGGATGATCCACGTGCGCGCGCTCCCCGGGACGCCCTTCGCCAAGGGAACGCTTGATGAGACCATCGACAAGGCCGCCGAGGAGGCGGAGACGCTCTTCGATCTCGGCTTCGATGCGCTGTGCATCGAAAACATGCACGACCGCCCCTACCTGCTCACCGAGGTCGGCCCCGAGATCGTCGCGGCGATGACCGCGGTGGGGATCGCCGTCCGCTCGGCGGCGCCGAGCGCGCCGATGGGGGTGCAGATCCTCGCCGGGGCCAACACCAGCGCGCTGGCCGTGGCGCTGGCCGTCGATGCGCAGTTCATCCGCGCCGAGAACTTCGTCTTCGCCCACGTCGCCGACGAGGGGCTCATGCCAACCGCCAGCGCCGCGGTGCTTTTGCGCGAGCGCAAGCGGATCGGCACCGAGCACGTGGCGATCTTCACCGACATCAAGAAAAAGCACTCGGCGCACGCGATCACCGGCGATGTCACCCTCGCCCAGACCGCCCACGGCGCCGATTTCTTCGCCTCAGATGGTCTCATCGTCACGGGCTCGGCCACCGGCGCCCCGGCGAGTGCGGCGGACCTGATTGAGGCCAGGCAGGCGGCGCCGGACCTGCCCCTGCTCGTCGGCTCGGGCGCCACGCCCGACAATATCGCCGAGATGTACGAGCACGCCGACGGCGTCATCGTCGGCTCCTCGATCAAGGTCGACGGCCTTTGGTCGAACGAGATCGACCCGGCCCGGTCGGCGGCGGTGGTCGAAGCGGCCAACAGCGCCCGGGGCTAACGACCTCATGCCGTGGGGTTGGATTCCGTCCCGTCATTGTGTGTGACTGGATGCGAAAGGCGGGTTGAAAACCCGCCCCACTGCCGCGTCTTGCTCCGGCGCGGTACGCTGTGTCCATGGCAAAGAAAACAATCATCAAGGGCGGGACCATCCACACCGCATCGGAATCCTTCATTGGCGATATCGCCATCACCGGCGACCGCATCACCGGTGTCGGCACGGACCTCAAGGGCGCCGCGTCAACGACGATCATCAACGCCAAGGGCAAGGACGTGATCCCGGGGTGCCTCGATGTCCACGTCCATCTGGCGCTGCCCTTCGGCGGGTCGGTCTCGTGCGACGACTTCGATTCTGGCACGCGGGGCGCCGCCTGCGGCGGGATCACCACCGTCATCGACTTTGCGATCCCGAGCAAATCGATGACCCTCGACGAGGCGGACAAGGTCTGGCGCAAGAAATCAAAGGGCGAGGCGTACGTCGATTACACCTGGCACGTCGCGCTCACGGACAAGTCGCACGTCGCGCAGATGAAGGGCATGATCGACAGGGGCCTGCCCACCTTCAAGAGCTTCATGATCTATGAAAGCGAGGGGTGGAACAGCGACGATGCGCTGCTCTACGCCGCCTTACAGAACTGCAAAAAGCTCGGCGGTATGCTCCTCGTCCACGCCGAGTCGCCCCGTGTGCTCGACCTGCTCATCGAGCGCCAGCACACACCGGCGAAGATGAAGAAATACGGCGCCCGCCTGCACGGTATGACCCGGCCCAACTTCGTCGAGGCCGAGGCGATCGAGCGGTTCATCAAGTGGTGCGAGGTCACCGATGGGCAGGGGTACGTCGTGCACATGTCGACCGCGGAAGGCGCTGACCTGATCAAGGCGGCGAAGTCACGCGGCGTTCCGGTGCACGCCGAGACGTGCGCGCAGTACCTGATCCTCGATGATTCGGCGTTTGCAAAGAAGGACGGCCACCTCTACGCCTGCTGCCCGCAGATCAAGAAGAAGCCGGACATCGCGAGGCTGTGGGCGGCGCTCGAATCGGGCGGCTCGGGAACCGACGCCGAGGTATGCGTAGTCTCGACCGACACGTGCTCGTTCACCAAGGCGCAGAAGGGGACGTGGTGGCGGGGCTCCAAACGCGACGGCTACGGCGACTGGACCAAGATCCCGATGGGGATGCCCGGGCTCGAAACGATGGTCCCGCTGCTCTACACGCTGGGTGTCCGCGGCGGGCGGATCAGCATGAACAAGCTCGTCGATGTCTGCGCCACGACCCCCGCGCAGGTCATGGGCCTCGGCGACCGGAAGGGCCGGATCGCGCCTGGGTACGACGCCGACATCGCGATCATCGATCCCAAGCGGACGATCACGGTCGACTGGAAGAAGCTGCAATCGAACTGCGACTGGAGCCCGTTCCAGGGCGAAAAACTCGGCGGCTTCGCGCACACGACGCTGTGCCGGGGCGAGGTTGTTGTGAAGAACCACAAGGTGGTCGGGCGGAAGGGGTTCGGGCGGTTTGTGAAGCGGGCGTTGGGCTGATCACACCCAACCCTTGTCCCACCAACTCCCTGTCGCTCTCCTCGAACGGATAACCAGTCCATGCAGGATCCCCCGATCAACCTCACAGACCTGGATCGTCGCATCCAATCCGCCATCGATTGTTTCTGGGAGACCAGAGATTCCCAGGGTCAGCGGCAGGGATCTGTAACCGGCAGAAAAGACGCCGGCGACCGGGCCAAGGTCACGGGGGGCAAACATCTGGATGCGTTTGTTGACCTGATCGCTGCGTTGGTCCGGGAGAACTGCCATGGTGTCCGGGTGTTTACGCAGAAACACAACCTTGATCCCGCAACAGTGCTCCCGGGATATTTTCGACCGACGAAGTACTGGGATCTTGTTGTTCTCCACGGATCACAGCTGGTCGGGGGGATCGAACTCAAATCACATGTCGGACCATCATTCGGCAACAACTACAACAATCGATCCGAGGAGGCGATCGGCAATGCTGTGGACATCAACACTGCCTACCGCGAGGGCGCCTTTGAACCATCGCCCAAGCCGTGGATCGGCTACATGATGCTGCTCGAGGAAACAGCCAAATCCACCAACGCTGTGAATGTCCAAGAGCAACACTTTCAAGTATTCCCAGAGTTCAAAGACGCTTCATACGCCAAGCGCTACGAGGTCGGGATCACACGGCTTGTTCGCGACGGGCTCTACAGCTCCGCCTGCCTGATGCTGTCAGGCCACAAGAACGGCGAGCCGACGTGGAGAGAGCCCAGCGTCGAGTTGTCCTTCAGGCGATTCGCCGCCTCGCTCATCGGACACGCTCTTGCGGTGTCAACGGCAGCGTAATCCTACCGACGGGTTTCCACGATCGGGAGATCCAGACCCAACTCGCCTTGTGACGCGATCTTGCCGATCCGATCCCGTGCTTTTTCGAAGTACGCCGGGTCCAGCTCGTTGGCGATGCTGTTGCGGTGCGCCCCGATCGCGGCGACGCTCGTGGTCCCGGTTCCCGCGAACGGGTCGAGCACCGTATCTCCGGTGAACGAAAACATCCGGATCAGGCGGTACGCCAGCTTCTCCGGGAAGGGCGCCGGGTGATCCCGCGTTGACGCACCGGTGAGGTCCGTCCAGATCGGGCGGAACCACGACGATTGCTCTTCCTTGCTCAGCCTCGATTGGGCGCGCTGATCGTCTGTTGGCTTCCGGTAACCGCCGGGCTTTCGCAGCATCAGGATGTACTCGACATCATTCTTGATGATGGCGTTCGGCTCGTACGGTTTGCCGAGAAACCCGGCGCCGTTGCCGTTGGTCTCGAAAGTCGCGTTGGCGATCTTGTTCCACAAAATGGGCGTCAGGTAGTCAAAGCCGATCGCACGGCATCGCACGGAGATATCGGCGTGCAGGGGCAGGACATGGTGCCGTCCCTTGTTCGCTCGACGCGCGACACAGACATCACCGACATTGCACACCAATCGACCGCCCGGGACGAGCATCCGAAAACAGTGGCTCCAGACGCGATCCAGTTCGTCATGGAACGCTTCGTAGTCGTCCATCTCCCCCATCTGGCCGGGATGGTCGTTGTATTTCTTGAGATTGAAATACGGCGGAGAGGTCACCACCAGATGCACCGAGGCGTCATCAACCCAATCGAGTTCGCGGGCATCGCCCTGATTGAGCACATGTCGTGTGGGCGGACCGTCGTACGGCCTGAACTCGGGGATGGCCGTGGCCTCGGCCCGAGTCCGCGGGGAGACCCGTTTCTGTTGATCAAGAGTTTGGGTGATGGGCTTGTCCATCACAAGATCCTAACAGATCCGTCGGTCTCTGAGGATACGCTACTCCTCGCACTCCCCATCGCAGTTCATCGGGCAGCTCTTGAGTGGGCAGGTCTGGAGCCCGATCACCTTGTAGAGCGGGCAGAAGCCGATGATCGCGGTGAAGAGCGCGATCACGCCGATGGCCGCGACGATGATGCCGACGATGGCGCCGTTCATGACGTCGAGCGTGGCGAACGCGACGGCCAGGGCGGCGATGCCGATGATGGCGCGGACGATGCGGTCGAGGTTGCCTTCGTTGTTCTTCATGGTGATCCGTTCCTTTCAGTTGCTCCGGTACGCCGTATCCCGGTCGCGGCGTCTTGCGAGTTCACTCGTGTATTGTCGGCCGATCGACTCGGCAGACGTTGACATCCATTCGGTGAGCCTGGTCCGTCCCGTCGGGGGCGTCTCGACACAGAGCAGGTCCGCCATCAGGCCGGCGACCTCCTCGCGGGTGATCATCACGTCGTCGACAAGCCGTCCCAGGACCGATGCGACGAACAGCCCCATCGCGGGCGGGGCGCCGATGATCGGCCGGCGTTTGCCGATCGCCACGCCGACGGCCTCGACGAGCTCTTTGTAGGTGAACGTCTCGGGTCCGATGGCGTTGACGACCGCATCGCCGGTCGCGGCGCCCTGCTCGACGGCGAGCTGCGCGAGATCATCGACGTGGATCGGCTGGAGGCGGTATTGCCCGTCGCCGAAGACGCCGAAGATCGGCAGCTTCCGCAGCGCCCAGGCGATGTTGTTGATCAGGATGTCCTCCTTGCCGAAGAGGACGGTCGGGCGGAGGATCGTGTGCGGCAGACCCGATTCCTTCAGGGCGCGTTCGAGCCTCGCCTTGCCGTGGAAATACTCCAGGGGGGAGTCCTCCGACGGGTTCGTGATGCTCACGTGCACGATGCGACCGACGCCCGCTTGTTTCGCCGCGTCGAAGAGGATCATCGTGTTCTTGACCGCGTCGGCGTGGTTGAATGTCTTGTGGTTGAACCGCACCCAGTAGGTGTTGTACAGGACGGCCACCGAGTCGAGCGACCGCGCGAGCGCCTCCGGGTCTTTGAAGCACAGCGGATGCGCCTGGATCCGATCTCCGAAATCGTGCGCCCGACCTGACGAGTTGGTCAGCGTGATGACGCGCTGCCCGGCGTCGAGCAGGCGCCTGGCGATGTACCTGCCCGAATACCCGAAGGCCCCGGTGACCGCGTGCGGTGGCGTCTGGGTGATGCCGCTCATCCCGGCCCCGCCGGGGCGCCGCCCTTGCGCGGGTCGCTGGCGGCCTGGTAGCCCGCGCCTTCTTCTGCGCGGCGGATGAGCTGTACGTTGCCCACCGACTTGATCGATCCGATGCTGTGCCCCTTCTTCTTAAGCCCGAGCCGCAACGCCTGGAGGGCGCTGGCCCTGCCCATAAGCGCCTGCATCCCGGTGGGGGACCTCTCCCCGGGCTGGATCAGCTGCGCGTTGAGCGCCTCCTCGAACGCCAGCGCGTTCGGGCGCCACTGGTGGTGGTACCGGGGCTCGCTGACGGCGCGCTGGGCGTCCATCCCCCAGACGATCACGTTGAGCATCGCCTGCAATGTCCCGGTGATGATCCGGGGTCCGCCCGAGGCGCCCGCGACGACTTCGACATCACCTTCGGGATCGAGCACGATCGTCGGCGACATCGAGGAGAGCGGCTTCTTCCCGGGCGCCGGGCGGTTGGCGTCGGACTGGTGCAGCCCGAAGGCGTTGGCGGCGCCGTGGTGCGTTGTGAAATCATCCATCTCGTTGTTCAGGCAGAAGCCGAACTCCTGCACGAGAATCCGCGATCCGAACGACAGGTTGATCGTCTCGGTCAGCGCCACGGCGTTGCCCTGCGCATCAACGACGCTGACGTGGCTCGTGCCCGAATCGTCCGGGAGCCGCCCAGCGGGGGCCGACTCGTCAAGCTGGAGGCCGTAGGTGCGGTTGCGCTGGATGGCATCGGGCTGGATCCTCGCGGCGATCGTGTCAAGGCGCGCCGGATCGAGCAGGCGTGTGATCCTCGGATCGTCCATCGGCATGTCGCCCAGCCATCTGGAGCGGTCGGCGAAGGCGTGCTTGAGCGCCTCGACGATCAGGTGCGTTGATTCGGCGGTGTTGTGACCCATCGAGGCGAGGTCGACGCCGTGCGATTGTTCGTACCGCTCGACGACCCCGAGCGTCTCGGCCATGACGATCCCGCCAGAGGAGCTGAGCGGCATGGACAGGATCGTGAACCCGTGGAAACTGAATCGCAGCGGCTCGGTCCAGCGGAGGCGATCCGTCGCAAGATCGGCGTAGGTCATCACACCCCCGGCCTGCCGCACGGTCCGGATGATCGCGTCGGCGACCGGGCCGGTGCGCACCGCTTCGACGCCTTGCGACGCGATCAGCCGCAGCGCCTGCGCCTGGTCGGGGTTCATCCTGACGCCCTGGTCGACCCCGGGGCGCAGCTCGACGAAGGTCTGGTGCGCGGCGAGGTGCGTCGTCATGCGCACGGGCCAGACCTCGGTCCACTCGGCCAGCTCGTCGATCGCGTCGCGCTCGAACTTGTCCGGGACATAACCGTCTTCGGCCAGCCGGATCGCCGGCGCCATAACCGCATCGAGCTCCAGCGCGCCGAAGCGCTCCTGCGCCGCGAGCAGGCCCTCGACGGTCGTCGGAACCGCCACCGCGGCGCCGCTGAACTTGCTCACCTCGGGATCGATCAGCTTGTCGAAGTAATCCTCGGTGATCGCCGCGGGGGATGTCTCGCGGTAGTCGAGGGCGATGTCGAGCGCATCGCCGGGCGTCTTCGTGCGTGGATCATCGACGAGGTGGATGACCATGAACCCCCCGCCGCCGAGCCCGCAGGACATCGGGCGGACGACCGACAATGCGAAGCTCGTCGCGACGGCCGCGTCCACCGCGTTGCCGCCCTGGGCGAGGATCTCGGCGCCGGCCTTTGAGGCGAGCGGGTGGTCGGCCGCGACGACGCCCTTGGTGTAGATCTGCTGCGCACTGACGGCCGGGACCGCGAACGCCAGCGCGAGCGTGAGGGTTGTGGCCAGGCCTCGCACGAACGGGCGCCACGCCGTACCCTGTCGGTCGCACCGGTCGCGGCCGGTTTGTTGAGATTTGAGCAAAGTGGACATCCTCATGAGCAAACTCCAGCGGTCAATCCTGCTGAGCATCTTAGTGCCTGTTTTCGCCCTGGCCCCGGCCGGGTGCCGGTTCGCCGGCGCCGGGGCGTACGGCGGGTACCGGTTCGTCAACGGGGAGTACAAGGGCGTGGTCGACGCCGACCTTGTCACCACGGTTCAGGCGACCCGAGCCGCGTTCGACGAGCTCGACATCCGCGAAACAATGATCAGAAAAGTAGGGTCCGTCGCCAGGATCGAGGGCCTCTCGACCGGATACCGCACAGTCCGGGTGACGCTCGAAGCGGCCGGGGACACCACGACCAACGCCCGGGTCCGGGTGGACACCTTCGGGGACAAGTCCTTCAGCCAGATCGTCATGGAAAAAATCAACGCCAACCTCTGAACGGACGACTACCTGAGCATGCCAAACACCCAAACCAAGGTCGGCCAATCGGCGCTGCTGTGCGCCGCCATCGTGTTGACCGCAAGCGCCGCCGGGGCGCCGACGACTGTTGAGCAGATCCTCGCCCTCCCGGACACGGGCGACCTGAGCCGGTTCCACACCATCCTCGCCTCGGAGCCCCACGTCGCCGGCTCGCCCGGGGACGCGAGAACCATCGAGCGTATCGTCGAGCTGTTCGAGTCCTTCGGGCTGCATGTCGAGACGCAGGAAATCTTCACATACCTCGCGAGCCCCGTCGACGCGGGCCTCTCGATCGTCACGCCCGACCGGCTCGACCTCCCGCTGCACGAGCCGGCGATCCCCGCCGATCCGATGACGGCGCACCCGGACCTCGACAAGTTCGGCTGGAACGCCTACTCGGGCTCGGGCGATGTGACGGGGCAGGTGGTGTACGTCAACCACGGGACGAAGGAAGACTTTGAGCAACTTGCCGATCTCGGTGTCTCGTGCAAGGGCAAGATCGTCATGGCCCGGTACGGCGCGAACTTCCGCGGGTACAAGGCCAGGTACGCCGAGCAGGCCGGCGCCGCCGGGTTGATCATCTTCACCGATCCCGGTGACAACGGGTACAACAAGGGCCCGATGTACCCCGAGGGCGGGTACGCCACGCCAACGCAGATCCAGCGCGGCTCCATCAAGACGCTCCCCTATGACGGCGATCCGCTGACACCCTTCGTCGAGGCGACCGAGAACGCCGAGCGGCTCGACCCGGATTCGATCGGCCTGCCGACCATCCCGGTCCAGCCCGTCGGGTGGGCGGCGGTCGAGCCGATCTTCGCGCGGATGACCGGCCCCGAGGCGCCCGAGCCGTGGCGCGGCGGCATGTCCCCCGTGTACCGGCTGACCGGCGGCGACAAGCTCACCGTCCGGCTGATGGTCAAGCAGTCGCGCCAGATCATGCGCACCGCCAACATCATCGCCACGCTCGAAGGCGCCGAGCATCCCGAGCAGAAGGTCATCATCGGCTCGCACCACGATGCGTGGGGCTTCGGCGCCGGCGACCCGCTCGCCGGGACGATCGTCACGATCGAGACGGCGCGGGCGCTCAGCGAGCTCGCCGAGACCGGCTGGCGCCCCGCGCGCAGCGTTGTCTTCGCGTGCTGGGGCGCCGAGGAGTTCGGGATCATCGGATCGGTGGAGTGGTGCGAGGCGAACTCGAAGGACCTGCTCACCAACGCCGTCGCGTACATCAACCTCGACGCGGCCGCGATGGGGCCCGACTTCGCTGCCAGCGCCTCGCCGACGCTCGCGCCGCTGATCCGTGAGCTGGCGACGATCGTGCCCGACACCAAAGGTGATCCGATCCGGGGCGCCGACGCCGATCCGATCCACATCGGACGCCTCGGCGGCGGATCGGATCATGTCGGGTTCCTCTCGCACCTTTGCATCCCGTCGGTCAACCTCGGCGCACACGGCGTTGCGGGCTCGGCGTACCACTCCAACTACGACACGATCGCGTGGTACCGCCGGATCGTCGGGCCCTCGTACCAGTCCGCGCTCATGCTGGCCCGCATGTCCACGCTGCTGGTCGTCCGGCTCGCCGATGACCCGGTGACGCCGATCGACCCTTCGGGCCTCGGCCCCGACGCCGCCGAGGCGATCAAGACGCTCCGGAAACGCGCCGAAACACTCGGCTTCGAGGCCGATTTCACACCATTGGAATCGGCCGTCCGCGCGTACAACGGGCGCGCAAGGAATGTGATGGAGCGGCTTCACACCGCGGAGGCCAACGGTTCAATCAACGGCGCCACCGCTGATCGGATCAATGCGCTGCTGCGCGCGATCGACCGCGCCTGGATGGTCGCCGACGGGCTTCCCGGCCGGCCCTGGCACCGGAACCTGTACGCGGCGCCCGACGAAACGAGCGGGTACGCCGCGTGGGCGTTCCCGGGCGTTCGGCACGCGCTGGAATCACGCGACAACACGTCGCTCGGGCAATCGCAGCAGCGCTGCGTGCGGGCGCTGGGGGTGATGACGCAGATCCTCGATGCGATCGATGCGCTGGCGACGACAGAGTCGACAGACAAGAAGTCGTGAAGCGAAGCGAAGTAGCGGACTAGAGCAGAATGGATCATCGTCTAGCGGGCGCCGAAGCGATGGCTGTGCAGTGGGGCGGGATTTCATCCCGCCATTTCGATTGAAGCGCGCTGACTGATGGCGGTGATCTCGCATCCCAGG
>Ga0114931_10000241_pt1 | contig 63893 bp, 69 predicted proteins | sample 2SBtaG_FD_89579 | JGI IMG/M metagenome (GOLD analysis project Ga0114931, IMG submission 89579) | Deep subsurface microbial communities from Kolumbo volcano to uncover new lineages of life (NeLLi) - 2SBTROV14_V59a metaG | ecosystem: Environmental > Aquatic > Marine > Volcanic | place: Kolumbo... | reverse complement strand
TTCTTCGTTGCAGGGAAACAGCCGGGCCATATCGAGATAGCTGATTTCAAGCCGTCTCGCCACTTCCGGGAGGAGGAAGCGGCCCGCTCCAGCACCTACCAGAGTCACATCGCGATTACCAAAGCGGGACAATTGACGCAGACAATCTAGGGTCAGGCGTTGCAGTTGGATCTCCCGAAAAGCGGCCGCGATCCGCCACCATGCATCATCCGGGGCATCTGCCCTGTCGGCGCCCAACACACGGGCCACCCGGACCATGCTGGAGGAACGGGTCTTGGGTCCCCCGTCGGGGGTGTCAGCCTGATCCATATGCGGTGATAGCTCACCGAGGATGCGATAAATATCAGCAGTGGTGGAGAAATGCTCGGCCATCAATGGATACCAGTCACCTGTAAACAGGATTTCCCGGGTGAGCGCCATCAGAGGGGTTCTCACCACCCCCATATAATCCAATTCTCCGTGGAACAAGCGCGCTTTGTCGGTAACTCCACGGCAAGCGGGTACACCATCAATGATAGGTGCCAAATCGGTCGTCGTGCTGCCAATATCGACTAACAGTGCGTTGCTAAGTCGATGGGCAATCCATTTTTGGGTGATTTGCCAATTGTTGGAAGCTAAATTTTTCTTGTTTTTAAATGAAATTTTAGATAACGGTATAATATTTTTATCGACATAAAGAAAAGGATCGGTCTGTGTAATCCCTACGAAGGTCTTGAGTATTTCATCCACACCCTGCTGACGATCGGAAAACAAATCAGCCATTTCACCCGTCATCGTCACTGCGTGGAGACAACCTGAGGGAAGATTGGCAAGCATCTTCCTTAGCGCCTGGTCCAACTTGTCCAGCCCCTTCCACAGCGGACAGCTTACCTGCCATACCGACCGAATCTCCCCCTCTCTGACCCAGGCAGCCTTGATATGAGCTCCGCCGAGATCCCAGCCGATACAGTCATTCAATGGTTCGGCACCCATACTTCCATCCCTTTTATTTGCTTTCGCCATTGGGCAATATCGTCTAGGCATAGATCCCCATGTTTCAGGGCAAGGATCAGATTGGCCACATTTTCTCCAAGGGCATGACTGAGTCCGACGTAGGAAAGCGTCAGTCTGGGGTTGATTTCAAGGATCAAAGGACACCCCCCGCGAACGATCAAATCCACCCCCACGTAGCCCCACAACCCCGGAAGGGCGGTGGCGATACGCTGGCACAATCCCTGGTAACTCCCGGCATGATCAGTCAACGTGTTGACGAGGCACCCTGTGAGATGAAGCGACCCTTTCCTTTCTTCCATTAACTGTCGGTTGATAGCCAGAAGTACCGCATCGCCCCTATCGCACAGGACGCTCAAACTGAGGACTTCCCCTTCGATAAAAGGCTGGATCAAATCATCCCCGGAAGGTTCCGGACACGGCAGTTCCATGATTTTCCGCACCCCTTCACAGCCCACCCCATCCTTGGGTTTGATCACCCAAGGGGGAGGAACTTGGCGGCTGAAATCGGATAAATTCCAGGTGGGCACGCACGCGATACCATGGGATCGGAGGTGCCTGTAAGTCAGCAGCTTGTCTGCTGCCAAGGCCACGGTTTCAGGCGCAGAACCCAATAACTTCCCAGGACCCGCCTTTGCTATCTCTCTGCTGATAGACGCCAGAATGCCTTCTGTCTCCGGAGCGATGGGCCAGACATGGTCCACGCGCTGAAGCACTTCACACCACCATGGCTGAAAATCAGCCGAAGAACCGACACAAAGACAAGTGCAGCTTGCGGTTGCAGGGAAGGCTTCTTTGTCAGCCAGACGAACATCGACTGGCACGGTCAAAGCATGATTGTCCAATTCATTGATGAGGGCATCGCGCATCAGCCTTCCCTCTGCTGCCAGATCCTCAGGCAATACTTTGTCCACCAGCCCACCCCCGGTAATATATTCGAAGAGGAGGATATTCATGGAACTGATTCCCGTCATCGATCTATATCAGGGGGAGGTGGTCCTAGCATACCAGGGTAAGCGGAAAGACTACCGACCACTCCATACCCCACTATGCCCCAGCAGCGATCCCTTGAAGGTAGTGACAGCGTATTTGACTCTTCATCCATTCAAATACCTGTATATAGCTGATCTGGATGCCATAATGACAGAGAAGGATAACGGTATAATCTTTTCTGAAATCCGTTCCCGCTTTCCTCACATCACTCTTTGGATCGATCGCGGGTGGCCGCCGCTCCCTGGTCATCCTGGCCAGATTCCAGTCATAGGCAGCGAATCTCTTCCCCAGGACTGGAAACCGTTGCTCGCCGCGACCAAGCCGCCCTGGATTCTCTCTCTCGATTTCGATGTCAACGGACTCAAAGGGCCCCGGGATCTTCTCCAATGCACCGAGTTCTGGCCTGGGAAAGTCATCGTCATGTCGCTTTCCCGAGTAGGAAGCCGGGCCGGCCCGGACTTGGCACGTCTATCGTCTTTGATTCGGAAAAACCCCGGTCGGCAATGGATCGCCGCCGGAGGAATCAGGAATCATCAAGATTTGAAGCAACTCCAGGCATTAGGGGTACATACGGCATTGGTTGCCAGTGCACTTCATCATGGCACCCTGAAAAACAGCCCTGGGGGACGTATATAAGCCCCCCGCTAACCTCAGGAGGAATGGATGCCATCTCCAAGCCAGGAAAAACAAAAGCCGCCACCATGGACGGCGGCGGCTTTCATCATCGGGACGACGAACCGAAACAGCTCAGTCGTGAGCGGCAAACGGATGATGAACGCGTCTTGCCTGCTCCACGACTTCACCCGCGGAAGGCGTGCCTGCCACTGCGTTCTTGATTGCTTCCTTGGTCGCTTCGTAGTTGTAATCCTGAATCTTGGCATCGTCATCTGCGAGCCAGTGGATGAACACACCGACGCAGATGAACAGATCATCAGCCTCATCTAGGGGAATGGTTCCATCCTCGACGCACTCGGTCACTGCCATGGCTACGCCGCGCTGTGCCGGACCAAACATTTGGGTCGCCTGTTTGCCATTCTTGATGGTCACTTTGTTGAACATCACCGTGGCGGGTTTGCACATCAGATTGGGTGCAACCACTGCGAGCAACGAGGTGAAACCATCCTTATTGTTGGTCAATGAGTTCGCAAATGCAGTCTCTGCAGCACTACCTCTGGGACCTATGATGAGGTCGATGTGAGCGACCTCATTGCCATCGCCCTTAAGGGACTCACCGATCATCATCTTGTTGATTTTTGCCATTCCTGTTGTTTCCTCTTTGGTTGACGTTGAAAATAACGACAGAATTTTCTGAATTAACGACATGGTTACCCTCCCCAAAAGAGTGTCATGGGGTCCTTTCCCCAGCCACTCCATCTGACTCCTTAACTAATAGAGTAGTCAGTTTTTCCAGACGCACAGCCAACAGGCTGGCGACAGTCAAATCAGCTGTGGTACCTGGATTTATGCCGGCCTTCTTGAAGCGCTCGTCGATCTCCCTGATCTCTGGAACGACTTTCTCAGGGTCAGCGGTTTCAAACAGCGTCTCTTCCAGACGCGTCATTTCAGTTTGAATCATCCGTGTATAGCGTTTACCGAATTTTCGCTCGATGTGCGTATCGGGAATCTGGCGCAACAATGACACAAATATGGCCAAAGTTGCCCACCGCTCATCACCCCATCGATAAACTGCCTTATGATAACCCGTAATACCCCTTATATAAATATCCTCATAGGAAAAAGTGTAGTTATAAGCAACGCGATCGTGGTTTTTGGCCAACTTCATAGCTTCATACAGAGTCACCGTTGGTGCCTGACTGACATCTTCCGCTTTCACTTTGCCCAGACCACCCGGCTGGATCTCACGGATGGCACGATAGACCCATGCCGCATCTTCGCGCGTGGTGTGCCTGAGTTTTTTTTCCACATGGCTGCGCAGCGTTCCGCACTCATACGTCTGAACCGCTTCCATCAGAGGAGCGGCCATAAGAATGATCCCCAGATTGGTGTTACAACCCACTTCCTTGAAACTGGCCGTGGCCGCCCGATAGATCTTTTCCCCCAGGCTCAGTCCGGGGTCGCACACGAAAGGAGCGCTGACTTCGGCACTGATTATGAAGTCGTCGGCCTGCATCCCGTAACCTGGCGAGTGAACACTCACATTGCCCGGCTTGAATGCTTCTACATCCAAGGCACAGGACTCCAGATATGCCTGTACCAGGATTTCCTTTGGGCAACTCATTCCAATCCACTTAAGCGGAGAAAATCCTCCACCAGCAGTGCGGTGATATCCACGTCACAAACCCCCTGCAAACCTTTCCAGGCGGGAATGCCGTTGACTTCCAGAATCCAGAGCCTGGATTGATGGTCACAAATGATATCCACGCCGGCATAATCAAGAAGCAATGTTCGCGCCGCTTTTTCCGCCAGCAAGGACAAGCGGTTATCCAAAGGAACCCGTTCGCAGCGCCCTCCTTGCGCCACATTGGTGCGCCAGTCCGCCCCATAACGACACATGGCCGCCATCGCCCTGCCGGCAATGACAAACACCCGGAAGTCCTTCGGCGGCTGACTCCCGACGAATCTTTGCAAGTAATATACGCCACCCGGCGGTTGAATCCGAGCCAAGCTTGCCATCTCCCGGTGGAGCATCACTCCCTCTCCCTGGGAACCAAACAACGGCTTGGATACGATCCAATGCCCATGGGAAAATTGCGCGGCGGCCAGTGACAACGCCTCTTCCTTGTTTTCCGTCACCCAGGTGGAAGGGGTGGGCAAGTCTGCCCGTGAGAGGAGAACGCTGGCGATCCCCTTGTCGACACTCAATTCGATTCCCCGGGTGGGGTTATAGACCTTCGTCCCGCAATGTTCCAGCACATGGAGCAGATCAAGGCGCAGGATCAACCTCTCCAGCGTCCCTCCACAAATGCCACGCACAAACACGGCGTCAGGATGCTTCCCTGAAAAAACCGGAAAACCCACCGGGGAAGCCGTTGGCTGGACCGCCAGCTGCCCTTCGGCCAGGGAAACGAAACAAGTTTCGAAGCCCCTTGAGGAAAATGCAGCTTTCAGCCGTTTACCGTGCCAGCCTGGTTCGTCAGTGACGACGGCGATGCGCCCTTTCATGCACCGAAAGAACGGGCCAACAATTCCTCATCCATCCTACCTGCATGAAAAGTGCGGCCTGATTCCACCGCGGTCACCATGACATAGGCAGGGCTGAACAACATCGGGTCGATTTTGAAGAAATCGTATTCGTATTCCTTGAAGATTTGTGCGAATGGTTTCCCGTAGTCTCGAGATGTCGAGCTGGGAAGATCATGGGCCAGCTTTTCGGCAACGGTATCCGGTCCCTTGACGAAGAGATGCATCTGACCCGCGAACAGGATAGCGTCGTTGGTTCTCCCCATGGCGGTCATGAAATCCGGTGCTGGCGGGTGAACGTGCGCACTACCCGAGCCATCGAGAATGTGCTGCAAGGGAAAATCGAGTTCATGCGCTTTGTGCATGGCCACTTCCAACACCCTGGCCACCACCTGTAACCCCCCTGCCAAAGTGGAAGTGGGGGTCAGGATGACAGCCAATTGGGATGCCTTGACCCGGCAGGCGGAAGCAATCTCGTCGAGGAGCGCCAATGGCGGCTGTTTGTCCACCTCCATCACCAGAACCGTGGCATCGGCATGATCGACATAATTCAATTCCTTGAACAATGGCTCCTTCACACACAAGGAACGGGCAGGCCCCGAGCCGAGCGCATAGAAAGCCTCTTTGCCACTGCCATGGGACAGACTCCACCCAGCGTATTGACTGCCGAGGCAAGAGAGGACCGGATCGGTGGCATGGACGTTGACCCGCAGGGGCCAGGCAGCCGTCAGAGCGGAATGGGTCAGGGTCACCGTTCCCATCCCTCCCATGCAGATTTCAGCGATTCTGCGGCCAGCTTCCAATCCGCCATCGGCTTTGATGCCGGCGTCGATCAGGGTCACTCCATTGCTCAATTCGGTCACTTTGAGCCGCAGCATGGCGGCATCCCGGATCAAGGATTCTACCAACGGGTGACTGCTGAAATTGATACTGACCCCTACCTTTTCTGTCATGATTCCTCCAACCTTGCTGTCTTTTCAATGTTTGAGCTGCTGGACAAGCCAGGCTGTTCTTTCAGCCAGCCCTGCCTCGACCTCCTCCTCGGAAACTCCTTCTGCATGAACACTGCACACCGGTTCACCTTGCTCAATCAGCGTCCCGGATACGCTGAGGTCACCACACCACTGGGGCCACCGCCACATTTCCGGTATGCAGATGCTACGAGAGGCATAGACGATGCGGAATGCTCTGACTACCGTGTTCGGCCTTTCAGGGACATCCAGCCCCTGACAAATCTCAATCTGGGCCCTGACCGCGGACCACCCCGACGATTCCCACAAAGGCACGGCAGCGCCTGGTCTCGGATTAAGCTCGAGGACTCTGGGGTTTCCTTCCGGGCCGAGCATGAAATCCAGTCCCTGCCATCCCCTGAGATCAAGAGCCTGAGCCAATCGTGACGCGTAAGCCAGTACCATAGATTTCACCGGCGGCGCCAGATCGACCCGGTTGATCGCTCCGGCAAACAGAAATGGATGATCTTCATTATACGGGTTCGTATAAAGCCTGTTAAATCCAAACGCCTGCAAGCGCCTCCCACCACAAAGAAAAGCCAGGGTGAAGGCCGGACCCGGCAAACGTTTTTGGAAATAGCCGGATTCAGGAGGGTCCTGAGAGGCAGGCGTGACCCCCCTTCCCCCCTCAGCAGGGGTTTTGGCCAACCAGCCATCCTCATCCGGAAGCTGCCAGCGGATCTCCGGATAGGAAATCTCAAGTTCCTCCAGCAACGCAAAAAAACAGCGGGGCTCGATACACTTTGCCACGGCCTCCGCCTGATTACCGAACAACGGACATCTCGTGACCAGCGCCCGAATCACAACCGGCAGGCGGTCGACCCCACTCCCATAGAGCCAACCCACCGGGCGATGACGTGTTATCATCCCGGTCGCCGCCTTGATCAGGCTTTCGGCCTCGAACCGCCCCCCGGTATGGGGGGGTATCTCCCATTCCCTGGCCACTGCGCGGGTATCCAGGTCCCCATACAGGTCCAGCACCAAAGGATCATAGCCACCCCGTTTGGCCGACTGGGCCAATGCCCTGGCGGAATGGGCAATAATCAACAAACGAGGGTTCACCCGTTGATCGATGCCCCGCTGTTCCTGGACGACACCACCACCAATCGGATGCCGGCACTCCCCCCTTGTTTCTCGAGCGACACCAGTTCCCTGGCTGCTGTTTCCTGGTCCGGCAGCAGACAAAACCCCGTCGGCCACCAGGAACTTTGCCCCAACCCCACCCAGCCACGCCGGGCCAAGGTGGACAAAACCCTGGAGACCTGCGGACTGACATACCTTCCCCCCTGGGCCGGAGCAAAGTAGTCCCCATTGGCCTGTTGGATCTCCGCCAGGGCGGCACAGAATTGATCGTAGTTTCCTTCGGCCAAGGCAGGCAGCCCCTGGATCATCAGATGATGGCACAGTCGTGCGGCCGTCTCCCGGGAAAAGCGGGGTAAGCGACGGAACGCCTCAGACTCCCGTTGCCCATGAAGTCCCTGAAACGCGGTATCGAAAATCAACAACCAACGCCAGTGATCCGGGACGGCAAGACGACTCAACAAAGGAGGCGTGGAGGTCTCCTTGCCATGCCCGCCATCGACAATGAAGCCCCCTTGTTCGAAGGCCGCGATGCCAATGCCGGAACGGCTACCGCGGCCCGTCATCCTGGCGATCTGACGGACCGAGACGTCAAGCCCCCAAAAGCGACTGACCGCCATCCCCACCGCCAATGCCATCTGGGTTCCAGAACCAAGACCGGCATGGGAAGGAATACTGTTCATCACCTCAAGGTGCAGATTGGAAGACACTTTCAGGTAATCACAGATCCGGGTGACCAAGTCCTCCACCCTGTGGTTTCCATCACCCCCGGTCACTCTCAACAACTGAGCGGGTTCCACGCGAATTTCGGTGGCAAAATCATTGATGGTGACGCCAATGCTTCCAAAGCGGCGCCCCAGGTGACCGCCAAGATCCAAAAAACCCAGATGGAGCCGCGCCGGCGCTACCACCTTGACTTGGGATTGCAGGCTGGCGGGATTTTTCAATTGCGATGCAGCCGATACCATGGTTGTTGGCAACCCGTGTAAGAAATCTCTGAGCTTATCACAAGCTCATCCGCTCCCGCCAATGCTCGTAGACCCCCAGCAGGGAGGGGATCACCAAAAGTACCAATACCGTGGCAAACAGCAGCCCGAAAGCGATGGAGACTGCCATGGGAATCAGGAATCTGGCCTGCAGGGAGGTTTCGAACAACAACGGCAACAACCCGGCCACCGTGGTCAGTGAAGTCAGGAGCACGGCTCGCAGACGCTGACAGGCAGCTTCCTCGAGGGCCTGCTCGAGAGGCAAGCCGCGACGTCGCAGATCGTGATAGAAACTCACCAGAATGATGGAATCATTCACCACGATGCCGGACAACCCAAAAATCCCAAACAGGGAAAGGATGGTGAGATCGAGCCCCATGACCACATGTCCCAAAATGGCCCCGATCAGCCCAAAAGGAATAGCCATCATCACCACCAGTGGCCACCCATAGGAACCGAACACCCAGGCCAGAATCAGATAGATCAGCACCAGTCCCAGCATCCCCCCCTTTTTCATGTCGGAGATGGTTTCAGCCCGGTCCTCGGCCCGCCCGGAAATCTCGTAATCGATACCATATTGACGCGCCAGCGCCGGCAGGGTATGGCCGAGAAGGGTTTCCATGACCCGCCCGGGTTTGTTGGCGTGAATGTCGATTTCAGCGGAGACCTCCACCGCCAGATTGCCTTCGGCATGCCGCAACACTTCGAAACCCTGCCGGGATTTGACCTGCGCCACCGTCGCCAAAGGGACTTGTTCCCCCGAAGGAAGGCGGATCTGGAGCTTTCCCGGGGCGCCAAGATATTCCCGTTGCGATTCCGCCAGCCTCACTCGCACTTCGACTTCGTCAGCGCCATCCTGATAGATCTGCACCAAGCGTCCTGCGAAAGCGGTGCGCAACTGACGCCCCAGCTCCGCGGGGGTGAGGCCCAGCATCTCTCCGGTGGGAGTCAGACGGTAGATCCATTGTTCCCTGCCATAGGGCAGGTCGTCAGTGACATCACTCAGCCCCGGAATCGCTTTCATCGTCTCCACCAGATCCAGGGCGGCACGCTTGAGGATCTGCGGATCCCCGCCCTCCATTCGGATGCTGACATCCCGCCCCGGTGGGCCCACCTGACGCGCCATGATAAGGAGGTTATCTAATCCTGGAGCCTTGGGCAGGCTCTCACGCCAGGCTTTGATCACGGTCTTGCTGCGCACGCTGCGTTCCTCGGAAGGCACCAATTCGACCACCATCGACCCCAGATGATCCCCCTGTTGCTGCAGAATGCCAACCCCGGTCAGGGCCCGACCATGAATCCGGACCACTGTTCTGAGCAACGGCCGGTGGGGAGAAAGGCGTGCCGCGGTTTGTTGGAGGAGACTTTCCATCTGTTCCAGGTAGGCTTCCACCCGCTCTTTAGGGGTGCCTGGGACAAAGCTGACCGTGGCATAAAGGATATCGGCTTCGGGGGCGGTGAAGAAAATGAACGGCACCCTGCCGCCTGCCACCAACCCAACTGTGGCGATCAAGAGAGCCACCGCGATACTGAGAGTGATCGAACGATGGGCCAGACTGGCTTTGACCAGGGGGCGAAAACGATTTTCTCTGAAGCCGGCGAAGGCGGCATCGAAACGCTGCCGACAAGGACCGGCCTCGGATTTCCGCTTGCGCTCAAAGCATGGCGCAGGTGGGCGGGAAGGACCCAGAAGCTTTCCAGCAACGAGGCCAGAATCACCGCTACCACTACCAAAGGAATGGCAAACAGAATCTTGCCCGTGGGTCCCGATACCAGCATCAGCGGAAGAAACGCCGCAATCGTCGTCAGGGAAGAAGCCATGACCGGAGCCAGCATCCTTCTGGCCCCTCCCTCGGCGGCGTCAAGGGGATATTCCCCCATCTGGTAGTGGGTCAAGGCGTCCTCCCCAACCACGATGGCGTCATCGACAATGATCCCCAAAGCCATGATCAGTCCGAACAGGCTGATCATATTGATACTGCCACCGGCGAAATAGAGAATCATCAGAGTGGCCATAAACGACACGGGAATGCCAAAAGCCACCCAAAAGGCCACCCGGCCGCTGAGAAAGATATAGAGAATCGCCACCACCAGCACCAACCCACCGGTACCGTTTTTGAGCAGCAACTCGATCCTTTGTTGTATCAATTGCCAGGTTTCGTGGTAGACATGGAGCTTGACGCTGCCGGGAAGACGGCTGCGGGTTTCCCTGAGCCACCCCTGAAAGGCCTCGGCGGCCTGGAAAGTATCTCCGTGTTCGGCGCGGGAGATTTTCAGCTCCACAGCCGCCTGGCCATGAAATTTCAAGGTCTCGCCGCTGTCGCGGGGTTGCCGGTGAATGATAGCAACCGACCCCAGCTCGATACGTTCCATGCCTTTGCTCAAAGGGATGATGGCAAATTCAAAAGGATTTCGGCGTTGCTCGAGCACCCGTACCACTTTCTGGGTTTCGTGTTCACCAAAAGCCCCTGCGGGTACGTCACGGCTGAATTCATCGGTTCTCCCGGCGACCTGATCCAGGGACATGCCGAGAGCATTGAGCACCTCCGAGGTCAACTCGATGGAGATTTCCTCTTCGGGCAGACCGATGATATCGACCTTGTCGATTCCCCGCTGCAGCAGCTCGCGCTCGAAGCGGTGCGCCAACGGCCGCAACTCTTGCAACGAGGGACCGTAAATCAAAACCCGCGCGATCGGTTCGTAGCGGGCTACATGGGTCACCTGGGGATCCTCGGCGTCGCGGGGAAGATTGCGAAACTCGTCCACCCGTTGGCGAACCTGACTGAGCGCCATGAGGATATCGGTCCCTTCTCTGAATTCCAGGGTAATCGCGCAACGCCCTTCACTGGAAGTGGAAGTCATCTGGCGCAGATCGTCGACGGATTTGAGCTCTTGCTCCAAAGGGGTGGTGAGACTGCGCTCCACGTCTTCGGCACTGGCACCACGCCAGGTGACGCTTACCCGGATGATATCGAGGGTGAAATTGGGAAAGAACTGAATGTGAAGGCGATCGAGGGCGAACATCCCCCCCAGCACCATCATGATCAGCACCAGATTGGCCGCCACCGGATGGCGGACAAAATAGCCAATCCAGCTTCTTCCGTTCCCTTGGATCAACTCCCTTCCCCAATGACCCTGGGTTGAACGGACAATCCCTCAGCGGCTTCAGGAAGATGGGTCACCAGAATCAAGTCCCCATTGGCCAGCCTTGGGCTATGGACCAGCACCCATTCCTCGTTCCCGTGAAAGACATTGCCGAGGATGTTGACCTGAACCGCCTGGAGGCGATTGTCCAAAATACGGTACAACCTGTTCGAGCCATACAAAGCAGAATAAGGCACCGCCACCGCCCGGCTCTTGGACGGCAACGACAACTGGACAGTCACCGGAACCCCAACCCGCAATTGCGCACCCTCTTCCCCGACCAGGGAAAAAAGAGCATCGATACCACCCGCCTCCGCCTGGCCGGCCAGACGGGACAGTTGCAAGGGAAATCGCGCTCCAAGCGTCTCTCCCAAGGCCTGCAGCTGACGACCATTTTCCAGAGAGACGAGGACTTTCTGCTGGTAAGGCGCCGGCACCTTGGCCCGCACCTCCAGCTGGGTGCGTGGATAGAGACTCACCAAGGGTTGATTGGCTTTGACATAGTCACCTACCGCCACGTCGACCGCAGCGACGACCCCTGTAAAAGGGGCCTGAACACGGCTGCGCTCGAGAGCCAGTTCTGCTTGTGCCAAGTTGGCCCGGGCCCGTTCCAGCTTGGCCTCGATCTGGGCCAGGCGGGCTGGATGCTGATCCACTTCTAGGCTCCGGGCCGTCACTGCCAGTGCCTGGCGTTCCAGCTCCATTCTGGCCTGATCGACAGCCGCATCGGAACCAAGATTGCGGCGCCGCAACTTCTCCATCCTGGTCACCTGTGCCTTGAGAAGCCGCAACAACTGCTGTTCGTGCTTGAGTGCCTCGAGACCGGACGCATAGCGTTTTTTTTCCAATTGCAGCTGGGCTTCGAACTCTTCCACTTCTGCCCGGGCCTTGACCACGCGGGGCTCGAAATCCCGCGGATCGAGTATTATCAAGGGTTGTCCCTGCTGCACCACCTTACCCTCATTCACCAGCACTTCGACCACCCGACTATTGTCACTGGCAACCGCCCGCATGAGAGCGGATGTCTGCACCTGGCCGTAAAGGGTAAGGGTTGCAGAACGGAGGTCGGGATGGACGATCACCGCCTCCACCTGCCATATCCTGGGAGGTATTTCAGGCGGTGTCTGCCTTGGCCTGGTGACGACCAGCGCAATGAACACCAGACATCCAAGCAGTAGAATACCCCAAGGCCAGTAGCGGCGATCCAGTGTCATAGTCGATGGATATTGGATGAATGAGAAACAGAGGTTGTCAGAGCCCCCCACCCACCCGATAACCTGTGCGAGTGGGGCAATTGGCACGCCTGGCAGGACTCGAACCTGCAACCCTCGGCTTAGAAGGCCGATGCTCTATCCGGTTGAGCTACAGGCGCACAGTGGTCGGGGCAGAGGGATTTGAACCCCCGACATCCTGCTCCCAAAGCAGGCGCGCTACCAGACTGCGCTATGCCCCGTGTAAACTGTAGACGCGAATTATATAACGTTTGGCCATAGGTTCAAAAATTCAAACCAAAATCCCCATGGGCATTGTCGTCGATTCCTCCTTCAAACCTGCCGGATGGCTGAAAAACCCGCACCTCCAGACCCTTTGGCCAACATTCTTCAGGCACACCCCACTCCCCCCTCACCGCTGGGAAGTCGTCAACACACCAGATGGGGACGTGTTGGAACTGGAATTTTGCGGTTCCCATGGCCCTTTGGTCATCATCCTGCACGGCCTGACGGGGAGCTATCGTTCTCAATATGTGCGGGGAATCCAATGGGCCCTGCTCGATCAGGGTTGGCGCAGCATGGTATTGAATTTTCGTGGCTGTGGAAGAACCATGAATGTGACTTCACGCTGTTATCACTCCGGCGAAACGGGAGACTTGAATTTCGTCTTCCGCTGGCTCAGACAACGCGAACCGACAATCCCGATTGCCGCAGTGGGCTATTCCCTGGGGGGCAACGTATTACTCAAATGGCTGGGGGAACAGGGAAACCGGATCGACCTGTTCGCCGCCTGCGCCGTCTCGGTTCCTTTGCAACTTGCCAAGTACGCCAGCCGGATGGATCAGGGTCTGTCACGTATCTATCGTGACAGATTGCTCTCAGAACTGTCTCAATATATGAACGCCAAGATCGACCATCTCAATCATCTGGGAAAGAAGGCAGAAGCCCTACGCCTCAAAGCCTTGGGAGACGTGGGAAGACTACGCTCGTTCTGGGAATACGACGATCGGGTGATCGCTTCACTGTATCCCTTTCAGGACGTCCACGATTATTACCAACGCTGCAGCGCCCGGGCATTTGTGGATAAAATCGAGGTGCCGACCTTGATTGTTCAGGCCCGTGACGATCCTTTCATGACTCCGGAGGTTATCCCCGCAGCAACAGAGACCTCGTCTTGTGTAACCCTGGAAATCAGTGAAACCGGCGGTCATGTGGGATTCGTCGAAAGCGGGAATCATCCCTTTTCGCCAGGGTATTGGCTGGATCGGCGTATCCCGGAATTTCTCGGCCAGAGTCTGGAAACACACCCGACCCAGGGGAATTGAAGCTTATTGCTTGAATTTCTGGTATTCCGGAAGATCCACGTGCACCATGAAATATTTGGCGTTGCGACCCTCCGCCAAGCCGATGGTCCTGGTATAGGAGCGGACTTCTCCCCGCTCGAGTACTTCCAGAGTGGGCACCCCGGCATCATCGACCCCGATCACGGAACTGGCCACCTGAATCCCCAGTTCATCGAAAAACAGGATTTCGACGATAGGATGAACCGAAGTCAGGCCATTGTTTTTCAGGGTGAGCTTGTACTCGTACTGGCGATCCTCTTCCTTGCCGATCAGAGTGAAGATAATGTTGCGCACATAACGTTTGTCTATGGCAATCACCCGATCGAACATCAACGGATGGAGACCGGGAAGGCGTCTCATCACCAACTCGGAGATTTCCTCTCTCAATCGCTCCACTTCGGGCCTGAGGCTCGCCAGTTCCCGCTCCTGCTTTTGCTGCAATATGGTGATTTCATTGATTTCCTTGGCATAGAGACTTAATTTGACCGAAACGATCATCGTCAATATGAACAGGCCTCCGCAGATCAGGGCGAGCACATAGATGAGGCGGGTCCGATGTTGGTGGGAATGGCGGGAATAGGAATGCGCGCCATTGGTTTTTCTGCGTGCTGTCCTTCGCCTTTCAACGAAATCGGAATCAATCGTCGTGTCTTTTTGCTGAATATCCATGCTTTTCTTTTTTAGCAATATTCATGCCGAAATATTTATATCATTGACTCAGATAGTAATTTTAATTCAGGATGAAATAGAATCCTAAGCGTTTCTCCGCCCGTGTAAAAATTAAAGACACTGGCAAACCAGACTATAGACTGAGATAAGCGTTCTATCCACTCCAAAATACCAGCGAGCTACCATGGATAAGCACTCACCCGTACCCACTTGCGGCGACGATTTCGAGCAAGGCACCCTGCCCCTGGATCTCGCCCGGGATAAAATTCTGGCCTCCCTGAACCCTGTGCAGGGTAGCGAAACCGTTGACATCAGCAAAGCCCTTCACAGGGTCCTGGCTGAATCGGTCACCTCCCCCATCGACGTTCCCACCCATACCAATGCCGCCGTCGATGGCTTCGCAATCAGAGGCAGCGATCTGCCACCCCCGGGGGAAACCAGGGAATTCAGGATTATTGGCACGGCCCTGGCTGGTCTACCTTATCCAGGGATCGTGAATCCCTCGACCACTGTGAGCATCATGACGGGTGCCGCGATGCCCGAAGGTGCCGACACAGTTCTGATGCAGGAGCATGTCACCCAGGATGGTCAACGAATCGTGGTGGATGGAAAATACCGGCAGGGCGACAACGTCAGACGAGCCGGCGAAGATATCCGCAAAGGTGAAACTGCACTCCACCAGGGACATTATCTACTCTCTCAGGATCTGGGCTTACTCGCTTCCCTGGGCCGTATGGAGGTAACGGTCAAGAGAAGACTAAGAATTGGCCTGCTATCCACCGGCAACGAAATTCTACCCCTGGGACACCCTCCAGAACCAGGCAAGATCTATGACAGTAACCGCTTTTCCCTTCTGGGGGCACTGCAACCACTTCCTGTAGAGACCATCGACTACGGCATCATTCCCGACGATCCGGCACAGCTTCGCCACACTCTGATGCAGGCTGCCCGCCGTTGTGACGTGGTTATCAGCTCAGGCGGGGTCTCCGTGGGAGCCGCCGACTATACCAAACAGGTACTGGCAGAACTGGGCGGCATCGAGTTCTGGAAAGTAGCGATCAAACCGGGCCGGCCACTGGCATTCGGCAGGATCGGCGATGCTTGGTTCTTTGGCCTGCCAGGCAATCCAGTCGCCGTGATAGTGACCCATTATGTTTTTGTCCTACCCGCACTTTTCAAAATGAGCGGTGCCAACGCCCCCCCCCTGATCACTGGTTTTCCCGCAAGATCCCTGGAGAAGCTGCGCAAGAAACCCGGCCGGACTGAATTCCAGCGGGGAACCCTCGGTAGGGGGAAAGATGGACACTGGGAGGTCAAATTGAGTGGTAAACAGGGTTCCGGGATTCTCACTTCCATGACCCGGGCAAACTGCTTCCTCATTCTGGAACATGAACGAGGCCCGGTGGCACCAGGGGAATGGGTGCAGGTCCTGCCTTTCTCCTGTCTGCCGTGAAAGAAACCAGGGTTGGACAAAAGATCCTTACAAGCCCATCCCTGGGGGAATGGAAGTTTCTATATCTCATGGAAACAAGCGTGAACGATTGGGGGCGCAGGGCTCCGGCATATATCGAGGTTGAGGCAGGTGGCCCGTTTCGAAAACCAGCATCAATATTTCCCTGTCAACTTGATTGACCCTATTCAGAAAGACATGACAAGATTTTTTACACACTGCAAGAAATAACTGTCATTGTGCCATCAGCGGCAACCGCCCCCCTTACAGGAATTTGTTTTAAAAAGGTTTTTTATACTTGGTCCATTAGTTGCTTTCTCTGAAAAGTACTGCTTGTTTCAACAACCACTCACATAACATGAGAAAAACGGAGAGAGCGACGGAGAAAACCATGAATCCTAATTCACTGAAAGTTATGCTGTTTCCAATGATTCTGACCTTGACATCAAGTGTGTCCCTGGCCGCCACCTTCGATAGCAGGAGTTACAATGTTAGAACAACTGTCATCCTGAATAACCAACCCACCGCCTTTAACGACCAGAAGGGTCCGGCTGTTTCCGGCCTTCTCGACTCATTTCAGTCAATAACGCCGGACACAACCCCTAACTCCATTACCGAAACCCATGCCAGCGCCAACGGAAACGGGCAGGCAGCTGTGCAGGTGGATGGTTTGTACGGCTGTGCTGGAAATCAAATTTGCGATTTTTCACAATCCGCCAAGGCAAACTATCAGGTCAGCTATACCAACAACTCATCCACGGCCGTGCGCTACACCTATACCTATACGGTCAATGACATCGTCGTCGAATTACGTGATGACCTTGCCATATTCGGTTCCGGAGTCAATGGCCCGACGGGACCCACAGCCTCCGCAACAAGTTCTGTTTCCGTATTTGTTGATAACAGCAATGTTGATTCGGTATTTTCCAAAATGGATCTGGTGGGCGGAGCATTGGGACATTCCTTGAATAAAACCGGAATCACAACCACTCCCACGAATTTTCAAACCGCCGATACCTTCGGTTACAGGCTTGGCAGCCTCACGGGCAGCTTCAGCGGTACCTTGACCGCCGGTCAGACTCTCAAAATTTTCAACAATCTGGAAGCCACGCTGTTTCTTCATGGGGATGGCAACCTGCCGGTCTTACAAACCGTGGGATTGGTCGGCGGTCGCGCCAGTATCGGCGATCCTAACAACCTGGCCATCTCGCCTCTGGAAGGCACCCTGACGATCACCGCGGTTCCCATTCCCGGTGCTGTGTGGTTGTTCGGCTCCGGCCTGATGGGATTGACCGGGATGAGCAGACGCCACCGGCTGACTGGATGATAACCCTGGATATGGATATTTGAGCCGAAGTTGGCCGTGTGCCCTACAACGACACACAACTAAGCTTCGGCTCACATTCACAAAGTCTCCCAGGGCCGGGATTTCATGAATTTTCCTCGGAACGGGCCATTGCCTCGGCACTCAAGAGAATCTGTTCGATTTCCTCGGTGATTTCCTCCTGTCGCAACACATTCCGGCTTTTTTTGAGACGCTCGCACCGTTCATCGAGGCGATTGAGGGCGCCTTCCAGATGTTGTATCCGCTGCTGATGCTCGACCAGCAAGGCAGCGTAAAAAAGGGCATGCAGGACTGCAAACAGATAATGGTCGGTCAGCTCCTTGACAAAGGAGGCCGGTTCCAGATACAACCACGGTGTTCCACGGCATGGCTGGGCCAATGGCGGAAGATTTTGCAGGGGAGGCAGCAGAGAAGTCACTTGACTGTCCTTTCCGTCATGGTGCACCACCGATACCTGAACGAAAGGCTCACGCGACACCCAGGTGTCGATCCGATCCACCACCTGCTGAATCACCCCCGGCACCTCTTCCGCCACCGATGCAGCGGCAAACGATTCCTCCACCCGTCTGTCCATTTCAAGCAGCTCGGCCAACTTGTGGCCTACCACGACCAGGCGGGGCTGACGGTCCAGTTGCTGGCAATGGAATTCCAACTGTTGCAAGAGCACCTCATTGTAGTTGCCACAGAAACCACGCTCGGAGCCCACGATAATGACCACCCTGTCCTCGGCATCTGTTTTGGGGGAAAATTCGGGCCAGGCGTTGAAGAAATCGCTCGCAGCCATTTCGATGGTTCTGACCACCTGGCGCTGAGCATCGATGAAACGCGACAGCTTCCGTGTTTCCATGAAGGAGAGATTCTTCATCGCCGCCATGATTTCGCGGATTTCCCCCAGGGTGCTGAGATGCTCTTCCAGTTCCCGGCGGCGGGTCACGGCAGCCACTCCCTGAGCCATTGCAGCCATCGCTCGCGAGAGTCATCCAAGGCCAGACCCGATTCAGCGACCACCGTTTCCAGCCTCAGCAAAAAATCGGCTACCTGGGAGGGTTCCAGCGGATCCAGCAGTCCTTATTGAAAGCAATCAACCAGGCCAGATGAAATTCGATGGGAAGAGGGTGGAGACGGTCCTGCTTGAGAATCTCCCGCAGCACTTTTCCACGTTTCAGTTTGCGCGCCATGGACTCTTCGAGCCTGGCGCCGAAACGGGTGAAGACCTCCAGCTCGAGAAACTGGAGATAATCCAGTTTCATCCGTCCCGCCTCTTCCTTGATCCTGGGATGCTGAGCCTTTCCACCGATTCTGGATACCGAGCGTCCTATGTCGATGGCGGGGCGGAAGCCGGAGGCGAATAGACGACTGTCCAGGTAAATCTGGCCATCGGTGATCGAGATCAGATTGGTGGTAATGTAGGCAGCAATCTCCCCCTGCTGGGTTTCGACGATGGGAAGCGCGGTCATGCTACCACCACCTTGATCTGCAGCGAGACGGGTGGAACGCTCCAGCAGGCGGGAGTGCAGATAAAAAATGTCCCCCGGATAGGCCTCACGCCCGGGGGGACGACGCAACAACAGTGACAACTCCCGATAGGTATATGCGTGAGTACTGAGATCGTCGTAGACCACCAGGGTGTCGCGTCCACGCTGCATCCAGTATTCTGCGATGGCACAACCCGCCATGGGGGCCAGATACTTGAGTCCCGGGAGGGCGAAGGCTTCCCCCACCACGACTGTGGTATAGTCCATGGCACCTTCCCGGCGCAGGGTCTCCAGAGTGGACACCACGGTGGAGCGTTTCTGTCCGATCAGTACATAGACACACAGGACGTTCTGCCCTTGCTGATGAATCACAGTATCGATAGCCAGGGCGCTGCGGCCTGTACCCTCGTCGCCGATCAGCAGTTGGCGCTGCCCCCGTCCGATGGGGATCATGGTATCGACGATCTTGCAGCCACTATAGAGCGGAGCATTGACGAAGTCTCTGGCAATGATGGGGGGGGACGGGGTATCCAGGGGCAGGCGGGCGGTACACACGGGCGGATCGAGGCCATCCAGGGGATTTCCCAGGGGATCGAGCACACGACCGATCAGAGCATCACCCACCGGGATGCTCAATAGCCTGCCACTGCGATGAACGGCAGTACCGGCGGTCAGATACTCGGTCTCCTCGAGCAATATCGCTCCCACCCGGGTCTTGCCCAAGGCGAAGACCATTGCCCGACTCCCATCCTCGAAATCCAGCAGGTCGTCCATGGCGGCCGAAGGCAACCCCTCAATCCAGGCAATCCCATCACCCAACGCTAGAACCGTTCCCTGCTCCTGCAGTCTGGGGGCCAGTCGATATCCATCGAGGCGGAGACGCAGTGCCTCCAGGGGAGAGGTGCTACCCCGGGTGCGCTCGAACCCGGCTCCAACAGACAGACCGGAACCTTTCCCTTGGTGGCTCGAGGGATCAGCCATGGGAAAAGAACTCGAGTTCATCGTGGAGATTGGCGCGAATCACATATGCACCCAGATGCAGCCGGATCCCTGCAATCAAATCGGGATCAACCTGGATCGACAGCTCGACTGGCCTCCCAAGAAGCGATTCTAAAGTCCGGGATAGGCTGAGACGTTCTTCTTCACCCAGTGGATAAGCACTCCACCCCCTGAGTTCGGCTCCCGTGGAGTTACGTCGTAGTGATTCCTTTTCCTCACCAGACAGCTGTCGAAGGTCTTCCAGGAACAGCGTCACAAGGCGATGGTGAAGATGCTCGTCAGCCAGCCGGCTCAGCATCCGCGCGCAAAAGGCCACCCCCAGCAGCAGGGCTTGCTCCTCTGTGTGCCGTCGCCACTCGCTTTTTTCCTGCTCCCACACCACCTCGGCTTTGCGGCGTTCCTCATCCAGCTCCTGTCGAATGGCGTTGAGGTGTCGCTGGCGCTCGCTCTCAAGCTCCCGGCGAAAGTCCTCCCGGGCCTTTTTCTTTTCCTCTTCCCATTCAGCCAAGCGGGCTTCATAGCGCTGTTTCATGGCCTCCGATTCCTGGTGAAGGCGCTCAGCCTCGGCCAGCTTCCCCTAGACCTGAACGCGCCGCCGTTCGACGATGCGCTTGACCGGCTGATAGAGAAAACGCTTCAGCAGCCACACGAGAACCAGAAAGTTGATGATTTCGAGAACGAACGTGGACCACTGAATCCCCATCAGACCTCCGATACCTGGTAAACGCCACCCACCCCCAATTACTGAAGCTTCACAATCAGATAACTGAAAAGCACCCCACTATGGAACGGATGGTTGACGGGCTCCCTCATGGCGACAAGACATACTCGAGTAATGGGTTGCGGAACAGGATGATCAGAATGATCACCAGACAATAAATAGCCAGGGATTCGATCATGGCCAAACCGATGAATAATGTTCGCATCAGGATTTTTTCCGCCTCCGGCTGTCTGGCAATGGCATCGAGTGCCTGAGCAATGGCCCGCCCCATTCCGATCCCAGGCCCCAGGACTCCGATCCCTATCCCGAGAGCCGCTGCCACGGTCGATCCCAACACGATCCAGCTCATATCATGCATTTCTTCCCTCCTCTGCCGTCAAGGGTTGGGGGGATTGGGCTTGAATTCCCCCGGCAATATAGACTAGGGCCAACATGCCAAAGATATAGGCCTGGACCAAAGATTCCACCAGATGCAACATCAGGATCGGCACCGGAAGCAAAAATCCCGCCAACGACAGGAAGATCAGTACCACCAGATCCAGGCTCATCATATTACCGAACAACCTGACCGCCAATGCCACGGTGCGGGTAATTTCACCCACGATATGAAAAGGCAACAAAAAGGGAAAGGGCTTGAGGTAATGGGACAGATACCTCTTCCATCCCTGAGTACGAATACCAAACCAGGGGACCGAGACAAACACCAGGCAAGCCAGCGCCGAGGTAATGGACAGATCACGCGTGGGTGACTGGAGTCCGGGAATCAGGCCAATCAGATTGGCGGCCGCCAGAAACCACCAAAGCCCCATGATGAATGGGGCCACCTGAGCGACATAGCCAGGTACCAGTTGACGGATCGCATCCTCCATGGCCAAAACGATGCCTTCCACAGCCGTTTGCAGCAAACCAGGCTCCAGTCTAAGGCGGCGGGTTACCGCCCAGCCACAGAGCCAGAGCAAGCCTGTCAACCATAACGACATTAGCAGAGTATCCGTGATCGGAAGCGGACCCAGCTGAAAAAAGGTGCGGGGAAAGATGTCGCTATCCATTCAATCCTCGCGAAACAACAGCCACAGATTGACGATGCCGATAACCAGGCCGAGGAAGATCAGACTCAGCGTCCAGTGGATCGAATAACCCGGATACAGCTTATCGATCCAACGTCCCAAGTAGGCACCGAGGACCATTGGAAGCACCAGAACCCCACCGGCAGTGCCAAGATAAGTCAGTTGAGCCAACAGCCGGTGCTCCTCTTCAGCTGCACGTTTGATCCGCCTGACCTGTTGACGCACCACCTGCGGCAGGAGATGAAAATCACCCGATTTTTCATCCTCCATGACGTTTCCTTCCCAACTGCCACAAACGCTTGAACATTTCCTCTTCCATTTTATGGAGACTCTGACGGAGCTGTCGTAACTGCTGCTCCTCTTCGGTCAGTTGGCTCTCCAGCACCGAGCTGATCCGCTCCGGATCGCTATCGCGCACAAAGCGGCGGGTGGAGATCATCAGTTCGTCCTCGACAAAATACAACAATGCCCGGGGAAGAGCCAGATATTCCCACCTCCCTTCTACCCGAAACCGGGCCAGACCGAATCGGAGGGAAGTCATCATCCGCAGGTGACCCGGCCAGAGGGTGAAACTGCCACTTCTATCCACCCCCCAGAATGCGGTGACACCCCCCACCCGATCGAGGTGGGTGGCATCCTGGAGCAACAGGGTGAAGCCGTTCATTTTTCCATGGATCCCCGCATGTAACAGGCCTCCTCCGGCAATTCGTCATAGCGTCCGGCGAGAAAAGAATCGCAATCGAACAGGGTGCGTTCGAGGGGCACCGAAACCCCCGGGGTTCCAATATAATGGGCGGTGACGTGAAACGGCTGGGTCAGATAGCGCTGCAAGCGCCGGGCCCGGTGAACGATGCGGCGGTCGGCCGGGGAAAGTTCCTCCATTCCCAACATGGCAATGACATCCTGCAGCTCCGCATATCTCGCCAGATGTTCCCGCACCCCTTCGGCGATGGTGTAATGACGCTCACCGAGAAAATGCCGATCCATCAACTTGCTTCCCGAGCGCAGCGGATCGACGGCGGGATACAATCCCTGGGAGGCGTGCTGGCGGGAGAGAATGACGGTGGTGTCGAGATGACTGAGAATGGTGCTCACCGCTGGATCGGTCATGTCATCGGCAGGCACATAGACCGCCTGGACTGAAGTCACGGCACCGTGGCGGGTGGAAACGATCCTTTCCTCGATTTCCGCCACTTCGGTGCCTAGGGTGGGCTGATAGCCGACGGTCGCTGGGAGGCGCCCCAAAAGACTGGAAACCTCACTGCCCGCCTGGACGAAGCGGAAGATGTTGTCCACCAGGAACAACACCTCGCTATGCAATTGATCGCGCAAATACTCGGCATAAGTCAAAGCGGTCAACCCGACACGGAATCGGACCCCCGGGGATTCGTCCATCTGCCCGAACACCAACAGGGATTTCTCCATCACCCCCGCCGCCTGCAATTCCTTCCACAATTCGTGTCCTTCCCGAATCCGTTCCCCCACCCCAGCGAACACCGACACCCCGCGATGAAGGGAAATCACCGCGTGCATGAACTCCATGATCAGCACCGTCTTGCCTACCCCCGCTCCGCCGAACAATCCAGTTTTGCCGCCGCGAACGAAAGGGCACAACAGGTCGATCACCTTGATCCCGGTCGCCAGAACACCCCGCACCCCCACCGCCTCGTTCAACGGTGCGGGACGGATGTGGATGTTACGGTAACTGGAGGTTTCCAAAGGAGCCCCCCCATCCAGAGGCTTACCGAAAACGTTCAGCAAACGTCCTAGGCAGGATTCAGCGACCGGCACATGTAACGGCGAGCCGCTGTCATACACCATCATACCGCGGCACAAACCTGTCGTCCGATGCAGAGTGATGGCCCGCACGTGGTGCTCATCCAGGTGCTGGTGGACCTCGAACACGTAGTCATCATGGTCCCTCGCGGTACCAAGAGCCTGACGCAATGGAGGCAGGCGGTCACAGGCAATCACCACGACCGGACCATGCACTTCGGCGATGACGCCAACGGGTTTTCGATCAGCCACGAATCAATGCAGGCTCTTCGGGCAAGGACTCCGCCGCCCGGGTCTCCTCCCTCCCTATGACGAGCAGATCCCACACAAGGAGGACAAACCCGGCCAGGGTCACCCAGCCGAACACCATCCGCCAAGCCATGGATTCCACGAACCAGGGATGGGTCTTGGCGGCAAAATAAGCTCCCCACGTGGAGCCACCCTGAGCCCTCTCGATGAAAGACTGTTCGTATCCGGCAATGAGCAAAGCCATGGTCATTCCCATGACGCCGATACTGAGAAAAGTCAGGGCCGATTTCCAACGCCATCCCCCGACCAGATTGGCGCCCATCCAGACATCGCCGCGCCAGCGCTGGACCGCCAGGTAGAAAAAAGCGATATTGATCGTGGCATAGGCGCCAAAGAAGGCCAGGTGTCCATGGGAACTGGTCCACTGGGTTCCGTGGGTATACAGATTGATCTGAGGCAGGGTATGCATGAACCCCCAGATACCGGCGCCGAGAAAATTACCGAAGGCATGAGCAATCACCCAGGCCAAGGCGGGATGATTCCGGTTTTTGAAATGATGAACCCCGGAATCGTAGATGGAATGGACCACCATCGCCACCAGGGGGATGGGTTCCAGAGCGGAGAAAAAGCCGCCGATGGCAAGCCAGTATTCGGGAGCACCGATCCAGAAATAGTGGTGCCCCAGCCCCAGGATCCCCGAACCGAACATCAGCGCCACTTCGATGTAAAGCCAGGTTTCGACGATCCGCCGGCGCACCCCCAGAAGGTGCATCAGGGACCACGCCATGATGCAGCCGACCAGCACTTCCCATGTCGCCTCCACCCAGATGAATCACCCACCACCACCAGTATTGATCCACCGAGATATTGGTGACATAGAACATCCCGGCCAGATACAAACCAGCCAGGGCGACCAGATCGAGTGTCAGCACCCCAGCGATCCCCGACCAATGGCTGCGACTGAAGGTGGCGGCCACATTGTAAAAGAAGATAAGCATCACCACCACGATCCCGATATCCGCCCAACGGGGAGCTTCGATATATTCCCGTCCCTCATTGATGAACCAGCGGCTGAAATCGTTGCCGGGACCGCTCTGCACCAACAGATAGACCGCCACCACCACAGCCACCGCGGCGGTCAGGACCCAGAAGCCGAGATTACCCAGTTTAAGCCCCGCGATTTTCCCACCGCTTTCCTCTTCCAGGAACCAATACACCGAGCCGATGAATCCATACAGCATCCACACGATCATGGCATTGATGTGTACCATGCGGTTGACATTGAAATCGAGAACCCCATAGAGAAAGTCGGGGTGCAGGTACTGGATCCCAGCCAACATACCGAAAACCAACTGGGCGAAAAACAAAATCATGGCGACACTGAAATACTTGACCGCCAGTTTCTGTCCGTCGTTGAGATATGCACTGTCCAAGGGTCTGGTCATGTCATTGCCCCCCGCTATTGCCAAAGTTGTAAGGAAAACCATTGGTATCGATGGCAGACATCCATTTCAGAAATGCGATCATACCTTCGGCCTCGGATTCTGTGATACCCAGATTCGGCATCTTGCGCCCACTGCCATAAGTACGGGCATTGGCGCTGGGATCCAGGAGAAACATCTTCATCAGCATGGGGCGTACCGACTCGTCTCCCCAGGCGGGATCCAACCAGGCCTTGGTGAGGTCCGGAGCATAATAAGCCCCATTACCGAGCAAGGTATGGCAATTCATACAGTTCTTGGCCTGGATGGTCTTTTTCCCCAGGGTGACCAGTCGCTCGGCTTCTTCCTCGGTCATCATTTTGCCGAACAACGGCGCCTCCCCCCCGATGACCGGAATGGAACGATGTTTGTCAGAATCATAATGATATTCGATAGACTGATTGATAACGGTATAATCCGGCACCCGGCCATTGCCAGCCGTGACTTTGCTCATCGTATCGAACGTCAGGATGATCAGAAGCAGGAAGGAGCCTGCAGTCACCCAAATCGCAGTCTTTTTCCAGAAACTGGTGGAAGCCCAAAAGGGTATCTGTTCCATTCTCCTCTCCTATATGTATATGGTGTCATGATCGACATACAATGGGCTGGATCAACCGGCACCTTCCTCCCCATGAGTAGCGACACACAACCGCCAGATGATCACTGGTCCCACTCCAAAGCCGGCCAAAAGCAGACCTACCAAAAGCAACCAGAACCCCTGTAAATTGGCAAGATACGCCAACCAGACGATTGAGGCCGCCAGGACAAGATAAGCCAGAGTCACCCAAACACGCAGATTAGCGTGCTTGGACACCCTTTCCATGGCAAAAAGCACGGTATATCCCAAGGCAGACAGAATCACCAAGGCAGAGACAAAGAAAAATAAAAAAAAGTGCTCCAGCGCTACCGGTTCAACCATCACTCCCTCCTCAAATATCTAATATACCCAAAGATAATCCAGGAGATATTGTTCCAGCACAAAAATATCTGATCACTTTTTTCCTCCCTAAAGAGAACAAACCGCTCACCTCAAGGGGCACCGGCTCGAGGACAGTGGCCCCAGCAAAATCGGATCCATCACCTATACTTCAGGGCACCTGCTGAAGACTAATCTCTCAAAACTATCGCCAATCTTTCTCCTGCCCTGGGAAGGAGAGGGTACATCGACAATATGACAGCCGCTCTCGTCACATGGTGGTCGAATCAGTCCCAGGAAACCCTGATGTTCTACCTGGCTGGTTTTCTCTTTGCAATCCTTGCTCTCTCGATGGCTTTCTCCTGGGGACGCCGCTTGAACAAGCGTCATTGGCGGCGGCTCATCAGCGACTATAGCAATGACCTCGAGCACTACTTGCAAACTCGTTTTCCTGAGAAGCGCTTCGATCCCCACCAACCATCCAGCGTTCTCCTGCCGGTTTCAAATGCCATCGTCAAAATGCAGCAGGCATATCATGAGCGGGAACTACTGCTTCTCAATAAGATCAATGCCCTGCAATGGAAGAATCAGGCCATCGTCAACCGCTCGCGCCAATACAGCCGGCACCTGCTGTGGCTCGCCTCCCACGACCCCTTGACGGGGCTGAGCAATCGGGTCCGGTTGCTGAAATTCATGGAAAAACAGATCAAGCGCAAGATTTCTTTTGCGGTTCTGTTCATCGACCTCAACGAATTCAAGAAAGTCAATGAGAAATACAGTCAGGCAGTAGGTGATCTGATATTGCAGGAAATCGCCAGGAGATTACAACAAGCCACTGACAAGGGTGGATGTACTGCCCATCTCAACAGTGACGATTTCACCCTGATCACCCGTCTGACCCCTCTCGACAGGCTGGAACCTTTCATCCACCGTCTGATCGATAGCGTCACCCGCCCGGTTGAAACGGAAATGCATAAGATCTCGGTCTCCATTGCGATGGGGGTCACCATCTTTCCCAACGACTTTTCCAGTCCCGAAACCCTTCTGAGGCATGCAGAACAAGCCGCCTACCAGGCCAAGCACAACACCCTCAAGTGCTATCACTTATTCGACGTCGAGGCCGAGCGGCGCTCGAGGAACTTCAAGCTCCGTTATCACGAAATCGAAACGGCTTTCCTCAATGGGGAATTCGAATTCCATTACCAGCCCAAGGTCAACATGCTGACCGGTCAGATCCTGGGGGCAGAAGCCTTGATCCGGTGGAATTCGCCTGAACGAGGGATGATCTCACCGGCAGAATTCATTCCGATGATCGAAAGCACCGATCTCATCCACCAGGTGGGCAACTGGGTCATGACCAATGCGATCATGTGCCTCAACGAATAGAAGAATACCAAGCTGAGAAATCTGGTCCTCAGCATCAACATCGCCGGTCTGCAAATCCTCGAAGGACGATTGGACAAGGATCTGCACAAGATCTTTCGCCGCTACCCCAGCGTCAGCCCCCGCCAACTGGAATTGGAAATTCTGGAAACCACAGCCCTGGATGACATGGAAACCGCCTGCAGGATTCTCAACCGCTGTCGCGATCTCGGCTGTATCATCGCCATGGACGATTTCGGCACCGGTTATTCTTCGCTGTCTTATTTCCGTCAATTACCCCTGGACGTCATCAAGATCGATCAGGAATTCGTGCGTAACATGCTCGATGAACCGGACAGCCAGGCCCTGATCGCGGTGATGATCAGCATCGGCAACCTGTTTTCGAAAAAACTCATCGCCGAGGGAGTTGAGACCGAAGAACATGGTCTCAGACTTCTGGAAATGGGCTGTGAGTGGGGTCAGGGAAACGCGATCTCCCGCCCCCTCCCGGAAGCTGAATTCATCCACTGGTGCCAGACCTGGGAGCCACCCTCCTCCTGGCAAGCCTTGAAGCGCCGCGTCGCCTTCTGCTGACAACCCGCTGGAAACCCCATCAATCTACCGCCAGGGCCTGTTGCACCAAGCCTCTCTCTCTGGCGCCCAGTGACAACCTCAAGGCTGCCTGCCGGGCCTGCCCGGACATCTTGGCCCAGGTTTTTCTGACGATGTCGATGATCTTTTCGTCACTATGGCCGCTGGCAAAAGGGGCAAAGTAATGCTCGAGAAAGACCAGACAGGCGGCATCCTCCACCCACTGGACCTGCTCATCCCTTCTCAGCCCCCGTTTCATCAGAATACGCCTCACTTCAGCCTGGACCTCAGACCCGTAACCCACCTGGGACAACAACTGCACCGTCTTTTCAGCGTGCAAGCGGTACAGACGGGTGCGCCATTCCAGGTACCCCCGACGCCCTAGCGGATAACTGTCACGAGGCACCAGCCAACGGCAAATGTGCTGGGCCCTGGCGGCGAGAAAGGCGGTTTCAGGCGCGTGGGGATACAGCTTTACCAGCCACTGGGTCATTCTCAATCCGTATAGATAGGTTCTTGGCCAGCACCGGTCCTGCCAGGTTTCCCATACCGGATCGCCCGCATTGCCCTGATCGATCAACATCACCGCTTTCATAAAACGTGCAGTTTCCATGAGTCCTCCATGTTTCGATTAACAACCCATTGTCATTGCTATAGGATGAAATTTCCAACTGACTGCGGAGGAAGGATATGCATTTGTTCATTACTGGCGGGACGGGTTTCATTGGTCGCCACTTGTGCCAGCTTCTCCGCAATCACAATCATACCTTGACAGTGCTCAGTCGTCAGAGCTACGGGAAAATCAGGGAGATTGTGGGAGAGGTGGGGATCATTCATTCCCTTGACGAACTCTCTCCCAACCACCGCTTTGACGCGGTGGTCAATCTGGCAGGCGAGCCCATCATCGGTCCTCCATGGAGCGAGCGGCGCAAACAAAAAATCTGGGACAGCCGTGTCGCCCTGACTCAACGGCTGGTGACCTGGATGGAAAGGGCGAAACAGCCTCCCGCTGTATTGGTTTCCGGTTCTGCGGTGGGTTTTTACGGCGATCAGGGAGAGACCCTGGTCACCGAAACGACCCCTCCGGTGGAAAGCGGCTTTGGTCAAAAGCTCTGTGCCGCCTGGGAACAAGCGGCCGTTGAAGCGGAAAAGGTCGGTGTGCGGGTGTGCAGGATCCGCACCGGCCCTGTCCTTGGCAAGGGTGGCGGACTGTTGGCAAAAATGCTGCCTCTGTTCAAACTGGGGCTGGGTGGCCGTCTGGGAAGCGGGGCTCAGTGGTTCCCATGGGTCCATCTGGAAGACCACCTGCAGATGACCAAACGCCTCCTTGAGGACCCCGAACTCTCAGGGCCTTTCAATCTCACCGCCCCCAATCCAGTTACCAATGCCCAGTTTACCGATACCCTCGCCAGGATCCTCGGACGTCCGGCACTCCTGCCCGTGCCGGCAATGATTCTGCAGCTGTCGATGGGCGAAATGGCAGAAATTCTCCTCGCCAGCCAGCGGGTGGTACCGGCCCGCTTTCAGGAAATCGCCTTTCCCTTCCGTTACCCTCACCTGGAAGAGGCCCTGAAACAGATCCTTTCCGACTGATTGTCAGCCATGCAAGGATATACGCTGGTCACGATCTGGCACCTGGAGGCCCCCCTCGAACGAGTGTGGGAGATTTTGTCTCACCCTGAGAAATGGCCTGCCTGGTGGCCCTACGTGGAGGAGGTGAAATTGGTGGAAGCAGGCAATCCCCATAATGGCGAGGGATCGATTCACCACCACGTGTGGTCCACCTGCCTGCCCTATCGGCTACGCTTTCAGCTCGAGGCCCTTTGTGTGAAGCCCGGCAGGTCGGTTAAAGCCCGGGTGAGTGGCGATCTGGTTGGGCTCGGGCAATGCCGCCTCAGATCGTGCGGTCATCTGACGGTGGTTCGGTTCGATTGGCATGTCCACACCCGCCGGCGATGGATGAATATCGTGGCTCCGCTGGCCAGACCCGTCTTTCTATGGAATCATCAGCGCGTCATGGCGGCCGGGGAAAGGTCCTTGAGCAACAGAGTGTCCTCGCTTCGGGGAGCCAGGTCGGATTCTGGCTGGGGAGACTCGAAAAGCGATTTGGGCAAGCCCTCACGCCAGGCCAGATAGCGTAACTGGTCCTTGAGCATCTTGACCACGGTGTAAACGGACAGGGTTTTCTGCTGGGATTCGGCCCTGACCAGGACTGTATAGGTGTGTCCGGAGCCGGAGAAAAAGTGAACCCCCTCCACTTGGGGCAGAGGCTGAGGCGGGGGAGCCAGCTGGCCCTGGGTTTGTCGCTGCTCACGCGCCTGGATGAACTGTTCCACCGCTTCCAGGTCGATGCCCGGCAAGGCACGCAGCAATTCCGCCGAAGCCGCCAGTGGATTGATCCCGTTGCGCTTGTTGTAAATGGTCACCCAGGGCAACAGGGCAGAGAACAAGGCGGGTTTCATTCCCATGACCATGGACAATTCGTCGATGGACTCAAATGGCTGGTTGGAAGGTTCATAATTCAGCCCCGCAGCAACATAATCGGGGGATTCGGCACCATTCAAACGCCGCAGCTGATCCCCATCGCGCCAGTCCTGAATGACATCACTCAGCCGATCCGCTTCTTCTTCCTCCACCCCCGCCAGTTTCAGTACCGTTTTCAGCAGCACGGGGCCTGCCTTGTTGATATCCACCTTACCGGATTCATCGAATATCCGTATCCGTACCTTGATACCATCCCATTCCCACTCCTTGAGGGTACCATCGGCTATCCATTTCAGTTGCGGATCAGGATGATTGACCATGAAGGTGGCGTAATGCACTCCTGCCTCACAAGCCGCCAGAAGCGAAGCATCACGGACCTGTACGCTGGCGAGACTGGCTTCCCGCCGGATTCCCAGGCCAAAACTCGCCGCCATCAGGCTGAGCAACGCGACCAGCCATAGGACCACAATCAGGGCGACGCCGGTTTGTCGTTTCATCGCTCGTCTAGAAGTCAAAAGGTTTTATCCCTAGACTGGAGGTTGAGGGGGAAGCGATGCCATAACGCAATTCGATAAACAGGGGAGGCCAGCTGTATCCCCCCTTGGTGGTCAGGGTCATCGCTACCAGGTCTGGCAAATCATCCTGGAGCGTCCAGTTTTCGCGCCAGCTGTCGTTGGTGAAATAACGGAATTGCAACTCCTTGACGTGATCGAGCAATTGCAGATGCCGCAATCCCTTTTCGGACTCCGGCATTTCGCCCCACACCGGTTCGATGTCGATTTCCACCCGGTCCTGGTGATGGGAGATCGTAATCCTTTGAGGTCCCTTGACGCCCGCCTGGAAGGGGAGAAACGTGGTGAAACTCAGGGTATGGGCTTCTCCTTCCAGAGGAGCGAGATCCTCCTTGCCGCTCCACGGCATGGCGGTTCCCAATTGCTCCCGCAGAAACCGCTCCACGACCATTCTGTCTGTCAATGCTGCCGCCCGGGGTTCCCCCGCTTCCCAGGCCCGGGCCGCCATATGCAGGGTACTGAACACCAGACTCAGCATCAACCCGAAGAGGGCCATTGCAATCAACACTTCCAACAGGGTGAATCCCAGATCGCGCTGCTTCACGACGGTGGCGCCATTCTCAGGCTGGTGAGGGTATAGCGACGTTGACGGTCCCGATCCTGCCAGCTCACCGTCACTGTCACCTTCAATAATTGAACCTGGCGCAGATTGGTGATCCCGCCACCGCTATCATAAGGTTCCAGGACCACCTGCCATTGGTATTGATCCCATTCCCCTGAATGCTGCCCCGTTTCCACCGGCCATTCCCGACCCACCCTGTTCAACTGTGAGCGGGCCAGGGAAACCACCCGCGCTTGATCAGCGGCATTGGACAGCAAATTGACCCCACCCCCGAACGCCTCCATCAGGACTCCGATGGACAAGGCCAAAAGGGTAAAAGCCACCATCAGTTCCAGCAGGGAAAACCCCCTTTGATCAGCCTTCACGGTCCATCTCCGTAATCGTCACCCGTCCGGTCAGCCAGTTGACATCGACTCGTCGCCGGCGATCCCCCCAACTGAGAACGATCCGTCCCCCCGTTGCCGATCCATTGGGATAGAAACGGATATTTCCCTGCCCCGGGCCACTCAATTCGGATTCTGCGGTCTCGAGTTTGAGGTCGATGAAAGCCGGCAGATGATAGGATTTTTTGTGCTGATTGATCCGGTAGACACGTTCCTCCACATTCATGAAAAAGACGGCCTCTCTCCCTTGAGACAGCGCAATTCCCCTGACCTGACGCAAACCCGAAGCCACTTCCCGAGCGGCCGAGCGGTAACGGACACTGTCCATGGTCCTGGAAAAATCAGGCGCGACGAATACGAATCCCAGCGCCATGATGACCAGAACCATCAACGTTTCCAACAAGGTGAAGGCACGCGAACCATGGTAGCTGATAAGCGAGGATGAGGAAGGGTGAGAAAAACAGGATTCGCGAGAGGGAGGGAAACCCTTGCATTGCCTCGCCGAGTGTCTTTCCCTGATGAGGTCCGCCATCTCAGCTTCCCTGCTTTGGATCAAAAGGCCAGTTCATTGACACTGACGACTGCAACCAGAATGGACATGATGATTGCGGCGATGGCGATTCCCAGGCCGACGATCAAAACCGGTTCGAGCAGGGTAAGGAGACGTTGCACCGCGGTTCTCACCTCACCCTCGTAGATACTGGACATCCGCGCCAGCATTTCCGGCAAACGACCTGTTTCCTCACCCATACGGATCATCTGCAAAGCCATGACCGGAAAATGACCAGCCTGTTCGAGAGCCACCGAGATGTCACCGCCCGACCTGAGTTTTTCCGCCGCCTCGCCAACCGACTGCCTGAGGACGACATTGCCGATGACCTCGCGCACGATTCCCAAAGCGGGAAGCAACGACACACCGGCAGTCAACAGGGTGGACAGGGTCTGGCTGAAACGCGCCACCTCGAGACGGACAATCAGGTCGCCAAGCAACGGCAAACGCAACAACAGCTCATCGAAACGATACCTCCGAGCGGGCTCGGCCAACCAGATTTGTGCTCCCCGGACACCCAGGAGCAGGAGAATAAGGACGATCCAACCGTAACCGCGAATGAAATCGGCCATTGCGATCACCACCTGAGTGGGAACGGGAAGCTCCTTGCCGGCGTTGGCGAACATTTCCTGAAACTGCGGAACCACAAAGGCCAGCAACACCACCAGGGACAACACCGCCATGACCATCAGGATCGCGGGATAAATCAAAGCTGTCATCACACTGCTGCGAAGTTCGCGCGAGCGTTCCAGATAGTCCGCCAGCCGCTCCAACACCTTCCCCAATGCACCGCCAGCTTCCCCTGCCCTGACCATACTGATATACAGTCGGGAGAAGGCATCGCCTTCGTTTTCCAGGGCCACCGACAGTTGGGCGCCTCCCTTGACCTGTTCCAGCACGCTTTCCGTCACTTGGTGGAGCATCGAATCTTCGGGAAACAGTTCCAGCAATACCTTCAGGGAGCGGTCGAGAGGCAGACCGGAGCCGAGCAGCGTCGCGAGTTCCCGGGTGAAGGCCAGCACCTCCTTTTGTCGCAGGCGCTGGCTCCTGACTCCAGGTCGCCAACGAGCCCAGGGTCGCTGCTCGAAGGGAATGATCTTGATGGGAAGAAGATCCTCGGTGCGGAGCTGGTGCAACAACGCCGCTTCATCTTCCGCCTTCCTTACGGTTTCGGTCTTCTGACCGTTACGGTCGACCGCCTTGACAAGAAATTCAGCCATCAGTCCTCGCAAGTGACACGCAGCACTTCTTCCAGGGTGGTCAAGCCCTGAAGCGCCTTTTTCAAACCATCCTGATACATGGTATGCATCCCTTCGGCAACCGCACTGTGCTCGATCTCCCTGGCCTGGGCATGCTGCAACACCTGCCGCCGGATATTGTCTGACATGACCAGGAGTTCCTGAATGGCCAGCCTTCCCCGGTAACCGATGCCATTACATTTCAGACAGCCGACCGCATGGTACAGCACCGGTTTTTCCCCTTCCGGCAACAGATTTTCCAAACCGACCTCTCCCACCACTTCGGGCATGACCGCCTGCGGTAATTTGCAATGATCGCACAGCCTTCTCACGAGCCGTTGCGCCAGAATACCATTGACGGTAGAGGTGATCAGATACTCTTCCAATCCTATGTCCAGGAGGCGGGTGACCCCGCCGGCAGCGTCGTTGGTATGCAGGGTGGAAAGCACCAAGTGACCGGTCAGGGCGGACTGAACGGCAATCCGGGCGGTTTCCAGGTCACGCATTTCCCCGATCATGATCACGTCCGGATCCTGACGGACAATGGAACGAAGCGCTGTGGCAAAGTCGAGACCGATGTCCGGTTTGACCTGGATCTGATTGACGCCGTTGAGCTGATATTCCACCGGATCCTCGACAGTGATGATCTTGCGCTCCTCGGTGTTGATCTTGTCCAAAGCGGTATACAGCGTGGTGCTCTTACCACTCCCGGTGGGACCGGTGATCAGGATGATCCCGTGGGGTTGATTCAACACCCAGAGAAAGCGCTCCAGGACATCTTCGGAGAAACCCAGGGTCTTGAAATCAAGGCTCACCTGCTCCTTGTCGAGGAGACGGATGACCACGCTTTCCCCATACAGGGTGGGCACGGTGGAGACCCGGAGATCGAGTTCCTTTCCCTGCACCTGGATCTTGATCCGCCCATCCTGGGGCAGGCGCCGTTCTGCGATGTTGAGATTGGCCATCAGTTTGACGCGCGAGATGATGGCGGCGGTCGAACCCACTGGCGGAGCGTCGATCGGCCTGAGGATACCGTCCACCCGCAGACGAACCTGAAGCTGGTCTTCGAACGGTTCGATGTGGATATCGGAAGCCCGGAGATCCACTGCCTGCTGCAGGATCTGGTTGACGCTGCGAATCACCGGCGCCTCCGAAGCCATGTCGCGGAGGTGCTCGACATCCTCGTCGTCGATGATTGTCTCGGCCAGGGTCTCCACGGGTTTGGCCTGGACATACTGGCGCGCCAGGGCATTATCGATGTCGGAAGCCAACCCGACTTTGAGCGCAACCGGACGTCCGCACGCCAGTTCCAACGCCTGTTTCAGAAAAGGATCAAGGGGATCCGCCGCCGCCACATCATAGCCGCGGGGATTTTCAGTCAGACCAATGGCCCGGTGCTGTTGCAGGAATCTCAAGGACACCGATTCAGGCAGCACCGTGGCATCGGGATAGTCTTCCCCGCTCACCAGCTCGAGCTCGGTCACGTGCGACAACGCTTCGGCCACATCACGCTCAGCCACCAGTCCCAACTTGACCAACAGCACCGGCAAGGTATCCTCGCTGCCTTCGGAAAGAAGACGACACGCCCGGTTCAGATCGGCCTGGCGGAGTTTCTCTGCGGAAATCAGGTGTTCCGCAAAGTCGGTGTAACCGTTGAGAAGCTCGTGATTCTCTACAATGGCAACCATATCGGATTCCTAAAATCTATTTTGAAATTGACCGGCACCCTCGTGGTACTTTCACACTCCGGCGTGGATGGGAGGTCCATGGCAGTTACCGTGAAAGATACGTTTTCATTCAGACCGGCTCAATCGTCTTGTGTTTCCCAGGAGCAGAAAAAAACAGCTTCCTCAGGCTTCGGCACTGACCGGAGTCAACCATTGGGGATATTCGCTGCGCCGGCCATGAACATAGTCAAAGTATAGGCTTTGCAGCTGCTCTGTCATAGCTCCCCGGCTTCCCGAACCAATCACCCGTCCATCGACCTCCCGGATCGGGGTGATCTCGGCGGCGGTACCGGTAAAAAACGCCTCATCGGCAATGTAGACCTCATCCCGGGTGATGCGTTTTTCAATCACTTCGATCCCCAGATTCCTGGCGATGGTCATCACCGTATCACGGGTGATCCCTTCGAGTACCGACGTCAGATCGGGGGTATATAACTTGCCGCCACGGACGATAAAGATATTCTCACCGCTGCCTTCAGCCACATAGCCTTCGTGATCGAGCAACAGGGCCTCATCGTACCCCGCGTCAAGAGCTTCCTGCAACGCCAACATCGAATTGACATAATTACCGTTGGCCTTGGCCTTGCACATAAGACTGTTGACATGATTGCGGGTAAAGGAGGAGGTACGGATCCGAATCCCGTTCTCGAGGCTCTCGGCCCCCAGATAGGTACCCCACTCCCAAGCCGCCACCATCACATGCACCTTGAGGTTGTCCGCGCGCAGGCCCATGCCTTCGGCTCCATAGAAGCACATGGGGCGGAGATAGGCGCTGTCGAGATGATTACGCGCCACCGCCTCGCATTGCACCCGGTTCAGGGTGTCCTTGTCATAAGGGATGTTCATCCGCATGATGTGGGCAGAACGGTAGAGTCGGTCGGTGTGCTCCCGGAGGCGGAAAATCGCTGTGCCCTGCTGGGCGTAATAGGCTCTGAGCCCTTCGAACACCCCTCCCCCGTAATGGAGTGTGTGGGTAAGCACATGGACGTTCGCCTCGCGCCAGGGCAACCATTCACCATCCAGCCAGATTTCACCATCACGGTCATGTGTCGGCATGCTCAAAATTCTCCTGCTCAGTGTCGATCAATTGCTGCCAAAGCCGCTTCACCCGGTCCCGATGCCCTGCAAACTCCCCTGTCGGCACCATTGCCGGCGATTCCTGCAAAGCCAACCGATGCGCGCAGGCCCGATAATCCAGGTAGGCCTGACGGAGAAATTCGGAATCTTCCTTTTCCAACCACTCGATCCGCTGCAACGCTTCCAGTAAACGCAGATTGTCTGTGGAACGGAAGGCTTCCGGGCAGCGCCTGGCAAACGCCAAACTGCCAAATTGTACTATAAACTCGATATCCACCATACCGCCTGCGCCTTGCTTGAGATCGAAGCATTCATCGTCGCTGCGGTCGAGGTGACGGCGCATCTTGGCCCGCATTTCGATCACTTCTTTGCGTAACCTGGCAATATCCCGGGGCTGACAAAGAATCTCGAGACGTAGCCTGGAGAACTGTTCCCGTAAACCTGGCTCCCCTGCGACACCCCGTGCCCTGACCAGGGCCTGATGTTCCCAGGTCCAGGCTTCCTCGCGTTGATAACGGGCGAAGGACTCCACATGACTCACCAGCAGACCGGCATTGCCACTGGGACGCAGACGCATGTCGATTTCATATAGGATCCCGGCGAGCATGGGGGTGGTGAGGATATGGATGATTCGCTGGCCCAGGCGGATGTAGAACTGGCTCGCGGGAATTTTTCGGCTGCCGCTCGTCTCCCCATTGGGATCCCCCTGGAACAAGAACACCAGGTCCAGATCGGATCCATAGCCCAGTTCGATCCCCCCTAGCTTGCCAAACCCAATGATGGCAAAATTGCGCGCCTGCATGGAATCCGTTCCCGCTGGTGTCCCGTATCTTTTGGCTACATCGGACCAGGCCAGCTCGAGCACCTTTTCCAGCACCACTTCAGCAATCTCGGTCAGATAGTCACTGACCACGTTGGTGGGTATGGCACCGACTAGATCCGCCGCCGCCACCCTCAAGACCTGGGCCTGTTTGAAGTGCCGCAGGCTGACCAGACGTCCCTCGTCGTCTTCGGGAGCGACCGCCTTGAGACGCCCCTGCAGCTCCTGTTCCAGCTGCGACCGGTTGAGCGGGGAGTAGAGAGTTCTGGGGTCAAGCAATTCATCCAAGAGGGCCGGATGAGAAGCCAGCAGACTGGAAATCCAGGGGCTGGCAGCTACCAATCGAACCAAATGGGTTCTCGCCGCAGCATTTTACGCCAACAGGGTCAGATAGGCGCTGCGACTGGCGATCGATTCCAGCAGAGTGAGCATTCTCTGCAGAGCCGTGTCCGGATTCCCGGTTTTGCCGGCCGATTCGATGAGACAAGGCATCAAGCGATCCAGTTCCGCCTCGGCTGCCGGAGTCAGATAACGAATAGAACGGGCATTTTTGAAGGCCGACAAGTGCCCGAGGACTTCATCGGTCTGGATATATCCCAGATCCGCGAGGTAGCCGCACAGCACCTCGCTCTCCTGCGCCATTCGCCATATTTTGCCTGCCGGACTTTCCTTGGGCGAGGTCTGGGAATTCGCGAATACCCGCTCGAAGGTGGCCTGAACTTTTTCCCTGACCTGAGCCAGCGCAGCGGCAAAACTCTCCCAGTCCGGATATCCCAACGCCAGCGCAAGCCTGAGCCGCTCTTCCTCCGAGGTGGGCAATCGTTGAGTCTGCCCGTCATCCACTTGCTGGAGACGATTCTCGACCCGGCGGAGAAACCTGTAGGCCACGATCAACTCATTGACCTCTTCGGTGGGTAGCATGGCAAACTCACCCAGGCGTGCCAGAACCGGCAACAATCTCCGTTCTTGCAAGCGGGGTTGACGGCCACCATGAATCAATTGAAACACTTGGGCGATGAACTCAACTTCCCGAATCCCCCCCGGCCCCAGCTTGATGTCTTCCAGACGGTCGCGGCGTTTCAACTCTTCCATGATCTTCTGTTTGAGCTCCCTCAGCGCCCCCAGAGCGCGATAATCGAGGTAGCGCCGGTAGACGAAAGGCTGGAGAATCTTAAGCAAGCGTTCCCCGGCACCGGGATCTCCGGCAATAGGGCGCGCCTTGATCATGGCATAGCGCTCCCAGGCACGGGCTTGGGACTGGTAATAGATCTCCATGGCATCGAAACTCAACACCAGGGGACCGGCGTCCCCGAAAGGGCGCAGGCGGGTATCGACCCGGAACACGAAGCCTTCATCGGTCTGGCTGTGCAATGCCTTGACCAGATCCCGGCACAACCGCAGATAAAATTCCTGATAGCTGGTTCGCCGGGCGTCATCGAGTTCCCCATCTCGCTCGAAAGCAAAAATCAGGTCGATATCGGAGGAAAAATTCAGCTCCCAGCCTCCCAGCTTGCCCATCCCAATTACCACCGGCAGCTGGGGTGAACCATCTGCCCCCCGGGGTACGCCATAGCGCTGACAAGCGCGCTGAAACAACCATTCCAGCGCCACCTTGACACAGGCCTCGGCCAACAGGGACAAGTCACACAGAACGTCCTCGATGGAATCCCAGCCACAGATATCACGCCACGCAATCCGCACCATCTCACGATGCCGGAAACGACGCAAAATCCCCTGTAATTCCTCCAGATTCCCGGCAGCCTCCGTTCGTTCCCTCAATTGCGGCAGATAGTCGCCGCGCCGCTCGGCTGAATAAAGATCACCTCCTTGAATCAATTCCAGAAACGAGGACGGATCACGGATACACCGCTGGGCAACGTAACGACTGGCCATCCAGACCCGGGGAAGAGCCGTGAGGACTCTGGGATCCTGGATTGGCGGCACCGGTAGGTTTTGAACCGATTGGGTAAAACGCTGCCACAGCAGCTCGACTTCCGCTGCCAGTAAGGGAGTCAAGGTAGAAAAATCCGGTTCGGTTTCCAGCATAAGGATTGGGACTCCGATCACAAAGAAAGTGGACTGTCCTGACGCCAGCCTCCCTGATCTCTGCTATTTTTCATTTGTGCCATCCATCCGCAACCTGACACAACCTGATTTGCAAACAGAGAAATCACCCATGCGCACCCGATTCGAGAGATTCCGTCAGATCCGACTGGGAGAAAAACGCCACTTCGCCGATCTCGAGATTGGTGAGAAATTCGCCACCTCCCAGTACATGTGGGTCAAACTCGATCCCCATATGGGATTGGTTCTCGATGTGATCGAAAATGGCAGCAGCTGGATGCTGGGGCGGCGACGACCCTTTTTCCCCTGGTCCGAGGTCGAGGGCATCCATCCCTGAGCCTCAAAGGCTTGGAGTGCCCTTAACCAAATGGCTCTTCTCGTACACTTCCTGACATTGCAGACAACGTTCAGCAGTGGGATTGGCCTTCAGCCGCTCCAACCCGATCGGTTGTTCGCAGTCGATACAGATCCCGTACTCCCCCTTGGCAACGCGAATCAAGGCGCTATCGATTTGCCGAAGGTCCTGAATGTGACGATCGATCTCAGCCAGGTTCAAATCCACCAGCAGATCTGCCAGCGCTTCCTCTTCAGGATCATGGACCCGTCCGGCCAATTCGATATAGCGCTCATCGTCGATGCGCCGTAGCTCCTCGCTGATTTCCTTGCGAAGTTGTCGATAACGCTCTTGCAGAATCTTTTTGAACTCTCCCAATTGTTGCTCTGACAATACCTGTTGCATCGTTCCCCACCTTGTAGTGATCAAATCCTCTTCCCTCCCTTGGACGCCTCTATCCACGTGAGATCTCCAGGGTTTGACCGTCGCCTGCGGGTTGGAAGAACGTTTCGTCGATGGGGGGAGGTTATCACGAGATAGAAAAAAACTACTAATGCCTTTAATGCCTTGTCGCACCACGCTGCAAAGCAGGGCGCGTCTGTCATTCCTTCCCTGACTTTCCTCCCATGACTTCAGTGTCATAGCACAGCATTGAACCATTTGGGGCCTTCAGCCAATACACCCATGAAAAAGAGCGCGTTTTCAGGCGCCATCATTGCTGACAACGGATACCCCCGGAATCCCAGGCACCCTTGCGGAGGAACAGGATGAAAATTTGCTATCTGCTCAAAACCTATCCCAAGATTTCAGAAACCTTCATTTTGCAAGAAATTCTGGCTCTGGAACAGGCAGGTTACCCTTTGCATATCGTGTCCCTTCAACAACCCACCGATGACAGATGCCACGATACAGTCACCCAGGTCAAGGCTGGTGTGGACTATCTCGATGTCAAACCTCTCAAGGCCCTCCAATGGTTGTTCATTCTCTTCAGGGCCATGGCACGACAGCCCTGGGATACCTTGAAAGCGGTCTCGATGGCGTTCGACAACACCCGCGACTCTCCCCTTTCACCCTGGCAGCAACTGGCCCAGGCTGCCACTCTGGCCAATATCGTCAGAAAGGAAGACGTCTGCCATCTCCATGCCCATTTCGCCACCGAACCGACAGAAGTGGTCCACCTCAACTACCCGAGGTGAGCGATCGCCCTTGCATCCGCATACCATACCGGAAAACCGATCCCCGGTTCAGTGCGAACCTGGCACAAGAAAGTCATAAATTTTTCGACTTTCACGTATTTTGATTCGTACATTCCCCCCTTTACCCGATAGGTTCACTTGGTTATCTAATCTTTGCGGTACAGGAGGAGTGAAGCCCCGAAAGCAGGGGTTGAAGGCAAAGACGTGATCCGGGTCTACAATTAGGCGTGGAGCAGGATCAAACTCCGGATTACCTCATAGGTCATCACGATTCAACTGATATCAGTACTGAACATGACCTTCAAAGGCGGGCATCTAAATATATGAACGACAAGGCGTAACACCTTTCCCTCTGCCCGGCATTCCTATAGCGACACGACCCTCTCCAGGTCAGTTTTTCCTTCAACTACCATGACAGAAATCGACCAAGTTGCGAAATCAGTGTCACAATGGATCTGTCAGACACCCAATACATCCTGCCCAGCACCCAGAATTTCGTTAAGATAGGCAATAGTAATCATAATGATTCCTATATTCGTCATCCTCCTATGCCTCCCCCACCAAACACGACCCCTGTGAACAAATTGAAAGTCCTCGGCTGCAGCTTCCTAGGATTACTGACGATCACCACGACGGCCAGGGCAGATGTCAGCATGACCTTGAACACCACCACCAACTATGTTTACCGGGGGTTCAGCAAGAGCGATGACCATGCAGCGGTCCAGTTCAACCTCGATTACGAGTTTCCCCTAGGAGTGTACCTTGGCTCGTGGGCTTCCATGGTGGACTTCGGTGAAGACAACCATGAGTTCGATGATCGCGCCCGGGTGGAGGTCGCCCCTTACCTGGGTTGGAGTACGTCACTCTCGGAAGACTGGCGTTTCGAGGTCTACGCCACCCGTTATCTCTATACCGGCAAGGTGTTCGGAGATTCTGTCGACTACAACGAATTCTATAGCCTGATACATTTTCGCGACCTGGCGAGCCTGCAGTTCGCCTGGGCGCCTGAATTGTACGCTCAGGGGTACCCTGGTTTCGATTATGAACTTGCTCTCAGATATCCTCTTACAGAATCCCTCCAGATCTCTGGTACCATAGGGCTTGAGAAAGCCAACAAAACCCTGGGTTACGACTATCTCTACTGGGATGTGGGATTCAGTTGGTTCTACCATTTCGCCGCTTTCGATTTCCGCTATGTCCAGTCGGCCTACCCAGGCCCGGAGAAGATGGTCGACTGGGGATATGAACCAGACAAGCTCGACCCCACTTTCGTATTCACTTTTTCAATTGGATTCTAAAAAGATTTTGAACTTTTCCTCTCACCTCCGGAATCTACGGGTAACTTCAACCAGAGGGAATCGAAGTGAACCCGTGGAAGATGTCGACAGTGGTGAAAACTAACCAACCTTCCAAAGAAGAGCAGGATCGTATGGAGGCTCAATGGCTCGATATGATCGCAGAAGGCGACAAACAGGCCTTCGAGAAGTTGTACCACGCCTACCAGCCGCGCCTGTTGCGCTTCTGTCACCGAATCATCGGCGATCTGAATGGGCTGGAAGAAATCGTCAATGAAGTGATGTATGTCGTCTGGCAGAAGGCAAAAACCTACAATGGAACCTGCCGGCCATCTAGTTGGGTGTTTGGTATCGCCTACAACAAATCCCTGCACTCAATGCGCAAAAACAAAAAGAATTCCCTCCAGGTGGGGCTGGATGAAATCAATGCCGGACTCGCTCACCACAGTGACCCCACATCCCAACAAGAGAACAACGACTGGTTGACCGTGGCCTTTGCCATGTTGTCATCAGAACAACGGACCGTCCTAGAATTGACATACTATTACGGCATGTCTTACCAGGAAATCGGTGACGTGATGGGATGCTCCGAAAACACCGTCAAGACCCGCATGTTCTATGCCCGGAAAAAACTTCAAAAAATACTGCCAGGGTTGGCGGGACAACCTACAGGTGAACAGCCATGAAAATTCTTCGCCTACCCAAAAACCTCGACCATCAGCAGATCAACCTACTGTTGCCTTGGTATGCCAATGGCACCCTGAGCGAAACCGAAGCGCTCATGGTCAAACGGCACTTGCAACAGTGCCACAAATGTCGAACGGCCCTGACAGATCTTCAGCAATTGGCGACAATCGTCCATGAGGCTCCTGATCTCGGGGTTTCTTCTGAAGTCGCCTTCAACCAACTGTGGCGGCAGGTTGAAAGCAGGCAAAACCGGCACCGCCGATCCTTCAACTTTTCCTGGCCCATTCCCTGGGGTCCTGGATTGTTCTCATCGCCCCTGGCATTGGCCCTGTCCCTGCTCATCATCGTAGTCCCGCTCACCTTCATGGTTTTCTCTCATCACTGGCTGAACAGTCTGAAGAATCAAGACTATCGGACATTGTCGTCTTCTCAACCATCCCAATTCCGGGCCACCGACATTCGTGTCATCTTCGTCACACCTGTGAACCAAAATCACCTGAAAGAGCTACTCCAACCCCTGGGGAAAGCCTACAGCATCGTTGCCGAGGAGAACTCCATCGCCGGCCATAGCAGTTATGTGCTCCGTTTCGAGGGCCAGCCGGGAAGGGACAAAACCCTGCAGCAATTACGTGAACTGCCCCTGGTCATTTTTGCCGAGCCCGCTTCCCCTTTCATTCACGAGGCCCGCCCCTCGGGGGAGAAATCCTCATGAATACCTTCTGCACTAAATGCTTCATGGCGGGGATACTTTGGCTGATCGCCTTGAATGCTTTCGCCAAAGAAGCGTTCTTTCAGGTCGATGTCCACGCAATGGCGGCAGAAAGACTGGTGCTGGTCACCTTTCCCGATCGTTCCATCAACCGCAGACTTGTTATAGGAGGCCCCGGGAGAGGCTACCGTCCCCGTGGACCTTACCCCGGCTCCACCTGGGCGAAGAACCTCAGTGAGGAAGTGGCCCGGGATCACGACTTGAAGGTGGCCACTCAATGGCCGATCACTGAACTCGGGGAACACTGCGCGGTATTGGTAGTCCCCGCGCAGAAACCTCTGGAAGAAGTGTTGGATGACTTAGCCAAGGATGAGCGCGTGGCTAGCGTCCAGCCCATGAACCTTTTTCAGACCCAGAATATTCATCCTGACGACCCGTATTTTCCGTTGCAGAAAAACCTGCAAACGATGAATATCGTTGCCGCTCATAGTCTGGCCACCGGTCGGGAGATCAGCATTGCTGTCATCGACACCGGTGTCGACCTCACTCACAATGACCTGAGCCGAAGGATCAGCACCTACAGAGACTTCGTCAAAACCAGTCAGTCCTCCTTCAATGAGGAAATTCACGGGACCGCAATCGCGGGTATCATTGCTGCACAGGCCAATCACCAGGGAATATTGGGCGTCGCTCCGGATGTCATTCTCTGGCCAATGCGCGCTTGCTGGACGGAGAAAGCCGGCGACCTGGCGGCCAGTTGTTCCACTCTGAGCCTGGCCATTGCCCTCAACACCGCCATCAAAATGCGCCCCCACATCATCAACATGAGCCTGACAGGTCCCGATGACCCTCTACTGAGGCGACTCATTCAAAAAGGAATCGACGAGGGGATCGTGGTGGTCGCTGCAAAACCCGTCCACAAAGCTCCGAATGCCGGCTTTCCTGCCAATATGAGGGATGTCATCGCGGTGTGTGAAGCCGAACTTTCCGTCCCTAAAGCAGGGCAAGAGAAACCTTGCCTGGCAGCGCCGGGAAAGCATATTCTGACCACCTTTCCCAAGGGGACCTACAATTTCATCGACGGCAGCTCAGCCTCCACGGCACACATTTCCGGACTCGTGGCCCTGCTGCTGGAGCTGGATCCCAGCCTGACCCCTCAAGGTGTTCGGAAGATCCTATGGCAGGCCTACCGTCAAAACAAACTCCCCGTAGTCGATGCCGGCTTTGCCATGAAACTGATACGTCACCCAAACTGAGCATCGGACACTTCCAGCAGGTTTCCCCCTCCCCGCCTGCCTTCCCCTCTCTGTGGATGGTTTCCATCCATATAGACTTGCTTCGTTTGAACCCCCTATCAAGTTCAACCCGCCTTACGATTCTCCGTATCTCAGAGACTTCAGCCTTCACGCCAGAACCCGACTAACATTATCCGGACCAAGCTCAAAGTCTGGTGCAGAACCCGCCTGACAGCCTCTCGATTAGCACGCTTAACGAACCCCCTGGCCCGGCCTCCTTCAAATTTCACTGAAACTGTCATGAAGCGCTTGTCTTCACCTCGGGAAATGAAAGAACCACTAGGGTGCCGGGAGCCTGGCAGAAGGGTGTTCGCGCCCTGCTACCCCGCTAGCTAAACAGGGTATCGAGAGAGATACAAGGGATGTATTTACAGCGTCCCTGAAGATAAGCCCCCGGCACCCACCCAAGCTTTACAGTAATAGGTTGTTTATTCGCTGATTGAACCTTTTGAGCTGCTCTCAGGATACACAGTCAAAGATTTGATTTGCCAAGGATCATGAGAACAAGGAGATGTCTGCTGTGAAAACGTTTGAACCGGCATGCCATGCGATAACCCAAAAATCAGATCCCAGTATGTTACTTCAGGCCAGGTTCGCCTCCCTCGACGACCAGGATTTATTGCAGCATTTCCATCATCGACCGCGAATTCGCTATACGCCGTCCATCGATGCCGGCCACCTGAAAAAGTCCCACATCGACGAGATTCTGGAAGACATTTATACCTTCAACTTCGAACGCCATTGTTTTCCGGAAGGCATCCGTTGGCAACAGAACCCCAGCCGCGACCTGGAGTGGCTGATCATGCTCCACAAATGTTACTTCCTCGTGGGCCTGGGATACCACTATCGGCAGACCGGCGATCGCCGTTATCTGGACAAGTGGGTCACGCTGACCGATTCGTGGATCGAGCAAACCGAACCGGGATTCATCGCCAGTGACGTCACCGGCCGAAGAATTCAGAACTGGGTCTTTGCTTTCTATTATTTCGTCCATACCAATCCGATGACATGCGTATCGGCGGATTTCATGCGCCGGTTTTTGCACTCTCTTCATCAGCAGGTCGACTATCTACGCCACCATCTGACCCCGGAGCGGAATCACAGAACTCTGGAACTGTATTCCCTGTTCCTGGCCGCCGTAGTCTTCCCGGAATTCGAGGACGCACCAGAGTGGTTGGAATTTTCCATCGTGGCGCTGACCGAGAATGCCCGACAGGACATCCTGCCCGACGGCGTGCATTGCGAACTCTCCACCTTCTACCACCATGTGGTGCTGAAAAACTTTCTGGCATGCAGGCAACTGGGATTGGACAACAGCATCGAGTTCCCCCCTGAATTCGATCAGTCCCTTCATCGGGCGCTGGAGTTTTCCCTCTGGGTCCACAAGCCCGATGGAACCATTCCATCGCTCAGTGACGGTGATACCGGCAACTACTGTGACTTGCTCGAGCAAGGTGAGCGGTTGTACGGTGATTCTCATTTTCGCTATGCCAGTACCCAGGGACGTCAGGGAACCCCGCCCACAATCAGATCCCGGGCCTTCAGCCATGGAGGATATTACATACTCCGTAGCCCCTGGCACCAGGAAGGCGAAAGCTTCAGCGACGGCCACTACCTGATTTTGGACTGCGGCCCATTAGGGGCGGGCAATCATGGCCACCTGGATCTGCTCAATATCGAAATGGCCGCCTATGGACGTTCGTTGATCGTGGACCCGGGCCGTTATACCTATGACGAAAGCGGCGACATCAACTGGCGGGTGAGATTCCGCTCGACCGGCTTCCACAACACTGTGCAGGTGGACGACAAGAACCAGGCCCGATACGACTACAGTCCCCGCCATGGCAAATACCGGATCAGGGAACCCCATCCAGAAGCGGAATTGCTTGAGATGGTCACCACTGCGCATTTCGACTACCTGCACGGGGTTGCCCGGAGTCACGAATATACCGCCGTGCACCATCGCAAGGTATTCTTCACTGCCCATGAATACTGGTTCATCTGTGACTATCTGGAAGACGAGCAGGAACACCGATATACCTTGCGCTATCACCTGTCACCGGAAGCCAACAATGAACTCTTCATTTGGCAGCTGCCTCAGGGACACTACGCCGACTCTCCCAACCTGCTGCTCGTCCAAACCCGCACCGAGGCGGAATTCCAGGTAGAGCCCGGTTTCGTTTCCCCCGTCTATGGAGTCAAACACCCGGCACCCACCCTGCGCTTCGAACGCCAGGGCTGCAATGGCCTGTTCGAAACCCTGCTGCTCCCTTATCGGCAACACTCTCCCAGAGTGATAATCACTCCTTTACAACCCCCTAGGAAAGATACGTCTTCTTTCCATTGCCGCCTTGAAAGAGGTGGGAAAATCGTCCATGACTACTATTTCATCAGCCATCGAGGGGAAGAAGATGTCTGGAAGACCGATTCTATCGAGTGCCAAGGACGCTTCTGCCACTTGAGGCTGGATGATGAGGGAGAAATCCTTCACGCCTTCGCTCTTCCGGGGGGAAACATTCGCTACGAAGGAAAGCTGCAGCAGGTGGAAGGGGGTGGAGCATGAATCTGGCCCATCAGCTCCCTCCCGATCCCGTCATCCCTTATCTGCCTGTGGCCCTGAATGCTCAAACCATGGCGCAACTGCTCCAGGAAAAGGTCTTTTCCAACCTCGACCTGGGGGTCCGGCACATCGAGATCGAGCGGATCAAATACAAGCCTGGCAGAAGCTGTCTGGTCTGCTACCGTCTCCAGCTGATCCATGGAACGAGCGGCAAGACCGACGAGCTGCTTCTGTGCGCCCGCTTTTACAGATCCGGCGGATCCCATGCCCCCTATGTCAGGGCACTTTGCAATCATGCGCCGGATACCCCCATCCACGTCCCCCTGATTCATCTTCAGGATTTCGATTGCCTGATCTGGGTATTCCCCAACGACGACAAACTCAAAGCCGTTGCTGTCCTTATGGACCCATCCGCCCTCGGCCGGGAAGTGCTGCCGGAATTGATCGAGCACCATTGGGGCAACCGCTGGAGTGTTTCCCATCCCCAGGCCCAAATGGTCCACTACTTTCCAGAGCACGCCTGTTGTACCTGCGTCACTTTCAGACTCAGTCACCAGGACAACGAAGAGATCCAGCATCCGGTGCTCTATTGCAAGACTTATCACAACAATCAGGGTCGGCGCACCATGAACTCGATGGAGCAACTCTGGCACAGCCGCCTGCGGCGCGAGGGACAGCTGTCCATCCCGCGGCCCATCGCTTATCTGCAACGCTGGAAAAGCTTGTGGCAACTCGAAGTGAAAGGAGTTCCCGCAATGGAACGGTTGCGCATAGAAGCGGATTTCCATCACCACATGGCAAGGGTCGCCACCTCCATCGCAGCCCTTCATCAGACAGCGGTAAAGAATCTGCCCATCGCCGGCAATGGCCGCCATTCCATCGCCCATCTGAAACGAGCCCTCAAACTGATCCATCATGTCAGGCCGGAACTGGCGCGGACCATGGAGCTGCTCGCCAGCCATCTCTGCCGGACTTGTCCAGGCCTCCAGCGACGCCCTCTGGCCACCCTGCACGGTGATCTTCATCTCAAGAATATTCTGATTGATGAGCAACAGGTCCATTTGATCGATCTTGACGATCTGATGCTCGGTGATCCCCTGCATGATCTGGGGAGTTTGATTGCCTCCATGCTCCATCTGTCCCTCCTGGGCAAATTGGATCAGACCCGGGTCCAACGAAGTATCGCTGCACTGCTGAAACACTACCAGAGTCATGTCGACTGGCATCTGGATGCCAATGATCTGTGCTGGTATGTGACCGCTTCCCTGCTGACTGAGCGTATCGCCCGAAGCATCATCAGAGTCAAGGACGGAAGGATAGAGAATATTCAGGCCCTGTTTGAGCTGGCTGGCACGATTCTCTTGGGTAACGCCTATCCTGCCTGGCTTCCCCTTGCCAACGAGGCATCCCGATGAGTGCCCTTCAGACCCCGCCCGTCCATCCCTGGCTTGCGGTCCGGAAACTGGCCGGTCCTGCGCTATGGCAATGTCGCTGGACTCTGCTTTGGAGTTATCTCATGGGCTTCACGACAGTCGCAACCCTGCTGCTCCTGCCATGGCCATTGAAACTGATCATAGATCACGTCATGGAAGGGCATCCACTTCCGGACATCATGGAAAGGATGTTGCAGACGATGGCCAACCAGCTGGGTTTCGAACAGACCCAGGGAACCCAGGTGCTGATGTTCGCTTGCAGCTATGCGGTGATCGCGCTGCTTGCCACTTTCTCCAATGTGGCGGAAAAACTGGGCGGGGCGAAAATCAACGAGCACCTGGTTCTGAGCCTGCGTGACAAGGTCCTGGAACATTTCCAGACCCTCTCGAGCCAGCAGCGCTCCCACAGTAGCAGCGGTGATCTGAGTCTTCGGATTCTGGTGGATGTCCACCACTTGGCAAGGCTGCTCACCAAAACCGTAGCGCTGATCTTCCGCCATATCGCGATGACTCTTTTCACTCTCATCGTCATGTTTCTGATCAATCCACTATTGGCACTGACGGGACTGGGGATGGTCCTCGTGCTGGTGTTATTGGTTCGGACCAAAGGCCGCCACCTCCGCCACATGTCCCGCCTGAAAAGGGCCAGGGAAAGCGATGTGGCTGGATTCACCCAAGAGTTCGTCAAGGGAATGGACACCATTCAGGCCCTGGGCGCGGAGGAACATGTCCGCCAGCGTTTTCGCCAAATCAACAAAAACAGCCTCAATGCCGCCATCGGGGAAACCAAAGCCGCCATCGGCATGGAAAGGGTCATGCAGATCGCCAATGGTCTGGCGGTAGCGTTAATCATGGGAAGCAGTGGTTTGTTGGTGATACACGGCCAGCTGACGTTGGGGGAACTGACCGTTTTCGTCGCCTACACGCTGCAGCTGCTGAAACCGGTGGAAAAGATCAACGACATGGCCTCGGCACTCACCCGCGGCCTCTGCCGTGCTGAAAATCTGGGGCAGCTCCTTACCCAGACGCCAATCATTCGCGACCAGCCCGATGCTCTCCCCCTGGAGCACTGCCGTGGCCGGATCGAATTGCGGGGGGTGAGTTTCCGTTATCCCGACACCGGCCAACTTGTCCTGGACGACGTCGATCTGGTACTGGAGCCGGGCCGGCTGACAGTCCTCACAGGTCCCAGCGGGATCGGGAAAAGCACCTTGATGGATCTCGTTCTGCGGCAACAAGAACCGACCCAGGGCTGTCTGTTGATCGACCGAACACCCTATCACAAAGTCACCCTCCTCTCCCTGCGACAACAATTCGGGGTCATGTTACAGCAGCCTCATTTGTTCGCTGGAAGCATCCGAGACGCCCTTTGGCTCAACAGTCACCCGCTTGACGAAGAAATATTTTGGCATGTTCTCGCCATGGTCAACATGGATCAAGCCGTCCGCAAACTGCCCTCTGGACTGGACACGAAATTGAACGAAGGCGGGGAAAATTTATCGGGGGGCCAGCGTGCCAGGCTCTCATTGGCCCGGGCTTTGTTGGCGGACCGCCCCATCCTGCTCCTTGACGAGCCCTTGGCCAATATCGATGAGGTCTCCCAGCAAGTGATTGTGGATGCATTGGAACGCATTCGTGAGCGCAAAACAATATTCGCCATTTCTCATCAACCGGCGCTGATCGAGCGTGCCGATGTCATCCTGACCCTGGAACGAGGACACTTGGCCCCTCCGCTGCCTGAGCCCATTCCGCTCAAGGTGGGTGTGCGATGAGCATCATAAATCTCATAAATTGACGGAGAATCAATCATGAAAGAACGACCCTGCCTACTTTTTTATTGCCAACATTCCCTGGGGATAGGGCACCTGATCCGCTCACTGACCCTGGCCGAAGCCCTTAGCTCCCAGTTCCGGGTCGTCTTCCTCAACGGTGGAAGGATGCCTCAATCAATTGCGTTTCCCCAGGGGATCGAATGGATCGATCTGCCGCCCCTGGGGATGGATGCGAACAACCAGTTGATCAGCCACGGGGAGAACCTAGGTGTCGTTCAGAACAAACGCCTGCGCTTGGGCAAGATCCTGAATGTCTTCGAAAGCGTGAAACCAGATGTGGTATTCATCGAGATGTTCCCCTTCGGCCGCAAGAAATTCGCCTTCGAATTGCTGCCCCTATTGAAACACGTCCAGTCCAGCCGTCCCAAAGCCACCGTCATTTGCAGCCTGCGGGACATCCTGGTCAATTCACGGCGCGATCAACAACATCACGACGATCGGGCAGCGTGGCTGGTGGAGCGTTACTTTGACGCGGTCCTGTTTCATTCGGATCCAGGCCTGTTCCGTCTCGAAGATTCCTTTCGCCCCCTCAGACCTCTCCGGACACCGGTCTACTATACCGGCTTCGTTGTGCCGCAAAAACATCGCAACATCGCCATTCACATCAAGAGCAGTGAAATACCCGACAATGGCATCGTGGTCTCAGCGGGGGGGGGCACCGTTGGCGGACGCCTGCTACGCTCGGCCATCAGCGCTTATCCCATGATCCAGGAGCACCGTCCGATCCCCATGACAGTGGTCGCCGGACCCTTCATGTCCGATGAAGAAATGGGTAAATTGGTTCATCGCAGTCACCAGCATCCCAACCTCCGGGTATTGCGCTCAGTACCCAATCTGACCTCCATCCTGAGTCGCTCTCAAGCCTCCATCAGTCAATGTGGCTACAACACCGCGATGGATATCCTCTACACAGGCACCAAGGCGCTGTTCGTCCCCTACAGCCAGAATCGCGAGAATGAACAACTACGGCGTGCCAAGGCCCTGTCAAAACGCGGTATCTTGATGTATCTCCCAGAATCGAGTCTGAGTGCCCGGACCCTGGCCGATGCCACATTGAAACTTCTAGATTTCACCCCCACATCTCACAATCTGGATCTCGACGGTACCTATCAGACTTGTGCCCACGTATTCAACCTGTACCGCTGGACCCATAGCGGAGGATATTGTGAGCACGTGGCTTGACCCGGTAAGGAGCTCCCTTGAGCGCAATCCAACCCGCCTCTGCTGTTTCAGGGACGACGATGCGGGCTGGGGGGATGACAGATTGCTGGCTATGCTCGATGTCTTCGCGCATTTCCAGTTTCCCGTCGATCTGGCTGTCATTCCGGCAGCCCTGACCCCTGATCTCAGTTCGGAATTCCAGCAACGGATCGAACAAGGAAAGCAACCGCTAGGTCTCCACCAACATGGTTATGCTCATCTCAATCATCAAACCGTGGGGCGTAAATGCGAATTCGGCGACGCCAGGGATTATGCACAACAACATTTCGACATTGCCAAGGGCAGGGAAAGGTTGACGGAGCTATTGGGCGAGCTGAGCCAACCCCTTTTCACCCCACCCTGGAACCGCTGCTCCCAAACCACTGTAGAAGTGCTACAGGACTTGGGTTTCAAGGCTTTCTCCAGAGACAGTACCGCCACCCCCCTGAACAACGGGAATTTACTGGAGATACCTGTCCATGTCGACTGGTTCCGAAAACATCGAGGTCAACGGATCAATTTCCGGCAACTGGGTCAAGCGATTGCCCGGGTGCTGGAAAGCTCCCAAAGGGTCGCCATCATGCTTCACCACCAAAGGATGGGGCCACCCGAACTGGAGCGGCTGGATGAGCTTCTTGAACTCCTGTCGAGTCATCCGAATGTTCTCCCGGTGCTGATGGAAGGTTGCTGCCCATGAAAGGGCCTTCTCCCCTTTTCCTCGTGCTGACGTTCTCGTTGCTTGTTGCCTGGCTACCGGCATCATCGTGGGCGGGCATTCCCTTGAAAGGACAACGCTTGAAAGTCACAGGGCAATGGGATGGAAAGCAACTGCGGGTCTACAAAGTCAGATTCCGTGACGCACGCAAGAATCCCAAACGGGGCAAGGTGATTGGCATCATAGCAGACATCGATCACGAAAAAAGACTGATCAGAATCGGTCCGTTGAAAGTGTCCTGGTACAGAAAAACCCGCTTCGGAAAATCAACCCCGGCTGCTTTCCAACCTGGAACTGCCGTACAGATCAGGGTAAGCATCGATTCCCAGGGGAAACTGATCGCCCGGGACATACGCTCTGGTCCCGACGATCTCGAGCGAGACGAAATCCAGCTGCTGGGCACGGTCACCGAGGCCAGGCCAGTCTCCGGTGATAGAAATGTCATTGTCATTCTTGGTGCACCGGCCGTCGTGGATGAGCGCCTGACCAATCCCACCCTGCAACTGACCCGGCGTCAGGATGATTTCCGCCCTGACGATCAGCTGACTCTGGATGTTTTCGGCCGTCCCTTGATCATCGGTGGCGAATTCGGTTTTACCCACCGTTATCAGAAGGATTTCAAACTCGATCCCAACGAAAACGACGACCGTTTACGCCTCAATCCTGAACTACAGCTGGAACTTTTTTATGCCCCTGCCAAAATGGTGGCCATCTTCCTGGAGGGACAGGCCACCTCACAAATAGAACTCTACAAGGAAGGGGGACGCGACCAAACGATCCAACGGAAATTGCGGCGGGGGGAGACCTAGCTGTTCTGGGGCGACGTGTTCGACAGCGGATTCAGTTTTCAAATCGGCAGACAGAATTACCAGGACCGCCGGGAATGGTGGTGGGACGCCAACCTGGATTCCTTGAGAGTCTATTACCTGCGTCCTCACTTCGTCTTCCAGGTAGCCGCTGGTCAGAGGGCCGCCGTCATTTCCACGGACCTGGATGGCATCGAGTCCGACAAAGAGGATGTGCTGCGCATTCTGGCAAGCACACGCTGGCAATGGGATACCGATCATGTCTTGAGCCTTTTCTTCATGCATCAGCTGGACCACTCCGACAGCCACTTCGTTGGTCAGCTGGTGGATGAAACCCACCTGGACGTCACCGATGCCCAATTGACCTGGGGAGGCATTCGGGCCAGCGGACAATTCGATCTGGGGAAATCGGTCGAGATGGAGTATTGGCTCGACACCGCCCTGGTGGGCGGCCAGGAATCGCTGGTCAGATTCGACGATACCGACAAAGACAATATCAAACGAATCCTCGGCACCGATGACCGTGACGTCTCATGAACACGCTGGATTCCCGCCGCATTCTCCAACGCCCCCGCCGTCTCGTGCTTTTCCCCGGCGCTTTCCGCCCTCCTCACCAGGCCCATTACGATACCGTAAACTATCTCGCCCACCAGCCAGACATCGACGAGGTGGTGATCATCATCTCCAACCGGAGCCGTCCCATCCCCGGTACCACGCTGGCTCTGGAAGCCGCCGTCGCCAGGGAGATTTGGGCGATCTACCTCCAGGGAAGAAACAGGGTCCGGGTGGAGATTGCCGAACTCAGTGCCGTCAGCCACGCCCTGGGATATTTCGCCAGGCTCCATGAAGGGGATCAGCTGATGTTCTGCGCCGGCGAGGACGATCTGGGAAAAGACGGTGGCAGATTCAACAAGATTCATGAATTGTCCCTCCGCCACCACATTCCGGCAGCCATCATCCCCTCACCCACCTCGCCCCTGGATGGTCGGGCGACGACCCTGCGTGGTTACCTGGCAAGGGGTGAAAAGGGTCGGGATGCGTTCCTGGCGGGATTGCCCACCCAACTGAGCGATGAACAGAAAAACGAAGTCTGGAAACTGTGCCATCAGGGGATGCGTTCCATGAGTGCCATCGCCCGTCAGCGAATGGAATGGTTGATTCCAACCCTCGGACTCGGAACCATCGATGGCATAGATTCCACCCGCCCGGACAAAACCGACGAGACCCTCAGGGTCAGACTCGCGGATGGAAGCCGGCTGATGGTCAAATCGGCCCATGACACTCCAAAGTCGGCTTGCTGGCGTGATCCCCGGGGGCTCAAGCCACGCGAACGGGTCTATGTGGAAAAACGCGCCCTCAAGTGGCTCGCCTGTCTAGAACCTCAGGACGTCCATCTTCCCCAGCTCATCACTTTCCATAACCCGACCAGAACCCTGATTCTCAGTGACATCTGCCCCGATAGCGACCCTTTGAGCAGGGAACTGGAACAGGGCTTGATCAACTTTCAGAAAGGCTGCATGGCCGTCGATTTTCTGGCCTGGTGCCACCGTAGATCCCTGATTCCCCCTCCTTTCCGGGAGACAAATGAGGCTGATCGCAGACATTGGAAAAAACTGCTCCAACATCACACCACGGATCTGATCTCCGGCGACATTTCCCCCAGCCTGGCTGTTGCCCTGAACGAGTTGTATCGAGACAGCCTGAGGGCTACAAGAGAGGGGTTTTTCCACCTCGACTACACTCCGGCAAACCTTTTCGTGGAGCAAAAGCTCGGAATCATTGATTTCGAGCGCTGCAGCAGTGTCGCCGACCCTGCTTTTGATGTCGGCACCTTGCTGGGACACTATTGTTTTACCGGAGTCCTCAGCGACAGGGAAAAGGCATCCGCCATCACGGCCGAGGCGATGCTGGATCAGTATCTGGGCGCTATGAAGGAGCCTTTCCAACCTCTCAAATATCGGGTTCTTGCTTTCACCGCAGCCACCATGCTAAGTCTGCTGCGGGATCACAAAGAGTCGCTGCCGTTGTTGACGGCGAAACGTCTCCTGGCCACCGCCTCCAGGTTGATGGAAACCCCAGACGGAGGGCTGGTCTCCCGCCGCTTCCCTCTTTGACCTTCAGTGGCCAGCGACCCTCGGGAATTTCCTTGGGAAACCAATACCCTGCGCGATACCGGCATAAATTCATGTCATTCTCCGGGCTAAATAGATGACGGAGCCCTGCCCGGGCATGCAGCCCCCCACATCCGCACCTTGTACCCAATATTGCGGCGCGTTATTAGCAGGTATAATGGGCTGAAGTAAGTTTCACACTCAGCGGATTATGCATACCAGGGACAATCTACTGGCCGAATGGCGACAGCGGGCGCTAAAACTCCAGGATGAAATCAATCAGGTTGTCATCGGCCTCCAGGATCCGGTACACAAGATCACCGTCGCCGTCTTTTCCCGCGGCCATGTGATGCTGGAGGGAGATGTCGGGGTCGGCAAGACCACACTGCTCCGGGCTGTCGCCCGCACTCTGGGCGGGGCCTATGAAAGAATCGAAGGCACCATCGATTTGATGCCGGGAGACCTGATTTACCACACCTACATCGATGAAAACGGCAAACCCCGGGTCGATCCGGGCCCCCTCCTCAAACACGATGAGGAACTGTCGATCTTCTTTTTCAACGAAGTCAACCGGGCCCGTCCCCAGGTCCATTCCCTCTTGCTCAGGGTCATGGCGGAACGAAGCGTCTCGGCCTTCAATCGGAGCTACCGATTTCCTTATTTACAGGTGTTTGCCGACCGCAACCGGGTGGAAAAAGAGGAAACCTTCGAAATGCCTTCCGCCGCCCGCGACCGCTTCTTAATGGAACTCCATATCGAACTGCCCACTGAGCCCGAACTCCGCACCCGCTTGATGTTCGATCCCCGCTTCCATCAGGTGGACGAACTGATCGAAAGTCTCAAGCCGGCGGTGGTACCCTACCGGGAAATCGACGCCATCGCCAGAATCATCCAGGAACAGGTCAAGGCCTCCACGACCCTGCAAAACTATGCCCTTGACCTGTGGCAGGCGACCCGGCATCCACACAAATATGGCATCCTCATCGATGGCGTGGAAATGCCCAATCTGGTCATGGCGGGCGCCAGTGCCCGTGGCATGAGTATGCTGTTGCGCGCCGCCCGCGTGCGGGCCTGGCTGGCGGAGCGTGATTACCTGATTCCCGAAGACCTCCAGGTTCTGTTCCGGGAAGTGGTGGCCCACCGTATCTTCTTTACCCCCGTTTACGAATTACAACGGGAAGCCATAACCGCCGAACTCATTCCAGCCATTCTTGATCAGATCGCCGCTCCCTGATGGACGAATTCCATTACCGTATCCCCTGGCGTTCCGGCAGCGCTCATCCCGGTCACCACAGGAGTCGGGCCACAGGGGGCGGCTATGAGTTTCATTCCCATGCCCCCCTGATCCAGGCAGGCGACCCCAGACATCTGGATATCCGCGCCTCCCTCAGCGATCCCTTCGGCCAGTTCAAGGTCAGACAGTTTCTCCAGACCAGCATCATCCAGGTTCAAGTGATCGCCGATCTGTCGGCATCGATGAAGGTTGCCGGAAAGCCAGCGCTCCTTGCCCGGCTGGTCGCTTCCATCGCCTTCTCGGCTTGCCGCACTGGCGACCCCTTCGCCTGTCTCGGTATCGGGGCCAGCGGTCAGGCAAAGATTCATCAACCGCCAAGCCGCCATAGACGCCTGGGCCTCGATTCGGCTGTCAGGTCCAGGAGGTCACCTTTGCAGGTGAAGGTCTGGCCAGCGAAGGGCTGAATCTGTCCACGTATCTTGGTCAGCGCCGCAGCCTAGTGTTTCTTCTCAGCGATTATCATTTCCCCCTGAGGCACCTCGAGAGGCTGCTGGAACAACTCCATCCCCACGATGTCGTACCGGTGGTGTTGTGGCTGCAAAGGGAATGGGAGCCCCCGGTTCGCCATGGCCTGGCCCAACTGCGAGACCCGGAGTCGGGAATCAGGAGACTGTTTTATGTCCGCCCTGCTCTCAAAAGGAGACTGGGCGAAGCTTTTGCAAAACGTCGCAAGCAACTGACCGATCTTTGCCAAGCCTATGGACGCCCCCCTTTTTTCGTGATTGACGAATTTCGACCCGATGCCTTCAGCCATTATTTTCTGGAAACATGCGCCTGATCATCGCGACCCTGTCACTATTTATCACTTTGTCATGCCACGCCGATCTCCCGCTGACTGTGGAACGACACACCCCTCCCCCCTTCGGCTTCGGTGTCGGCTCGCTCATCCGTGAGCAAATCGACATCCATGTCATGGCGCCTTGGCAACTGGATTTCAACCGGCTTCCCGGCCCCGGCCCGGTAAACGACTGGCTCGAGATCCGTTCCCTTCGCCACGCTACCGATTCCGACTCGGACGGCCAATGGTATCGTATCGAAATCGAGTATCAGATCTTTCCCGTGCTCAAACGCCCCCAATCCCTTGAGATACCTTCGCTTACCCTCGATTTCACCGCTCCGGATTCAAGCCAACCCCAACATTACCGGCTGCCCCCCTGGGAGTTCACCGCGACGCCCTTCATAATGGCAACGGCTGCGGACACCACGCATGCCATCCGGCCGCTTTGGCAGCCCGATACCACGCCCCTGACGCCCTACTGTCTTAGGCTGGGCGCCATCACCGGCGGTCTGCTGTCACTGGTACTGATTCTGGGGTGGCAGCGACGCTGGTATCCGTGGCAGCGCGCGGCTTTTTCCCGCGCCCTGCCGACGATACGTAGGGCCAGTCGCAACCGGCAGCCCCTGGTGGCTTACCGGGCCTTCCATCAGGCCATCAATGAGACCGCCGGTCACGCGGTCTTCGGCGAATCCCTGGGGCGTTTCATCGCACATCATCCCCCTTTCATCTCCGTCAGAAAAGAGTTACAAACCTTTTTCGCTCATTCCCAGCAACTGTTCTTCAACGATCCGGACGATGTTCCCCTGGAAGAACTGGTGTCTTTGTGCGAAATCTGTATCCGCCTGGAAAAGCAATGCCGCAAATAGGTTTCGACCAGACTTCATGGTTGTTGGCAATGCCACTAGCACTGTTGCCCCTGTGGCGCAATGGCTCACCGTCGCTGTCCTATCCAGCCCTCGCCTGGCTGGAGACCGACCCTCTGTCGAGACGCCTGGACTGGATTCGGCGGGGGTTGTTTTGTACCTTCCTGGGCATCCTGATCATCACCCTCGCCTCCCCCTATCTCAAGGAACAAAAGGTAGTACGTGTTGGAAAGGGCGCCCACATCGTCCTCACCATCGATCGCAGCAGCAGTATGAACGAGAATTTTTCCGGCCGATACATGGGAGGGGAGGCCAAAGAGAGCAAAAGCGCCGCAGCGCGCCAGTTGTTGCTTGAGTTTGTGAGAAAACGTCCCCGCGATCTGTTGGGGGCGGTTTTCTTCAGCACCGCACCGCTTCACGTTCTCTCTCTCAGCCAGGATCATCAGGCCGTCGAGGCCGCCATCCAGGCCATCAGTCAGCGGGGCCGGGGGGTCACCAATATCGCCCCCGGGCTGGCCATGGCATTGGAGGAGTTTCGCGGCCAGCCCCTCAGCGGAGCCCGGGCGATCCTCCTGGTTTCCGATGGAGGGGCGCGGATCGAAACCGATACCCAGGAACGATTGCGACAGAGTTTCCAAGATCTTTCCGTGCGCCTGTACTGGATCTATTTACGCAACCGTCGCAGTGTGAGCGTATTGCACCCTCCCGAGCGCAATCTTTCGGAAACCAGGACCCCGGAATATTTTCTCCATCAGTACTTCCAGACGCTGGGCGTTCCCTATCATGTCTTCGAAGCCGACGATCCTTCCAGTCTGGCCCGGGCAATCACCACCGTGGGAAAACTGGAAAACCACCCCCTCCAGTATTTCGAGATCGTTCCCCGCCGAGATCTGACCCAGGCTGGATTCGGACTCACCCTACTACTGGGAGCGCCGCTGTTGCTCGGCTATGCCCTGGAGGTATCCCGATGGCTGGAATGAACCGGATCTCATGGGGGCTGAGTCTGGCTATCCTGCTCCTGGTGCTTGCAGATATCCTTGTGGGCGTGCGATATCAGCAAGCCGCCCGGTTCGACCAGGCCCTGCAACAAATCGCCGGCATCGATCCTGAGCAGCTCCGTGACCCCCGCCTGCTGGCTGCCAGGGCCAATCTGGAGGCCCAAAAAGGTCACTGGCAAAAGGCCTTACAACTGGATACCGAAGCACTTCCCCTGGCCCGCGGAAAGGTCAAACAGAAACTGGCCTACAACCTGGGAACCCTGTACCTGCAAGAGGCTTCAAAACGCTGGCAACACTCGGGGGTCTGGGAGTATTCCAGGGTCGTCACCCTGCTGGGCCTGGCGCGGGAGAACCTGCGCGAGGCCGTACGACTCGACCCCACAGATCTGGATGCCCGCTATAACCTGGAATTGGCCCTGCGGATCCAGCCACCTCCCCGGGAACGCCAGCCTGCCAAGTGGCAGGGGCACAAGGCCAGTGTCTTCGCCACTCTGCCAGGATTGCCCCGGGGAGGCCCATGAGAAACTGGCGCTTCTGGGTCTGGTTGACAGCTCTGCTGCTGGCCGCAGCGACCTTCGCCCGTCCTTCACTGACCCTGCCAAAAGCAGTTCACCGTTATGTCTTCGTGCTCGACATCACCCAGAGCATGAATGCCCGCGATTATCATGTGACAGACTCCCCTTCGGACCGTCTCGGTTACACCAAAGCCGTATTGGAACAAGCCCTTTTCCAGTTACCCTGTGGCAGCGAAGCAGGGCTTGCGGTCTTCACCCACAAAAACACCCATTTACTCCTCACTCCCCTGGAGATTTGCCAACATGAAGCCGCTCTCAGGGATACCCTCAGGGCCATCGACTGGCGAAGCGCCTGGGCCGCTGACAGCTATGTCGCCTATGGGCTGTTCGATGCCATCCGAACCGCCAAAAACCTCGACGCGGCAGTGGTTTTTTTCAGCGACGGTCAGCAGTCCCCGGAAACCGCCCGCGAACCCGCGTTCAATGGCAAGCCGGGAAGCGTGCCAGGATGGGTCATGGGTGTCGGCGGAACCACGCCCATCCCCATCCCCAAACTGGACCGGGAAGGCCGCCCCGTTGGATTCTGGCAAACCACCGATCTGACACGCCAGGTGTTGACCCAACGTTATCGTCAAAATCCCCCGCACCACCGCAGCGGCCTGTTACTGTCCCACCTCGATGAGGCCCGACTGCGCCAACTGGCCAATGAAACCGGACTGGGCTATCGCCGCCTGACCACCATCGAGAACCTGACAGCCGCCTTGATCGATCCCCGCACGGCCCAAACCCGCAGCGTCGCAACGGATCTCCGCCCCTGGCTTGGATGGCTGATCCTGGGGCTTGCGGCAACGGTTCTGATTTGACGCTCAGGCCCTTTGACACCATACTCAAAGGTGACGTCCACCAGATGAAATCAGATATGAAGGCCATACTTATTGCCCTCGCCGCGCTTCTCGCCATCACCACAAACCCGGTCAGGGCGGGCATCCTGGACTGGCTGTTCGGACCCGACAATTACTGGGAATGCATTCTCGACAGAATGCCTGGTACCCTGACCTATGGGGGATCCATGGAAGTCATCACCAGGTGTACCCAGGAGTTTCCGGATAAAACCGCTTACCAACTCCCCCGCCGCAGCATCTTCAAACCCAAAGACTTTGGTCAGTGCCTGAAAAAATACTGGAAAAGTGAGAGAGAACCCTTGGCGCAACAATCCATCTATCAAGCCTGCTATTTCCTCTATCCCCCCTGATGCATATTCATCTGGTCGCCGTAGGCAACCGCATGCCCCCATGGGTCCAGGAAGGCGTGGCCGAGTATGCCAAACGGCTGCCCAGGGAATGGGGGTTCCGGATTCAGGAAATTCCACTCCAACACCGGGGAAAGAATCAGCCGGTGCATCGCCTGATGGAGTCGGAAGGGTAGAAGATGCTCGCTGGCCTGTCGCCGGATACCTGCATCATCTCCCTGGACAGCCGGGGACATCAGTGGAATACCGAAGCACTGGCGCGTCAGATGGACTCTTGGTTCCAGCAGGGACGCCCCCTGGCCTTTTTGATCGGTGGACCGGAAGGGCTGGCTCCTGCCTGTCTCCAGCGCTCCGAAACCCGCTGGAGCCTGTCGAAACTGACCTTTCCTCATCCCCTGGTGCGCATTCTGGTCACCGAACAACTGTATCGTGCCTGGAGCCTGCTCCAGGGACATCCCTATCACCGCTGACATGCGGCCCCGGTTGATCCTCGCTTCCGCTTCCCCCCGGCGGAGAGCACTGCTCGATCAGATAGGCGTCTCGTATCGGGTTCGTCCCGCCGAGATCGACGAAACCCCGCTCGCGACAGAACCGCCGGACCAGTATGTCCTGAGGGTGGCGCAAGCCAAAGCCAGCGCAATACGTCTTGCCAATGACAACGCATTGCCGATTCTGGGTGCGGACACGGCCGTAGTTCTGGATAATACCATCCTTGGCAAACCCAGAGGCTCCCGGGAGGGGGTGGAAATGTTGCGGCGGCTTTCGGGACGCTGGCACCAGGTGATCAGCGCCGTTCACCTGAATCTGGGAATGGGAACCACCGGACTTGAGGCTGTCAGTATCAGCCGGGTACACTTTCGCCGCCTGGAAGAGCACGAAATCCTGGCTTATTGGAAAACCGGGGAACCTCTGGACAAGGCCGGGGGATACGCCGTTCAGGGGCGTGGTGCCATCTTTGTGAAGTCCCTGGAAGGAAGTTTTTCCGGGGTGATGGGTTTGCCTCTTTATGAAACCGCCGAACTGTTGAAGGAAGCAGGAATCGAAATTTTATGAGTGATGAGATCCTGATCAATATCACCCCCCCGGAAACCCGCGTGGCGGTGGTGGAAAATGGAATTCTCCAGGAGATTTTCATCGAGCGAACTCGTTGCCGGGGACTGGTGGGAAACATCTATAAAGGCCAGGTTTGCCGGGTCTTGCCAGGAATGCAGGCGGCGTTCGTGGACATTGGCCTGGAACGGGCCGCCTTTATCCACTACTCCGACCTGGGCTCCCACCACCGTTTCCCGGATGAGACCGGCACCATCGAGGGGCTGCTGCACGAAGGACAGGAACTGATGGTCCAGGTGAGCAAAGATCCCCTCGGCAGTAAAGGCGCCCGCCTCACCACAGACATCACCATTCCCTCGCGCTACCAGGTATACATGCCTTTTTCTTCCTTTGCCGGCGTTTCCCAGAGAATCGAGTGCGAAGAGGAACGGGAACGGCTGAAAGCCTGCATCGAAAGTTTCCGGGAAGAATATGACAGTGGTGGCTACATCGCCAGAACCGCGGCCGAAGGGGTGGACGAATTCGTCCTGAGGGCCGATATGTTGTTCCTCCTCAAGTTATGGAACGCCATCCAGGAACGCTTCTCTCAGGCGCCCATGCGCAGCCTGGTACACGAAGACCTGCCCCTTGCCGTGAGGGCCCTGAGGGACCTGTATCGGGGTAAGGTGGAAAAGATCCGGGTGGATTCACGCGAGGTCTATCACCGTCTGGTTAAATTCGCCGATGAATTCATTCCCGAAGTGGCCCCCTTGATCGAGCATTACACCGGCGAACGCCCCCTGTTCGATATCTATAGCGTCGAGGACGAGATCCAGAAGGCCCTGCAACGCAAGGTCCAGCTCAAATCCGGTGGCCACCTGGTGTTCGACCAAACAGAGGCGATGACGACGATCGACGTCAATACCGGTGGTTTCGTCGGCGGGCGGAATCTCGAGGAAACCATCTTCAAGACCAATATGGAAGCGGCCCAAACCATCGCCAGACAGCTCAGACTGAGGAACCTTGGCGGCATCATCATCATCGATTTCATCGACATGCAGGACGAGGAACACCGTGTTCTGGTACTCAAGGCGCTGGAAAAAAGCCTGGAGAAAGATCACGCCAAGAACACCATCAGCGAAGTCTCCAGCCTGGGTCTGGTGGAAATGACCCGCAAACGAACCCGTGAAAGCCTGGAACATATCCTGTGCGAAGCTTGTCCCAGTTGTGGCGGCAGAGGCGTCCTCAAGACAGCGGAAACCACCTGCCTGGAGATTTTTCGAGAGATCATCCGGGAAGTCCGTCAGTACGAGGTTCAATCTCTGCTGGTCCTGGCCTCCAACGAAGTGGTGGAACGTCTGCTCGATGAAGAGGCCGACATGCTGGCGGAACTGGAACGTTTTCTCAAGGTACGGATCCGCTTCCGTGCCGAACCCCAGTACAACCAGGAACAATACGACGTGGTGCTTTTGTAACCATTCCCGCATCGCCAGTGACTGACTTTTGCTGATCCGGATC
>Ga0114931_10000240_pt1 | contig 63963 bp, 54 predicted proteins | sample 2SBtaG_FD_89579 | JGI IMG/M metagenome (GOLD analysis project Ga0114931, IMG submission 89579) | Deep subsurface microbial communities from Kolumbo volcano to uncover new lineages of life (NeLLi) - 2SBTROV14_V59a metaG | ecosystem: Environmental > Aquatic > Marine > Volcanic | place: Kolumbo... | reverse complement strand
CCGGCACCTGTGATCTGACTCTGCAGCGCTCGAATCAACGGCGTGCTGTCGTCCATGTACGCGTGGACCATCTTGTCACGCTCGACGCGAACCACGCCCGGCATCTTTCGCAACGCGGGAAGCTGAGATTCCGGGACGTCTCGCATGTTGATCACATTGGGCAGCACATGTTCATATTCATATTGAACGTATCCACCACGCGCCTGAACCGCGGCTTTGACATTGGCGCGCTGCGGCGTTCCGCGTTGCATCGCGGGATTGAAATGCACGAGGATACTGACCCGATTACCCTCCCCGTCGCCGTAATCAACGGGGGCTACTTGTTTTAACGTCAACTCAGCCGCCGATTCCTCCACAACCGGTTGAGCGGCGATTCGCGGCGGTCCCGCCTGCACCGTCGAAGAGAACCAAGGAAACGTGATTCCTGCTGCGGCGATGGAAAGTGTCGCGAAGGAGATTGCAAGGTGCTCCTTCATACCTGCGCGTCCTACCATTTTTTTGCTCCTATTAGCGGGGTATCGAAAACTCGACCGCCACATGCGGTCCAGTGCCGTCGAAGCGTGCCTCGGCGGCTTCCGTTCATCCGGGACGAAACGCGTCACCTAAAGCAACCCCTCCCGACGCCTACGAGGGTTGTTGGGTATTCGCTGAAGAACGTGGACACCCCAGTGAAGTGACGATGCCATCTGCCTTGGCACATGGCCAACCGGGGATTTGCCGTTACCGAACTTCACGGAGCCATGTTATCCGGACCGTTGGGGCGATTCAAGGAAAAAATAGTCGATCTTTCCGTGAATTACACTTATTTTTCCTACCTGGGGGGTTGATTTCAATCCCGGCACGTTCCGCTCGGGGACTACCAACCTAAACTGAAAAACCCGCTCGCGTGTATGGCACCCCCAATCATGCCGGTGAAAAACAAGTGCTGCGCTTTTTCAGCGGACTTCTATGAGTCGTTGCAACGCAAAATCAAATCTTCCATGTTTGAGGTTCATTATGGGTTTTGCTTGTTTTAAGGTGAGATGTGGTTTGGAACGGTCTCAGTGGACCCCGAGTCTCCGGTTCGGACGAGCTCCGCACCCCTTGCCCGTGTGGTATGACGAATTGGCCTTCCCCCGAAAAAGGGTTTGTACGACACCAAGATGAGGAATTCGACAGCCGAAAACAGAGGCGGTGTTGATACCGGAGGAGGCAACGATGGATTGACCGTCTTGTGTGATGGTGGACTTTACGCATGCAATCAGAAAAGGCACGGGGCGCTCGCGTGGCCATATCTCTCATCAATAGCAGAGCATGGCATTGGATTCGCGATAGAATCGGCCGTCGTGTCTTGCGGTGCAATGGCTGATGCTCAGAACATGTGCGGGAATGCTGATTGACGGAGCCTCGCCTACGAGGAAGCGATCCGACGAATCCTGAAAGAAGGCTGTTTCTCCGCTACCTCGCAGTCGCCGTTTTGTTGACGCCATCCTCACCGCACACGCGGGCGGTCGTTTTTCAAAGGCAGATAGGCATCTGAGATGCTTCGCTGCGCTCAGCATGACAAATTGGGGCATGAGAAATCAGACACGACGAGTCGAGCACGACGAAGCGGATACGGTGGACCCGTGGACGCCGAACTTGTCACAGACCCGCTTGCAGTTAGCGGCCATGGAGTGATAATCGACCGGTTCGGCGGCACGTTTGTCGGTTCGAGAGGGATTCATAGCCGATGTTGGCGTTGGTGCGTGGGCGAAACAGTGAAGTTTGTGGAGCGAACGAAATGCGATGACTCAGACGCTGGCCGGTTTGGATAGCATCATTGGGGTTCTGCGGACTCCGGTTCAAAACTATATCGAGTTCCTGCGCGAAGTCGGAGGAGACCGCATCAAGGGGCTCACGCTTTTCGGTTCGATTGTGGCCGGTTCGTTTGACCTGCAACGACACGCAATACGCAACGTCCTGGTGCTCGACGAGATTGATTTGACGATGATTCGGCGTTTGGCGGATCGAGGTGTCAAGCTCGGGAAGGCTCACATCGCGGCCCCTTTGGTGATGACCCCGGACTATATCAAGTCATCGTTGGATACATTCCCGCTGGAGCTTATCGAAGTCAAACAGCAACATATTACCCTCTTTGGCGAGGATTACTTTGAGTCGCTGGAGTTCGACAACGCTTACATTCGCTTGCAGTGCGAAAGAGATCTCAAAGCATTCCTGATCGGACTCCGGCAGGGCGTTTTGGCGGCTACAGGTCGGGAAAAGTTTCTCGATGCCGTTCAAACCGACGTTGGAGAAGGGTTGATGCGGACGCTACGGGGAATGTTGTGGCTCAAAGACCAACACAACGCGAAACCAGCGGGCGAGGTCTTGGTGGAAATCGAGAAGATCGCCGGTTCGAAACTCTCCGGTTTGCGAACCGCTCTGAATCCCGCAGCGCGTCACGACTGGACGGCGTTTGAAGAACTTTACCGGGATGTGGAAAGACTGGGGAAGCTCGTTGATGCCTGGTAAACGATCCTGCATGTTCTTCGCCGTGGTCGCCTTGTCGCTCGCATCCGCTGTTGCGTCCGCTAAGCTCACTATTCCGCGTCCCAAGAGCTTTGTCACGGACGCGGCGGGCATCATCGACGAGGTCACAGAACGCAAAATAACCGGGTGGTTGGCTGAATTACAGCAGAAAACCGGGGCCTTTGTCCTCGTGGTCACGGTGGAAACAACGGGCGGGGAGGATTTTTTCAGCTTTGTCCAAAGGCACTTCGATGCGTGGAAGCCGGGGCAAAAGGGGAAAGGCAACGGCGCACTCATCGTTCTGGCTCTCAAGCAGCGGAAGGTTCGTATTCACACGGGTTACGGACTCGAGCCGATCATGCCCGACTCATGGTGCGGTGCGGTTTCTCGTAGGGTCAGAGATCGATTCTTCAAACGGGGAAAATACGCCCGTGGTATCGAACAAATGGCGGTCGCCGTTGCAAATAAAATTGCCCAATCCAAGAACGTCACCTTGAGCGGGCTTCCTCTGTACCAGACTCAAGGCAGGGGGAACCCACCTGGCGGGGCGGTCTGTGCCGGGGGGATGCTGCCCCTGATTGTGCTGTTTTTCATCATCTCGTCGTTTGGTCGACGGGCACGCTATCAGAGGCGATGGGGTGGATCGGGTTTGTGGCAGGGGCTTTTTTGGGCAAGCATGTTTGGCAACATGACTGGTGGGAGGCATCACTCTTCCTGGGGGCGGGGGGGTGGATTCGGCGGCGGATTCGGTGGCGGTGGATTTGGCGGTGGCGGATTTGGCGGTTTTGGAGGGGGAATGTCTGGAGGAGGTGGTGGCGGTGCAAGCTGGTAATCCATGCCCGTCCTGCGGCGAGGTGGTTACGAGAAACGCGAAGTTCTGCCCCCACTGTGGGGCGGCGTCCAATTTAAAACAAGGAAATTCGATGAAGCTCGGCAAGGTTCTTATGGTGATATTGGCGGTTGCCGTTTGCAGCGTGTTGTTTGCAAGCTGCAGCGTTTACCGGGGCTACAACCGCGCCGTTGCCCTCGATGAGGAGGTTCAAAACGCTTGGGCCCAAGTTGAAAACCAGTTGCAGAGGCGATTTGATCTTGTGCCCAATCTTGTCGCGAGCGTCAAAGGGTATGCGAGTCATGAAAAGGAAGTCTTCACCAACGTTGCCAACGCCCGCTCGGCGTACACCCAGGCCAAGTCTGTTGGTCAGAAAGTAAAGGCGGCCATCGGATTCGAGTCTGCGTTGTCACGACTGCTGGTTATTCGCGAAGCCTACCCGGAACTCAAAGCGAACGAGTCTTTCTTGAAGCTGCAGGATTCGATCGAGGGCACAGAGAACCGTCTCTCCGTCGAACGCAAGCGGTACAACGACGCCGTCACAAGATTGAACAAATTCACGCGGACCCTGCTCGGACGACTCTATGCCAGTCTCGCCGGGGTGGAGAAAGCGGAATACTTCAAAGTCCCTCAGGAGGCGAAATCAACGCCCAAGGTGGATTTCACGACCCCGCCTTCCGGCGGATAAGAACCTATCTCCAAATGGTGTGGCACCGGCATCTTGCCGGTGTTTTCATGGGACGAAAATCCGCGCTACAGCTGATACTTGGGATAGGCTCTAAGCCGGTCCGTGACGAAATCGGCGCCCTTGTCTTTCGGTGTAACGATGAATGTTTTCCCCCGTGTCTTTCGAGCTGCAGAAGAGAGCAAAACCCGAAAAGTTCGAGCGTCCGCGCGGACTGAAGTCCGCAGCTCGCTTTCCCACCTTTACAAGGGGGGATACAGGGGGGTAACCGCGTCCATGGCAAAACCGGCGGTCTTGCCATGCGGTGGGCGATGGATGTTTTGTCCTCCCTTCCTGAGTCTGTCCCCATGCCATTCTGCGCATGTGTAAGCGAGCGAAGTATCTCCGCGTTCAGCATGACAGGGCAGCGACTGTGAGGGAGCTGACCAGCAGCAATGCTCACCGCAACTCCGCGATAGGCACTTTGGCTTCAAATCGGGTTTTCGCCATGCATTCGTGTCCCTCGCCGATTCTGTCATACGCCCGGATAAGCCTACTTTTAGTGTAACAGCGCTAGGTTGGCTTCCAATGATGGTTGGCGTTATCGAAAACGCGGCAGCGCCGTTTTGCCGATCGGCGGTTTTGGGCCGCAATCACAGTTTGTAGCGCTGTCATATTAGAACCCTGTGCGTTCCGCTCATTGGTGCACGGGAGTGGATGGGAATCGAACCCACCAGTCGCCGCGTGAACGACGACTCATCGGCTTTGAAGACCGAGGGGCCCACCAGGCGCCCGGACACTCCCGAAAACTTACTTTTTGCCGTGCCGCCGCGAACCCAGTACGTGCGTTTCGGGTCGTCGTTTTTCGCCCACCACCAAAGATAGAACACGGGTTCACACCGGATTGCCGACCATTGTCGAATCTTATTGCAACGTTTCAAATGCAAACAGCGGTCTTAAGTCGGACATCTCGTCCAGCTTCCAACCATGTTCGAGGATCATATCCGCCGTCGCATTCGAAACAACGCCGGGGGATAGTCGCTTGAACTTGGCAACCACCTCATCGTCGGTCATGGGGTTTTCCGCGTGCCCGCGCGGAAAGTCCACCCGCTTGTTCACTTTCGTACCGTCCGCACACGTGATTGTCACGTCGTTGGGGATTCCTTTGGGATACCCTTGATTGAGTTGCGGGTTCTCAACAATCTTCGTTCGATCAATCAGATCGAGAAGCACCGGATCCGTGAATCGCTCCGTCTTGAACGTGTCAAGCGTGACGTCGCCATCAACCAGTGCTGCGGCACAGCAATAAAACATCGAATGGTCCGCCGTCTCGCGCGAGGTCGGGCGCAGTTTTTCCGGCTCGGAGCCGATGATGCTGACCGCCGCTTCGAAGCTGTCGATGTGAATTTTTTCGATCTTTTTGCCCTTGATTTGGGGCCGAAGTTGCAGGCACGCATCAATCGCCGACTGCGAATGGTATTCCGCAGGCCAGTACTTGATGTAGGTCTTGTCGATCATGAAATCGACCTCTGTCCCCAACACGATATTCTTCACGCCGGGAATGTTAAGCTGGTGCATCAATCCCTTGGGACCTTCGAAAATCTCGTTCGGTCCGGTCATCCCTCTGCGGGCAAGGTCTGCCGCAAATACGCCGTTGCGGGCGGCGTTGGAAAAGGCGCACGCCTTCCAGTCCGAAATCTGCCCCGTACGCGTTTGCCTCGTGGTGATGTTGCATACCCCCGCAAGCCCGAGCGCGTGCTCAAGTTGATCCTCGGAAAGATCCCAAAGAATCCCCGACGCCAACGCCGTCGAAAGAGCGCCATAGGTGACATGATCCCATCCGCCGGTCCGCAAACTGGCTGCGTCACAAAGACGACACTGAATCTCGTATCCGATCACCGTCGCAAGGATCAAATCCTTACCCGTTTTACCCGCATCCTCAGCGACCGCAACGCAGGCGGCAATGTTGTCCGAGGGATGGGCCGGTTCCAGGCTCAAGTAGGTATCGTTGTAGTCGAGGTATCGCGTCATCGCGCCATTGGCAAATGTTGCCAGATCGGGCGTCGTGTAATGCGTCGTTCCCCAGACCGTCGACGCGGGCGGGGGGTCGTTGACGGCCATCGCCTTGGCCCGGACCACCTTCGCCGGGTGCGAGTGGTAGGCGCCGAGGGTGGTGGCGATCGAATCAATCACGCGCCGCTTGACTTCGTGAATGGTCTTTTCAGACAACTTTTCGTAAGTAAGTTCCTTGGCCCATCGGGCCATCTTTCGTGCAATTGTCATAGTCGTCCTCTGTTGTCAGTTTTTACGAGTAAGGCGAGCAGGGCCCGCCGGGTAAAGACCCTCGTGTACAGAATTCGTGGTCAACCGCAGATTCGTTTGGCAGGCATATTGTGCCGCGCTGCAAATCGTTGTGGCATTGTCCACGTTTGGGGTCGAGTTCGGGTAGTGCGGTCCACGCTTGCGTGACTACGCGATGCGCCCCATGTTATGCCACAGGTATAGTGCAGAATCGTCATGCGGACAAGCGCCGATCTCAGGAACGCGGAGTGCGCAGCTACGCCGATCGTGTGTACTCGCCGCATCGAGTCGTTCTGTCGTGAGGCGCTCGGATGTTTTCTCAATAACAGATTTGCTGCGGGGTCCGGGGGCGCTGCGTCTTCATATCCTTCACCGGCACCCGGCGCTTTGACGGTGAGAACACCGGAAAAAACCCTGGCCACACTTTGGCTTGATGGTACCGTTGCCTCCGGTTTGTCTCATCATGGTCACAGCTTCGATGAAGCGCTTTACCGGCTAAGTCATGGAGACGGGGTCCACGTCGAGGGTTTGCGATTGTGCTTTCGTCCGCAAGTCGCCGGTTGCTTCGAGGTAAGTAAGCAGAGCGCGCAGGTTGGCTGCGGAGTGGACGCGAATAATGATATCATAGCGATACCGACCGCGGATGCGGCTGATCGTACATGCCATCGCCGGCAAGACATCCGCGAATTCAAGGTGAAGGGTTGCGATCGCGTTCTCGACGCGCGAAACGAGTGCGGTGGCCTCGCGCTCGGCAGTTTCCTCGCGCTGATGGGAAAGCACGATCCGGGCGATTCGTCGGAAGGGGGGCCAGTGAGACTTTTGACGCGAGGCGAGTTCCTCCTCGGCAAACGCGACATAGTTGTGAGCAAGGGCGTATTTGAAAGCGGGAAGATCGTGGTTTCGGGTTTGCACGACGACTTGCCCGCCTGTTTCGGCGCGTCCCGCTCGTCCGGCCACCTGTGTGACAAGTTGGAACAATCTTTCGTGAGCGCGAAAGTCAGAGGCAATTGCACCGGCATCGGCGTCAATCATTCCCACGAAAGAAACGAAAGGAAAATCAAGACCCTTGGCGATCATTTGTGTTCCCACCAGGATGTCGATCCTGCGGTCGGCGAACCGGGTAATGATTCTTTCGTACTCCCGTCGATGGGTCATCGTGTCGCTATCGACACGTTCGATGCGTGCATTGGGCAGCCTTTTGCGAAGAATCGTTTCAATGCGTTGCGTGCCCAGACCGATCGGCTCGAGCTTGCTGCCGCAAGAAACATCGGGGCAATTCGTGGGGATTGTTTCACCACGGTGGCAGTAGTGACAGAGGACAAGTCCGCTGGCGGTGTGAACGACCAGCGGAACGTTGCAGTTCGGACACGATAGCGTAGTTCGACAGGAGGGGCAGTAGAGTTGCCTGGCATAGCCGCGCCGGTTGACCAGAAGGATGGCCTGCTCTTTTCGTTCGAGCGTCTCGGCGAGACGCCGCTCCATCTCGCGTGAGAGGGTGAGTTGCACATCGGTTTCGAGGCATTCCCGTTGCATGTCGACAACGTGAACATCGGGCATGGGAAGGTCCATGACGCGACTGGAAATGGTCAGGCGACGGTAGCCCTTCTTGGTCCCGCTGTTGTACCAGGTCTCCAGCGAAGGAGTGGCAGAACCGAGTACGACGGGGATGTTAAGTTTGCTCGCACGAAGAATGGCCACGTCGCGCACGTGGAAACGCGGCGTTTGCAGATTTTTATAACTCGTTTCCTGTTCTTCATCGACGCAGATGATCCCCAGGTTGGGACAGGGGGCGAATACCGCACTTCTTGTCCCGATGACAACGTCTTTTTTTCCGGCCGCGATTGCGTGCCACATGAGCGACCTTTTCGTTCCGGGCAGACCGCTGTGGATCACGGCAACCCGCGCGAAACGGGCGGACAGGCGATGAACAAGTTGTGTGGTCAGGACGATTTCAGGGACGAGCATAATAGCCTGTCGTCCCCGGTCGATGGCGTGACGCATTGCGTGAACGTAGACCTCGGTCTTTCCACTACCACTGACGCCGAACAGCAGGTTGGCGGAAAAAGATGCGCTATCAATGGCGCGGCGAAGCTCAAAAAGAGCGTTTTGCTGCTCGTCGTTCAGCTCAAACTCTGGATTCGTAACCGGGTTCTGTTCCTCATCAGCGTCGGGGATTTCTTTCCGCGTTTCAATGTCCACCCAGCCGTTGCGGAACATCGTGCGGAGAATGGCTGCGCTGGTGCCGGTTCGGCGACGTATCGTTTCAAGCAACTGCCATCCTTCGCTTGCGTCAAGGGCGTCAAGCACGCGCCTGCGTTGTTCGGAAATACGGATGCAGTCTTTTTCGATCTTTTTGATCGATTGGGCGAGGCGGACGTACCGAACTTTTTTCAGTCCTGTATCGCTGCGCACCGGTCCGGGCGTCATCGCCTTGAGCGCCAATCCAAGCGGGCAGCGATAGTGTTCGCTGATCTCTCGTCCCAGGTCGATGAGGTCGTTCGACAGAAAACTCTGTGAATCAACAGTCTCGTGGATCGGTCGCAGCGTCGAATCCCACGTTCGACGGTCGAGGGCAACAACGAACCCCTTGACGAGGCGTCCTTTCCTCCCGATCGGAACCACGACGCGTCTGCCGAGTATCACTTCGTCGACGAGTGCATCCGGTACGGCAAAGGAATAGGTCTTGCTGTATCGCAGCAGAGGGGCGACAGTGGCGACAAGACCGACGGTCGTTTCGCCTTCTTCGGTCCACAGGCGGGCGGTGTTTTCGGTTGCCTTTGAGGTGGCCATGGGATCGCGTTTGCTGATGATACGCCGTTTTTTCCGGCGAAACGCCGGCGCTACGCCACGCGGCGGTGCTTCGCTTGACCATGGCACTCGGTGTCGTCGTATACCATGGGTGCGTTGAAGTCCCTTGCTCGCGTACGCTGGAACCTGCGGCTCGGGACTCGGCGATGGTAGCGAATTGCGGCGAAAGGGAAAAGCGTTCGTCTACCGCGGTTTGTGTGGGGTTGGTTCCGGATGCTTAACGTCGGATCCATCGGGCGCGCCCCGAAATCCGGTAATCAACGGCGTGTCTTCAGGTTTTTCGGATGGGTGGACTGCGAAGATTTCGACGCGGACGATTTCGTCGAACGGAAGAGAAACGACGAAAGCGCCGACCTTGTAGTGGTCGTCGACCGGCATACACTCGAAAACCAGGTGCGATTTACTGCTGACGTTGGCGATTTGTTTAACCTCATAGCTGAACCCGTCGCGAAGATAGATTAGGATGCGAACTTCCAGTTCCTGGCAGAACTTCTCGAACTCTTTGCTCGACTCCCTTTTGTCGGGAGGGATATCGGGGAAATGGGTTGCGGCACAGCGCATCATGGCCTCGTGCTGTTGCTCCTGAAAAGCCGGTCCGTGGAACCAGTCGTGGTTGAACATGGTGCGGTCGGTATCCTTTCCCGGTCACCCGGGTTTGGGGTTTATGCTGGTCCTTCCAGTCGAGAACGCTTGACGCGATCGCCGGACAAAGCCCGGGATTGTATCGGATTTCGATGCGGCTAGCATGTGGGCATGTCTCCAAAGGAGCGGACCGAATATATCAAGTCACAAGCCCGTCTGGTTGGTCTGGACCGTTGCGGGACGGCGACGCTCGCGCCTATCGGACGTGGCGACTACGTGCGGGAGTTTCTGGCTCGCGGGCGTGCGGGATCAATGGCTTATTTATCACGCCATCTTTCGAGCAGATTGAACGCGCGCGAGTTGCTGGAAGAAGCCCAAAGCGTCGTTGTCGTCGCATTGTCCTATAAGCAGCAACTTCCTGCCCCGCAAGATTCACGTCCACGTGGCCGCGTTGCAATGTATGCCTGGGGCGACGACTATCACAAGGTCTTGAAACAAAAGCTGATGACGCTCGCAGATCGGATGCGCGAGGCGTTTGGTGAGGGCTGCAAAACCCGCACGTGCGTCGATACGGCGCCGATTATCGAACGCGAGCTTGCGGCAATGGCGGGGGTAGGTTGGATTGGCAAAAATACTCTTGCGATCCATGAGAAGATGGGAAGCTATTTCTTCCTAGGTGAGATTCTCACGACGGCGGAGTTGGAAGCGGATGAGCCTGCCGTGGATCATTGCGGGAGTTGTCGTGCGTGTTTGGACGCTTGTCCGACGGATGCTTTTGTGGCTCCTTACCAAATGGACGCATCACGTTGCGTTAGTTATCTGACCATCGAGCATCGCGGGGATATATCCCGCGTGTTTGCGGACATGATGGGCGATTGGGTTTTTGGTTGTGATATCTGTCAGGAAGTTTGCCCGTACAACAGGAATGCTCCTCAGGGGGGCGAGCCGCGTTTTCAGGCCAAACCCGGACGAGCTCGTCCCGCGTTTGACACGATACTTCGGTGGGATGAGCAAGCCTATCGCGACGAACTTCGCGGAAGCGCCATCAAGCGTGCCAAGCTCGACATGTTGAAGCGAAACGCCTTGATCGCTGCTGAGAACGTGCGATCTGCAAAACGCAAGATTTAGCGGGGTTCGTTCTGCGGAGGGAAGACGCAGCGAACCGTGGAGTTGGGGGCGTCGTTGTTGTGCTTTTGGGTGTGTTGCCTGCGGCGAAAATTCCGGGGGAAACGCCGCAGTTTCTGACAGGACTTGTGAGACTATATCGGCGTCCGGTCTTGTCGGGGGGGGGAGGAGTTCGTTCGACAAGCGAGCCGGTGAAGCTAGGATGTTGACCCATGAAAAGAGGATCGGTTCTCACCGTAGTGGCGATGATTTGTTCGCTGGCAGCGGCGTACGTCAGCTACACGCTGCTGCTTAAGCACGTGACGGGCAAGAGCGAGGCGGCGTGGTTTGATCTGGGTTGCTCCGACGATGCCGGACCGGGCGCTGCGAATTGCGCCGCGGTTTTGGCGAGTCCCTACAGTTATCTTCCCAAACGGACCGGCGATCGCAAGGGCGGAATTCCGGTCGCGTTTCTGGGGCTGGTTTACTATACGGTTTTGGGGATCTGGTTTTTAGGGGTTGGTATCCCTTCGCGAGAGAAGCGGGCGTGGCATTTTTTTCCGTTGTTTGTCGTCGGATTCGGACTTGCCGGGTCGGCTTACTTCATTTTCATCATGTTCACCAAGCTCGATCAGTGGTGCCCATGGTGTCTTGTGACCCATGCATTGAATCTGGTGATAGCGGTGTGTGTCGTATTGATGTGGCCCCGCTCCGTCGCAGTACGCGCTGCGAACAACGTCAATGGTGTCGCAAAAACAAAGCATTCTGCTGACGCGCCGTGTCATCCTTCCGGGCGCATGGTGCTCACTACGGTTGCTGCGATTGTTTTTGCGATGTTTGCCCACGTGGAATTGATGCGGTTTGAGATCCTTGGTCGTACGGCGATGAACCTTGATACCCGATTGGAACAGTACAAGCAATACATTCAACGAATCAAGACCAACGGGGACATGTTTGTCGCGATGTGGAAAACACAGCCCGCGCTGAGCATCGCCCTGCGAAGCGATGACCCCGTGCGTTACGGAAACGCCGGGGACGCGGAACCGCTGGAGGTCGTGGTTTTTAGCGATTTCGAATGCCCCTCGTGCGCACGTTTTGCGCTGTTTTTTGAGCAGAATGTCGTGGCGCTTTTTGGTGGCCACATTCGCACCACGTTCAAGCACTATCCGATCGACCAGTCTTGCAACAAACTCGTTTCGCGAACGTTGCATCCACATGCTTGTGAGGCCGCGCGCATGGCCGAGGCGGTGCGGATGCTTGGCGGAAACGACGCGTTTTGGAAGGCGCATGATTTTCTCTACCACAATCGAAACGCGCTTGCCGCGGGTCGAATTGGCGTTCAAGAGGTTGCGAATGCGGTGGGCATTGACGCGGCGTCGCTGTCATCACAGATGAAATCGGAAACGATCGCGGCGCGGATTGCCGGAGATATCGCGCTGGCGGGATCACTCGGCGTGCGGGGAACCCCGGCAGTTTACGTCAACGGCGCTACGGTCGATCCGCTTGCGAAGGTAGAAGTGGCGTTCTGGGATAAGATGGCCGACGATTATTTTCGCAGTGTCGGGTTGAAGCGTCCCGCCTCCACTCGACCACAAAACCACGCAGCTACTCAAGGTATCCAAGGTCGGCGAGTCGCTCCGTAACCTGCTGCAATTCCTTTTCAGAGTAAACCTCTTTGCCACCCTGGGCGGCTGTCGTTGTCGTAGCAGTTTCGTAGGTGATCTCGGGTTGCGTGTCGAAGATCTCCGTCAGCACTTTCCCATCCATGTTTTCGGGGATCGGAAGCCCGAGAAGGGCGAGTAGCGTGGGTGCGCAGTCGGCAATCTGTGCACGCAGCCCTTCTTTCTGCGCGATTCCCGGACCGGTGGCAGCGAAGATTCCCTGCGGTCGATGCGTCCCTTCGATCTTGTGATAGGAAAGCCAGTTGACCGCATGGGTTCCGCGAATTTTGCGAACAACGGCCAGACCGTCATGGGGGATCAGAATCAAATCCGGCATCCATGGCTGGTCTTGGCGGCTACATCCGTATAGCTCTTCCGGTTTATGGGCGGCGTTGAATAGCTGAATGATTCTTCCCTCGGGGTTAGTCGCACGACAGTCGGAACCCAAAAAGCGATCCCGCAGTTCGTCTCGCAATGATTCATATTCATTTTGCTTGACGATTCCGCATGGCTGGCGATCTCTGAGGTTGATGTATACGAAACCGGCCATTCCCGCGTGCATTACGCAGGCGCGGGTTTTGTTGAAGTCCACGGCCAGGTCTTGCGCGATATTGCCTTCGCGCACGAAACGTTTGGTCTTGCCGGTCCACCGATCGAGCACGTGGCGCAATCTCGTTCCGCTTTGGGCGGAATGTCCCGTGAGCGCAAGGTATCCCCACTTCTGCAAAAGAAGATTGGGTTGCACTTTCCCTTCGAGACTTCCGTGACCATGGTCCGAGACGATCATCACGGTCGCATTGTGAGCTTCGGCGTAGTCCAAAAGGTCGCCGACGGACTTGTCGGATTCGCAAAAGCACTGTTTGACCATTTCGGTACGCCTCGGATTACGATCGGTCCAACGCGCGTCGATGTATTTCCATGTCTTGTGCTGAATGTTGTCGGTCAGCTTTAAAACGACCATGAGCGCGTCCCAGCCACACTTGTCACCGAGGAACTTGGTCATCGCGGCACCTTGATGAAAACTACGCGCCATGTAGTCCAAGTTTTTCCGAAACAGCGCGTCTCCACCGAAAAGTTTCCGTTTCCAGTTGGTCTTGAGGGTTGGGTCAGCCCAGCGCGAAAGAATGTCAGCCCGCAACGACGGCGGATAGACGAAGTCCGCCGAGGGACCCGGCGTTTCAAAACCGCTTACGAGGAACCCGTTCACTTCAACGGGGGGGTAAGTCATGGGGACGTTGACGCTTCCGATCTTGAGTCCATGATCGCCGAGGATGCGCCAAATGTTGCGTACGTGGTCGAGGCATTGCGTACTGTTGAAGGTGAGCTTGTTCGTGTTTACATTGTATCGTTCGAAATCAATGATCCCGTGCTTGCCAGGATGCACCCCCGTCAGGAAGGTCGTCCACGCAGCCGGCGTGATGGGCGGGGTTGTGGATTGCAAAACCCCCCACGCACCGGTTTCGATCACACGCTTGATGTTGGGGAGCCTTCCTTCATTGACAAGGGGGGTCAATACGTCCCACGTGACACCGTCGAGTCCAATGATAAGGACGCGGCGTTTGGAGGGAGCGCTGGGTTCTTCGATGTTTGCTGTCATGTCCGATTCTTCCAAGTTAGAGCCGCGACCGCGAAAGAGCTGGTCAAGGCGTCACTCGCCCAAACGGTCGCGAAGACTCACCTGTAGCCCGTTGAACGAGCCTCAATGACTCGTGTGGCACCGGCTTGTAGCCGGCGAAAATGCCGCGGATTCAGTACCGTACCCTTTCGACGGGTTGTCTGGCTTCTTATTTCGCATCCGGCGTCGTTATGCTCCCGGCTCGGTTTCCTTGTCGTGCCCCGGTTCACGACAGGGCGGGGCCGATGGGGTAGACTGTACCTGATATGAATCCGGACGACAAAATCTGTTATTGCTACCACGTCTCCATGCGGAAGCTGGTCCACTTCAGTCGGCGAACCAAGCCTAAGCGGGCCAGCCAGATGACCCAATGCCTGGGGGCCGGGACCGGATGTGGGTGGTGCATTCCTTTTTTGGAAAAGATCGCCGAGGATCCCGACGCATTTTCGCAGGAAGAATTGACCCCGGATGAATACGCCCGGCGGCGGCAGGCGTACATCGCCGGCGATAAGAAGAATACGTTCGAATAGAATCAGCGTAGCGGGAGTGGCGGACGCTGCGAATCGAACCGCGATGGCGAGGGAGCTGAGAAACAGCCTTCTTTTCGAAATCCGTCGGATCGTTTCCTGATGGGCGAGGCCCTGTTAACAGCTTCTCACGCACGGTCTTAAGGGGCCCCGGCTCGGTCGGGGAATGAATACTCTCTGCCGATTCCACCCCGGAATCGAAAGGAGATTCTTGACCTCGCTGCCGACCGGGCGTACCGTCTAGGTCTTGGTTGGCAACCGGGATGGGGCTCGGCGAGGCGTTGCGCGGGATTCATTCCGATGCGCCGGACCGTGTTAATCTTTCACCCATGAAATGGAGCAAACTGTCATGGCGGTGCGTGTTGGCATCAACGGTTTTGGTCGGATCGGTAGGCTTGCTTTTCGTGCAATGGCGACTCGTGGCGACGAGTTTGATATTGCGGCGATCAATGACCTGAGCAAGCCGGATATGCTTTGTCAACTGCTCAAGTACGACTCGGTCCACGGTCGATTCTCCGGGACCGTTGAATCAACGAGCGATTCGCTGGTCGTTTGCGGTAAGGAAATCAAAGTCCTCGGCGAGCGGGCTCCGGCAAAATTGCCGTGGGGCGATCTGGGTGTGGAGGTGGCGCTCGAATCAACCGGCGTATTCACGAAACGATCCGGTGAGAAGGGCGGGTATGGTGATCACCTGACGGCAGGGGCCAAACGCGTCATCATTTCCGCCCCCACCAAAGACGATCCCGACTTGATGTTGGTTCTTGGTGTCAACGACGACCAACTCAACTCGTCGCATCGGTGTATCTCCAACGCGAGCTGTACGACCAACTGCCTGGCTCCGATGGTAAAAGTTCTGCACGAGCAGTTTGGACTCGTGGAGGGATTGATGACGACGGTTCACGCGTACACCAACGATCAGAGCGTGGGTGATCTCGTGCACGCGGACCCACGTCGCGCGAGGGCAGCGGCTGTAAACATCATTCCGACAACGACCGGTGCCGCCCGCGCCGTCGGCAAGGTCATGCCCGAAATGGCCGGGAAGCTAAACGGCTTTGCCCTGCGTGTTCCCGTCGTAGACGGATCGATCGTTGACCTTGTCGCGACACTCAGCAAATCCGTCACCAGGGAAGAGATCAACGCGGCACTCAAGAATGCGGCGGAGGGAAAACTTCGGGGAATCATGGAGTACTGCGAAGATCCGTTGGTCAGCACGGATATTGTGGGAAATCCGGCCAGTTCGATCATCGACGCACAGAGTACGATGACCATGCCCGCCGATGGCGGAAACCTGGTCAAGGTGGTTACGTGGTACGACAACGAGTGGGGATACTCGAACCGAACGGCAGACCTGATCGCACGGGTTGCCGGGTTGTAAAACTCGTGTGCTGTTGCAAGCGGCGGCCATCCTTGTCGCTTCGATGCTGCGATTCGTTTGGAGTTCCTGGTCAATCGCTATCGGCGGTTCTGCTGTGCGCTGGGAAATAGACGTGCATTGACGTGCCCTGTCCCGGTTTCGAGTCGACAAGTACCGTCGCTTCATGCTGGCGAAGGATGCCCAAAACGGCCGCAAGTCCAAGACCATGCCCGTCGGGTTTGGAGGTGTAGAACGGGTCGAAAATCCGCGAGATGACCTCCTCGGTCATCCCCTTTCCCCGGTCCGCTACGATAAGCTCCACATAGCGTCCCGGCTGGACATCGTGAAGAACGGACCTTGCGATTTCGTCTGCGCTCAGTTCGCTGCTCTTTGTTGTGATAATCACCGTGCCGGAATCGGCCATCGCTTGTTTGGCATTCAAACAAAGATTCAAGATGACTTGCTCGACTTGCGCGACGTCCGCGACGATGGGGGGAAGGTCGTCCTCGAGACGAAGCGTCAGGTCGCACTTTCTTCCCAACGTCGATCGCACGAATCCCAGCGAGTTGCGGATCACCATATTGAGATTCGTCGGTTGCGAGTTGTGGCACCCGGTGCGTGCATAGGCCAGCATGTGCTGGATCAGGCTTTCCGCCTTCGCGCCGGCTCCCATGATCATCTCTACGTGTCTTTCCGCCGCCGCCGGAAGGTCTTTCATGTGACGAAGGAGCGAAGCATTCCCAAGTATCACCATGAGGGAGCTGTTGAAGTCGTGGGCGACTCCGCTGGCAAGAACCCCAAGGCTTTCGATTCTTTGGGCGTCACGGATTCTTGCTTCCAGAATACTGCGATCGGTGATGTCCTGTGCCATCGACGCCACTCCCCGGATGCGACCCTCCGGATCGCGCAGCGGCGTATTAAACCACTCGCATGTAATACGACTGCCGTCTTTTCGTTGATTCGGGTTGATCGAATGGCTGGGTGTTTCACCTCGCAGAAGTTCGCCCCAGATTGTATCGACCTTGGGTACAACGTCGGGCGGAACGATCAAGTCATACGCATGCCGACCGATGACCTCCCGTTCCGTGAATCCGAAAATGTGTGTCGCCGCGGGATTCCATTCCACCACGTGAAAACCCGGGTCCCAGACGATGTATGCAAGGGGCATTCGTGCAATGTGAAACTGCAGCCTCTGGAGGGCATCGTTGAGCTTATCCACGACGGCGCGGTATTCGCGAAGGTCACGAATGACCGACAAGAACACCGCTTTGCCGCCTTCGGAGGATATCGCAATGGTAACCTCCAGGGGAACCTCTTGACCGTCTCGAGTGAGCCCTTCGGTTTGCAGTGTCTGCCCATAGGGCAGAGGAGGCAACTCCCGGGCGCGACGATTGAACCCGAACAGGTGAATGTCACGAAGCCGCTCGGGAACCAACCGATCGACTGACATTCCAATCGCCTCCTGGCAGGTGTATCCAAACAGCGTTTCCGCAGCGGGGTTCCACGAGCGAATCAACCCATTGGAGTCAGCCGAAACAACCGCCGCGCTGCACACTTCCACGAGGTTCTGAAATCCTTCGAGCAGTTGCGTCAGTTTTGCATAGTCGGGCGGATCGCGGCCAAGGTCGCGAACAACCAGTGCACGCAAAGCGTTGCCGAGCGGGGTGGGTTGAACTTCGACCACGACCCCGCCGCCGTCCTTACGCGTCAGAAGCTGGGGTCGTGAGGGGACGTCGCGGTCCCGATCCGTTTCAAGCGTACAGAATTCCGTAAGGCGCAACGCTCGCAGCTCCCTTGCCGCACACCCGGTTAATTCGCACGCTGCTTGGTTGACAAAATGAATCTGATACTGCGCGTCCACGATAAACGTTGCAAGTGGCGAGCGTTCGAACAGCAATCGAAAGTCGACGACCCTCGCTTTCGAGTCGGTCCGTTGGGGGGCATTGACGGATGTTTCCGAGTTGGCACGATTGCGCATCATAGAGCATGCCCGTGTAGCGAGCAGCGGACTTTGGCCCGCTGCGAATAACATGCTACAGCATTATCAACTATTGTATAGCGAGCCGCGGGCTTTATCCCGTGCGGATAACTTGAATGGATCGACGATTCTCCTTCGTGGGAACCGCTTTACAAGAACGATCCAACCGGCGGAAACACCGCCCGAAAGCCGTCGAGATGCTTTTTCTACAGGCGGTTGCTCACGCAACCATGCGAACTCGAACGATGTGCGACAGACTTTACGCTCCCGTGAATCCGCCTTAGACTTTTCCGCATGATGATCGTAAGAGTGGCCGAAATCTCGTCCATCCGCATCGGCGGTGGTTCCCCCCTTGCGCTGATGGCCGGCCCGTGTGTAATCGAGTCGCGCGACCACACGTTACGACTCGCCCAATCCATCGCAAAGGTCTGCAACAAGCTCGGCGTGCCGCTGGTATTCAAAGCGAGTTTCGACAAGGCCAACCGTTCGAGCATCGACAGTTTTCGCGGACCCGGTTTGGATCAGGGCCTTTCGATCCTCGGTGCGGTGCGAAACGAGTTAAACCTCCCCGTCGTTTCCGACATTCACGAAGCGTCGCAGGCAAGCGCCGCCGGCGAAGTGCTTGACTGTATCCAGATTCCGGCATTTTTGTGCCGCCAAACCGACCTGCTCGTTGCAGCCGCCAGGACCGGGCGATGCGTCAACGTCAAAAAGGGACAGTTCCTGTCACCGGAGGAGATGGGCAACGTAGCCGTCAAGTTGCACGAATCCGGCTGCGACAATTTCCTTTTCACCGAGCGCGGCACGTTTTTCGGGTACAACCGGCTGGTCAACGACATGACCGCGATTCCAAAAATGCAGCGGTACGCCCCCGTCGTATTCGACGCGACGCACAGTTGTCAGCGTCCGGGCGGCGCGGGAACGATCAGCGGAGGCGATCGTGAGTTTGTTCCGACCCTCGCCGCCGAAGCGCTCGCCGCCGGTGCGAACGCCCTGTTTATGGAGGTCCATAACGATCCAAAAAACGCCCAAAGCGACCCGGCCACCGTCTTCCCGCTGGATCAGTTGGAGAAAACGCTCGGGCGATTGTTGCGAATGTTTGGCGCGTGTCAGAGCGAGGTGTTGGGTTCTGACTCTGCACCGAACGCCTGTCTGGCGCACAATCCGCGAAGTCAAACCCCCGGTACAAGATGATGAAGGGGCAAGAAGACATCATCACGGTTAACTGCCCGACGGGAGTCTTCATAAATTCGCGCGGGAGTATGGTGGGCGTCTAGCTCGATACCCCAGGCTAAACAGATACAGCGTTTGTTTGAATCTCTGCGGCGATTACCTTTTGCATTGTCCGATCAGGTCGCGGATGGACGAGAGATTCCGATTTTGCAGGTATTCGAAAAGTCCTTCGCAGACATAGAGGGGCGTTCGCGGGTCAACGAAAAGGGCGGTTCCGACTGCGACGGCTGTTGCGCCCGCGAGGAAAAACTCCACTGCGTCGCGCCAGTCGCTGATTCCCCCCATGCCGATGATCGGCACGTTGGCCTCTTTGGCAACGGCGCGATAAACATCGTTGACCATAGCGACCGCGATGGGTTTGATGGCCGGTCCCGAAAGCCCGCCGCTACGATTGGCCAGCCTCGGTTTCCATGTATCGATATTGATGGCCATTCCGCGGACCGTGTTGATAATCGACAACGCGTCGGCTCCGCTTTCGATTGCCGCGCGGGCGGTTTCGGTGATGTCGGTTACGTTGGGCGAAAGTTTGACGATCAGCGCGGCGCGTTTGACGTTTTTGCGAATGTCGGCCACAAGTTTTGCCAGGCGCATCGCGTCCGTTCCGAACTCGAGTCCATCCGAGACATTCGGGCACGAAACGTTTAGTTCAAGACCGGCGATGCACTCGATCGCGTCGAGTTTTCGGCAGACGGTGAGATAATCATCAACGCTATGGCCAACGACATTGACGATCGCGGGCGTCCCCATCGTTTTGATAAATGGGACGCGTTCGGCGATGAACCGTTCCAGACCCATGTTGGCCAGACCGATGGCGTTGAGCATCCCGCCGCGTGTTTCGACGATGCGCTCGGGTGGATTCCCCTTGCGAGCTTCGGGGGAGATGGCTTTGGTGACGAACGCTCCGAGTTTGGAGAGGTCCATGTGTTCAGCATGTTCGGGTCCGTAACCGCTCGTTCCAGAAGCGGTCATGATCGGATTTTTCATCGGGATTCCGGCGAGATCGACGGATAGGTCTACGGGTTCATCTCGCGAAGTATTTCTTGACATCGCCGAAAGGATGGGACGACGCGAGCGAGGTGTCAACAGGGGCGTTTTTGTGTCGCCACGCGGGGTACGGGGAATCGCTTACCCGGTTCTCTTTCAAACAGGCCGCTTCTGCTTCAACTCCGCCGGAAAGGGGGGTGCCCGGGTAGAGCGGCGTGACGGATCGGGACGTGACAGGGGGCAAACTTTCGCAGGCTCAACTCAGACCTCGAGCACGTCACCCACGCGGTGTCTGGATGCGTGGTAGATGGGGTAGTCATTTCCTACGACCTCGCGTTGCGCGTCGATGGCAAGTTCAGGGTGGTTATTCTCCTCGCTGAGATGGGCAACGGCGATCCATTGGGGCCGTTTTTTTGCACACTTTTTGACAAGGGCGGCTGCCTCGTGGTTTCCAAGGTGGCCCGCTCCGCCGCGGATGCGTTCCTTAAGATGAAGGGGGTAGCTGCCTGTCTCTAGCATCCCGGCGTCGTAGTTTGATTCGAGGTAAGCGGCATCCACCGATGAAAGAGCGTTGGCTAAACCGTCAAAAGGATGACCCAGATCGGTGAAGATTCCCAGTCGTCTGCCTTCGCATTCCACGACGAATGCGACGCCGTCCGCAGCGTCGTGCGCAGTGCAAATGGTGTGTACGCAAACGCTGCCAAAAGTCAGAGTGTCGCCCGACATGAAATGTCGCACGTCGCTGAGTTGGCCAAGTTTGCACCAGGTGGCCTGTTGCGTCTTTTTCGTCATGTAGATTGGAAAACCAAATTTTCTTTGATAGATACCCGCGCAGCGAACATGATCCTGATGCTCATGTGAGATGATCAGTGCATCCACGAGGCGGATGTCTCGCCCGTGCAGTTCCAGGGCTCGCTGGGCACGCAGACCGCTGATTCCCGCATCAAAAAGAAGCTGGACTCCGCCCGCTTCGACGTAAATCGCATTGCCATTGGACCCGGACTGAAGGGAAAAAGTCTTCACCGCCCGATTCTACCAAACACGCGGATCCTGTCGACTGGTCAAAAGGAGATCGACGCTTCCATTGTCGCAATCGTGGTCCATGGATTACCATGGCCCGCAATGTTCTCGAATCCCGTGCCGATTGCTCACTCCAAGGTTACCCCTCGCTTCGTGCGCGCCGACCTGCTCGTGCTGGTTTTGACCGCCGCCGTGCTGATCGTTTTTCGGTTGCACGCGTTCGATCTTCCACTCGAGACCGACGAATGCAACTACGCCTATATCGGCGGGCGGTTGCTTGGTGGGGATCGCCTGTATGTTGACGTCTGGGACCATCAGCCACCCGGTGTGTTCGCGCTGTTTGCAGGTGTTATTTCCGTTTTCGGCGACACGCCCCACGTATTTCGTTGGCTGGCGACCGCGGCGTCGCTCGTCACGCTCGTCTGCCTTTACGGATGGTCTCTTCGCGCTTTTGGCAGAACATGCGCCGTCTGCTCAGCCATTGTTTTTGCAATTGTTTCCTCCGATCCGGGAACGGCAGGAGAGGGGTGCAATCGTGAAATTTTTATGAATGCCCTGATCGCGTCCGCGTGGTACTTCGTGATGATGACGGACAGACCCCGACTTCGACACTTTCTAGCCGCGGGGTTGGCCTTGGGATTCGCGTCGGTGATCAAAACGGTTGTCGCTGTGCATTGGATGTTCCTTGCGATTGCGATTGTCATTGAAGCACTTCGCCCCCGCCGGTGTGATACGAGCAGCGGTGATCAACCCGCGTCCCACGAGGAAAAACCGGCGTCTGATTTGGGGGCGTCGCGGTACCGGGCAAAGCGACCGCCGCTTCGTTTCGGCGATGGTCAATCAGAAGAAACAATCCAAAGATCGAAAGCCCAATCTTCCCCCTCCATGCGGGAAGATGCGCCCCGTGCGACCCCGCGAACCGATACAGTCTTTCGGGAACTCAGAAGCGTTTTCGCCCTCGGGATCGGCCCGGCGCTGATCTGGTTTACGGTTTTCGTGTATTTCGGCGCGACCGCTCGCCTGGCGGAGTTCTACGATGCAGTCTTTCGCTTCAACATCGGTTACAGCGGCGGTGCAGGTGGATTCTTTCACCGGTTTGTCGCTTTTTTCTTTCCCCACCAGTTTCCGTTTCTTTTCGACAGTGCCATGGCGCTCTGGTTGGTTGCCGCGGTTGCGGTTGTGTTGATGATCGTTCCTGCGGTTCGAGGCCATCGGGCATGCGCCGCGATCCTCGCCTGGTTGGTCGGTGCCTACATTGCAGCCTGTCTGCCGGGCCGGTTTTGGCCTCACTATTACTACCTGCTCGTTCCTCCTGCATGTATCGCCGCATCGTGGTGTTGTTGCAGGTTGGTTCGATTTTTTCACGGACCGAAAAGCAGCGCGCCTGTCCTGCGAGTGGCCGCTTGCTCCGCGCTTGCGCTGTTGGTGTTCGCCGGTGAGTATCACCATTATCTCGGACGGACGCTATTCGGGATTACGGTAACCCGATACAATTCAAGGGACTTCTGGGGAAAAGCGCAGGGCGAAAACATTCGGCGCGTCACCTCGCCGGATGACAAGGTATTCGTGTATGGAAACGAGGCGTCTTTGTATTACTACGCCCACCGGCGCTGTGCGTCGCGTTATACGATGATTACGGGAATTGCAGAGGGAATGGAGGGTGCGGAGCAGCGCCGGCGGATCATGATGGACGAGCTTCGTGCCGACCCACCTCGATTGATGGTTGTATTGTTTGACGAGCCTCCCTTCCCGCAGTGGAAGACATTTCTCGCCGAGTTTTACGGTGAGCCGGTAGGATGGGACTTTCATGACAAGACCCATAAACCGATCATGTTTGTCGTGGCTCGCAAGGACAACCCCATCGCCTCGATCAATTGGGATTGGGATCGCAGCTCGGTGGGCGGTTGGCAGCTCGGGGAGCGTGAGCGATGAGTCATCATGGGGCTTTGTTGGACATCGCCCGCATCCGGAACCGGTTTTCTCAGGAGCGAATCGGGCGGCGGATTGCATATTATAAGTCCACCGGCAGTACCAACGACGTTGCCTGGTCGGCGGTGGAAGGCGGCGATGCCGACGGGCTGGTCGTGCTCGCCGAGCACCAATCTTCCGGGCGTGGTCGACTGGGGCGCGCGTGGGAAATGCCCAACGCCGCCGGTGTCCTGATGAGCGTTGTTGTCTGTGACACAAACAGCGGCAGGTCTGCACCCACGCTGGGTTTGATTTCCGCCGTTGCCGTGTGTGACAGCATCGCCAAAAGCGCCTCGGTCGCCGCCACGATCAAGTGGCCTAATGATATCCTGGTCAACGGGCGAAAGATGGCCGGAATCCTGATTGAGACGAGAACATCGTCCGATGACCTACGGGCATCAGTAGTTGGGATCGGGATCAACTGTCTTCAGCATCGTGCCCATTTCGCGGGAACCCTTGCCGAGACGGCGACTTCGCTGGAGACTGAAAGCAAAAGCGCCGTGGATCGCAGCGACGTTGTAATCAGGCTGCTGGGCGAGTTGAACCACTGGCTTGGCCGCTCCCCCCTTCCTTCCCACGAATCGTTGCGAAATGCGTGGCGGTCTCGTTCTGCCATGCTCGGCGAACGAATACGCGTTCGTTGTAACGGTGTAACCTACAGTGGATTCGTGATGGATATTGACCCGACATCGGCCTTACTGATAAAACTGGACGAGGGCGGGGTTCGTTCGTTCGCCGCCGCCGATACGACGGTGATCCGCGTGAAAACGGATGATGAGTGAGTGCGTGATGCGCAAGGAGGCCCATGTCCGCAAGACAGGGACGTCGTAGTTCTCGCCGTTCAAGACGCTCGACCTTTGTTTCGCCAGGGCGGTTGCCGCACAAGCGATCCACGCCTGACCATGTGCTTCGCGCGCGTCGCGACATTGCAATGCGGAGACGCCCGCGCGATGTGCATGCGCCGATTCTTCTTCACGATCGCCTGGCCGATGCAACGCGCACCGGGTGTTGGGTCGCCTTCTTTCTTGGGACAACGGCGGCGACCGTGATTTCCGGTTTGACGCTGGTTTTTGACATCGCGCTTAGGGAGAATCCTGCGCTCAAAGCGTTCGCTCCCTCCGGGGTGACGATTGTCAGCACGAGCTTGCTGGCACTTGCGGTCGGCATACGTGTCCCCCAGCGTATCGCGATTTGGGTGGGAAGGTTCGCGAGACGACACGTTGTGCGAGATGGCAGCGAGCAGCCGGCGCCGGATGCCGTGGTTCGCCCGGGTGCGCCGGAACGCAAACTCTACTGGACAGCGTTTTCGTTCGTATCCCTTGCCGCCGGGGTATCGGTTGCCCTGCTGCCGGTTTGGGTGCTCGCGGTGTTGCGGGTCGACGCCTGTATGCACGCGCATTTTGTCTGGTCGCACGTGCCGCTGGCCACACTGAATCTTGGCGTATCTTTTTTGGCTGGTTTTATCCCGCTTGCGCTGTTGGGACTGGCACTTTCCTGTACGCATCATCTTTGCTGCCCTCATGGACAGTGGGACACTCGTGCAACCGCTTGGGCACTGGTCGGAGCGGGGGTTGGGATTGGGCTTGTCGATCGGTGGACTGTTTCAACGGGCAAGATGCCGCCCATGTTGATCGCCGCCGCGATTCCTCCGCTTTTATTGGCAATCGGGGCTGCCTGGTTAGGGTCCAACGGCGATTCCTGTGCGCCCCCTGCCGTTGATACGGCGACCGATCCACTGCCGACAAGCAGCGATCGCTGGCCGACGCTTCTTCGGGCCAGCATCATCGCTGTTGGGGGCGGCAGCGTCTGTGCAATGACCGTCGCCGCCGATTGGCTGTCAGGTGGGGACGCCACCGGGTTTCGCGTTCTCTCTCCGCTCGTTTTGGCCACGGGGATCGGAATTGCTCTCGGCGCTCGGTCTCGACAGGCGATCCCGCACACAATCGGTGCGTTCGGGATGTGCTGTGCGTTCGCCGGGGTCGCGGTTGGTTTTATGACGTACGCTCTTGCCGTGGGGTCGGCGGTGCGCCTATGGTTGGCGATCCCTCTTGCGATGTGCGGCACGGCGGCGATTGGTTATGCCACCTCTTACGGTCGAACGGTTCTTCTTTCGCGGGTGGCGCGGCGGTCGTCGGCGGGTGCTCGAACGCTGACGTATCAATTGATTTGCGCCGCAGCCACCGTCATGTTTGCGGTACCGCTGGCTGTTTATTTTTTTCGCGAACCGGCGACTCTTATGCTGCTCTCGATGTCGCTCATTGCCCTGGGCGGACTCCTGGTGATTTACGAACCAAGCTATGCTCCCCGGGTGCGCCGCGCCCGACTCAAGGCCGTTTATGGATCGCTGGCGGCGATGATTCTCCTCGCATCGGTCGCCGCCGTTTCACGCGTCTCGCCGTCACCCATCGAACTCAGCGGCGATTCCAGGTCCGCTCCAACCGCGACCCGGTCGCATCGAAACCATGAGATCACCGAAAACGACCGATAACGGGTCTGTACGAGCAACGTTTTCATTCACAGGGGAGTGCTCAATTAGCGTGAATTGTGTGTGACCCGATTCGATAGGAGGACCCGGGGATGAATCGTCATACAAATGTCAGGGGCGGTATTCGATCATTGGCAAGACCGACCATGTGGATCATCGCGGGGCTGACGGTTCTGCGAGTGTGGTTTGCCGTGACCCCATCCCTGCCGACCGCACGTGCTCAGATACCCGATGCCGGCGAACAGCGCATATTGCTTCTGAAGGAAGCCCGTCACACCAACCAGCTTCTTTCCGATATTAAGGCCATCCTACGGACTGCAACGCTTAATGTACGCGTGAAGGGTGCCGATAACTAATCGGACCGTAGGCCCGCTTTGCGCTCGACGACCCGGTGCTGACCGGCGGATCTGGGGTGCCCCATGGGTGCGGTTCGCAGAGATGGCTTGTTGATGGTACCGGCAACGGAAAAAAACGTGACTCATCGCGCGCGACTTTTGAAGCGTAAGAGCCAGGTCGCCCGGCTTCTTGCCGCACTGGTTGCGATGGTTGTACCTTCGTTCGGGCAAGACGCTTCGCAGGCAGTTGCGCCCGTCGCCGTCAACGCTTCAGGAGATGTAGAGCTTCACGTTGCGGAAATGCCCCTTGCCGACGTGCTGCAGCTACTTTCCGTGGAGGGAAAGCGAAACATTGTCGCCTCGCCAAACGTCAAGGGGGCGGTCACCGCCGATTTGTACGGCGTTTCATTCGAGGATGCACTGCGTGCGATCCTTTCCGCCAACGGCGCGGGGTTTCGCGCGGTTGATAATTTCATCTACGTCAACACCGATCAGGAACTGGCAGAGCTGAAAAAAGCGAACTCCGATCAGCCCACCACGCGAGTTTTCCATCTCAACTACATCGCCGCCAAGGACGCACAGGGGTATGTCGAACCTCTTTTGGGTGAGGGCGAAAACGTATCCGTTTCGCCCGAGCCTTCCAGCGGATTGGGAAGCGAGGCAACGCAAGGCGGTGGTCAGTCGTACGCAAGCGGGGATTTTATCGTGGTGACCGCTTCCTCCGACAAACTCGATCAGATTCAATCGCTGTTCAACGAAATCGACATGCGCCCAAGGCAGGTTCTTGTAGAGGCTACGATTCTGCGCGCGACACTGAATGACCAGAACTCACTTGGCGTTGACTTTTCCCTTGTCGGAGGGGTGGATCTTGAGATGCTCGGGGCGACGTCAAATGCAATCCAGGATTTGACGCTTGGTACGCTTCCGCAGGCGCGGTTCGAGAAAATGAACGCGATTGCCACGACCGACTTCGTTGATTCACTTCCGAAAGGCGGCCTGACATTCGGTGTAATCAAGGACAAGGTTGCTGTTTTTCTTCGGGCGCTTGAACAGGTCACCGACACCACGGTCCTTGCCAACCCCAAAATCCTCGCGATCAATCGTCAAAAGGGACAGGTGATTGTGGGGCGCCGTGACGGATTTCTCACGACGACTGTCACTCAGACGCAGGCGATCCAAACAGTCAAGTTCCTTGAAACCGGAACGCAATTGATTTTCCGTCCCTTCATTGGAAACGACGGATGGGTCCGCGTCGAACTCCATCCGGAGGACAGTGTTGGATTCGTAAACGCGCAGGGGCTTCCTTCCGAACAAACCACGGAGGTCACAACCAACGTGATGGTGCGTGATGGAGAAACCATCCTGATCGGCGGGCTTTTTCGTGAAGTGACCACGGACGGTCGCTCTCAGATTCCCGGATTGGGAAACACTCCCGGAATCGGACAACTCTTTCGCGCCAATGACGAAAGCAGCACGCGCGAGGAAGTCATCATCCTCTTGACGATTCACGTCGTCAAGGATCAGGATCGGTACGCCAGGGCGTCTCACCAGGCATGGGAGGACATCGAGCGGATCCGGGTCGGGTTGCGACGTGGAATGTTGTCCACGGGACGCAATCGACTGGCCCAATCGCATTACCATCAGGCGATTACAGCACACCGCGAAGGTCACCCCCGCAGGGCACTCTGGCATCTGGACCTTGCGCTGCGAAACAACAGTCAACTGCTACCGGCCATCAAACTGAAAGAGCAGATTCTGCAAAAACGAGCGTGGGACGATGACGGAAGCGTTGCTCGTTCGATGATCCACGACTTGATCGCACGCGAACGCGGGGATTCGGGTTTGATCTTCGGTCGTCCCATGTTCGATGATCCGACCTCTCGATCAATATCACCGGCTAAGGCCCAAAGCAAAGCGAAAGACGATGACCATGACTGAATCAGGCTCTCCAATCGTTTCGTCAGAGACCAACGCTTTGAGATGCATCGACCGGAAGACTTTCCGATTCGCAACATTCGGAAATCACGCCTGCGCAATACTGATGACGATGTGCGTTCTTTTCGCCGGTTCCGGGTGTCATCGTCCAAGTTATCAAACATCCCGGATCGAGGCGAAGAACCAATGGAATCAGGTGCGCGCAAGGATCAAGCAGCAGCTTGCACAGCAACAGTTTGACCAGGGTCTTTTTCAAGACGCCATTGCCAACGCAACAGCTGCCCTGGCGCTTTCACCAACGCTGGTGAAATGCTACGTGCTGATTGCTTTTTCGCACCTCGAATTGGGGCAATCCGCTTCGGCCGAGGCGGCGATCAACCGGGCCGGGAGTTTGGGGTTGGAACACAGCGATCTTCATTACATCCGCGCCGTCCTATTGGAGCAGCGCGGGGATGTGCGATCTGCCGTAAAGGAGTTCGCTCGCGCGCGGGAATTGGACAAGACCAGGATCGAGTACCTCCTCGCCCACGCAGAATGTCTTGCCACGTTGGGGCGTTATGCCAAAGCATTGACTCTTCTCGCAGAGAGCTTAAACACATTCGACGACTCCTACGAAGTCGCCACGCTGGCGGCACGCGTCGCCGAACTGAAAGGCGATCGTCAACTCGCCATCGAATACGATTCAATCGCCCTTGCACGCGGTTCGTCCGACCCCCTGGTTTCTCAGTCGCTCGGGTTGGATTTGGCGATGGAGGGGCGGTGCCGGCAGGCCATTGAGACGTTGTCTCCCCTGCTGGATGGCGAATCCATGTCGAAAATCGCCCAAGGCGCCGTTCGGCGGTCCCTTGCAGGTTGTCTTCTCAAAACCGGTCAGCCACGAAAGGCATTCGAGATCATTTCGGGCTACTCAACCGAACACCCCCAAGATGATGCCGCCGCAGCCCTACATGCCGCCGCGTTGTGGAAGATCGGCGAAGCGGAAAAGGCGCTTCGCGCTTTGCCCGAACACGTTGGTCCGGGGTCCGCCACCGCAGACCTGCTGTGCTTGCGCGGGGACATTCTCTCTGACCTTGGACGGGAAAAGGAAGCCTCCGAGGCGTTCTCGCGCGCCCTGGCTGACAATCCGGGGCATTTCAGAGCTTCACAGACGCCGGGGCGTGCGTCCCCGTAATACATCGGATTATATGAAAACTCTGATTTTCGAACCGAAACAGGGGAAAAACCGATCAGACATTAAATTTGTGTTGACAGGGCATGTCGAGCGTGTATAATCTTACCGGACGAGCAAAATTTAGTTTGGCAGGCGAGATCTTAAGGGACGACGAATAGATTTATCCATAACGAAGTTCGATTATACCCCTGAACATCATTATTCGATCAGCCCTCTTATCGCTTTCTAAAAGACAAGCCTATCCCACCGTCTTTCCTGCCGGAAGTTCGTAGTTTGACAACCTAGCTGTGCGTTTTTGGTGTTACGGATGCGTTACGCGCTTACGCGCTGATTGAGACGCCTTCGTTTCTGCCGGCGCGCGACCGTTTTTGGGTGACGAATCAGAGGCGTGCCCGGGGCCCGTTCATCAGGTGGGCTGTTGAGGCACTGCCTGCCTTCACTACTCCCACCCAGGTTGCGTCCTGCGTCACGCTGGTTCGCTTTGGATTCCCACGGGACGGGGATTCCGGGCGTCGCCCGTGTTGACGCAGACGCTACCAGGGAGGTGGACGCGAAGGTAACAGGATACTCTTGGGAAGACGTTGACTGAAGAACCTCCAATAGTTTACCCAAGTTGACTAACCGGCTTGGTCGCTGGTCTGGGGAGAACAGGAAACTGAAGGGCGGCGGTGGGGACCGATTCTGCTCGGAAGCGAAATGTTGGGCGATAAAGGCGGTTGGTCTATTTTATGACGCGGACCGGTCTGCGTTCTTATCCAGTTTCACGCCCCATCCTTGCTGAGCGACCTGCCGGGTAATCTGCTCAGCCAGCTTGACTGCGGCGTATCCTTCGTCCCCTGTGACACCGACCCCTGAACCAGTTGTAACGGAGTCCAGGAATGTATTGATTTCCGTGGTCAGCGGATCAGCATGGCCGATTTGAAGCGGTTCGACTTTCATCATGGACCCGAAGTCCAGCGACGCCATTTGTGACAAATCCTCAAAATTGCGTTCCCTAGCCATGCGTATCAAATCGAGGTTGTCCGCCAGTTTGATGGCGATTCCGGTCTTCGCCTGATAGTCCATTGAAATATACGCGCTCGGGCAGAAAACGCGGATTCGTCGCTCGGTTTTGAGAGCCAGACGAGACGCAGTCAGGTTAGCGACGGCGTCGCCGGCGAACCTCACCCGAGCGTTGGCCACGTCTTCTTGCGCTCCCAGCACTGCCACTCCGGACGCATCGACCGACGTGGGACGTTGGCGAACAAGGTGGAGCACAATGTCAATGTCATGGATCATCATGTCGAAGACCACACCGATATCGGCGCTGCGGAAAGTAAAGGGGCTGACGCGCTGCGTTTCGATAAACTGAGGAGCGACCTCCATCTTAAGCATGGCCTGAACCACCGGGTTGAATCGCTCTGAATGCCCGACCTGCAAGACCTTTTGGGTCCGTTTGGCTGCGTCCACAAGTTGCAGCGCCGTATCTGAATCATGCGCGAGCGGTTTTTCCACCAGAACGGCTGTTCCTCGTTCCATCAATGGGATCGCCACGTCGGCATGGTAGACCGTCGGAACGGCGACGGTCGCGGCATCGAGTTCTTCAGTGATCACGTCGATCGACGTTGCCGCCGTGGTGCCGAATTCCCGGGCGTATTGCTTTGCGCGGTCGAGGTCTTTGTCGATTACGGCCACCAACTGGCATTCATCGAGCTGCGAATAGACGCGTGCGTGGTGGCGTCCCATGTGTCCGACGCCGACGACGGCGACGCGAAGCGGTTTTGAAGGCATGTTTAGAGTCAATCTTTGTTTGAGAGTTTTTCGAATGTTGCATCGACGGTCATGTTCTTGTCGAGCGTTACGCGTGTTGGATTGCGGATACCGGAAAGGTTGCCGTTCCAACCGGAAAACTTCCATCCGGGACTCGCGTGCGCGGTTAATTCATAAGCGATCGAATCACCACAGGCCCCTTTTGCGGGGGTGCGTGTCACCCGCCCATTTCCAACGACGTTGAGGGTGAGCTTAAAACCGCTTGCGGCGTTCCAAGAATCTCGGTGGACCGAATCGGCACGAAGCGATTCAAGGTATCGACCATTGCGCCCGTGGGCGAAGGATCGCATCAGGAAGTGGCACAACTCTTCGACGCATGGGTTGAGGTTTTCCGCTTGCAGGACAGCCTCGACGCGGTCGCGAATCGGAACGCCGGAAAGACGTGCGCGCCTGGCAAAGATCTTCATGAACGAGTCCTTGAGCGCCGTGATGTCATCTGCACTGAACCTGTTTCGCTCGAGTCCAACGCCGTTAATCATTCGAACTTCTGATCGGGTGCCGCGCGCAGCCACGAGGATCACAAACGGTGGAACGTCCGCAGCGACGCGAGTCATCCCTCCGATAAAGGCATGTCGTCCAATGCTGACGAAATGATGAACGGCGGCGTGCCCCCCCATGTTCACGTGATCTGCCACGTGAATATGACCCGCAAGCTGAACGTAATTTGCAAAGACGCAACGGCTGCCGATGCGACAGTCATGGGCGATATGAACACCGATGAGAAACAGGTTGTCGTCGCCAATGGTTGTCACTCCGCCGCCGTTTCCCGTTCCGGGGTGGACCGTTACCATTTCACGAAAAATGTTGTTCTTGCCGATTTCGAGCGTGGTTTTTTCACCGGAATACTTCAAATCCTGCGGTGCCATGCCGAGAACCGCCTGCGGGTAGACCTCGCACCCTTCTCCCAGGGTCGTATACCCTTCGATGGTGGCGTGGTGATGTACCTTGCACCGTGCGGCAAGCGTTACGTTGGGACCGATGACGCTGTACGCGCCGATCTCTACCTCGGCTCCGATTTTTGCTGCGGGGTCCACAATGGCAGTTGGATGGATGTGCACCGAAATCGTTCCTCTCAGCTTGCAATCACTAGGACTCTGCGTCGGTCAATATAAACTTGATTTCCGCTTCAACGGCAAGCTCATCGTTTACCATCGCTCGCCCGCGAATGTGCCCGGTGGACGAACGTACGCGCAGGGTCTCTGCGTGAAGGATCAATTGATCACCCGGACGCACGGCGCGGCGAAACTTCACCTTGTCCAAGCTCAGGAGCACGGCCACCTTTCCCTTGTGCTCGAGTTCCTGGCTTAACAGCACCCCGCCGATTTGTGCCAGCGCCTCGATCACCAAGACTCCGGGCATGATCGGGTCGCCGGGGTAGTGCCCCTGAAAAAAGCCCTCGTTGATCGAGACGTTTTTAACCCCCGTGATTCGCTCGCTGCCCTCGATTTCCAGGATTCGATCGACCATGAGAAACGGGTAGCGATGCGGGAGGATTTTCTGAATACGGTGGATGTCGACGATGGGCGCTCGTTCACGTTGTTTGCGAAGGATGCGGGCGGATTGCTTGGCCAACTCACGCGTCAGGGCGTGGTTGAGCGAGTGACCACTCTTGCGCGCGAAGATACGTCCGGCAATGGGACGCCCGAGCAACGCGAGGTCGCCGATGAGATCCAAAATCTTGTGGCGAGCGCATTCGTCGGGAAAACGAAGACGATTGCCAATCGGTCCGTCCTTGCCGAACACCAGAATATCCTCGTGACGAAGATGCGACCCCAGACCTGCGTTGCGAAGTTCGGTTGCTTCTTCCTCGAGCACAAATGTGCGCGCCGGCGCGATATTCGCTTCGAAACTTTCGGGCGTTACCAGCACGCGATAACTTTGACGTCCGATGGGGTTTCCCGCTCCGTAGTCCAAATCATACGAAACTTCCAGTTGGTCCTGATCCGAGTCAAGCGGTGGAAGGGCGATAAGTTCGCTGTCACCCTCCACAACGCGAATCACTTCGCTTACGACAAAGGGCGCGCGAGGCGATTTTTGTTCGCAGATTCCTGCTTTGCGAATCTCGCGAACAAACGCCAGACTACTTCCGTCCATCGCGGGAATCTCGTCGGCGTTAAGTTCAATTTGAAGGTTGTCCACGTCCAGACCGGCGCAGGCACTGAGGCAGTGTTCGACCGTTTCGATGGCCACCGTTCCGTTGCGCAGCGCAGTGCGCCGGGCGCGCTTGGAGACGTTGTCAACGTGGGCGCGAATTCGGATGGGCGGCGACTGATCAACACGGACAAACCAGATTCCGGTATCGGGTTCTCCGGGGCGCAGACGAAGCGCCACGGGTTCACCGGTGAACAAACCCCGTCCACGAAACTCGATGTCACTGTTTATGGTCCGCTGATGCTTCAAGCTTTTCTACTTTGGTCGTGAGTTTCTTGATCTGCGCGACAAGGTTCGGGAGTCGGCGCATGTGGACCTGCATTCGATGTTCTTGTCGGCTTTCCTGCGCCGGTGTTCCGACCATTCTTGCGCCGGCAGGGACATCCGCCCACGGAACCGAAACCAACGCGATTTGCGCTCCGTCACCGATCGTGATATTGTCCGTTGCTCCTGAACGTCCGCCGAACACGCACCCTTCGCCGATTCGGACGCTTCCGGCGATTCCCGTCTGAGCGGCGATTACGCAATTCTTCCCGACCCGGACATTATGGGCAAGCTGCACGAGATTATCAATTTTTGTTCCGGCACCGATTACAGTGTCGCCGAATTTCGCCCGGTCGATACAACTGCACGCGCCGATTTCAACGTCATCTTCGATGACCACTCCGCCGATATGTGGAATCCGCCGGTGTGCACCGTCGTCGAAGTAATACCCAAACCCCTCGGCTCCGATGACGGCATTGGGAAGGACCGTGACCCGGTTGCCAAGGCGGCACCCGTGCCGCACGACCACGTTTTGCTGAAGACAGCAATGCGATCCGATCGACACCCCCCGACCGATGCTCACGGCGGATTGAAGCACCGTTTTTTCGCCGATGGTCGCGCCGCCTTCGATTGTAACGTACGGTCCGATGACGGCATCTTTGCCCACTGAGGCAGTCGGATCAATCGATGCGGTCGGATGAATCCCGGGTTGGGGGTGGGTTTCATAGGGGGCAAAGGCTTGGAACAGTTTGGCCACGGACCGCTGAATGTTTTCGCAGACGATGACACAGGGTGCGGAAACGTCCACGGTCGATGGAATCAGAACTACCCCCGCAGAGGTCGTTGCCGCGTGCTTGCGAAACTTGGGAGAACTCACCCAGGACGCATCGGTCGCCGATGCTTCGCGCAGGTCGGCGACACCTCCGACGGAAACGGTTTCATTTCCGCGAACGATGCCGCCAACGATCCTTGCCAATTCCGCGACGGTGTAGATGCGACTCATGCTGCCCTACCGGTGGTCATCTGCGGGCGCCGCCTTTGGAGCGGTGGAACCGCCGCTGCCCGAAGTCGCCGGTCCTTTGTAGTTGGCGTTGAGACGCGAGATCACTTCCTCGGTGATGTCGGTCTTGGGACTCCAGTAAAGCACTTTTTGCAGGAGAATCTGCTGGCGAACCTGTCCAGGATCCGTTGGACCATCTTTGGGAAGTCGGTCGCTTGCGATGACAATATCCAACCCGCGTTCTTCCGCGATGGCATGGATCGCCCTGCGAATATCCTCAAAGATTTCTCGCAGCGACGATGCCAGCCCCTTCTCGATGCGCTGACCCTCCACCTCCGTGTACCACTTAAGCTCCGCCTGCATCATGGCAAGGTCCTTCAGGCGAGCACGATACGCTTCCGTTCCCGGTTTGACCTCCTCTTGGAGCGAACGCTGGGTCCGATCGATCCGATCCTTGATTTCCTGGCGTTTCTGGTTGGCCTGCTGACGGATTTTCTCAAAGTGACCCTCGAGATCAGCCGTTTTTCGGTATTTGTCGGATACGTCGGGGATGTTGACGATCGCCAACTTGGTCTCCGCCAGCGTGATCCCCGGGACGCTGATCGACAAGAGCGTCATCGCAATCAAAAACAATCTGTTTCGTGTCATCGTTGAATGTCCTTTCCCTGGATTTCATACGTTGTGTCGTCGGCAACACCGCAGGCGAGGGCGGATCCTATCACGGTAAAACACAAGTCGCAAAGAACCGTCCTTTTCGGCGCGAAAACGATGAAACCCATCGTTTGGTTAGAATAACCCGCCAAGAACGAAGCTAAAGACTTGCTCGTTATCGTCCCGGTCGGATGAGATCGGGGCGGCAAGGTTAAGTTCGATCGGGACCGGGCCAAGGATATTGAGCGTAAAGCGAACGCCGGTCCCGATGGCCGCCCGCAGCGTTCCCGAACCGACCGAACCGGTGTCGAGGAACACGTGCCCCCGAACTCGCTGTCCAACCAGCGGGTAGCTGTACTCTGCGCCGAATAGTAGCATGTACTCCCCGCCGATGTTGTTGTCGTCAATGCCGTCATGTTCGCCGACGCCACGGAAGGCAAATCCGCGGATCGATCCGGTTCCCCCCGCAAAGAAGCGTTCGTAAACCGGCGTATCACCGAGCATCGCCCCACCGCTGGTACGAAGGTGCAATACGTATTTTCGATCGAGGCGATCGGCGCGAAGCGTTTTGTACCAATTGTATTCGTAGCTGAGCTTGAGAAAGTTGTGGTCGCCGACGAACTGCTCCGCGGAGACGCGGAAGCGATCCCCGTCGGTGGGAATAAAGCGGTTGTCGGTGCGGTCGAGGGCGAGGCTCGCTTTGACCCCGAGTAGTAGATTGCTACCCTGATCATCGCGGATTTCACTGGAAGAAAAAAGATCCACACCGTCAACCTGAACATCCTCCGTGCGGAACGCCAGCTCTCCCGACCAACCGCTCAGTCTGCCCGATTCGAAACGCTTTCCGAAGCTTACGCCCAATCCGTTGCGGGTTTCATCAAATCCGTCACGTCCGCGACCGAACGTATAAATGTTGGCGTCGAACCGTGTCGGCTGATCGTTGAGAAAAGGTTCCGTAAAGTCGATGCGAAAACGTGAAAGCGTTGTGCCCGGTTGCAATTCGATGCGCAGGCGCTGACCGCCGCCAAAAAACGACCGACCGCTTCGAAATTCTTTCCAGGATCGCGGAGTATCGGAAAGGTCGAAATTCTGCAAATCCAAAACGATAGAGCCGACAAACCCACTGTTGCTGGTGACGCCGAGCGAAAAGAGAAAATCGCCCGATTTGTCCGCCTCGGTAACATCGATCACCGCGTCGCGCACGCCGGGTTGATTGCCCACGGGGATCACGCGAGCGGATTTGAAAATCTTCGTGGCGCGAAGGCGCTTTTCCGCCTCGCGGGCTTCATCGCCGTTAAACCAGTCGTTGGGGGGATAAAGATGCAACGCTCGTCGAACAACTTTGTCTTTGGTTCGGGTGTTTCCACGCACGGCGATTCTGCCGATACGAAACCGCTCGCCTTCGTTGATACGGTAGGTGATACGCACGAATCCAGGCGTATTTGAAAAAACGCGAAGCGCGGAAACGGCGGCATTGAGAAAACCAAGCTCGGCGTAACGCTTGCGGACCGCTCGCACGTCGGCGTCGATGGTGGGGCGGCGAACCGTTTGGCCCACACGCGACTCAATCAACGCGAAAAGCTCCTCGACTGAAAGCGTGGTGTTGCCCTCGAATTCGACGGACTCCACGGAATAGACGGTGCCTTCTTTGATCGTAAACGTCAGGGTTCGGTCGAGACCGTCGTCGCTCACCTTGGTCGTGAACGTGACGGTTGCATCAAGAAACCCCGCGTCGCGATAGAAGTTTTGCAAACGAGCGGCGTCACTCTCGACTTGTTCCTGATGAAACTCCCCGCTGCGAATAAACCAAAATGCCGTTTTGGTCGTAATCTGGCGCGAGAGCTGTTTTTGAGAAAAAGCCGTGGCGCCTTCGAACTGAATCAAGCGAATCTTGGGTTGCTTGACCGCCTTGGAAGCGGCGGACTGTCTGCTCTTTTGCAGCCCGAGAACCGGCGCGGTCGCCAGCGCGAAACCAACGAGGACCGACATTACAGAGAGGGCGTGGTTTGAATGTGCCTTGATCAATCGACTATCCCGAATCGTACGCCAAATCGCGACCGACGCGGCCAATGAAACCGCCCGCCAACTGGTCGGGATGATACCCAAAACGCGACACCAGGGAAACCGGATCGCTCGTGTCAACAAGTCAATTCTTGCGCAATGGCTGCGGAGGGGGGGATCTACAAGACCCCGACGAAAAAGACCGAAACGATAGACGCCGGCGCCTTGGACCAAAGAAAGACCAGCGATTCACGGATCAAAACGGCGAGGCGCCTCCCGCTGGAACGTAGGACTCCGCCTCGGCGGTGAAATTGGCGAAGCGGGTAAACTTGCTGTTGAAACTCAGGTTCACAGACCCGGTGGGACCGTTTCGCTGTTTGGCGATAATCAGCTCCGCCATTCCCTTTAGGCTTTCGTCGTCTCGCTTGTAGTACTCCTCGCGATGGATCAACAGAACAACGTCGGCGTCTTGCTCAATAGCGCCCGACTCGCGCAAGTCGCTCATGATCGGTCGTTTGTCGCTGCGTCCCTCGGCGAGTCGGTTAAGTTGGGCTAACGCGATGATGGGAATGCCCAGCTCACGACCCAATGCCTTCAGACCGCGACTGATCGTGGCGATTTCGACCTGCCTGCTTTCCGCGCGGGGCGAGTGCATGAGCTGAATGTAATCGACAAAGACCGCCTGGATGTCATGTCGCTGCTTGAGCCGGCGAGCTTTGGATCGTAACTCCATCGCAGACATCCCAGGCGTATCATCGACAAACAAGGGCGCCTCCTCGTATTCGCTACAGGCATCGAGAAGCGAACGCTGTTCCTCGGGCGAAAGCATGCGCCGCCGCAATCTCTGGGCGTCGATCCCGTGTCCATACGAGCATACCAGCCTCTGGGCGATCTGGTCGGCGCTCATCTCCATGGAAAAAAAGGCGACCGAACGCCGATGGTGCAAGGCGACATGCTGTGCCATCGTAAGACCCAACGCGGTTTTTCCCATCGATGGACGACCCGCAAGCACAACCAAGTCACCCGGTTGGAATCCGCTTGTGTACTCGTCAAGCTGCGTAAACCCGGTGGGCAATCCCGTGCAACTTCCCGCGGCGCTGTCCAGCTCAAGCTGCGATGAAAGACGCCGCATGGCCTCTTTGATCTCGATCGCCTGCCCCGAAACACGCTTCTCGGTGACCTCGAAAATCGTTTGCTCAGCGTGGTCGAGGATGTTGCGGGCTTCGTCGATTCCCGCGTACGCTTCATCGGAAATCATCCCGCTGGCGCGAATCAGATCGCGCAGCATTCCCCGATCGCGGACGATGCGTGCGTAGTGTTCGGCGTTGGCCCACTCGGCGAAACTCTCGGCGAGATGGATCATGTAGTCTTGACCACCGACGAATTCGAGCAGCTCTCGCCGGCGAAGCTCGTCGGTCACCACGATCAGGTCGATCGCCTTGGACGGGTCGTCGTACAGGTCAATCAAAACTTCGAAAAGCTTCTGGTGTACGGGAAGATAAAACCAGCGAGTATCGCTCAGCCCGATAATCGGAATGACATCTGCGATGGCATCACGACTCATCATCATCGAGCCAAGAAGCGCCTTTTCCGCGTCAAGATCGTGCGGCGGAACCCGATCCGTGGTCAGACGCTGCGGGGGGGGCTCGACATGCGGATTATTCGTCGCTGCCTGTGCCATCTTCACCAGCCTCCGTGCCGGCACCTTCCACGGAATCCTCGGACGCGCGCTCGCCCTCCGATTGCTCACCTTCTTCCGGTTTGTCGCGTACGACCCAGACTTTCACCTGGCTGACCAGGTCGGTGCTAAAGCGAATGTCCACCGTGATGTTATCCAGGTGGCGAATGGGATCGCGCAACTGGATGTGATCGGTGATGAGTTCATACCCCTGCTCGGCGATGGCAGCCGCGATTTCCTTGCGACCTACGGACCCGTAGAGCACACCGTCTTCGTTGGCTTTGGCGCGAATGGTTACCTCCAGCCCGTTGACCTGTTCCGCAAGCGCTTGAAGCTGTTTGCGATGCGCGGCCAACTCCGCCTCTGCGATGCGGCGTGCTTCGGCGAGTTGCTTCATGTTCCCCTCGGTTGGCGTGGTTGCGAGGTGCTTGGGGATCAAGTAATTGCGAGCGTAACCGGGCTTGACATCGACCACGTCGCCGACGATGCCCAGATGTTCAACGTTCTTGCAAAGAAGTAGTTTCATAACGTAGGTTGCTTCCTTTTTTGTACCATTCGACCCCTTGCGATGCGTTGCAAGGCGATCGACTTAAAACGGGATATCATCGTCCGTCGGAGGTGGCGGTTCGTCGTAGGACGTGGTCGTAGCTTCCGCCGTCGCCGTCGCGCGCCCGCCGCGCCCTTGACCACTTCCACCGCCTTGACCGCTTCCGAGAAACGTAAAGTTCTCGACAACCACCGCGTGCTTGCTCTTTTTTTCGCCTTCAGAGTTTGTCCACTGATCCAACTCGAGACGACCCTCTACCAGCACTTGGCGCCCCTTGGACATATACTGGTTAAACGTCTCACCGGCCCGACCAAACACCGTGCAATCAACGAAGCAGACTTTTTCCCGCATGTTTCCTTCGCGATCTTTACGTTTGTGGTTCGTTGCGATTCCGAACTTACAGATGGCGACGTTCGAAGGGGTATAGCTAAGCTGTGGATCGCGGGTCAGGTTTCCGACCAATATGATTTTGTTGAAACTCGCCACAATGTCACCCTTTGTCTGCGCAACCACCCGTTTCGGCCGCCGTCACACCGTATGAAAGCGTCAATGCCCGAGCCCAGTCCGCAGTGCAGGATTCTAAGCCGAAGTCGGTTCGTTCGCCACCGGCTCGGTCCCCTCCTCCGGCGTTTCCGGAGCATCAGGGGCAGGTTTTCCATCCCCTTCGGGCTTTTCGCCGGAACCGCGTGCAAACCATCGCTCCATCGACTCCGGGGTCGCATCGTCCGCCCGTAAAATCAACAGCCTCAGGATGTTTTCCGAAAGGTAGGCGTCTCGTTCCAAGGGTGTGATTTTGTCCGGGGACGCCTTGAAATACGTCAAAACGTACACCCCGCGTTTGCACCGCTTGATCGGATACGCCAGACGCCTTTCGTCCCACTTGCGACACAGCACGATTTCCGCACCGGCTCGCTCCATCAGGCGGCGAATCTCACCCTCACAGTTTTCCCACGACGCGCCGAACGTCGGTTCAAACAGGTACATGCCTTCATATTGGTTCAACGTGTCTCTTCTCCTTGTCAGCGACCTTCTTGCTGACTCTGCGTTACGCCCCGTTTTCATCTCCGACTCGTGACAACCCCGGCGGATCGCCGTTGAAACGTGTCATCGTCAGGTCAGGGCCGTCCTCAATCCAACACTCGACTGCCTTCACGGCGTGCTCATAGGCAAGCCGCATCATTTTCTTCTCTTCTTCCGCGAAGCGACCGAGCACATGCGATGACCAATCGCCCGGTGCTTCACCGATCCCGATCCGCAGGCGGCACCACTCGTTGGTCCCCATGCGGTCCATAATGTCCTGCAAACCGTTATGCCCACCGGCCGAGCCACCCGCTCGCATTCGCAACCGCCCATGCGGAAGCGCCCGGTCATCGGCAACCACCAAAAGGTCCGATGCGTCGAGCTTGTAAAACCTGCCCGCACCAACGACTGCTTGGCCACTGCGGTTCATGTAGGTTGTCGGTTTGAGCAGCGCGACGCGCTCACGCTTAACATCCGCCACCGCAAACCACGCGTGAAACTTCTCCGCGTTCATGCTTACACCCCAGCGCCGGGCGAGCATGTCTACAACATCAAACCCGACGTTGTGCCGCGTGCCCGCGTATTTCGGACCGGGGTTTCCAAGACCGACAATCAATTTCACGTCGATTCGCGCCTACGGTCAGGCCTTTTTTTCTTCGTCACCCTCATCCTTTGCTTTGCGCCCAATCACTTCCGGCTGCTTGGCTTCCTCACCTTCTTCACCCGGTTCGCCTTCCGTTGCTTCCTCCTCATGGATCGCGAGCACCTTGACAGCGGCGACGCGGTCTTGCGGGTCGGAGATCGCAACGACGCCCGGTGGAAGCTCCAGGTCTTTTACGAGCAACGAGTCGCCCACCCCCAACTCCGTTACGAGCGGGTGCAGCGTGTCGGGAATCGCGGTCATCATGCACTCGACCTCGATTTCGCTCATCAGTTGGTCGAGAACCCCGCCCTCGGAAACACCCTCGGGCGTGCCCTTCAATTCGATTCCCACCCGAACTCTTACCTTTTCAGTCAGATCGACACGGGTAAGGTCGATGTGGATCGGCCTTTCGTTAAGGTGGTCGTACTGAACTTCCTTGATCAGGTAACGGTTTTTGTTGCCACCCACGTCAACTTCCATCGTTCGTGAGCCATGCAAGAGCGCGACCTCAACCGCGTGCTGTTCCAACGCGATCGACTCCGGCGCCTCCCCGTGTCCGTAGATGACAGCCGGTAGTTTGCCGGATTTGCGCAGCGCTCGCGCATCGCGGGTTCCGGTAGACGTTCGCCGCTCACCTTTGAGTGTTACGTTTTCCATTGCTGGTGCTGTACCTCCAAGCCTGTGACGTTAATGAAAAAGAGCGCTGACCGAGCGATGTTCGTGAATCCGGCGGATCGCTTCACCGACAAGATTCGCAACCGATAAGATCGTCAGGTTGGGCAGCGCTTTTTTGACTTCTTCTCGAACGGGGATCGTATCCGTGACAACGATTTCGCTGAGATCGGCGGCCTTGAGTCGTTCCACCGCCGGACCGGCGAAAACACCATGCGTCGCCGCCACATAAATACCCTTGGCCCCGTGGCTGCGAACCAGCTTGGCCGCTTCGCACACGGTCCCCGCCGTCGTGATCATATCGTCGAACATCATTACGTTCTTTCCCTCGACATTTCCGACAATGGTGACGGCCACCGTCGAGTCACCGGTTAAACGGCGCTTGTGAACCACCGCCAGTTCGCTGTCAATCCGCGACGCGAAATCACTGCCGAACTTGATGTTTCCCACGTCGGGCGAAACGAGTACCGAGTTTTCGATTTTACGATCCAAGAAGTGCTTCGCCAAAACCGGGGCGGCCGTCAGGTGGTCGACGGGAATATCAAAGAATCCCTGAATCTGATCGGCGTGCAGATTCATTGTCAGCACGCGATCGGCTCCCGCCTTTACAAGCATGTTGGCAACGAGCTTCGCGGTAATCGGCGTTCGCCCCTCACTTTTTCGATCCTGGCGAGCATATCCGTAGTAGGGAATGACCGTGGTAATTCGTCGAGCACTCGCACGTCGCAGCGAATCAATAAAAATCAGCAGTTCCATCAATTTGTCATTGACCGGTGGACAGGTTGATTGGACGATAAAACAGTCCTTGCCCCGAACGTCGTCCTCGATTTTGACCAGCGTCTCGCCATCCGGGAAGAACCCGGACACCGCGCTGCCCAATGGGACGCCGAGATAGTCACAGAGTTTTTGCGTAAGCGTAAGGCTTGAAGAGCCGCCGAAGATCACCAGCCCGTTGCTAACGCCACCTCCGCCTGATGCCGCGCTCATCATCCCTTCGTCTCCCTCATGAGGTGACCGCCCACTTGAACTCCGTCCCCGACTGTTTCCGTCGCGCCCACGTGCGCGAAAGGTCCGATGCAACACCCGGACCCAATCGTGGCCCCACGCCCGACGAATGTAAAGGGGTAAATCATCGTGTCGCAACCAATCGACACATCCGCCTCGATCCACGTGTTGTCAGGGTCAACGATGGTGACGCCGGCATCGACTGCTGTAGCCTGGATTCGATCCTGCATCAGTCGATTGACGGTCGCAAGATCAATCCTTGAGTTGACCCCAAGAGCATCGTCCGGTGAGATTTTGAGCTTCGCGGAAACCCGTTCGCCATTTTCACGCAAAAGACCGATGGCATCCGTGAGATAATACTCGCCTCTGGTGTTTGCCGGTTCAATCTTCGCAAGCACGTCGAATAACTTCTTCGCGTCGAAGCAGTAGTAGCTCGGGTTCACTTCGGTGATGGCTCGCTGCTGCTCGTTGCAGTCTCGATCCTCTACTATCGCGAATAACTCCCCGTTGTGATCCCGGACAATACGACCGTAGCCCGTCGGATCATCAAGCACGGTCGTTGCGATCGTGGCTGCGTCGCCCGTTTCCTCTCGAATGTCTGTCAACTCGATCATCACTTGTCTTCGAACAAGCGGCATATCCCCGGCAATGACGATCACGCTTCCTTCAAACCCGGAAAGTACGTCTCGACAGCATTGCACCGCGTGCCCGGTTCCACGCTGCTGCGATTGTGTAACCCAGGTGATATCTCGCTCAGGCTCAAACGCCTGCTTGACTCTCTCTCGTCCGTGACCAACCACTACAACCAGGCGGTCTGCCCCCGCAAGGCGAGCCGTACTTACCACATATCCCAGCATCGGACGCCCACACACCTCGTGCAGGACTTTCGGAACGTCGCTCTTCATGCGCGTGCTTTTGCCCGCCGCGAGAATGATCGCCGCCAGTTGTTGTTCGTCGGGGTCGGCCACGTTTCCAATTCTTTGTTGCGATGGTCTCCCGAAAGTCGCGGGGGAAAAGACCACCATTACCCGGCCAGGACTCGAACCTGGAACGCCAGGACCAAAACCTGGTGTGTTACCATTACACCACCGGGCAAACACATCCCCGGGCATCAAACGCTCGGTTTATGCTCATGCTCACAAGCTGATTGCCGCAACCGGATCGAAGGGTCGCGGCCACGGTCCCGTCGCCGAGGTCTGAGTGCTCCGCCGCGAAGAAGGACACCCATTATCCGCACGAGCTTTCCCGCCGGACACTCCCCTGGGGCGACCGGGTGCGCGACTCGACCCACTCAGGCCGAACCGCGCTTACCGGACGAGGCGGAAAGCGTACGTTGGCAAGGACTCCGCGTCAAGGGCGACGCCGCTTCCCCCATATCACTGCTGATAAACGCCTATTGTTTCATCGTGGCCGATAATATGGGTACAAAAGGCAAAATAAGTGATGTTTTTGTCAATCGGGTGGAGATTGTGTCCGATAAAGGTTGGTCGGTGGGGGGCGGAATATGGAGTCGCTAGGAACCAGAAAAGGAGTTGAGTGATGAAAACGACACAGGTTTGCAAGAGGATGCTCGCAGCGGTATTGGCGGTGTTTGGACTCGGCCTTCTTTCGGGATGTAACACGGGTGAAATCCAGGCTGTTGCCGCAGGCGTGCAGACTGTGGCGGATGCTCTTGTTCAATTGGACAACGGAAATAATAGCAGCAATCAGAATTTTAGCCTTTCGGACTTGATTAACCAGTTCACGAATTAGTGTAGCGTCAACCTTGGAGTCGCGTGTTGGATTCCTCCAATCAGACCGGCTTCATAGAAGGGAGCGGACGGCGGCGGACCCACACGAACGGGCGTGTCGTTCTGCCGGGCAACTGCGCGGCAGCCATGAGGGTGAAGACCTGATGACCAGCACGGGGGATCAAGGGATCAACGCGGAAGTCCGCGCCGCTTTCGTACGTCATCTGACGCAAGTCGTTGCCATGCTGGAAGCTCGCTTCCCTCACATGAGGGGGCGGTCCTCCCGGATCAATGCAGCCTGCACCGGGTTTGCAGAGAGGCTCGGTTTTTCCGATTTGCAGAAGGCGTCTCTTTCACTGGTCGCCCGTTTCCACGACGTTGGAATGTTGGGAGTGCCCGACGCGCTGGTGACCGCGAATCGGGCTCTTTCCCCCCAAGAACGGGCGATCATCGATCGCCATACGGACGTAGGTGGACGAATCGTTTTTACGCTGTTTCCCGATTTGCCGGACGTGGCCGAGGGGATTTGGTTCCATCATGAGCGACCCGATGGGAGAGGACCGCACAAGCTCGTGGCGGGAGAAATACCGGCCTTCGCACGAATCGTCGGATTGATTCAGGCGGTGGAAGCGATGGCAAACGGTCGTTCGCATAAACGATCCTGTTCGTTAACGGAAATCGTTGCGGAGGTAAAAAAGGGTTGCGGGAGCCAGTTCGATTCGGCTGTCGCGGACCTGTTTGTGCAGCGTGCAGAACCACTGTTTAAACTGTTGTTAAACGCTCATCCGGTCGACCCGAGCAAGGTGTCTGGTGTTGGGGGGGAGCAGGGCAGCGGGACGAGTCCCGTGCCGCCTCCAACGTCTGTACCGGACACGTCTCCAGCGGCGACCGCCGCATCCATCGCCAATCTCAAACCGATCATTCGCCGCGAGGAGTTGGCCAAGCTCGTTACCGAGGGACTCAATCTTCGTCCGCTCGCCGTGGCCGCGCAAAACGTCTTGACGGTTTCGGCAAGTTCGGAGTGCACGTCGGAGGACGTCGCTGAAGCGGTGGGCAGAGATCAGACGCTTGCGGTCCGCCTGTTGAAGTTGGCCAATTCTGCCGCCTATAACCGTGGAAAGCAAGTGAAGGACGTCAAGGAGGCCGTTCAGCGAATCGGGATCCGAGATGTGCGCAACCTTGTGATGACCCTCAGCGTCGTTAAGAACTACCAGGGACGCATCGCCAAGTACCTTGATCCTTTTCTTTTTTGGGAGCATTCGATTGCGGTTGGCGTGGCTGCGAGGCATCTGGGAATGGCGGTTTCATCGCAACACGCCGAGCGGTGTTTCCTGTGGGGCGTGTTGCACGACGTTGGACGCCTCGTCCTCGCCGACCACGTCCCGGATCACTATTTCCACGTCTGGGACGCCGCGGAATCGCTTGGATTACCCCTCGAAACGGTGGAAGGCGCGATGGTGCTCCTGGACCATGCCCACATTCTTCAACGGGCCATGGAACATTGGAAGTTTCCCAAGGACTTGATCGTACCGGTTGTCAACCACGAAAAGACTCTCGCCAAACTGGTACGCCTCGGGCCTGAGCACATGGAATCGGCCGTACTGATTGCCCTTGCGAATCGGCTCGTCCATGCACTCTTGTTGGGAAGCAGCGGTAACGATGTCATCTATCCGGCGGAGGATTTCGCACAAAAGGTCGGGTTGGGTCCGACCGACATCGAAAGCCGTATCGAGTCGATCCGCGACGAGACGGCTGCGGTAAAAGTGGCCATGCTGGCGCGATCCGATCTGGATCAATTCCCCGATTTTGCCCGCAAAATGCGCAAACTGCTCAAAGCCGACGTTCGGGTTGTTAGCGCGGGCAGCGCGAACGTCTTTGATACGTTCCGCGTCTTTTTTGAAAGCCTTCGCGGAAACAACCAAGAAGATGCCCCCGCGAATTTAGGGCTGTTGTATGTTCCGGATATGAGACAGTTCGCCAACGCCATCGCCTGTTATGAAAAGGCCGAATCGCAGGCCGGGGTTTCCAATCTGCCGGTCCTTGTCGTTTTTGCCAGGGGGAAAGTGAATGACAACGACGCGTGGTTGCGGAGTCGTGGTCATCGTGCCGTCCGCGCCCCGGTTCCGGTGCGAACGCTGATTCGCCTGGCCAACGAGTTGCTCGTGAAAACTCCAACGCCGGTGCCCGCATGATGCACTGTTGAGAGATGGAACCACTGACCCCTGGGGTTCGGTCTGTCGATTAAGAGCCGCTTTCAGTATGACAGACCCGGCTTCGTAGAAGGAAGCCGAAAGTTTCGTGTTGGGTCATCTACGACTGCGTGTCATCCGCCGCGTCATTTTGAGCCTGCCGCCGCTCGGACGATGATCCGCGCGGACCAAAGTCCGCGGTTCGTTATGTGATGATGGGCATGCGTGCGGAATAAAGTCCGCGGTCGCTATGTGGTGACGGGCTTTTTTCTAAGGATTGGGGTACGCCCTTGGCGAGGGCGCGTCCACGACCCGCACCGTTCGCATGTAGATCGTTTGGGTGGGTCGCCCCTGGTCATCGACCGGGATTTTCATTAACTTCTCGAGCGTCTCATAGGAGGCGTCGCCGACAAGATGCCCGAAAACCGTGTACTCATCGTCCCATTCCTTCACACGGGAACCTGCAATGAAAAACTGGCAGCTCGCTGAGTTGGGGTCGTCATCGAGAAGTGCCATCGAAACGCTCCCTTTGTCGTGGGGGTGGTCATTCAACTCGTCGGGAACGCGCTTGCCGTCGGGACGTATTCCCGTCCCGTCGCCGTAGGGACACCCTCCTTGAATCATGAACCCCGGTATGCTGCGGTGGAAGGTTTTTCCGGTGTAGAACCCCGATGAGGCCAGATCAAGAAAGTTTGCAACGTGAGCCGGCGCGTCGTCGTAAAACAGGTCGATCACCATTTTGCCCTGGTCCACGGTGATTTCGACCTGTTTTCGCGGCTCAACGTCGATCACGACCTCGTCGCTTGCAACCGCACCTGCGTACGGTGCCCACTTCACATGGAACCGCCCCTTCCCGCGCAGGGAGGGAAAAAACTCCCGCAAATCGACGGTGATTCCTACGACGCTGTGCGGGGCGAGTACTAAAATCGGGGCGCGCTTCGCACGATGAAATCCGACCGGGCGATCCCACGCGCGGCCCGTCTTGGTCGTGACCGTTACGCCCGAAGTTTCCGCCCCACCGCTAAACACGTGGATGAGCGGCAGACCCGCCTCCGGTGAAGGAATCTCGGGGGATAGATCCGGAACGGACAGCGTTACGGACTTTTCGCCCGCATTTTCGAGGAGAAACTGGACCATGACCGGACGATTCGGCGCGATATGGCGCAGGACCGGACGAACATGGGCATGAACGTCGGTCAATCCCGCTGGTTCCCCACCGACCGCCGGAGCGACCAGGCAGACCGCGATCACGGGAAAAAAAGAAACTTTCCGCATCATGATTCTATACATCGCCTACGGGAACATCGGACTATTCTGCCGCGCCGCACCACATTGTCACAAGAAACCGGTGGCTGTCCAGCGCCGAGACGCCTTGTTGCTCGTGGTTCACCCGGTTCAACATACCCTTGGTGTCCCGGTAAGTTGCACACGGCGGCTTGCGTGTTGATCGCAAGTTACGTTATGCTACCGCCCATGGCCTTTGGCAAAAAGAAAAGATTGACCGACTACGCCACCTGTGCGGGTTGAGCGGGCAAGCTCCCTATGGGAGCCACGGCGCAGGTTCTGCGCGGATTACCCCGCCAAGACAACCCCAACTTGCTTGTGGGTACGGACCACTTCGATGACGCGGGAGTTTACCAACTCGACGACGCGACCGCGCTGGTTGTGACGGTTGATTTTTTCCCGCCGCTGGTCGATGATCCATTTCAGTTCGGACGAATCGCCGCAGCCAACAGTCTATCGGATGTCTACGCGATGGGTGGTCGACCGCTCACGGCGCTGAACATTGTGGGTTTCCCGGACAACGAAATGCCCGTCGAGATTCTGGGCGAGATTCTGCGAGGCGGGGCGGATCGGGTCGCCGCCGCCGGCGCCGTAACGGCGGGGGGGCATAGCGTGCGCGACGCAGAGATCAAGTACGGACTCTCCGTGACGGGGATCGTTCACCCCGATCACGTCTGGACCAATGGAGGCGCGCGCGAAGGCGACGTGCTTGTACTAAGCAAACCGATCGGCAGCGGGATTCTCACCTCGGCCGGCAAGCTCGGAAAGATTTCCGTGGGCGAGATGGAGCAGGCCATTGACGTGATGACCGACCTTAACGCGGGCGCCTGTTTGGCAGCACGGAAAGTCGGCGTGCATGGTGTCACTGACATTACGGGGTTCGGGCTTTTGGGGCACGCGTGTGAAATGGCTGACGGAAGCGATGTGTCGATCGAGATTGAAGCGGGCGCGGTTCCTCTTTTGGAGCAGGCGGTTGCGTTGGCCAATCGCAAGCTCCTGACCCGCGCGTACGTTTCCAACTTGGAAGCGCTGGGGGACAAGCTGGAGACGGGCGGAGTGGATCGAACGCTGATCCATATTCTGGCTGATGCCCAGACCTCGGGCGGATTGCTGATGGCCGTTGATCGCGGCAAGACCGACGCGCTGGTCTCCGCGCTCAAAGCCAATTCAACGCGGGCCTCGGAGGTCATCGGGAGATGTGTCGCTCGTACCCGTCATAGCATCACGTTGGTGTAGACCTTCTCTGCTCCCCAGAGATTCTTCGCCGGGATCATTTGGGTGCTCCGCTACGACCCGGGCGACGTGTCCGATCAAAACGGCAACCGTTGTCGTCAAACCGCTGAAAAGATGCGGCACGAGCTGCCACCGGTGTTACAGTCTGCACGTGTCCCCGTCGCAAGCAAACTTCCCGTGCCCCCCGCGATAACCGGAATTGCTCTACTGGATTTGTAGGTTGGTTCGAAGGCGTCTTTTGTTTTACGCCGTGGCACGGGCGACAATCGCCGCGCACCGCTTATCCAACCCAAGTTGTGCGACGAATGAGACTCCCTTGGGCGTCATTTTTTTAAGGGTTTTGCGAAGAATGTTGATCGTCTTATCTTCGCCCCAGTCGTCCAGGTAGTTGCCCAGTTTCGTCTGCAAAAAAACGAGGCAGTCGGCGTCTTCCAGTGCGTGTGCCTCCGGGTCGCCCGGAAAGTTCCTTCGTGTAATGAGTGATTGGACTCGGGCTATTGTCTCCTGGTTGAGACCGGCTTTTTCGAGAATGGCCGTTGTTTCTTGCGCATGAAACTTCGCCAGCGCGTTTCGCCACTGGTGATAACCGATATTGTCCTTCGAGTATTTGTCACGCGGTATCATCCAGCGGCGAATCGTGTGACTCCTCGCTGCCAGAAGCAACGCCTCGGAGGGGTGGTCGATCAGCTTGGGGATCCATGAGGCCACTTGTTGCGCGAAAAAAAGTTCCTTGGGAACCGAGTTTCCATTGACGCTTTGTGACCGGGGGTCTTTCCCGTTCGCTTCGTCGATCAGTTCAACTGCCCGGTCGAATGGTGTAATGTCTGCCATGGCGATTCCTTCGTGCGACACCGGGGCCTTGTTCTCACGGGGGAGGAGCGTTGCGGCATGCTTTTCCCCAGGGCGAGCAAGGCGCAGCCTGATGCGGTTGTTTCATCATGAAAACAGACTCGCCGTCGAACGCGGTCGTATTGCCTCCGCGGATTCTACGTGGTGTGTGATGTTTACACAACGCGAGCGAAGCGGGAGGACGCACGAGGGAGGTGTGTGACAGAGTCGTCGGGGGAGCGAATCGCATAGCGAAAACCCGGTGACCCCCCTGTATCCCCCCTTGTGAAGGGGAGACTTGAGCTTATCTCCCCTTGTAAAGGGGGACGCAGCGAGCCGCGGACTTTCGTCCGCGCGGCTCCGTCGGTGCGGCTTGGTCGGCGCGCCGGCAGACTCAAAATGACACTGGGGGGCGGGTTCAAAATGACACGGACGGCGGGACAAGTCTTCCATCGTTCAAGAAAAGACCTCCGATTCCGTCACGGACCTCCCACGAGAAGGTGGGGGATCATCTTTGAAAAATGACGAGGTCCTTGGTCGACCCCTCTTGCTCAAGGTCGAACTGAATGTGATCGATTGGGGTCAGACCGAGAGCGGCCATCGTTTCGGTAAACTCGCCGAATGGTCGCCAGTTACAGTGGATCGGTTTGTCACGCTCGACCCGTTGCATTGTGTCGACGATCAAGAGTAGACCGCCCGGTCGAACATGGCGGGCAAGCGATGTTAGCGACAATACCCACGCCTTTCGCTTAACGACGTGGAGCAATACATCGACGACGACGACCACGTCAAAGGATCGCCCAAGATGAAGCGATTCAATGGCTGAGACGACGAACCGTGCGCGCGGTTCGCGCGATTGTGCCTCGGAAATGCCCGTAGGGGAGACGTCAACGCCGGTCACCTCAAAACCCAATTCCACGAAAGTGGAAGTCAACAGCCCGATTCCACATCCGGCGTCCAAAAGGGTCCGCCCGGTTGCAGTTGTAACATGCCGTTGATGGCCTGGGTGATTTGGGCGCGTTTCGTTTTGTACTGGGTTTCGTTGGCTTTGTCGTCGAGTTGTGCGTGTCCAACGGCTCCAAGCATCCCACGCAACCGGTGGTGACGGTCTTCCCAGTAATTGTGCGCGCAAAAACGGGCGTCGCGACACAGGGCGACGAGTCGCATCAGGGGATTGAACAATGTGCGTACGACCATTCTAATGCCTCCATCCCCGCTTATCGGTCTAACGCACGTGTCGATCAAATAACGACCGTTTTCCCCGTCCCGGCGCATGAAAAAGAGCGGTCGAAACCACCCTTTCCTCGTAGAGATGGGAAATACTTACGTCGTCTTTTTTTGCTTTTTCTTACAGCAAGGCTTGGTGCAGCCTTTCGGACAACGCTTGACGCTCTTGGTGCATCCGCCGCATCCCCTGGTACTCGCACATCCCAGCGGTGCCGTCGCGACGGCGAACATGGCGAGGCTTCCAAGTGCAACTCCGGCGATCCTGCGGATTAATCTTTTGCTCATCAACGGTCTCCTTCGGTAAAACCCATTGCTTGACACGGACACCCCAGGACCAACACGGTCAGGGGGAATCCATGCAAGATAGAGAACTTAGGGATTTTTTTCAAGCCCAAGTGTGCAAAATCGTGTTGGGATCGCTTCGCGTACCATTCGTGTCGACTCGGCGGTTGCGAGGTACCAAGAGCGCTTTTTCCCGTCAGAGGGATTCGTCGTGCGGCAATTCCACAAGAGGACAGCCGGCGCATGTTGCGCGGTTGCGACAATGACGCTTTGCGACTTTCACCAGGAGGGCGTGGTATTCATTGAACATTTCGGCGTCGGGTTCGAGAGAGCGATGGAAAACGCGCTGGACGATTTCGTACGACCGGCTTTCGTCAGGAGTCACCAGACCGTGTCGCCGCAGTACACGGCGGGTGTAGGCGTCGACGACGAAGCTCGGTCGATGACCCGCATAAACAAGGATCGCGTCGGCCGTTTCCGGACCAATTCCGTGAATAGCGAGCAGTCGATTTCGCACCTCCGCCAGGTCCCCTGACAGCATGTTGCCTAGTGAACCTGCGTGTTGGCTCCATAGCGTAGAGACGAAGGCGCGGAGTCGCAATGTTTTCACACGGAACGTGCCGGCGGGGCGAATCATTTCGGCGATTTTTGCATCAGAAAGATCGCGTAAAACCGCCCAGTCGACTGCGCTGGCCTTACGAAGGTTGGCTAGCGCCCGCTCGACGTTTGTCCAGGCCGTGTTTTGCGTCAGGATGGCCCCGACGACAGTCTCGGTATCCGAATCGCCAGGCCACCATCCCTGGCGACCGTACGCCGACATCAAACGGTCGTAGATTTCGTGAACAACGTCTGCCGTTTTACTCATGCGAACCCCATCTCGATTGCCCCACTTGCAACCAGCCCCCAGATCGTCAACATAGATCGGCGATGGCAACCGTTCAACAGCAAAAAAGGAGTGGACGCGCGGGCGAGCGCCGTTTTCTTGTAAGCCCCCTTGACAGTTTGATCTTTCTGCTTCCCCTAATCGTTTTCTACCAGGTTTCGGTTGCCTTCCAGCCCACGATTGTTGTTGCCTACGCCTTTCTACGACAGTGTTTGCGGACGCTGGGACCGTTTGGAATCTGGGCGCCAGGGGCGGTCATCGTCATTATTTTACTCTCCACGCAGATTGCCTCCGGTCGAAGTTGGTCGATTCGCTGGCGCCGCATTTTTTTGATGTACCCCGAGGCGTTGCTCATGACGATTCCTCTACTCGCGTTGAGCTGGGCGGTCCGCCTTTCAGCAACTCCGCCACAGGGTGAGTACCTGCTCAGTCAACTCGCGGTGGGAATCGGTGCGGGGATTTACGAAGAACTTGTTTTCCGATTGATTCTCATTTCGCTCATCGTTGTGATTGGGGCGGATCTGCTGAAGTTTCCCGCGAAAAAAGTGGCCATCGTTGCTATCGTTCTTTCGTCGCTTTTATTTTCCGCACATCATCATCAGCCCATCGGGAGCGAACCCTTCCGTATCCTCCCCTTCACGTTCCGCGCGTTGGCAGGGGTCTACCTGGCAGTCGTTTTTTGGTTTCGCGGTTACGGGACAGCCGCAGGAACCCACGCCGCCTACAATACCGTCATTCTCCTCTATGCTACCTTCGGTGCCGGAGGGGGGGCGTGAGGGGAAGTGCGGCGTTTTTTTCTTCCATTAGCGCATGTGTGCATCGAGACTGAGTATGAAGTACGCCATCATTCTACCAGACGGGGCAGCCGACGAACCGGTTCAAGTGCTGCATGGAAAAACGCCGCTTCAGGCAGCCCAAACGCCTCACATGGACTCCGCTGCGCGGGAAGGTCTCGTCGGGTCGGTCGTGACCGTTCCCAGGGGGTATCTTCCTGGTAGCGACGTCGCAACGCTCTCGCTGATGGGCTACGATCCCGCGAAGTATTACACGGGGCGAGCGCCGTTGGAAGCCGTAGCACAAGGTCTCAGTGTCTCGCCCGACGAAACCATTTTCCGTTGCAACCTGGTCACTATTGAAAATGGGACGATGCGTGACTTCACCGCGGGGCACATTGCGCAAAAAGACGCCGATCGAATGATTGCCGACCTCAACAAACACCTGGCCTCGAAAAAGGTCGTATTTCACACGGGTGTTTCCTATCGCAACCTGCTGGTTACACCGCATCCCCGGAAGTCTCCCGACGACGAGCCGGCGATCGAGGGACATGATCTGGTCACTACGCCTCCGCACGATATCCCCGACCAGCGCGTGGTCGATCATTTGCCCACCGCAGACGGGTCACACGCCGTTCGATCCATTATGCAGTCTGCCCACGATTTTCTTGTAAGTCACCCGGTCAACGATGAGCGCCGGAAGCGCGGGGAGCGAAAAGCGACCGACATCTGGTTGTGGGGGCAGGGACAGATTCGCAGGTTTCCCTCGTTGGCGGATCGGTTCAATCTTTCGGGAGCCGTGATCGCTGCTGTTGATGTTGTTCGCGGTATTGCTATTGGCGCCGGATTCGAAGTCGTCGAAGTACCCGGCGCGACGGGGTATCTCGACACGAACTACGCCGGGAAAGGAGCTGCCGCATGCGCCGCGCTCGACGATTTCGACGTGGTTGTTGTTCATGTTGAGGCGCCAGACGAGGCAGGGCATCTTGGCGATGCAGTCGCCAAAGTCGCCGCTCTTGAAAACATCGATCGGCACGTGGTCGGACCCGTTCTGGAAAAGCTGCGCGGGTTCGGCGCATTTGGTCTTCTTGTCGTTCCCGACCATCCGACGCCCGTTGAAAAACGAGTTCATACGAGCATCCCCCCGCCGTTCTGCTTGGTGGGAAGTGCGATTCGCTCGGATGATGCGACGTCTTTTGATGAATCGGTGGCGACAAAGACGGGCTTGTTGATCGATCCGGGGCACACGCTGCTCGAACGATTTCTGTGTCCCCCCGGGTCCTGCTGAATGTGGCGCATTGGCCTTACCCGGCGCCCTTGCCGGGTGCGTGAACTTTCGACGGGTTGCGCCCGAGTTGCGCAGTGAAAGCAAAACCTTATCGCATAGCAAGCCGCGGCTTGTTAAGAGCCTATCCCATAATCGGTTGTAGCGCGGACCTTTCGCACGTGAAAACACCGGCAGGATGCCGGTAGCACACTATTGGGGGACAGGCTGTTGGTCCGCGCGGTTTCCCCCGGGTGTTCATCGGCAAGACCCCCGCGTCGCACGAAGACCCCCGATTCCGTCGCGGACCGGTTTTGTCCGCTCTGGGCGTTTGTTCTGTGCGTGTTGCCCTCAGCGTGGTAGACTCCGGGTCAGGTTTCGCACGGACGGTGATCCTTCGCGCCGACTGAACGCGTCAAACATGGACGAAGGGCGATCAACGGAGAGAGTCTCATGCGCCGGTTTACACTGATGATAACACTGGGTTTTGTCTCGACGATCCTTTCGGTTCTACCGGGGTGCAGTGCAATTACGATCCCTGTTCCGGTCAGTCTGACCGAAGCCGGGGTCGGATCATTCGACGTGATGGCCGGTGTTCCCGCAAACGCCAAGGCCAACTTTTCATTTACGCTGGAGCAGCGCGGCGGGAGTGGCCGGCTTTCGATTGATCCCGCAAATGTTTCGATCCAACCGACGAATACAGCCACAGGCAAAGTTTCCGCGCTCACATTCCAGGAGCAAAACGCGTGCCTCGACGCTTGTTCAAGCGCGGGAGTCGCGGCGGATACGTGTGATACTGTGTGCACACAGGGAGAGCTGTTGGTGACGATCTGGATCGGTTCGCAGGACGCGATTGCCGCGGATTGCGCTTCGGGCGACCAGTTCGTATTCTATGTTGTGCTTGACGCGAGCGGAAACGCAACGTCGGTTTCGGTTGCGCCGACATCTTTGCCGCAGAGCACACTTGATTTGCTCAATGGCGGTTCGTTCGGTGCGTGCGTGGAGGTGCTTTCGCCCATCGACGGCACGGTCGTCGTGGACACACTGACGTTTAACGTTGGGTTGTAACTTTGAGGCGTAAGTTTCGCTTGCAGGTTGTGGCTGAAGGTCTTGATTGCAGTCTTGGCTGTGGTGTACCGATTCGAGTGAGATTGCGGGTCGGACGATTTCCGCTCCCTCAGGGTTGCGGCTCTGTCATGCGGAGCGCAGCGAAGCATCTCGACTGAAGAATCGCAACGCGCAAAATCGAGTGAGTTGGTTCAGGGTGAGTTGGTTCAGTAGGTTCTGACCGTAGGAGGACTCTTTTCTTTGTCCCCCCTTGTAAAGGGGGTATTCAGGGGGGTGCAGAGGCGATGTGGCAGTTGGGATGTGCTGTGCAGCGAAGCATTGCGTCGTCGGGGCGAATGATGTTTCGCGGTACGTTCGATGATCGTTGGTATAAGTTGATATAAGGCGATAATGGAGGCGCGCTTTCGAAGTGATCTGGTATGACGGTATCTTTTGCAACATTCGATCGACTCAAGGGCAAAGGCGTCGCTGCCTACAAAAACGGCGACTACCTTGCCGCCAAGACGTATCTCATCGACGCAGCCGAGTGCATGGTGGAGATGGCGGCTTCTGCAAAATCTCCCGAAGCGCAGCGCCAACATGAGGAGCTTGCGGCAGAGTTGATCGATTTGGCCAAGGATTGCGACGCCGCCCATGTAGAGGAACGCGAAGCGGGCGGTCGTAAGGCTCGACGTGCCCTGCGTGAAAAGGACGGCGACCTGGGCGGGGACGCTTCCGACTGGATCGTCAAGGATAAACCCACAATCGGTTTTGATGACATTGCGGGACTTGAGGAGGTCAAACAGGAAGTCCGCCTGAAGATGATTTACCCTTTCGCCCATCCCGAGCTTGCACAAAAGTACGGGATTAGCACTGGCGGTGGCGTTTTGCTGTATGGGCCACCCGGAACCGGCAAAACGATGATCGCCAAAGCGATAGCCCACGAGATCAACGCGACGTTTTTTGTTGTAAGTCCCGCCCAGATGCTCAGTAAGTGGGTCGGAGAGGCGGAACAAAACATTAAGAAGCTTTTTGATGCAGCCAAGGCGGAACAAACCTCGGTCATCTTTCTCGATGAGATCGAGGCTCTTGTCCCAAAGCGGAAAAGCGATAGTTCAACGGTCATGCAGCGCGTGGTTCCACAGATTCTGCAGGAACTGGAGGGATTTGATCGCAGCAGTGACCGGGCGCTATTATTTGTTGGTGCGACGAACAAGCCCTGGATGCTTGATGAGGCCATCCGCCGACCGGGACGACTCGACGCGAAAGTCTACGTGGGTCTGCCGGATGCACCGGCACGGTATCGCGTGTTGGAGATTTACCTCGGCGATCGCCCATTGGGACAGGATGTGGATTTCGGATCGCTTTGTGATGTGCTGGAGGGTTACAGCGGAGCGGATATCAAAAACATCGCCCAGCAGGCCGCGCAAAGACCGTTTCTTGAGGCGATTGGAGGAAAAGACGCAAGGCCCATCACCATGGCGGACGTGCTTGCGGTCATCGACGAGAATTCGCCTTCGGTGAGTCCGGCGGATCTGCTTCGGTTTGAGAAGTTCATAAGCGGCGGGCGATAGCAAAAGCACGATACAGGGCTGTGCAATATAGCGATGCGGGAACGGTATGACTCGTCGGCGAGACGCCGATGCCACGCGGCGTTTGGTCTTCTTCTCAAGCAGCGGGTTTTAGTCCGCGTGGCCTCACGATTGTCGAGGGCAAACTACATAACATGTCCGACATCTTTGATCCATCTCAATTCTTTTCGCAACCAGAAAACGTTGCGTTAAACGTGCCTGCCGACGAATTGTTCGACACGTTTTCCCGCTCACTCAAACTGCCGCCGCAGTGGGCCGCGCTCGTTACCCATGCAGACGGTAATCACCTGGTAGTCGGATCGGGCGACGTTGTTTCGCATGTTGATACGGGAAGCGTGCTGTTTGTGCGAACTTCGCCTTTTGAAGTTTCTCTAATCGAAGACGGACTTGCCTCCAGCGATTATTTTTCGTTTTCGGTTCGGATTAGCATTTTGCTCGGCGTTCTAACCGACAAAAGCGAACTCACTTCATTGCTTCACGGTGTGGTGGGTAGTCGTCGCGTTGTGCAAATCAAGCACCTCGCGGATTATGTACGCCCGTCGGTTCGTGTGGCGCTTGAAGGGCTGATTGCCTCGCATAACGCCTCGGCGATCGTAGGGACGGGAGTCCGCGAGGAAGCGGACGCAACCGTTGCGGACGCATTGAAGGGGCCGTGTTTTACTGCGGGACTCTCCCTCCGCGCAAGACCCTCCACTCAATTTGAGTCAAAGACGTATTCGGATGCGGTTCGGGTTCGGGCGATGGCGGCGGTCCGCACCGCAGAACATGACGCAGCCAGAAGAATTGACCAGGCCCTTACCCGGGCGAGAACCGAAAAAATCGGCAAACTGGCGGAGGATATCAGTCGCCTCAAGAAGCTTGCCGCAGATTCGCCCGATGTTGAACTACCTCAGCTCTTGCAGTCGTTTTCGCAGCAACAACGCGGGGCGCTTTACGAGGCCCTTTTGGCATGTCATGCGCCCTCGTTGGTGACCCGGTGGATCGTGGTCGCGTCCGGTGACGAAGTGTTGTTTTTCGAACGATCGAGCCCGGATCGTCTTGCGAGGCGCGTTGCAATAAGCGGCGGTGCGGGTCCGCTTCGATCGGTTCATGTTCGGCGAGATCAGTCGGGCGAAAGTGTGCTGTGGTTGGGGGCTGCCACCGGGGTTTACAGGTTGCCGCTGGGTGCGGATCACCCGGATTTGACCTTGCAGGTCGACGATGCTCCCAAGGTGCGCGGCGGGTTTAATTCGGTGGCGGTTACCGGCAATCGCTTGTTCGCCACACATTCTGAACTCGGCCTGTATGAGTGGAACATTTCGATGCCTGATGCCGGCAAACGTCGATTCGAGAAACGAACCCAAACAGCCAAGGCGATCCGCTGCGCGATCGCGTGTGGCGACGATGTGTATTTTTCGATCGACGATCATGTCTTTCGATTCGCCATTACGCGGACAGGCGATGAGCACATCGACGCGTATCGCGGAAGCGATTCGACAATCACCGCGATCCATATTGACAAGACGCTGCTCTATGCGGGCAACGCGTCGGGCGATGTTTTGTCCTGGCCAATGGGGGCGGGCGATGCACCCGAGCGGCTGCATCGGGGCATGAATCGGGCGGTCGAGTCGGTTTGGATTGTGACGACCGGCGGTGTCCGGCAACTGGTTTACACCGACACCTCGACAAAAGTGTACGCGCGGGTTTTGGGCGACAGTTTCGGCTGTTACTACCAGGCCGGTGGTCAGACGCTGCGGCGCGTCGAAGTGGCGGAAGATGTGCTGGTCGCGACCAACGACATCCGCGACCGACTCATCGTTTGGACGGCGGGCGAGCCGAAAAAGCCGCAAGCCGTTGTTCCCATAGCGAGCCTCACCGGGCGTAGCGTGCAGGACGTGTGCTTGGTTTGAATGGCCATCACGGTTCGTGCAAATCCCCACGACCGGTTTCGCGCAAGTTGCGGTGGAGTATGTTTTCGCGTAGCAGTTGGTGTGTATTCCAAACCGCTTGGATTCCGGAAACGCCGCGCGGACTGAAATCGGCTCGCCGCACTTGAAAAGACTTTGTTCCAAACGCCGTGGGTGTATAAGCCTGCAGCCCGTTGAAAATTGACCGCTTACGTGTGACTCCGGCACATTGCCGGTGAAAACATCGGCGAAAGATCGGGCCACGCTTTCTCAAAGAACCGCCAATCTAGCGGCGAAGTCGGTTGCGTCGCACGGTTCATCTTCTACGATCTTGATATGTTCATGGTTCGACGGGCCTTGCCCGCTCTAGGCTTGTTCTTGGTGGTCGCGTGCTGCGCTGCGTTTTCAGGTGGTCGGTCCGCACGGGCAAAAGCAGGCGGTGATGCAGGGGGGGAAGGATCGCGTAGTAAGCTTCCCAAACGCATTATTGCGATTGGCCCCAATTCCGCGGAGATCATCTGCGGACTCGGTGCGTGCGATGCGATCGTTGGTGTAAGTAAGTTTTGTTTGTATCCACCGGAGCTGGGGAAAAAAGCGCGTGTGGGCGGGCTGTTCGATCCGGATCTTGAAAAAATCACCACCCTGCGACCGGATCTGCTTGTGATGCGCGGACGGAGTGATTCCCTGGAGACGCTTGCCGAACGTCTCGGTGTTCGCATTTACCACGACGAGGCGGATTCGTTTGTCGGGATTGAGCAGACCGTTCGCCAGCTCGGCGACCTGCTTGGAAGGGATCGGGCTGCAACCCGAATGATCGCTGATTTTCGTCGCGGTCTTGCTGCGATTCGCGAGCGGGTGGCGGGACGCAATCGACCGCGTGTATTTCTGACCGTCATGCGCCAGCCGCAGCGTCTTGCCAACATTTTAACCGTTGGGCGCGGATCATTCCTCGATGAGATGATCGAAACCGCGGGCGGTAGAAACGTTTTCGGTGATGTGGACATGACTTACCCGCAGGTCACCGGCGAATCGATTCTCGCATCCCGTCCGGACGTGATTATAGAGCTTCTTCCCGAGGTGGAGGTCACCTCCGAGTTGGCCGGGATCATGCGAGCGCAGTGGCGGTCACTCGGGCCAATGCCGGCGGTGACGGCGAAGCGGATTTATTTCTTGACCGACGATCACTCCTTGATTCCTTCGCCGCGAATCGTCGACATCGTCGAAAAAGTGGCGAAGATTCTGCATCCCGATACGATCCATGAGGATTAGTGCCTTGTCGCGTCTTTATGTTCGGGTTTGCGATTGTCCGCTCCCTCCCGGTCGCGGCTCCGATCGGACGAACGGAACCTGAAAATCTGGCTGTGATGTTGCGCGAGTGGGTGTTGGGTATGATCGAGGATGGTTGTCGCGACTCCTCGGCAAGAGGGTCCGATCCTTCCCAGAACCCCACGGAGAACGTCCGATGAATGAACTCGGATTGCAGCGAGAACACACATTATTCACTCCCCGGGGGCATGCGTTCAGCGGTGTGGCTCGGCGCCTTTTGTCCCACACAACCCTGCGTGGCCATTTGTCCTGTGTGTTCCATGCCGCCGATTCGATGGTCCACAACTCCATTTCGGTTGGATCCCCCTCTCTGCAGCATTATCACTTATTGTGTAGCGAGCCGACTTTAGTCCGCGCGGATCTCTCGCATGTCAGAAACGCTCTCTTCTCCGAGTATCGCTACACGAAAACAAACTTGGATCTAACCGGTGCATCACGCGGGTTGGAAATCCTTGCGACACTCTTTGCAGTGTGCTCAAAGAGGTAACGCGATGCTGCAACTCGACGAACTACGATTCGGTTTCAAATCCAATCCGGATTTTTTGGGACCGGTGTCTTTGTCCGTTACGCCGGGGGAATGTTGGGCGATCGTCGGACCCAATGGAGCGGGCAAGAGCACCCTCTTGCGACTGATGGCCGGTTTGTACCGACCCAACACTGGTCGGGTTTTGCTCGACGGATCGAAACTGTCAAGCTTAAGCGGTCGCGTTCGAGCGAAAAAAATCTCCTACGCTCCGCAACACCTCCCCAATGATCACGATTATTGCGTAAGCGATGTTGTCTTGATGGGGCGGTTCCCCCATCGTTCGTTGGGTCTTTTTGAATCCGCACGCGACCTGAAAATCGCCACGCAAGCCATGTTGCAAACGCAAACGCAGAAACTTGCTGATCGAACGTTGGCCACGCTTTCGTGAGGCGAAGCCAGGCGCGTTCACGTCGCAGCCGCTCTCGCACAGGAACCGAAAATACTTTTGCTTGACGAACCGACCGCCTCGCTGGATTTGCAACATCAGATTTCAATCTTCACCATTTTACGCGAGACCGCCGACCGGGGCGAGCAAGCGGTTGTGATTGTGACGCACGATATCAACCTTGCCGCAAACTTTTGCACGAACGTGGTTTTGCTGCACAGGGGGCGCGTCGTGGCATGTGGCGATCCGGAAGATGTTTTGATTCCGAAGATTCTGCAGCCGGTGTACGGCGTCAAGCTTGTCGACACACGTGCCGACGAAGCGCGGCATCGCTGGATATTTCCCGTGTCGGATAAGGGCGGGAACGGGTGTGATTTTTGATTGCTTCCGGTGCCATCCAAATGAGCGCACGCTGGTACGCTCTTCGACTCGGGACGGCGCTGGCATTTCTCCTGGTGCTGCTCATTGCAAGTCCAGGTGTTGGAACCGAGTCGTCGTCGGTTGGTTGGTGGGATGCGTGGCGAGCGCGGTTGGGCATTTCGATCCCCGTGGCGGAGTTGACCGGCAATCCCCTTGCGGATTTGAACGCGGACGGACACATCACGGTCGACGAGAGAGATGGTTTTGTTGCGATGGCGCGTTCGATCGGGTTTTCGCAGCGTTTTCCCCGATCACTGTTGGCGCTTCAAGTCGGTTTTACTCTGGCGCTTTGTGGTGCGACATTTCAGGTTTTGTTTCGCAATCCGCTTGCGACTCCCTATACCCTTGGGATTGCAAGCGGCGGATCGTTGGGGGCGTTGATCGCGCTGCGCGTTGGGTGGGTTGGTGTGTTGGCGGGATTCTCCACGATGTCGGTAGCCGCATTTGTGGGTTCGATCTCAATTGTGTTTCTCGTACTTCTGGTCGCACGCGGTGCGCGACGCCTTACGTCCAACGAATTGCTTCTTGCGGGTGTCACCCTGGGATTGTTTTGCTCTGCGTTGATGGTTTTCGTGACTGCCGTTTCAAACGAGCGGGTTACCTTCGTGATCGTTCGCTGGATGATGGGGTCGCTGGACCCCCTTCGCTCGATCGAGGGAGCCACCCTTTTTCCCATGATCGTTCCCGCGTGGGTTGTCCTGGTCCTTGTTTCGCGTTCGCTCAACCAGTACCGACTGGGGGACGAGTTGGCCTCCTCGCGCGGGGTGAACGTTGCGGTCCTTCAACTTGTTTGCATCGGCGTGTGCAGTTTGGCGACCGCGGCGGTGGTGGCCCAGTGTGGACCGATCGGGTTTGTCGGACTGGTGGTCCCCCACATCGCTGCCCTGCTCGTGGGGACCGACTGCCGCGTCCTTTTGCCCGCCTCGGCGGTTATGGGCGGCGTTTTTTTGATCCTGTGCGACTGGGCGTCCCAGGTGGCCATGCGCGTCGCCGGAGAAGTCATGGGCAGGCATCTCGGCAGCGCGACACTCCCGATCGGTGTCATTACCGCGCTCGTCGGCGTTCCCATTTTTCTGGTTTTGCTGCGGCGAAGGCTCCAGAGGTGAGAAATTTTCGATCGCAGTTGCCGCGCGAAAATATTCGCTAACCTCCACCGAATGGTTGGGTCGTAAGGATGTGGTTGTTCAGCGCGTAGTTGCAAGACCTGCGCGGCGGGCGAACTTTTCGAGAGGAAAACACAATGACAATGATGAAAAAGACCGGCCTGTTGCTTTCGGCGGTCATGGTGACTGCCTGGCAGGCGGGTTGTATCGTGGTATCAAGTTCCGGTGGGTGCTGGGGGCTTGGTCAAGCACAGCAAACGGCCACCAGCGAATTGACGATCGAAGCGAGTGGCCTTTTGGGGTTGGATGTTCGGACCCACAATGGCCGGGTATCCTACACCGGCGCAGATTCGAGCACCATCGTCGTAAGCGCGAAAAAGACCGGTCGCGGGCTGACGTCGGCTGATGCGAAGGCCGCGCTGGATGCGATCAAGGTCTACGTTGAGGATACCGGCAGTGGGCGTAAGAAACTGGCATGGCGGTGGAGCACGCCCAAACATGCGACATGGAGCGGCGGGGTTTCGTTCTCAATTTCGGGACCGGAGAATCTCGGTCTTGACGTTGAATCCCACAACGGGGGCATCGACGTTGAAGGGGTCGCAGGTGATGTGAAAGCGATCACGCACAACGGTGCCGTCGTCACGTCCACAGCCAACGGCTCGCTTACCGTCGAAACGCACAACGGTCGAATCGAAACCGCCTACTCCGGTCCGTCGATTACCCTGGCGAGTTATAACGGAGGGGTGTCGGCTGATTTGAGCGGGTGTGGTTCGGTGGTCGGTGACATCAGGACCCACAACGGGGGGATTCGTGTCACCGTCGGACCGTCAACCGCTTCCGAAATCGATTGCGAAACCAACAACGGTGGGATCCATGCCGATAGCACAATCAACGTTCGAAAAGTTAGCCAGCGGCGACTGAAGGCAACCCTCGGTGCCGGCGGATCACCTCTGAAGGTCCGTTCTTACAACGGCGGGATTCATTTGAAAAAAGTCGGATAGAAGATTGGGAACACAACGGCCGCCCAACAATCGAAGAAAAAACACTTGACCCGCAACGGGCTTTCATAGAAGGGTGGGCCATTTCCGCCTGCGTGCCACCTGCCGTGTCATTCTCAGTCCGCCGCCGGGTCCGTGACGGAATCAGCGGTCTTTTCTTGTGGGGTAACGATGGAAGTTTTGTCCCGCCGTCTGTGTCATTTTGAACTCGCCCCCCGGTGTCATTTTGAGTCTGCCGCCTCGCCGACAAAGCCGCGCCGACTAACATGACAGCGTTGGGTTCATTCCGAATCAGCATTGGTGGTGTCGAAAACGCCGTTGCTGAATCGGGCCAAACCGCGATTCCATACCGCAATCGCGGGCTGCAGCGCTGTCATGCTAACCCAAGTTGAGCAGTTGGAGGCCTCCAGCGAGCTTTTCGATAGCGCTACGGTCGTTTTTCATAAAAAGTTTTGACTACAATTGCTGTTTGGGTTCTCCCATTTCGGCTCACCGAGGCGGG